>JGI24158J21664_10001562_pt1 | contig 26074 bp, 17 predicted proteins | sample Ectturendosymbi3_FD_21664 | JGI IMG/M metagenome (IMG submission 21664) | reverse complement strand
CAGTGTCCGTTTGATCGATGGCGTGTCAAGCCACAATGCTTTCGCATTTTACCTAGACTCGACCAATTTAGGAATTAGCGCCCTACTCCGCAGTAGTACTGTAACAAGTGTTACGTATTAACTAACGTTACAATAGTGTTAAGAATGTGTTTGTAACCCTATGGTTCTGTCTTAAATGCAGTTGCAAAGAGTGTCTGTAACCCTGTGATTCCGCCGGCTTCAATGCCTTGTACTACGTTGTTTTTATCGACCTGCGTTCTGCAGAGTGTGTGTGTTCATACTATGGACTTCGTGTCTGCTCATAAACAAATAAATTAAAATCAAATTATCGAAAATGTGCACGCACACAAATTGAAGGTGAAGCAGAGACGCTGTTACCGGCTAAAAAAGTGACGAAAAAACGAAAATTCAGGCTCGACTCGGTGTCTCAACACTAACAGCCGCTTTTGTTCTAGCAAACTCCAGCAAAGTGGTTGTTCACATTGCACAACCAAATCGCAGTTGCACAGTGCAATGCTCTATGTCAGGGGTTTCCAACTTGGGGTAAATTTGAGGATAGCAATAAAAAGGAAAAGTATATTTATCATATATTATTTATTTCCAGTTATTCTAAAATATAAAGCTTTCTTAAAAATTAAGTGGGTTTTTGTTATTTTACTCAACCTTTTTGTCGTAAGAAATTTTAGAGGTACATGCTCATCTTCCGAAAAGCTGAAGGTATACATGATCAGAGAAAGGTTGGGAACCCCTGCTCTATGCTATGGCATGGGCAGTTCTTCAGCAATACCGTAATTGTTTTATGAGTGACCTATCTATTGTGGCAGTTGGTGACGTAACAAAGAACCTTTGCAATCATTCGGATATAACCGCGAATAAAGATATTCTGATATGAAAATGTTGCTTGGTTGGAATTTATATGGGCATAGGTTAATTTTTTACTTTTGGAGAAAATGAAACGTGTCCATACGGCTCTGCTTGTGAAAAGATAACCTGTTGAAATCTTTCGAGCTCACATTACAACTTCTCGTCTGTTAAGCGCAAGAGCATGCGAATGTAAAAAGGTTTGTAACCACGGTCATAGAATCAACTCAAATGAACTATGGTAGTGTATGTGTTGCCATATATTTCATCTCTTATTTTAGGCACATATGACTGAAAAAATAAACACACGCAATCTTTACAGACAATGAAATAAAACAGCTCCCTTGAAAAAACACAACTACTGTGCCACTTCCCATGACTAAAACTGTTTTTAGAAAAAAACGCGTTGCCCGAAGAATGCCCACATACGTAAAATGTAAAAACATTAGCATGTAAAATTTTCTGTTTCACTTTGAGAAACGCACGCCAGCGACAATGTCTAAAAAGCTGAGATCTCTTTTTCAGTTGTATCCTAACGTCGATAACAAGTTAATGCACTTGGTGAAGAAAACCACATCAGCAGACACTGGCAACCAACAAGATCCATGACGTGAGTTATTTACACTGCGCAATATATCGTTTTCCTTTTTCCGTGACTCAACAGCCGCAACGCGATCCAAAGCTCACTAGCGCATCAGCAGTTCTCGCATTTTTTCTCCCATGTAGGATAAAAAAGACAGACAGTATCGTTACACCTAGGTGGGAACAAAAAAGACAATGTAAAAGTTAAGCTCGTCGTACTTTGAACCCGGGCCAGTTATCATCACTGCGAACAAGTCGGTGCGTGGTAATTTGAGAGTTTGGGAGTGCATGTATGTACAGCGCAAATCGGTGGTTATATTAAACTTTCAAACACAGTATAACTCCATGTTAGCAAAGTATTAATTATAAATGTTTAACAATAGCTGTTTTTTTAAACATATCAGTTCTGAGGTTGCCAAAGCAATTCCCAAATGACTTTTTCAACAGTTTCCAAATCGCTTTTATACTTAATCTGCAGCTCTTTCAAAGACGTTAGAGGTAGATTGACTAACTCTTTTTTTCCGTAAGGCTGGTGCAGAAACGGGCAAGCTTGTTGCTTTTCAGTTGAGTTTGTTTGTTCGACCACAAGCTGCAGCTGCTTTTGCAACAAATGACATTTTTCCACAGCAATATTTCGGTGATCTTCTGAAATCTTTGCTCTCTCGTTGGCCTCCGTCGCCTCGTGTTTCCACGCGTCGCACGCGATTTTCGCTTGATTCCAGGACTCTTCCCACTGCTTGCACTTATGCTGCATTCGCTCAAGGTCGAGGGCAGACGCCAAACCGCTGCCAAGCGAGGCACTCATTGCTGACCCAGGGATGCTGCCAGGAGTCCCAACAGGAGCCGGCATGGCTGGAAATTGCCCACTTGTGTACGGCAGTGACGACAGTCCGCCGGAATGTGGCAAATCAGGAGCAAACGCGTTCGAAAGTGACGACGGGGAAATTGACGACATTGGATTGCGCGGCACTTCCCGAACATTTCCCGTTAAGGACGGGTCTTGCGGAATATTTACTGGATCAGACATTGGAAATAGACCTGAGTGGGAGCCGCGAACCGCATTGGGCGCTGACCAGATATTCGTGGTGATGGTATTGAAATCGTTTTTTTCTTCATTTCTTGTGTCGTCCAAGTCCAAATCCTCCAAAGCATTCCCTACGACCGAGTCAACAGTTTCGTCTGGCGGATAAAATGGCGTGGCGTCGCTGTTTAACAAATTTCCGTCTTTCATTCGCAAAGTGGTCGGCGACAAGTTTGCGCCTCCACCTCCCGGCCAAACCGAAGAAATTCCACTTGTAACGCTCACAGAAAACCCGGTGTTCTCAACCGTATTTCTTTCTGAACCAGGAGCTTTGGAATACCCGTCGCCTTTGCCATTGCTTACGGACGACGTTCTAGGTCTGGAAATCGGTGAAGGACAAGTTGGTAAACTTTTGCTTATGTTAAAGTCCGCGAAAATAGATTGACTTGGAATATTTCTGCTGCTATCCGCATTGTTCAAACCAAAACCCGACGGCGTAAGCTTTCCCCAAACACTTTCCGGAGCCGCGGAATCCGATGATGGAAGTTCGAAGGCCGATTTAACGTTTTTAAACACCTCGGCTTGCTCCCCTATTTCGTGAAACACCCCAAACGTATTTTCTGTCCCGGACTGACCTAACGACCCGGCGATAACACCTGGCAACGGTGCACTTTCCTCCACTATCCTGATCTCTTGTTCCACATGAGCGAACGCGCAGAACGGGCCGCGAGGGCAGTAGCCTGTCTGCGTCATGTCGTGGCACTTTGTGCTTTTGTATATCTCGGGATGAAATTGCTGCTCAGTGCGAGTGTGGCAAAACTGGCAGCTATCGCCCTTCTCGCAGCAAGTTGGATCCTTCCAATCATCTCCTTGCTTTACGCTGGGGCAAGGACTTGATCTTTGGACACAAAAAGATTATGAATATATATTATAACAGCAAACATACGCTAGCCAATTGTTCTAGGATTGAAGATGACGTGTAGTCTCTTGTAAGAGAGAAGTTGCAAATTACATGAAGCGCTATAACTCACACACTTGCATAAGCAGTAAAACTGACACTGCACAGCACTTTTCAGGCATTCGAACGAAACTCACCAAATGACGTTATCGCCTACGCACATGGCTGATGTGCGTGCCATGGTCACGTTGAATGTAATGGTTATTTCCCTTTTGTGAATACAGCATACATCCGAATAACCTCGGGCTTGCGAAGTTTTTTGCAATATTTTATGCAATGTACAGCAAATGGAAAAAATTGAAGGTAAAAACACTCACCAAAATATGCAAGTGTAACGGTCGTTTTTGCAGACGCATTGCGTCACATGCCTAGAGCGTGCAATCGGGAAGTAGTTCAAGAATATGCTGCTGGCGCACATTCAACAAATGAGTGAACGTGGTCGAGCGGGTAATCTCTTATTGTTTATGCTGCCGAAACATCACGGACCCTGTATTCTGAGTTCGCGTCTCCAAAAAGCGACCGTTACAAAAGCACGAAACGGAAAAATTTACGTTTTGCTAATTGTTCTTAAGGGATTTATCAAGGATTGACATCCTACATCACCACTTTTTTATTTCAGTTTGTAAAAGGCATTACTTCTTGAAACCATCGCTGTGAATTGAAATTGTTTCAAAATTTACTGAGGCTGTTTTGAAGAACCCGGGCGTAAATTAACGAACACCTCAGAATAAGATCGCAAAACATGATTCTAACATACGCAGCTACAGAAGACCATTGGTGAATCGTTATAATGAAAGAGGGCAATCCATAATATTCCTACCCAAACCCCAAAAATGGGCGTTTGCCTCGATTTTTGCACACCTATGTCAGTTTAAGCCCAACGATTATCCTCCATAAAACCAATCTTTCTCTTGGCCTATGACATCCCGTCACGAAACACAACCACTACTTTTTCATGTTGAACAAAAGGTTCTTTGAGTAAAAGAACAATTTCGAAACAACGGCGACATAGCAAAATGGAATCTACAAAAAATCGTGAACAAATGCCCAAGAAAATCTGTATTGGCGTGGGTCCTTGGTTTACGGAAAGACACCTGCATAGTCTTGTTTACAAAAAACACCTGCCTGAGGGTTTAAGAAATCAAAATTATGCTGTAGTACCAATTTAAGTGAGAAACTTTACATCTTTGTCATTTCTATGCAGCAAACTTGCTCCACAAACAAGGAAGAACTCTGCCGATGTCTCCTACAACTTGACTAGCAAGAGATGAGAATGTAAAGACAAGATAATCTATTGATGTCAACTGAAAGGGGCAACTTTACATCGCCACTCCAACTCCAGCTAAAGGAAGGTAAACTTGCGTGATTATTAATCAAAAAACTTGCTAGCACCCTAAATAATTTCCTTTTCAGTTAATTTCTCAATCAAAAAACTTAGATTCAATATCATTCCGAGATGAACACGATATGTTAATAGATCTGTTACCGAGGTTGCAATGTTCGGAAGCCACGCAACTTTCTTTACAAAAAGATTTTAACGTAAGTACTTCCTGTGTTTGCCAATATTATATAAATTGACACATCTCAAGAGTATAGGCGTAGCCATGAGGGGCCTAGCGCCTGAAATCAAACACTTTGCCCTCCCAAAACGTTTTTGGCTCTCCGTTAAATTTTGGGCTGGCTACGGCACTGCTCAAGAGTCGAAACAGGTGGATGCTACGGTTACTTAGTTTTTGAACACATTTGTGTCACAATATTGAGTAAATCCATATGAGCAGGGAGCAACAATCACAACACCGTTTTCATCAAAAATCTCTTATATACTGGTATAAACCATCGGATAACATGATTTTAATATTTTGTACCACTGACATTTACTTTCTTAACATTAAATGCATGACATTAGACAAAATCAAACACATCCGCGACTATTTGACTATTTACTAACACAACCATTCGTAAAAAAAAAACGGACTAGCTAGGAAAACATAAGCAGAGGAACGCAAAGACCATGTACCTGTATTTATATTTTTTAGGATTTCTTCTTCTGTCTTTCGCGTTGTGGTATTGCGGGCAGGCGTAGCCTTGACGACACAACCTTGGTGGCCGCTTGCACAATTCTGTCTTGTAGTTGGCCAAAACATAATTAGCATCTTGCCATTTTGGATCATCATTAACTATCTTTTCCGCCAGATTGATTGTTTCTTGAGCTGGTTGTTCCGGGGTATGACTTCTTTGATTTTGCTGTGCTTGCTCATTCAGTTGGTGTTCTCTGATATCATATACAGGCGGCCGCAGATCATGGCTACCATGAGCGAATGCACAGTGAGGACCGTTCTTAACGCAGTTTCCTTTTGAGTCGGTTTCATGAATGCAAGTTCCTGTTTTGTAATATCGAAGGTGATATCTCCTTTCTGTATCACCAGTGTTCCTAAAAACAAAAAAAAAATAAATAAGTCAATTGACGCGCAGTGAATGTGGTATTTCTACGAATCTACGATATACTATTAAATTACGCACTCCAAAGTGTCACAAAACAACAATGGAAATATTTCCACTAAGAAAGTTTACGGCACTTTCTTTTAAACCGCGACTGAAAATAACGAAAACACGAATTAGAAGCTGCCAAAGGAGCACAAGTCAATTGCACGTGCTCAAATATCTTTTTCGACTAAAACTCGCAGGGATACCACAGCACACTCCTTCACATCAGATTCCATCACTGCTCGAAAACCCGTTTGTTCCTGCGGGAGTAATGAATTGGTGATTGGTTCGACACGAGTATGGAGTAGATGAGTCTCTTGTATATACGGCGATAACTCTTTGGGTCCCCCAATGATTGCAGCTTTTAGTGCTCTTTCCGAGATCCTGGGGATGTTGAGTTGGTTCATACACAGAGATAGGAAATCGCATTGCCGAGATATGAGGGCCAGTGGCGTAGGAGCACAATCTGCCGCCCCTGGCCCTAACGGAAAATGCCGCCCCTGGTGCGGGCAGTGCTGTTATATTTATGACGTCATCGTGTTCAGTCAACCAAGGTATGACCTTTTGTTTTTTGAAGACCTTGTTGCAAGAATTCCCGCCAAATTTAGCGTAAATTTTCGACTGCTTAATCTCCCCGAACACCATGCCAATGCATAGATGCAGCTGGTAATTTGGTACAACATGATGATATCACCATATCATCTGAGTATTCGATTCGAACAACTACACAATTAACAACTACTGTAAACAGAAAACCTGCTTAAGTTGGACTGTTTCCAAACTAAAAATCAAAATTATGAGGCTAACAACAAAATTAAGAAACATGAATGTAAAAAATATTTGTCGCATTAACTCAACAATTAGTTTTTTCGAACAAACGCAAAATTTGTAGTAGACGGGAGTTGGTATGACCGAAATCACCATTACTCGACTCCCAAGGCGATTAGCAGCTAAACAAAAATTTTCAAAATGAATGACAGGAAACCGAAACGCAAACAAAAAAGAAGAAATTAACGAAGGGGAAATGCAACTAGCAAACGTGACTAGGAAGAAATTCACCAACGATAATTAATCTACAATGAGACAATTGACCGGTATACTTGACCACAACAACTGTATTCCTAATCGTTTTGCGAAAAAGAAATGCTTTTCGCGTTTATGTCAACAGCCAAGTAACACAGTAGGCTACGCCAATCCTAAGCCAAACAAATTCTGCAGCATAAAGACAGCTCGCAATGCGAGCCTCAGTGTTGCCACTCTGTTGTTACGGAAAGGTACTAGATTCCATGATAAAAAACACTAGATAACAAATACGTGACAGATTTGTCAGATTACAAGAAAATTGGTGTTGTACATAAGAACAGGCGGGTGTTTGGTGAACGTTATATATTTATTTATTTGTCTCAGACCAGATGGTCCACAGAACACACACACGCACGCATACACACACACACACAAACAAACAATTATTCTTTCACGCCTTCAATCTTTCAATATGACTTGAAGTCCAACATCTTTACAAATGGCAAATTACCATGCAAGTTAGCTGTAAAAGCAAAAGGCAAACTTACACACAATGAAAATGGCCAGGAAATGCGTTGCAATGCAAAGACATTGCGCAACTCATAAACCACAAAGAAAACGGGAGATAGCAGCAACGCTTGTGTTGGTTTGTAAGCGGTCACTGAAACTTTTAACAAATGACCACAGTGACTTCGTAGCGATTTAACTCAAATCAGATTATATCGTAGCGATTTAACTCAAAACAGATTATATGTTCTTGTGTAATTTAAGATATAATTAGGCAGAATCTTTAGCAAATTACAATTGCATGAAATCAAAAAGTCTCAATACAGTTACAATTACACAAAACTGTGTAACCAATTACATTCAGTTCACTCATAAAAAAACACTAGATAGCTATGAAAAACCACTAGAACACTAGATGAAATGCAAAAAACACTAGATTTAGTGGAAAAACTCTAGGAGTGGCACCACTGGCGAGCCTCGCTTATTCAACGATGCTGCAGCTTCCTAGAGTAGACGTGTAGAATCCCGAAAGAACGGCCATTGTTACGCAATAATGTTGAGGGATAGGTGGCGACGAAGTAGTGGTGAGCATAACATGGCTGGAACCATGGGGCTGGTAATATCGGCTGTGTGGCCCTCATTTTGCCAAAGATGATTCTCATGAGGCGATGGACTTAGCGATAATCAGTCTGAATGATTTCTTCACCTCTTTTCAATTATCTCTGCTAACAATAGGCGATAGATTTTGCCGCCCCCTGGAACGTGCCGCCCCTGACTATAGCCAGAGTAGCCAGTGGGTTCCTACGCCACTGACGAGGGCTGACCGCCGTGGATTATAAACTCCGGGAAAATAGAATTCCACCCAGAGATTTTCCTGGTTCCAGGTGCTTGAGGGCAGTAGCAAGTTCCTCTGGCGTGAAGGGGCCAGAGTTCACGTTTTTCTTCCTCAAGTTTCGGGACCTTTCATAGGTCGTACACCACCTTGTTGAGTCTGGTGAACTCGCAGTTCCCAGTCTTGTGTGTCTTGTTCTTCACGAGTTGTCCTAAGGTGGCAATCTCTCAACGGATTCACCTGTAAGAAGGCAAAAGCATCTCCAATCGCCTTGCGAAAGTTTCAACGCTTGGCTGGATCGCTGTAGGCAGGAACGTTGAGCCTCGGTGGCGTTATGAGAGACGGTCAATGTTATGAACACGGGAACCTTCCTAGAACACGTTTGTCGGGCAGTCGGTCGTCCTGGCGGACACTCGCGAAGGCCAGGTCCAGGTTGGTGCCAACGTTCCATCAATAAGAGAAAAACATGGCCATCCCTTTGGGCCTTTCACCAGCTAAACGTTGTTGGCTGCTGCTCAGGAGTCCAGGCTCTCAACGTCATGAGATGTTGTGCTGTAACCCCAGTTAACATGCTGGCAGTTGAATCATGTTGCCAGCATATAAACCTGGGTGTGGGAACGTCGGAATGGCCGTAGGTATGAACTGCGAGGGTGGAGGTTTGCAGACGTAGATGATCTTATATCCTGCGACGTCTACGCACAACCTCTCGGTCTCTGATTGCTCTGGAGACTTATCGACCAGTGTACATTCCAAACGCTCGTGAACAAACGTGGCAAGGCCGTGCTTCCTGCTCAAGTCTGACCCAGCTAGTGAGAAGTCGGGAATCACTAACTTGCCTGCAGTAGTGTAGTGGGTATCCTGAAGGATGATGACGATTTGTTCAGTCCAAAGATATAGAGGTGTTTACCACTGCCTCGATTCAAAATCAATCACATACATGTGGTTAAATGATAACCAGGTACAACTTTGGTCATAGTGTGTGTTTGTGTGTTGACAATGTTGAAATGAGTTAGTCTAAATGCAGAAGCAAGTATGGGTTAGAACAAGTATTGCTAAAAAACGCATGGCAACCAATCCTCTCTGTGTGCATCAAGATGTCAGCAGATTCCAAGAGAAAACATTGTTCATCATTTCAAAGATTTTCTTCATATTTCATATGCCAACTGAGATATATGCTCCTTAGTATTAAATTAAAAATAATTGTTAATTTGCTTGATTATAACCAAGGTTTTATTGGTGTCGATAGTTAGACTTCTCAAAGTGGCTCCCAAGCCAAACTAATTGCCCGCCTCTGCCATAAAGTGTTACTTGTGTGATGAACTAAGTTCTTCATAAAAATTAGTTACCACGATGTGTGTTTGACTGTCTGAAAACCACAATCACTGATTATGACCTTTTTGGTTCTTTATGACCTGCATTTAGTGTCAGGAATTTGATTGTAAATATCTAGTGACTCACACTGTGTTATGACATGTAAAACTACATTAGTTAAGTCACACCAAACAATAATTTGCATATTCCAAAGAAATGATAGTGTGAAACATCTACAAAACAATTTAGGAGATTTGTTTACTAGGCAGATTTATTTGACTTTTATCAATTGTAAATTTATTTCCTGCTTCCATCAAATGTAAGGAACATACATGGTTACGTGCAGTATGTTCAAAACAGCTTAGACATGGCACAATTATGGACACCGATAAAATCCATTGGTCAAAAAAATGATCAAAATGTATACCGGATCACACCAAATTCAAGATTTTGCAACCCAAGATTTTTCAGTTAGTGCCTATTTGGAATTGATGGTGGCTCTTAGCATCGGTTTCAAAAATAGATGTTTTCATTTAACTGGTGAAACTTGAAACTGTAAATTTGTTCAAATTATGACTGTCCTAATTCCTTTAAGGCCTTCCACATTGCTTTTGCTTTAGGTCAACACTGCTTACATCTTGTATTCAGAGTCTTTTTAATCCGTAATCTTTACCAAAGAAAATGAGCATCTAACTGATTTGCCAACATACTGTCACTTGAATTTTATATCCATCCCATTCAATTATTGACATAAGAGACCTATTATCTTGCTCAGACATTAGTGCCACTATTCTGCAACATCAAAATCACTTAAATCAGGGACAATCAAACTACAGGCCTTCATATGCTTTAATGTTGCTTGCCAAGAGCTTTATCACACATGATGATATCCACTCATGTTTTTGATGTTTTGAGATGAAGCTATAGCTGGATTCTAAAATTAATCAACATGATCTGCCACAATGCTCCTCACCACAGTTGGTTCCAGCAATCTAAAGAGTGTAAATTTGAAGACAAATGCTGTATTTTTAACAGTGAATAGACTGAACAGCACTTCTTTACTGACGCTGGACATAAAGTTGTATGTTTGATTTGTCATCAACCAATTGTTGTATTCATGGAATAAAATTTGTAATGTTCCTTTTAAACCAATCATGCTCATTTGGATACAGTTTATCAAATCAAGAACTGCAAAAGGAAGCAATTGATATTGTTAAAAACTTTCAAGCTACTTTGAACTGTGTTAAAGAAAACTTCACTTTTAAAAAAGAATGCAACAAAGGCAAGTTTTGTATTGGCCAATAAAATTCCAAAGACAATGAGTCATTTGCACAACACAGCATAGTTGATGATTAAGTCAAAAGTAGTAGCCGTATCTCTGTCACAAAGAACTACTATTTTCATCATGTAGGCACAATTACAGTGAATATCAACAGCTGTTAGCAGCCACCAGCAATTTTCAGTGTTTTTCTCTTGCTTTAGATAGGAGTACTGCTCAGTTACTTACAGAGGAATTGACAAAAAAGATTACAGATTAACTTTTATTGACACTCTTTCAGGGGCCTTACCACTGGAAAATTTGTGCAACAGTGTCATCAACAGTCTGATCAGGTCAGGATTAAGCCTGGATAAACTGGAAAGCGTTACAACTGATGGTGCTCCTTCACTCATAAAATCAAACAATTCCTACAACACAGCCTGTTGTGTTTTCACTACATCACATAAAGAATGCCTCTGTAATGTAAGTCTTCTTTAAAATTTATTTTTTTTATGAATCCTGTAGTGTGGGCAGTGAATTTAATAAGAGCATGGGGACTGAAATGCTAGCAATTCAAAAGTTTCTTGGAATATACTGAGGCAGATTTGACTGATGAACTTTACCACCTACTGGTTAAACGTGGGAAGAGTACTACAGACAGCATATGGTAACTCACAACAGATATTTTCATGTTTTAACAGGGTTCCCACACATATTTAAAAATCATTTTCCATACTTTTTCAATACTGAATTAAAAAAGTTCAATACCATTACATCTTTTCATTTTTCGAAATTCTTAATCATGAAACTCAAATTCTATACATTCCTCACTGCTGCATAAATAATGAATTGCTTTGCCTTCAGTAAAATTCTGCTCAGATACAGATTTCTTTTCCATTTCATTTAGAATTTCAATACTTTTTCAATACCTAATGTACATTTTGGCCAAATTCAATATTTTTTCAAGGTCTTGAATACCGATTGTGAAATTCAATACTTTCAATACTGCATGGGAACCCTATTTCAATATGGAAGACACCTCTTGCGACTTTTCAAAGGGTAGGAGAGTGATGAATGCATTCACAATTTATCATTTGCTGTAGATGTAATACAAAAGCTGAATAAGCTCACCACAAAACAACATTGCAATGGTAAAGGTGTATTTGCTCAAAAATTGCAGTGGGAGGCAAAAGTGTTTCAACTGAAACTTGAACTTTTTGCTAATCAGCTAAATGTGAAAAACTTTATTCATTTTCCTCATATGAAAACTCAAGGAGTTACACACACAAGCATCATCAGACGAAAGCACAGTTCCCAGTTGATGGCTTTACAACAGGAATTTATCAGACGATTTGCTAATTTCAAGAATATCCCCTTGTACCGAAAGTGTTGAAGAGGATGTTTGGAAATAAACCACTGGTCACATTTTATGCGCTTCCGCAATTAGTAAAGTTTAAAAATCTGAAAGGTTCGCAAGGAAGATGTCTGTGTTGTTTCATCAACTTATACAAGCAGATTTTCTTTATTAAAAAAGCTTCACTCAAACCCAGGATCAGCACAAGTAACCTGAAATATAATTTCAAGATAGACATTGGTCAGATGTATCATTCTTACTGACATTGTTATTGTTCTGTTACTAAAACATTTACCAAGTTCTTTGTTCTTCAAAAAGTGTGCTTCAGGTGAAATTTCTACTTGTGCATAATCATAATTGAAAATTTTTAACAAACTTCTATTTCAGCTATTTAACCTATTATTTTATGCGAACCTTCAATATTTTGATGAATGCCACCCTTTCACTGAAAAGTTTGCTCCTCCTATGACCTATACTATGTAGCCAACAAGTTCTGAAGCACCCTTGCTCAGTGTTCAACTGCTGTAAAAAAACTGTATTTTGTGTACCTCGCATGCCAATGTGTGCTTGCCAATTGTGGTACAAATACACACAGAATAATATGAAATGCTTACAAGTTGCCTACAGCAATGCCTACTAATTATGCATTACATACCCAGAAATGCAGTTTGCCCACACCAAGTTATCAGTATGTTTTTTTACAATGATGCGCATCTTCATCTAATATTTTTATCCGATCACTTTAAATGTCTTATACTGTTCATAAATCTTCATGTTTCCTCCATTATTTTCATACCTGTATGATGGTGACCAACTGCAGTATTTGTTGATGCGTTGTTAACGTGTATCTCATCAGTAATTACCTTTGCATAGCAACCAAACCCTTCTGTGTGCTTCATGGCACCTAATGATTTCTGTATTTTCTTGTGATTCTGGTTGTTGCTCCCAACATGTCAATGATATGGGTAAACCAAACACATAAAAAGTGAATATGTATTTAAAACACTAACTGCCAATAAATTCAGGGAAAACAAATGGCTGTCAGCCTCAAGCTAAATGTCTTGCAAGAACATTTGAAACCTTGATCAAAACTATTCACATGCTTTTGTGCACCAATGAGCATCCCCATCTGATTAATTTTTTTCTTTCAGCCGTCTACCTCAAAACTCGATGTACGAATGGCTTCATTTCTCTCCCAATGCCAGAATCTTATGACAACGAGTGAATACAGTTAAATTTGGGCAATGTTTAAGTGTTCTGTTCCTCTCTCAGTGTTGACTGTGTTTATCAACAACCGTATATACTCGCCTATTAGCCGCATCCGCAGATAAGGTGCAACAGAAAGTTTAGCCACATACCGAGGATCAAGGTTAATTCACGAATAAGCAGCAGGTCAATTGACCTTTTCACCGGTGAAGACCCTGCGCGATCAATCAACCACAAAATATTGATTTTTACAGGCAAACGTAATGAAACTCAATTTTATTGTTCAAACCTAAGAAATCTTCTTCGTCGGAAGAAGGTAGTTCGTCTATAAGTACGGTAGATCGTTGTAGGTGTCGTCTTCTTCTTCATCTATGTCATGGGTGTCGTTGCGAACATCTGTCCAGAGCATCTGTTCGCTCATGCGAAAACTTTGTCGCTCTGGGCATGTTGCGCGTATAAGCCCCAGGCAAAATACAGGCCATATTCCAGGTAAAGAAAGTGCGGCTAATAAGCGATTATATATGGTAATACCTACTCTGTAATGTGCTATGACTAACCATTTTTGTGTTCTTGTGGTATTCGATTACCCTTATTATATAGACCACGACTCTGTAGCAAATACATAAATTAAAAAAGAAATAAAAAAGTAAATTCTGAATAGAAATGTATCAACACCAAGTCATCGGTCTCCACAAAGGTGACACAGTAGAATCAATAAATTTTTTTCTTGAAAAGGAAAATCAATTTCATGTAACTCTACATATCCTCAACCTGAAATTTGCAAGCAGTTCTTTGCAAATGGAATGCTGAAGGACTAAAACAAGGCCAGAAAGCAAAGAACTCAAGACTAAAATGAATAAATCAAAACATGTGGTAAGCAAAAATAGAAAATAGGCTATTCACATACAATTTGAAAAACTGTCCGACACCAATTATAGAGTAACAAACCGAGAGCTATGAGCAGTGATGTACATTATGGAACATTCAGAGATTCCAGAATATTTCTAAAATAAATATTTCTTTCGAATCCAGAATATCAAATGCTATTCCAGAACAACTGTCAATTTGTGAAGCGCAGTGCATCGGTGTACACATTCTGACACACACATGACCTGCTGCAGCTGACAGCATTTACTGTTTCTTGTTGTCTACTTTAACTGCTAATGTAATTTGGAACTACCAATTACTTGCATTGCACGATCACTGGTAGAGGCAATTGACATGAAGTTTCTAGCCCAAGGAAAGGTATAAATTTTTCTAGGAAAATACCTTGCACAAGAAAGTTTTTGTGTGTTATGCAACAACTGCTTGCACCTTACAAAGACAACTCCAGTTAATTGCATATTGGATAAACGCATAAACCGCTTTATCCCATAAGATTCTGGATTCCCAAACCAAAGCCATTCACATGTGAAGAAAATAGTCCAGTTAATCATATAAACTGAATATTCGCACAGAAATGTTGTTTTATTTGTAGATTAATATCACTTGATCGCATATTTCACTTGAAAGAAAGATTAAGTGCACTGCTCAGATGAAAGCCACGGTGCCATTAATTTGACTGTCCTCATGGGGATAGTCAAAAAACGAAATTGCCATGTTTTGCCAAGGTGCTAAAATCAACACCGCAGGTTTAAACTCAAGCAGTGAATTTGTAGATTCACCTGAAGAGAAGGTAGCTTTGCTAACTAACTGGCTTTACAGAACAAACAAAAGAAGTACTAGTGTCAGTAAATTATTTTTGTTATGTTCATTGTCTAATCTCAAAGAAAACTATAAGACAGCTTTGAGACATAAATGTGTTAACAACTGCATTACTCAGTCATAAGCTAGCAGAAGAATCTTGACCACAAGTGTGGGAAACATTGAACAACTGACACAAACAATTATTACGTTGCACACACAGTGTGCAAATTAAAGATACCATGCAATGCACAGCCCTGCAATAAGTTTGCATAATTCCATTTCAATTGATGACCGTTACTCTGCTAAACACTGCAGGATTTCAGAATATGAAATATCATGAACAAGGGATTTTTAGAACACCTAGAAGCACTTTACATCCTACTAGAATCTATCATCTTATAGGTTCTATTTGAATAAGATGACAGCCTGACTGATGATGCGCAGTGCTACGTGAAATCGATTTCCTATTAAAAATTTGTGATTGATTGCTTGCTTCTTTCACCTGTGGAGTGAAGTTACTTGAATACAGATATGCACACATTTGAATCATCGCAAAAACATGAAAGCAGAGCCCAGTCGACTGATTCCTCAAAAGCCTATAGAAAACCTAGAGGTTTTATTTGCCCACTGTGTAATGTAGCAACTTAGCAAGCAGGGGGAGAGATGTATAACAAGGCGGTACGGTAAACTTGTGAATATTTGTCTGATACAGATAANCGCATATTCCAGTTAAATGCATAAAAAAGCTTCACAAATTGGTTATGTGATTAACCGGATTCATCTGAAAAAAATGTAGCCTAGGCCCAGGGTTGCTAGATAGAAAAAAAACTGTAGCCAAACTCAGTTCAAAACATAGCTAAGGAATGGTTGCATCTTTACCAAAAGATCAATTTTCTCACTGGAAATCAGTCGTTTACAGCTCTTTTATCATTTGCCTTACATTTTACCAGAAAACGTGTAAGTTTTCAACATTTTGCAAATATTTCTAAATATTCAGTTTCAACAGTTTGCAAACATATTTTATAAGTGTGAAAAACCATGCTTCTACTTTCGAAACTATCACACTTTCATTTGATGTCATGAATTTTCAAACCACCAGCAGGCTTAAAATTAGTGACCCTACATGTGAGTGTGTAAGCAAATACGTGCAAATATACAGGGCGTACATAAAAATGACACTGGAGCACATTTTGACAGAATACCTTACAAAAAATGATACATCAGTATATTTCGCCGAATTGAAAAATTTGAAGCCAAATGCTTTCAAAAAACTCACCAAACCAAAATATTTGTAGCCAAACACTTTCAAAATTTGCCAGATTTCCAGATCCTGGTGATAAATTCATCAATATGGCAACCCTGCTGAGACCAAGCTGAGGATGTTTGATTAATAACTGTAATCTCGCAGAGGTTTAGAACGCTGGACAGCGACTACACGACCTGTTATTTAGCTCCTTACGGCACTACTTACGTCACTACACACGGCCATGAGCTTGTTGAGTGTTTCTTTCTCTTACTCAGGAGCGCAAAGTGTGCTACTGCAAAATTTATTGTGATTGCAGAACTCATTGAAACCATTTGTTTTGTCGACTTTGCAATTTTTCACGTTTATTTAATCCAAATTTATTTCGAATCTAAATGTTCAAAAAAAATTTTATTTTTGGATTCGACAGATGTACTCTGGGAAGGGCCTTCAAATGATAAATGTTGGAAAGAGGTGCAAAAATAGGAAAATAAAAATTGCATGTGTGGAAAAAAGAATCAAATACTTGGGTAAACAGGAAGGCAAAAAAAGGAGGGATAGGAATTACTTCATACAAGGGAGGATCATGCTTTGAATATTAATGTGTTTTTAGTGGTGAAAGCTATTTATCTTCACAGGTAGAGATCCAAAACTACGTTTTTCTGCAAAAGGGACAGTGTAAGAGTAATAAATGGGTGGTTTGTTTAGGATGTCATGTCACACTGTATAGTGCTGTGATAAGACGCTTTGAATCGCTGTCATCCTATTATCTGGCTTGCTCCCAAGCACCTTGGTGCACTGAACATCTCTTGAAAACTTGTTTGTTATCATAAGTTTTCACATAAATACCATTTGCATATGTTAGGTTTTGATTTAGCAGAAAAGTCTTTTTGCTTGGACATGAGAAATGGTTGATTTGTCGTGTTTTCCATGGCAACCACAAAGTGCACAGTGCTTACTTGCAAGGCCCTTAGAAACCTTTAGTTTGTTATTTTCTCTTATTTAAATAAAAATGCTTGTAATTGGTTAGTTTTTGTCCAATTGTTTTTAGTTAATCATTGCCTTCCAACTTAAATTTTTTTACTTTCTTTGACAGAGTTTGCTGGTGGGGAATGATGTAGTGGGAACATTGGGTCATCTTTTGCCACATTTTGTGGGACATAGGCTTTCTTCACATTTTGATGCCACTGCTACCATGTCACTTGTCATGTCCACAGGAAAGTTTGAGTGGATAATTTTTTCTTAAGTCGTTTTAGGCTGGTGTGAGGTAATCTTCTTTCCTTTCATTGGGTGATCTCAATATTGTTGCCTTTCCAAATAAGATTGTCTTAAATGTCACATTTGTTTGGTGTAATCTCCTGTTAATGAGCTGTCTTCCTTCAACTATGAGCTTTATAAAGCCTAGCAACAAATCCAAAATCATCTTCAGCAGTTATGCAATGTTTAATTACTAACCCAGTAGTTGAAGCATTTCTTCTGTCTGCTTTCTTGACGTACACATTACTGAGATTCATATAAGTAACACTCTGCCTGAAGATAAATTCATTTTCACACAATTAACTTGGACTGTTTGATAGACTGGGAAAATGATTGCAATGATTAAGAGTCACTAGCATTTCAAATCTCAATGTTTAATTTGTCTTATAACAATTCAAACAATGTTTAAAATTATGTTGTCTTACCTGTGAATATATGGACAGTCATCACCATCAGGGCAGATGCCAGTGGTTTCATCATATTTGCTGCAATATACATCAGCACTGTAATTAAAAGTTCCATCTCTTCGACGAACAGGACGTCTTCGACGTTGGTTTGAAAAATGCCAGTGAAAACAGGTGAAAGGACGATGTTGAGTGCATTTGTGTTGAAGAAACAATGGACACTGATTAACTCGAAATTCTTTCAAATATGTATAGTGAAATGGCTTTTCTGTCTGAGGAGGGGTTGAAGACATTGCTGCTTTGATTGTTCTTCATGTAGCAAATTCATACAAGAAAAATTAGATCATGAACTTATGGCAGCAAAATGAAACAAAAAACATCAAAATTAGCACTTCAGGTTACTTTTTATGGAACTGTGGACTCACATTGTGTTGGCAATTTTTCTTTGCTCTCTTTGACACTGGTGGTTGCCCATTCTTTGTGGATTGCGGTATACATGCTTGTCATATAAATATAATTTTGTGACACCCTTTTTTGAAGTAGCTTGAAGCTGGTAGCAATTATTACTAAACAGCCATTTCACCTGAACCCTATGTAAAACATCTATCAGGAAGTTCTTAATCAAATCCATACTTTCAAACTGCTTTAAAAGGATAATCTAAAGAATAGTCTATCAAAAGTTTGCCACGGCACTGAATGTAGCAGTAAACCAATTTACTCCTGCCAAACAATATCCTAATATGTTAATATTGTTTTTGTGCTTTCAGAAATTATACGGTTGCAAGCGTAACAACAAAGCAATTTATAAAGAAATAGAAGCTCTAACTCCGGTTCTAAAAGTTTTAGTGTCACACAGTACCTTAATAGGACTTCAAAACATTTGTAGAGACTAATCACTTGAAGTGGCAAGTTGCTTATCATGATCAAAAGACCAATTTTTTATGCAAAATAACATTCCAGACATGGTTACATTAAAACAGTGATTATGTAGCCTGTTCACGTATCTCTTAAGATATTACATTACCATTCTTTTGTTCTCAATGGGTGTTTGACTACCATAGATGTGTGTGAAGCTATATGCACACGGGATGCTTCTAGTGCGGTGCGTCTGTTGTGTCTGCGACTGACGCAGTGAGTTCAATGCACCGTTGTATGCACACGTATGCACATGAAGCGGTGCGTTCATTGCGCATGGCTAGGACTGAACGAATGATTTAGACACGAAATTCGGTGATGACGTTGGTGTGCTGCAGTGCAAGACTATGGTTTACTCAAGTTCTGACATCACAAGTGACATATTTTTAGGGTGTTACTACTTTTGTACACCATACTGTTGAACAAAGTTACACAAGACTTGTGGTGGTACACTGCACAAACCTTGAAAGGACTGGTTATATACATACAAAAGCGCAAATTGCCAAATTTAACTTTGTACAATGCCTCACAAATTATTAAAAAAGTAGTGCTGTCCACATTTCAGACGAACAAAGTATTGCATTACATAAAATCTGCATGATTAGTTGCTACATGGATTGAATGAGGTTTGTGTAGGCCTACCTCCATAGCCATGACGGCTTTGCTTTAAAAACTATTTGTTTCCTTTCTAGAGGGGCTAAGTATCAAAAAATTAAAACAGCATGGATAGGTACAATTAATGTCACACACAATCCCATAACAAAATCACTAGCAGGGGAATAAACAACAATATAGCCTTTAATTGGCTTTTGTAAGACAGCAAAACATCATCACTTTACAATTTGATGTATGCAAAATGTTATCCTTTATTTTATCATTCTTGTACTCCATAACTGATAATTTATGTGACAGTGGTTTTGCCTGAACAAGATTCATCAACTGTTCAATGAAAGTTACACAACTTAAAGTACTACAGTACTTTCAATCACAGTTTCATGTAGGCTAGCCTACTGCAAAAAATACACTCATTTAGCAAGACCTTCCCAGCACCTATAATGGCCTACAGTAGATGGTGTATTATGTCGCACAAATCACGACTTGCTTGAGACAAAAACTTCAACCAACAGTAGCTGATCAGGTAGGCCGGGTCACGTCGGCCTAAACGGTACAGCAGTTTTAGTAGCCTACCCCACTGGGCCTACTGAAGACTAGATTGATATTTCATAAATCCAGTGTATTTCAGCTATCCACAAACTATTAGCAATTGTTATGTGATCGTGGTGCATCGTTTTCTTTACCTCAGTACAAAACACTTAAACAGTGTCTACGAGTACATACATCACCGTTCTTTCCCGAACTGGGCAGTGAGTCTGATGCGTCAATATAGAAACAGGTTCTACTTGACCACAGACCATACCAGATGCATCAGAAAAGGACGTGATGTCATGAAATCAGATGCATGCGCCCAAAAAACGTTGAGGACGCATGCCGTGTGCATATAGCTTAAAGCATTGGTTTACAAGTGCATCCATAGAAATGTTGCATCTCTGACCTGGCTTGATGCAGATCCAACAGAACTAGCAAGGATTGCTGAGAACTATGAGGTTTTTCAAAATATCCTTGCACTGCTGCTCTTGCAACCTTCACTGAAGGGATAACAGGAGTGAAAAGTGAGTGGAATGTTGCATTCTAGCCTTGCACCATTGACAGTAAAGTTGACTGCATCTATTAAATAACTGGCTTCATATGCAATCATGGCAGAAAATATGCTAGTTCACATTTGATGATTTTGCACCCATCACTTTACCATACATCCATGAAAATGTGCCATAACACATATACTGTCTTTGCAGATCTTAAATTGTGTGGCAATTATGTTAACACCATGTAATAAACGTTCACTCTCAAAAACTACTTTTGATACTTGGCCCAGAAAATTATGCACATACACATTTAAAATTAATTAAACATAATTGAAAAAAACTTCACTGATACAATTTGCTGTAGGGTGCAACGATGTTTACTAGAAAATTATCTAAGGTAATCAATGAAACAACAATGCATTGTGAATTCGCAGTGACTTGCTAAGTAAGATATTTCAGTCCATCTTTACTCACATCAACAGCACTGAAATCAGCAGTTGTCAAGATCTTAGTGCTACGATGAAGAAACTATTCAGAGGATTTCACTGAGCTTTCTACAAATTATGCAAGTATACAAATGTCACTAGTTTTTCACCTAAACAAAAAATGATATGTTTTACAAATTAACAATGCAAAATGTGACCATATATCAATTTAGTTACAGAGAGGAATTCTTCATACACAGAAGAAAATACCCATCTTAGCTGTACAGAGTGTTAAGCACACGTCACGAAATCTAGTAGGCTGGGTTCGATTCCTTGTTGGGCTGGCCATGATAAAGACTTGAAAAATGGTACTTGTGGCCTGTCCAGTCTCATGCTCATGTGCAAAGCAAAGATTGTTCATGTGCATTGCTCCCATTAACTCACCACCAATGCAGCAATTCACTATAAAATGTAGCTGCATGATCCTATTGCAAGCAAACAGAGAGTGAGTACAAAACAAGTACAACACAGCTGAAACTGACAAAGGAAACTAATTCTGGAATTAGACTATCTTGGTAAATGTGCTTAGGTCAACCTCAAAAGAAAAACCTTGGACAAATAAACATTTGCCAATTTCTGTGGCAATGTTTTATTTTTTAATAAATATATACACCATCTACAGTAATCTTAAAAAACTTGGCATACTATACAACTAGCTGCACCTGAAGTAGTAAAATGTTTTTCATAACCGAGACTTTGGAATGAACAAAGACACAATAAAATGTTTCAAATTACAGAAGTCAAGTGCTAGGTTGTAAACAGAGACACTTTGTACATGTTTGCTTGTTACAAGAAGATAACATGTCTCCATGTTGCTTGGGTTTCACCCACAACTGATGATCAAAAGCACAAATATGCATCACAAATAAAGGTGCTTGTACTGTCACAATTGTCAAAAAGATATATGTACTGTTACATCAGATATCCATGTACAGGCAGATCACAAAAATCATTAGTTGCTACATAAAGACAATTGCAAATATTGCCCTGTAATGTGAGTAAAATTTGAGGGCATCAAAGAAAACTTTTGTGTGCTTCCATGAACCTAGGAGCTCTTTAGCTAGAGCAGTGGTTCTTAACCTTTCTTGCGTATCTTACCCAGTGGGGCATCCAGTCTAGAAAAAAGGTGTCTGTTGTGGAAGCGCAGCTTTTCATATCACTTTTCAGCATAAAACCACACTTTCTCTTGAGACTAGAAATCGACCGATGAATTTTGCGATGTTGCCAAAGTATTATATTAGCAAAATTTTGCCGATATATAGGAAATCGGCAATATTTGCTCATAAAAGCTGCTACACCAGTTTTCTGCACAGAGTGTTCAGAAACCCAAGTTGCTACTTCATCTCTGATTAATTAATGCAAATTCTCTGTACTGTTCCTTACGACACGCAGTCTTCTGACTGCATCAAGCAGTGCGCAATATTCAGACCACTCCACCATCGTCCCAATAAACCGGTCTATTACATTACATTCACTCCAAGTTTTGTGCGGTAAGCAGATGATTGCCTGCGTACAAGGTCGTGGTTTTTGTCATCTCAGTGACCCAATTTGTGCAGAATCCCATGTTATATGCTTCTTCATCGCACAGAAGTATTGTCTTTCAACTGTGGTTTGAGTGTCGCAAAATATCAGCATCAGTTATCAGCAATGAAAAGTAACATCGGTATCAGCCCAAAAAAAGCCTTATCAGTCGAGCTCTACCTAAAATCCAATCACACTTCATTAGTACGACTAGTAGCCTAGCATAACCAACTATTTACTGTAGAATAGATAGTGGCATTGATCTCATTGTCAAATTTTCAAATTATCATTGCTTTTGGTCACAGTGCATTTATTACATCACAATCGATGTTTGTTCCTACGAACATGGTGCTGAAAAGATACTTAGCTCGTCAAACATTCAGCAAATGTCAGCCATACAGCATTGAGAGCTGTTTATCTATATGTACATACATTTATAAAATCGAAGCTGACAATTAACTGCACAACTGTGTCTGTGGAGCGCTGTCTATCAAAGATGGCGTGTTATAAATATACATGCGAAATCACTGTAGAGAAGAACGACTGAGTTGCAATTGCTCTGATGATTTTACATCATAATGTAAAAGTGACTCAATATAGGACTTTTTGCACAGAAAACAACATCGTCAACTGCTCAATTCTGAAAAGGCTATTTTCAAAATATGATGCTTGACTGATAGTTTGTTCAGATGTCACCACAATTTTTGAGGCTAGCTATCGTGCCTTTCATTATGAAAAATTCCTTGCAAAAATATACCTTCAGTTGGAATGAAGCCGCATTACTTGGCAATTTAGGGTGGAGTGAAAAAAAATTTTTTTTGAAATCGAAAAAAGTGTAGTTCCAAAATCCTGCCAAATACCCTAAAACTTCACAAAAAATGAGTTTTGGTGGGTTGCACCCTTTGGGGGACTAGCAACCCCCCAGATCTCTTTTGCAGGGGTAAATTTCCTCAAAATGTCATAACTTGCAAACCACTCATTGTAGAGACTTGGTTTTTGGCTCAAAATTTGCTGAATTGTCATGTTTCTATAAATGCTTGGAAGAACTTTTTCTCTATCTCTATCACAAAAAAGTTACAATCAATAAGTCAATTTTTTCCACTTATGCACAGGAAAAATTGGTCAAAGCTTCTGCTTTTTTGCAGATATATTGTGTTTTAGAATTTAGATTATTTTCATTTTGAAAGTTACATCTTGTTTATTGAAACAAACTTGCGTAGCCTCTGAACAAGAATGAAGACCAGACATAATGAAGAAATCTTCAAAATTTTGCACAGTGGCACCACCTTTACTAGCTGTGAAAAGTTTCCACCTGGTGTACTGCCCACAAAACGCCAAGTTTTGGAGAGACTTTCACATTTTCAAAACTTTCGTACTGCAGATGCTGCAAATGATGTAGCCAATGAAAGTTATGACTGATGGCTGTGGTGAAACATTTATCCTCTTCATCGCCTTACCATATCCAAAAAATTGCAGTCATTGGTGGCAGCTTTCAGTAAACTGGACCAGTGGTCCAAGAAAAAACGTGGTAGTTCTTTTTTGGAAAAAGGAGCAGAATTTTTATCAGATGTTGGCAAGTTGTTTGATGTTTTTTTGCGACAACACTGCACAGCAAAGATGTTTGGAGAGAGAGAATAAGTTGTGAATGACTGGAGGATTATAGCTTTTATCATGATCAAAAGGGGCCACATGTAGCAAAATGTTTGGATGTTCTTCTGCCGTTGACATCATCTGACAAGCAGTTCATACTGCATTCAGAAATAAAATCAAATCTCTCGAGTTCTTCTGCTTGCCACAGTGAGATGGAAACTGAATCAGCTGTAGATTACGTATCTGAGTCTGAATCAACATGCACATACTCTTCGCAGTCATGTACTGCTGATGAGTTTGTAGCAGAATCATCAAACACACTGGCATCTTCCCAGAATCGCAGAAAGTGGTCAAATCTTGCCAGAATGTGTGAATGACATCAAGTATCGGATAGAGCAGCAGCTGCAGTTGCAAACAGTGTCTTGGTGCATGTTGGCATGGTAACTGATGATGACAAAACTTGTGTGATTGATCATAGCAAACTGCAAAAAGAAAGATGCTGGCAGAAAATCCAAAAAGAGGAGCAACAAAACTTCAGGTTTATAAATGCCATATACTTCGACAGTAATAAAGATGCAACTGAAATAGTAGTGCAGGATCCAAATGATAAGCATTACAGGTCTGTTGAACTTGAGGAGCATTACACTGTTGTTGGTGAACCAGCAAGTTTCTATCTCACCCATTTTTCTCCTGAAGATGGCAAAGGCAGAACTATAGCACAAAATTTATCTGATTCTATACGTGGTACAGAATTGGAGGACAGGCTTGCAATAGTTGGTACAGATGGGACTGCCTGCATGACTGGGAAATACAATGGGTGTATTCGACATTTAGAGGAATTACTACACAGACCACTTCAGTGGATTCTGTCTTTGCTCCATGTTAGCGAGCTTCCCTTAAGACATGTTTTTGCAACCCTTAATGGTTCCACAAGTGGCCCAATACATTTACAGGTCCTATAGAAAATGCCTGTATGGACCTGCATCAACTTGGTCAATTCGAGCAAATAGCAATGCCAACTTCTTCCTTTTCAAAACTTCCAACACATGTTGTTGATGACTTGAGCACCGATCAGCATTATGCTTATAGGATATGCTGGGCAATCATTAATGGAGCAATTGAACATGATCTGGTGTATTTGGAGGTTGGACCAATTGTACATTTGAGATGGCTAACCTTGGGATGCAACATTTTGCACTATTACGTGTCTTTGAACAAACCACCTCCAACCATAAAACTTTTGGTACTTTTGCTTAACGGTGTATTTACCAACTTGTTTGAGATTAAATTACACCATCAAATAACACACGGATCCTAAACATCTATCCAATGAAGAGATTCAAGAAGTTGCTCTAGATGCAGTGCAAAGAAATGGATATTTTGCCCATCTAGAAAGCTTATTAATTGCAATGTTAGGAGATGGTGAGGAACAAAGAAGCATGGGTGTGACCAAGGTGATTGCCCTTCGTAAGGAATTGGTTTCGAGATCTGCAGCTGAAGATAGTTCTTCAAGTGAACGTCAAAGCAATTCCATCCGTTTGTTCCATATTCCAACCATAAATATGAAAGCAGATGTGTACTACCAGTTAGCTGACATAGAAACTTGGTCTCAACAGCCCCCAGAAATTGCGCATTTGACCAAAGACAGTATTGAAGATTGCCGGATGAAGCCTTTGCTTCTGTATCATCCTTGCCACAACCAAACTGTCGAACAACATGTAAAACTGGTTACAGAAGCGTCCGCACAAGTTCCAGGATTTCAACGACGAGAAGGGATCATTAGACAAAAAATTAAATCTCGCAGCCTCATGACAAAATTTGACACCAAAATGCAGTTTACATGAGTGTTTATTTGGTTGATGTTTGACTGATGGAAGAAGAGTGCCAGTACACTGTAAATTGAAAATGTGGTAATGAAAGAACACACTATCAC
>JGI24158J21664_10001561_pt1 | contig 26087 bp, 16 predicted proteins | sample Ectturendosymbi3_FD_21664 | JGI IMG/M metagenome (IMG submission 21664) | reverse complement strand
TTGAACATAGCCAAAAGATCTTACGGATTATCAAAATCTACACATTTTTCAAACGCGTTGAAAGACTCTAGCGTTTACGGTTATCAACTACATACGTTAATTAATCGCTCAAAAAGTAGATGACCACGGGATCGATTCTATATATGGATTCTATTGGAATAAGAGCTGATGGTCTTGGTGTCTGATTCTTTGCTAAGACTGGATTTCTTTTCCATAGACAACGGGATACACTTCTTATATGCGCGAAAGTTTTGCAGAAGGCCCACTTCGGAAGTCAGTGTCCAGAGCAATACCGCTGCTCGGCTTTGGTTGAACGTGCTGTGTAGGTGTACATCAGAAGCGTGTAAATACAGTATAACAAGCACGCAGTCGTAACGGCGGCCGCGATGATTTCTTGCTCAAGTGCAGTACTGGGCATTTGAGGTTTTCTAGCGCTTATGCAAGACAGGTTTATGAGCAAATGATGGCATTGAGCCAAAGTAGACGCTTGGAACTTCACTATCAAAACTTATAAAACATGTCAATTCAATGAAAGCAGAATTTTTATTTGTCGGATTAAATCTGAACACATATGTTCAGAAGAAAACGCCAGAAACATGCACGTTTCATGGATGATGCTTTGAAAGCAAGGAGCATTAAAAATATTTAAAAGTTGAAACTCGTTTGGTTGTTGTTTTCCCCAGCCCTAACAAAAATTCTGGCTACACGCCTGGTTGCACTGCTAGTATTACCAAATAATCTTGTGGTTTGTTTTTGATTTGGTCTACGTGGTGTTACTTACCACAATTGTTGAGCATAATTGTGATGTGTTTTCATATTAAATACAGTGCTAAGTGCTAGATATCTAGATACTTGTATATACTACTAGTTGCTATACCACAACCACAGGCGTAGCCAGGGGGGGCCACGGTCACCAAGTTATATCAATTCCATAATGTGCCCCCCATTTTGCCAATTTTACAAAAAGGTCATGCTACGGTTGAGTGAACATGGTGACGTCATTGAAACGCAAACAATAAGGATTGTCCCCCCCAAAGTTTTTTAGCAAACTCGGTCCCTGGTATATACGGACATCTACTTGAAACTTGGATTAACTTTAGTCGAAGTAAACAGTGAAATTCAGTCACAGTGCGCGTTATGCTTAGAAGTCCTTGTTCGCGGATCTTTCAAAGAAGCTTGACTATGTTGGCATCTCGAGTAAAAATGTGGGAAATACGTCAACGAAAACCTTGAGTTTTTAAAAGAGGAAACAGCAGGNAACGTGAACTCGTACTTACCGTCCATCTACTTCAAGAGTAAAAGCTTTCTCTCACAGTAAAGCAGTGCATACTTCTTTTTCTGTTGTTTGGAAAAATGCAAGAGCGAAAGCGCGCTATACAGCGTGATAGAGCTTGGTTAAGCCAGGAGCCGTGACAATAGCTAAGATAACGTGCAGAGAAGCCCTAGCTAATAAGCTAGCCGTGGTTCTTTTGTCAAACAACATCATCAAGTTGCGCATCAAAAACTTTCGGTTCGACATTCTGGAACAAACTACTGCTGCTGCGAGACGAAGTGAAAATCTTATTTTAGATTTGGGCGAGACTGCAGATTTAGGAAACGATGCACAGCTCATGGTGTTCGTGCGATACCGTGCGACTGAGGACTACGTGGAACAATTTCTCTTTAGCCGCTCACTTGCCAAACATACCACAGGAAAGTAAAGTAGAATTCCTTTATAAGGGGAACATCAGCTTTCACGGACTCACTACGTGTCTGATTGTGCTGATGGTGGTTCCGCCATGATGAGAACCAAAAAAGTTTTACGAGTTTATGAAAAAGTAAAAACAAAAATATTTAGGTAGTTATTGTCTTTATTAGCAAGAAAAAATTCGGCAACGGAAGAAATTTAAGAAGACCTGACATTAGTTTTAAAATATATTTCATGTGCTGTCAATCATATCAAAAGGCGTGCCATACGTATTCGTTAATTTGGTGCTTTGTGTGATGAGATCCGGGCGGAATACAGTGGGTGAGTGTTTCATTTGAATATCCGTTGGCTGTTATGAGAAAAGATGCTGGAGAGAGTGACCCACGCAATGTCACCAGTGGTTTATTAAAAGAACAGCATCACAATGTGCTGAACGATTCAAAGACAGCAAGTAGATTGCCAAATAGCTACTCTTAGGTGATTTTATAGGTTTGAACTGGTTAAACATCTTCATGCAGTGAAGATAAAATATATTTTGAGATGTGGCGGAAGATGTCGTCACATTAAAGATAAAGTTATGGATTCACTGAATTGAATGTGGAAAAAACAGCTGCTTTCTGGCATTAAACGCAATTGCAGGCGAGATAGAAATTGTTTTGCGCTCTGTTTGTCGAATCTTATTCCGAGTTGGATAGATATATCCCTTCTCAAAATTACATCAAAACATTTGACTGGTTTTGAGATGGCAGAGGTACAGCTTCATTTTGAAGTTCGTTTTGAAATGGTTAATGCAGTAACGTATTTATGATTGCATTGCTGAACAGCTGATTGTGCTGCAAAGTCGACAGCTTTGTAGTCTCTGACTCAATTTTCGGTGAATGTCCTATCAGTGGAACCAGATCTCTCTGATCTGTGTCGACAGACAACAAAAAACTCTTGCTTTTTCCAACTACGTACCTATGTGCAGGGGTGGATCCAGGGGAGGCGACTGGGGCGATCGCCGCCCCCCGTAAAACCTACGAAAGTAACTTTATTCACTGTACTTTTGTACAATTCGGAAAAGAACATTCGTGATATAATGCCATTTCTTGTCCATTGTTTTGTCACAGCAGTGCTGTGAAGTATAATTCATCTTTCTTATACTAGCAAAACCGTTATGAGATTTGACTATCAACTATTGCTGAAATCGGGGCGATTTCTCGAGTAAAAATATAACCTTACTGGATGGATCCTAACCTTGCTGGCTGGATCCGCCCCTGCCGTTGTGAAGCTGGTTTTCAACACTAACTATATTTCAAACCAATTTGCGAAAGCAACTTTAACAAGAAGACGACATCGGCGTGCGTTGACGACCACAGGCTTTATTTCGACAAACTTGTGAAGCAAACTCACGGAAATGATTCTCATTGAAATATGTGAATGTGGGCGATAATGCAAGTTTTCTGAAACTAGTGTTTGTATCACTGTCTAAGTATATCTTGAGTCCGCGATGACTTATATTGGTCCGAAAGTTTTACGCGTCTTAGAAAGGTTGGGAAACACTGCTATAGTCTAACAAGGTTTTGTGAGGATGAACGTATAAAAAACATTTAACTTTGGAAAAACAACAATAACATCCTTCTAAATCGGCAGCTGCAATTACAAAACAGTTAAATCATCAAATGTGCGGTTGAATTAAATGGGTCAAACTTCATTTACATCACAACATCCGTTGTGTCGCATAATTAAATGTAACAGCCTTTGCAATTTCTTTCGCTATTGTTTCTGCTTTAAAGCAGTACCCTGATTCCTCAGGCTAATTCACAAGAACCATGTTGGTTTGCTCGCGAATGAGATTTTGAAAATTTACTTGTGCATATATGTTTGAATGTGGAAAGACTTTTACCAAATTTTGTACAATTACTTTTAGTGTTCGATGCAAGTGTGCAAGAAAAAGAAGCAGCAAAATGGTGCAGATGTTAACCAGTTTTTGGAAAAGTACGGTGAAAAAGGTTTGCGTTACAGCTGCATGTATGATCCTTCCAATCCAAAACGGGTAAGTCCAAGTAATTTTGTGCTGGTGTACATTTTTGTGTAAAACTTACCATCTCTAAAATCTGCACGAAATCAAGTTTTGCAAACTGGTAAGAATGAGGTATCTTTTTCCCCACACTTTTTGCCAGGAGTGTGTGATGCATGTGATGCATGCATCTGTGTTTTCCAAAAAATAATATGGCAGTAGTAACTTACGCTTAGGGAGCTGCAAGCACGTGGAGTACACATTAAGGATCCGTGTAGTCAGAAGAGATATTCTCGAAATATATGCCAGATTTGAACCAAAGTTTGTTAAAATTTTGACATAAGTTGGTGAACAGTTAAGCAAAATTTTGCTGTTTCAGGAGGCTTTGGCAATTTCAAGCAAAAACTGAATAACGTTGAGTAAAATTTGTTGCCTTTTCAAGTAGGCTTGTACCGAAATTGCCATGTTGATGAATTCATGCCCTGGGTTGTGTGCCAGTCATAAATACATGGCCCCAGCCACGAAAAAATATACGTTGATGCAAGAAAACTTTATTGAGTGCTTAGTAAGCCATTGCTGTTGCTTCGAAATTTTATGAGATCGCAGATTGCGAATGTAAATTAAGCTTATGAACAATGCACTGCCATCGGAGGAAAGAAATTGCCATTTTCCCAGCATACATACAAAACGATTTTTTTGCACATTCTTAATTTGTCAAGACATTTTCTTTCCTGCTCAAGATTTGCCTTAACGGTCTACTACACCAATATAACACTTATACACAGAGGCGTAACCATAGGTGTAGCCTGGGGGGCGGGGGGCCTACGGGGCCATGCCCCCAAATGTTTAGAACATATAGCCATTTTGTGCTTTGAGAGGCGGTGTCCCAAACAAAATAGTGTTATTCGCCTAAAATCAAACATTTTGGCCCCCTCCAAATTTTGGGCTGGCTACGCTACTGGGCGTGACGAGGTTAGATGGCGCCCGGGGCAAGAAGCAAATTTGGCGCCCAATGTTCGAACCTGAGGTCTTTCGGAAGCAAATGTACTGTTTTGAAGAAAGTACTTGTGGCATTGTCGGGACTTTTTAGCGCTCCACACAGTGATTCGGCGCCTCCATAGTCATTTGGCGCCCGAGGAACTGTGCCCCCCTTGCGCCCCTGCTTATACACCCTTAATGGCTCATATGGCGACGGTATTGAAACAAAATTTTGAGCCGCTGCGAACAGCGGCTGTGAAAGACCATCCTTCCAAAATCGAGAACGGTATTTACGAGAAACTTGACCGGCGTTTTCAAACTGCTCTCGCGCTGAAACAGCAAAGCCAGGTTGAAGAAACGGAATTGCAGTGGCGTTTGTGGGTGTTCTTATAACTTGAAACACAAATGATGAATCAAAAATTATCATTTGCGTCGTGATTCCATTCAATCCTTTGACTCTGAAAGTGTGGTTTGAAAGTTCCTGTTAGTACCTCACTTAGAAGTATAGCTATTCAGGAAACCATAAGTCTATGAAACCTAAGAAAGTCTCAGGAGTTAGGCAAGTTGTCTTACATTAAGGTTTTAGTTTTTCCGTGTGCTTGGTTTCCTCATCTTGCTCTTCTCTTCAGACCAAGCCCAAAATGGTGTTTAGATAGAATTTGGTTTACCATTAAATGGTCAGTGAAACATAGGAATTGTTGTTGTGGCAGAAATGCGTTTTCTTCTACAAAATATACCCTTTTAGGTTCAAACGAGTTTTAACAATTCATTGAACTTCACGCTCAAATTTTTGTTAACCGCTCTAAATTTCTACTGAAATACCTTGCAGATAGAAACACCTCTGGGGTTCTGCTTACAATTGTGCTTAGGCAATGTTCAGTGTTGCAGTTCCGTTATTTCCTCCCTCTTCATAAAACTTATGAAAAAAAAATTTAAACCACATGATTGGTCATGCCCTTGATACTTGAAAACATGTCATTGTTCTTTGGCATTTTCTGGCATCCTTGAAATTTGAAAATTCTTGCATTGTATGTTGCGCTACAGCATCATTATGTTACAAATTGGTGTTAAAGCATTCTGTAAACGAAGTGTAACGAGCATTCGGTAATCGGAAAATACAGTGAGCTTTCGGTATTGGTAAAATGCTTTAAGTAAAGGATAGTAACAAAGTTTGTTGAAGTGTTAGTAGTTTGTTCAATAATTGTTGCAAAACCAGCTTCACAATTGCAAATTAATTTAGCTCATGTAACAGCTAGTTAAAACTTCAACATCTCGCCCAGCAAATTGCACTATGGCAACAATATGTACGCTTGTAGACTCTGGCATTCCTGTTACCCTTTACATTGTTGTTGCAGCCAGTTGGTTTTGTAGTAATTTTTAAAAAATGGCTTGTGCTGCATATGGTATGTACATGTAATAATTATACTGAATTTTTAATAAATGCGGCTAATTGCCCAGTTTCATCCAATATTTTTTGGAAAAATGTCCTACACAACTATATCCAAATAGTATTCAAAGCGTGCATGAGGTTGAAATTAAATAATCTCAAGACATTAAATTGTCCTTGACCAAGTTTCAAGTGATTTGGCAACCCTTCAATAAATAAGCCAGAAATATTTTCCATTATACCATCAAGTAAGACCCAACTGTACAGTTTTTAACAACAGTGTTGTATTTTTATGCAGGTCATTGTGAAACGTCTTTACAGCCCGTTAATAATCATTGTATCGCTGATTATTCCCGCCGGGGTTTTTGTGGCTGCCTTCATTTTCTTGTTTTTTATGTGCAAAATTGCGCGCAAAAAAGCAAAAAAATCGATGCCACCGCCACTGCCGCGATACCGTGCTTATCTGAATCCTACCCTTACCGTCGACACTTTAGACAGACCTCGAACCAGGACAATCCCGACAGTTTCTTCCGTTGGTGGGGAATCAGGAGAACGTTTATCGCAGCGAACGACCCGGCGGCTGTGATGTATTCCGAAGAGAATGGGGTGGTTTATTACGTGGCCAAGGGTTATAGGACACAGGACGCACTGCTCGAACCAGTGTGACAGTTACGATCAAACGTCTGATTTTTTATTATTGTGCTGTTGAGGAAAATTTGTTGATTCTTTTCATGATATACCATTATTTTCCACATGTTTTTTCTTTTTTGTTTCGACAGTTGTGCGTATCTAAAAGCATGTTGTCGTATGCATTGCTTCTTCGTTGAGAGAGCTTTAAGCGCTAAGTTTGTCGGGATGTTGTTGCGATGAAATGAACGGTTTTGGTGTCGCCACTGTGTTCTTTCATTAGATACAATGTCCGAGTCGTTACTGCGTGCTAACATGTATAAACAAATATGTTATTCTTTGTGAAGAGTGATAGTTGCGATGTTATAGCTTTTCTTGGCGTTATTTGCTTTACTTTTGAAGCAATGCATTTTGAAGCAAATCCGTCGGAAGGATTTTTCTTGGGGGACGAACTGGGGGGTTTTTTTCAAAATTTTTCCGGAGGGGGTCCGAAAGTGGTGAAATTTTTATTTTCCCACTCAAAACTAAAAAAAACATTATTTACTGAAAATTTCAAAATCCAGGGGGGGAAGCTCCCCCATGCCTCCCCTTGCGACGCCCATGGACACAGTGCGGACCCATCATCGCATTGCATACGATCAGGACCAAGACGTTCCGTCGTTGCTTAGCTGAGTGTTATTGACTGCACACAGAAGCCTGGGTCTGCGTTTTGATGTTAGTTTTGTTCAACCAGAGCCTTTGCGAGCAGCTGAGTTGCAATATTCTCAAAAAATTTCAGTTGAAATGAGCGCCATAGCTCTGAGCTTTCACAGTCACAAAAGTTAAGTTTATTGTTTTTCTAAAAGCAACTGGAAGGTTTTCAAGTCGACACAAAACAAACAAGGCCAATATTTCGAAACACGACAGGCTAAGCTGGTGTGCATGTGAGCCTGGGCGTCGGAAGGATTTTTTTCAGGGAGACCAGTAGTGGATTTTTCGAGAGGTGGCTAATAGGATTTTTCCAGGGGGGTCAAGGCTGGTGACATTTAATTTTACCAACTCGAAACTAAGAGAAAAACATTTTCTACTACGAAGATAACAACCAAATATAAAATTTCAAAATCCAGAGGAAGGCCCTCCTTACCACCATTTCCGACGCCCATGACGCGACCAAAATGTTGATGCTTTTTTAATGATTTTTTGCCACTGCTGTTCTATAAAGAATGCCGCCACAAATTTTTGGTGAGAAAGTCAGTCGAGCAAACATGGAACGGCGCAGCACTAGAAACGTTTACGGCTTACTTAACTGGAATTTATTTTGCTATCAGATGTGAGAAAAACTTGCACTTTTTAAAGTTTTACTTGAGCGCATGGCATTTATTCCCGTAATCCTCGTTATAACCGTATATACAGTTTGAAGAGTGAAACTGATGCAAATTGCAATGGATAAATTGCTACGTATCATGTTTTTTGTGTATAAGAGTTAGTAGTAAGTTTTTAACTGTGTTTCTGCTTAAATAATGGAAGACGTAAACAGCTTTTACGGTGCATTATAAAACTGCTGTTCAACTGTTCTCCTTTACGCTGATCGTTTCGTAGCATTAATTTCCAAGAGGATTGCTGTAGATGGCGAACGAATCATGTCATCTCCCTTAAGGGTTTTCAAGAGTTGACTACTTTTACTGGACTACATGAAATTCCTTCGACAGTGAATTTAACAAATTCAACGAGCATTGTCTTAACCCTGATGCTAACCACCGGTATATGTTGTTGGAAGAGCAAAAACCAACTTAAAGGCATAAAGACTATTTTATCCAATTTACAGATTCTATTTGAATAAAAACGGAAGACTCCAGCCAAGTAGGTGAAATATATACCCAGTAACCATCTAGTGTCTGATTCATTGTTGTAGATTGTAGGATTCTTTTTCGATAGATTCTATTTAAAGTACATGTTCAAAGCATGGCCTCTGGACAAGGGTGTATCCAACCAGTAAGGTTAGGGGGAGGGCGATTTCAGCAATAATTGGTAGTCAAGGCTCATAACAACTTCGCTACTGAGAGAGTTGAAGCATACTTCACAGTTCACAACACTGCTGTGACAAAAAATGTACAAGAAAATGACCTTATATCGCGAATGTTGTTTTCCGAATTGTACAAAATCATGGTGAATAAAGTTACTTTCTTAGGTTTTAGGGGGGCGATCGCCGTCCCCCCTGGATCAGTCCCTGCTTCTAGCTAGATATTTGTCAAATTCATCGCTCTTGAGATGAAAATACGTTTTTATATCTATATTGTGTTTTGAATAACCACAAAGGATGCATACCTTTCGTTTTACGGTTTGTTCCCGAAAATTTCCACATGTGGGTCTGAAGCATTAAACATTTGATTAAAAATTTCTGGATTATGCGATGAAAATAAATATACAGTATATAAATCAGGTATTTAAGAGTTTCGTTGCGCCCAAATGTTATTAGAGGTAGCATGTTATTTACTTTGTACGTGGTACCTAGGAGTGACATAACCAGGAATGTTTAGCACTCAAATAATCTTCAGTGTTTGAAAGTTTCAAATTAGAGCCAGTTTATTAGCAACAAAACCAGAAACAGCGCCAGTAAAGGCTTTGAATAAGCGCTCAAAATCGCTAGATCAAGTCCACAGCATACTCCCTTGCGTCTTTCGTGCACTTGCCACTGTTAATCATATCTTTGAAATTTTTCATTTACCTGAAGGTGTGACGGTTACCATGCATTAAAATTTGCGTTGTGACATTCGTAACGATGTCCGTTTGATGAACGCGAACCGTTTGCTCTTTTCTGTGTGTTTGTTTTCCTTCTATTGCACTTTTTTCTTCAGTTACAGCGCTGTACGATTTAAGTCGCAAAAACGGAATTTTGCTGAGCTAACACCGTGTGCAGTTTACTTTTCCCGCTTTCTATATTCACAGATAGTCAGCGTTATACACAGTTTATTACAAAGGAAACGCGGTCGCCAGTTGCCACAGCAACGCTTGAATGGCGCTGTTAAATACAAATATTCTATCCAAAGCAACCAAAAACTTCCGAAATCCAACAAGACAAAATTGTGTTTGGATCGATGAACTATAATATGCTTCACAGCGAAGCGTTCTGTAGCGATTTGCAACGACGACAAAAAAAACTTTTAGTTCATCAGTAGATGGCAATTTTCGCTCAAATTTAAGCAATATGACATTTTTACACCAACACTCAAAAACGAAAATACAAGGAAGTCTCTCACATCAGATATTTGTCATATAAAAACTACAGCTTGTTACAGAAGTTCATTGGTGGCACGGATGATATATCGCTTTGCATTGAAATGAAGCTCTATCGTGTCAGGTCTCAAGAAGTTCTCCACCGCGATGATAAAAGTGGCCAGCGCTAAACGATTGACACGCAGTTGTTTTCGACATCTGCGCAACAGTTTGCCATCTGATGCGTAAGGAAACATCCTTCAGGCGTTGAGACGATCTCGGTATCCTGAGATCATATTATATCGTGCGGAAAAGTTGCTACTGACTTGAGTCAAGCACTTCTTCATTGTTCACGTCGCACTTTGCTGAAATGGTTCTTCATTTTTTCACAGCACAAAGAAAGTGACAAGTGTCATGTAATAGGCTCCTTTTTGCAACGACGTTTGTACTGATTACATGGCCATCACGCTGCAGAGCGAGGATCGAAAGCGCGACGAATGTTTAAAAACAACAAGCAAGCTGCAAAGACGCTCCAGCAGCTGTTTTCTGTGTAGCATGGAAGCTCGACTCACAAGAGGCGCAATTTCATTTGGCGTGCGCAGCTCATGAAGAAAACTGCAACAGTGATTAAGCAAAAGCGGAAGTCTTACAATTAGAGGAAGATCACAAAGTTCTAACTTGTCTTGAATCATTTTCAATGGTTCATAGTCGGCACCCTACTGTACGGTTAGAAGACTGGGATTCTAAGCTCGTTTTAATTTGGCAAACACATATAGCGTTTCATACGTTGCTTCATGAGACAACTCATGTTATACTATCTTTTGAATGAAACGTGATATTGTAGCCTTACGCTTAATTTTTAGGTTCTATCAAGTTCTACAGATTTTTTGCTTGGTTCTTCACATAACATTAAATTTGTAGCATTCCTTGGACAAAGCAACTTTCCGCAGTGATCAGAACTGTGGACAGACGTGGACACACGCTGTCTTTGAAGTTCCGCAAGCGAAGTACAATATGCAAGTCAAGCAGATTATATTCATCTTTGGCGATATGAAGCGTGTTAACAACATTTTCTGGCAAAATGCGTATAATTATAAAAGTGTTGCAAAGTGTGAAAGCCTAAAACAGGTCGACGTGTTTCGATTCGCTTAGACGAGACCATACAGCATGAGACAGAATGACAAGAGGAGAAAAGAGGTGGGTCAGTGCTCGAACCAGGTATGATAGGAACACTCGTGCTGGCCACGAGCTACCGTAGTTTGACGCTGAACTCAGCTCTTCACACTTTCATCAGGCGATGTATCAGAATATTACAGAGACTCGGTCATCTCCAAGAAAAGCGTTCTCGCGCTCTACACTCAGACCAGGTCCGACCACGCTCTGTCTGCTTCTTGCTGGAGCTCTGATCAACTTTTCTACCAGAGATTTCGCTTTGTTTTCTGCAAAAAGCAACTACGGATTTCAGAAACATCTTTGGAAAATTTTTCTTATTTTTTACAATCAGAATTTTGCGCTATCAGTAAAGAACGCCAAAAATCAACTTGCCGAATGGACCCAACTGATAACAAACTTTTTCAATAAAAACGAACGCACAACAGCATGCAGCCATGAGGTATGGGCAGAAATTTGACTGAAAACAAAAAGTATTTTCTTCCAAGCAAGCAATATAATATTGAGATGTAAAAACAAAACCAACATCGGTGTTTTCTTTGTTTGAATTTCGTCTCTTTTCAACATATTCAAGCAAGAAATAACACACATCTTGTGTTAGTAACAAATAAACAGTTCTAACGGATAACTGGTGTCTCATTGCGTTGAATTATTAGTGAAAAGATTTCATGCATCAAGCAACCTTGATACAGCATACTTCGAAGACTTACTGGTTATATTTTGTAGCTGTTAAGTGTACATTTTTTCTGACTATTCCGATATTGTCCTAGTTGAAAACGATAGGTTGTTGTTGTCGCATCCGAAAGCCTTGTATTAACGTCATGTTTATCGTCAGAAGTTGATCAAAATTTTTCTTGGGCATGGCTTTGCAGTTTCTCCAGCAGCCATGAATTGCCACTATTTTTCTCAGGTTATCACAATTTTATTAACTGAAGACTTGAAACCAACCTGTTATAGGAAGTAGACGTCGGTTATCGGGCAATGTCTTCCTGGCTTGCTTTATAGTCCGCTTGACCATAGGAGAACCGGGGTTATGATTGTTGGGATCGGTTGGAGAAACCTTTCTTCTCCTTTTAACAAAGATTTGTCATATGCTTGTGTGACATGGTGAGCAAACACAGATAAATTGAATTTCCTTATTTCGTGGAAAAATAAATTCAGCAACCTGAAAATTTTGAGACAAAATGATCTTACCTGGGAGACATTTGATTGTTCTTTACAGGTAAGTTGCGAGTGACGACAGTATGCGTATCCGTTGCCGAAGATTCGAGAGATGATGCCAAGGTTCTGTTTTTCCCCTGGAAATACGGCAAAGAAATCATTAACAGAAGCAAACTGATTTTCTTGATTTGCTTTTAGATCTACAAGTAAAACTTATCAGCTTTTGTTACCTAGTTTCTGGGCACATATTTTTCTCTTACCATTTTCGAAACTACAAACACGAATTAATTCGTCCCTTTAGCAGTTACCATCTAATTAACTTCAGGTTTCTCTTACAGTTTCTTCTACCTCTGTATACTTAAACTCCAGTATGAATTGTGTTTTCAGTCGCAAAGCGAAACCGCAACACTAAAAAACTACAAAATTTGGTAAACTTCAGCCAATCCGGAGATGATTTCTATCAATAAATTTAAAGGTGAAACATATCACGTTGTTTAGAAAATCTTTACAGGCAAAGGAAAACAGACTGTAATTAAAATTGAACACATACTTTACCTTCCAAATGAATAAAGGCTGGCAAACGACCTGAGCAGTCAGGTTTGATCCAAGAACTTCAAAATCAACTGTCATATTTGAGCGTTGCACATTTTAAATTGCTTTAAAGCGATTTACATTCATTTTTAAGGTTTCAGCTCATGGGGATCCTAATTCTTGTGGGTTCACAAATTGCTCAAATCTCTAATGATTTCGTGTAATTCATGTAAATACCTTTTCAACATTTGGGGCGTTTTTCAGCCAATCGTTCACTTTTTCCTGTGGGTCCATGGTTTTTCCGGATGGAACTCTCTTGCGCCGTTTCGAGTGACGTTTTACCTTCGACGTCTTTCTTCTGAAAAAGACCTCATCATAAGTTCATTGTGATGTGACAGAGGGGGGGAGGGTGAAACAAAGGGCAGGTTGGCCATTTACCATTTTTCGCCATAACTCGCAAACCGGTTCAAGATCTTATTTAGAACAAACTCTTTGTTGACGAACATTTGAGACCATTTTGCATTATATTGGTCAAGCAAAGTATTTAGCACAATATAGTTTGAAGCACAAGTAGAAACAAATATTCAACCGGTGTGTTTTACTAGACAGTCATCGCTGAGTCGAAGAGGGTGTCACTATTGGGAACTGCAGGATCAACCATTTATTTGTTGCGGACCATTTGGAATTGCTTGCATCTTCTGAACGAGGCTTTCAACATGCACTCGATCGGTTTTCTGCTGCATGCGACCAAGCGGGAATGGAAATTAGCACAAAAAGACGGAGGTATTGCGATTTTTCAGAAACCCAAGACAGTGCACGCCTGCCAGTGAGCGGCAAGCTGGCAATACACTGCAGCAGGTGGAGATGTTCAAGTACCTTGGGGTGGTTTTCACAAGTGACGGAAGGCGCAACAAGGAGATACGCGGATTTGTAAAGCGAACGCAGTTCTGCATCAACCTTATCGCTCTGTGGTCACAAAACTGAAGCTTTCAAACACCGCAAAGCTGTCAGTTTTTAAATCGGTCTTTGTTCCGATCATTATCTATGGTCATGAAATTTTTGTAATGGCTATAAGAGTGCTATCTCAAGTGCAAGCGGCAGAGATGTGGTTTTTGCGAAAAATTCTCTTACTTGGTGCCTTCTTGGTGTGGAGCCAGTAGGACTATTTGACATTGCTGTAAACCCTATTTCGAGACCTCCTAGGGCTGCTGCTCTGATGATGATGGTGACTTTGGAATGTGTTTTTGGTTTGTGCTACTGGCCGTACTTAAAAGTGACATGAAACGCGGTTCGGCGAAGGACCTGTTGCAAGAATGATGAGTTTTCACAAAAAAATGAGAAACTACAGAAGAAAAAGTGCGACAAACGTAAAAGCACGCAGGTTATTTTAGTGTTGAAACCAATGCTTCTCTACCTCTGCACAAGATAAACAAACAGAAGTCTAGTTTTGACAGACAATTGACAGACTGCGAGGCAGGCCCGTAACCAGCTTGGGACACCAGGTGGGCGAAGAGATTTCTAAGAGGGCCCAAATTTTTTTAACTATGTCCAACACATTTTTCTAGGAGGGCGAAAAAAATTTTAAGGGAGACGAAGCCTCCTTCGTTACGGGCCTGCTGCGAGGTATTGACACATAGTGTGATATGTTGTCAGGACGACTGACCGCAATCAGAATTATGTTTGGCCAGCAGCTGAACTTTAATAGGCCAGTCACAGACGCATGATTGTAGATAGGAATGAACCAGCGGAGTTTGACCCTTAAACGCGGATTCCCTCTTTTAGCATTCTTCAGAATTTTATATTTTTATTTTGAAATACTGTAATAAAAAAACTTGATGCATGTTTTCCAAGATGCCGCTTCCCCAATAAACCGTTCGGACTTACCAGTAAAAAAGCGAAAAAGACCATTTGGTAAAAAACACTTTGAAGGAAAGACAAGGAGAAAAGCACATTTGGCATGATGGTTTTATTTTCCTGACATTTGCTTCAGCTTTAAACTATTACTTTTTTGGCACTGCTTTTTACACAACGGCTTTCAAAATCAAACGCATGTCCCTTTATATTTGCAAATTTCAATTTCCTGCCATATCCTTGCATAATGCACACACGGTTTCGCAATCTATTCTTTCACATCTTGAATTTGGTTGAAAGAGCTTTTAATGAGGCATTCATAACCTTTTTGAAATTTCAAAGGTTTTTAAATGTAAAGAAGAATCAGTGAAAACCGCGGTTCCTTGAACTTAAATCAACAGCAAAATACCACAACTAAACAATTATAAACTGCTGCTTCCTGGCATCATGTGGGTGAGATTTCAAAAATCACATAATAACGATGAGGTTAAGGTAAACGTTCCACCAGTATCCTATTCTGACATTTATTACAATAACCCAACTGCAAGCAGACATGTGTAAACTAAATGGCAACCAAAAACGGTCTGAGGTCAGTTTGTTTGCTGAGACCGATTTTTTTTCATTAAACGAGAATTTTAGACGCAAACATCATACTTCGGGTTGGGATGATGACTTGGTTCATCCATCTCTTCTGACGACTCTTCTCTTATTGTTGGACAGTCGTGTAAATTGTTTCTCTTCGGACGACGGGGTTTGTTGCAGAGTTCGGCTGAACTGCAACGACCAAGTTCGCAGATAAGCGTCAAGACTATCAAATCATCCATCCAGAAAAATGCCTATTTCTACCATTTTATGATCAATAAATCTAAAACGTTCAGATACACTAAAATAAACCGAAGCAATTTCCGGACCAGGAGTTTTCTCACCCCAGACAGCTTTTATTCAAAACACGAATGCTCCAAACAATACTTGCACCGAGGCCGAATCGAAACTTGTACGAAATTGCTTGCGTGGAACATAGTCCAGAAAATCCATAAATTTATCTGCTCATGGAGACGGTTTTCAAAACGAGTTCGACAAATGCTCGCGTCAATTTACTTCGTCTTTTGGTCGCAACTTGCGGCCTTTTCGTGAATTTCTGATTTTACTGAAGCTATATTCATCATATTTTTGTTACTTTGTTTTCGGCAATGGCAGGCAATTTACTTATAAACATAATTTCAACAAAAATTTTTCAGAAAGCGCTTTTTTGTCCATCGTCCGCACAATTGACAATGCATCAAAAATTTACAAATCTTTGATCCCCAAAATTGTTTTTTATGCTACCTGCTACTGTGCATAGGCAGTATATCATAATGGAAATGTATCTTATTCTTACGAAATTTGAGAAACCAGCTGCACTGGTTTGAAAAAATAACTTGGACTTTCTCGATAAAAAAAAGTATAGCGATCGCCACTATAACTTAAATACGTCACAATGCTTGCCTCATAACAAATTGTGCAGTTGAAAATTTCATGCCTGTGCTTACTTATAGCTGTCGGAAAATATTGATATCTGCAATGAAGTGAAAATCTCTGGCAATATTTAATACTCATTTGCAGAAAGATAAAAAGCGTTTCATAAATTGATTTACTTGGGAATTTTAAGTGTTGTCTTGAGCTCGGTTGCATTAGCCAAGCGAAGTAAACATCTAGAAAACTTCATTTGGAAAGTTTCTGGGCTTACTGGGAGCACAATCCACGCTTGTTAGCCTAATCCGAACCAACAAACATCCAACATTTTACAACACACGAAATGCATTTTTCAAAATGTCTTTTTTCGTTATCTCACAATGGTCGTTAACTCGTTATCTCATGTTTCGCGAGACGGCAACTTCTACAAAATGTTTATAATGCACAAAATAACTGTTCATCATGAAAAACTCCATTACCATTGAAACACTAACAGTAAACAAAAATTAAATATAAATGAGTAATATGTAGAAAGATGTCAATGTTAAATATCGAAGGGGGGGGGCAGCGGCTTCTTGTCATCTGCTGTTGCTGACCATGGATAAACCGTCGTCTAAGAGTTTCGCAATAAATTTGACTAAAAGGAAATATTGCACATTTTGTAAAAACGCAACTTTCTCTGCTGACATCACAAAACCTCGCGAGCAACATTTTCATTTTCAATGCCACTCACTCGCTCGAGCTTCGGCCGCTGTCATTTGCGTTCCTGAAAGCTTCAGATTCGTCGTACGGCAATCGATTGTGAAACGTATTCATTATCTTTGCAGCATCTTCAGGTTGTAACAAAATGCTTTTCTCCCTGTTCATTGGCGGTTTCCTTTCTGAGTACAAGCTGTCCCGCACGTCACGGATCACATTCATGGCCTCCTTTATATACAACGAGCAGGGCTATTGTACGACGTCAAAAATATTTATTCTCCTTCAATTCATCAACACTTATACAAAACCACGGCCCGGCTGCCTTTTGATGATAAAGCATCGTTTCACCTGAGAGGTTAGATTTCTATTCCGGAATGGTCGCGACATCAGCAAGTGATTGACCACCTCAGCCGCCTCTTCTGGGCTCAGTTCAAGCATCTGGTCAGGATCGTGGAAGGCGCAATTTTTTTCGTCCAAATTTCCCTCCAACATTTCCTGCGGGTGAGCCATGTTTGGGTGAAAGTAGCCATTGCTCTGGTTCCTTACATCCATGTTTTCCGGCGGGAATGGAAGTTCCTGCTGCAGTCGTTGCATGGCTGGCATGGAGACATCATTTTCTCTCGGTATTGCGTCATTCACACAAGGATTGTAACCCATTTGAGGTACACTGGCTGGTGGATCTAAGAAATGAAAAATTTCGGTAAAAACCACAGAAGGTACTATATACATGCAAACCCAGTGTAAACAACTAAAAAAGGTGCTATTATATATGAAAACTCAGATATCGTCATTTAAAGCAGGACAAACATCAAGCATAATGACAATAGTTGATTTACGCAAATTTCCATATTACCTTGAAATTCCATGCCACTGTTTAGAGTCATGCAAATTATCGGAGGTATTAAGCCATAAAAAAATAAATGAAACATCATTGCACTAAACCACAATCACGTAAAAAATAAACGTGACAAGTAGTTTGTCACCACATGATTTTATTAATTAATCAGATCTTGTTGTCTGTTATATGCTCGTGCGACGCGCAGCATGAAGATAGTTGGATGAATTTACAGATAAGTAGTTTTATCAATCTAGCAGAACATACAGCAGCTCTAACACTGATCGTCCAAAATGAATGCTGAAAAAGTATTTTGAATGACATGGAAAATCAGTCTTTTACTTACTTTGCGAAAAAGTTGATTTTAAACCTGGGTTTGGACATTCGTTTCTTCTTATTTGGTTGAGCAACGCAACTGCTTCTTCTGGAGACAACTTGTCATACGGATTAAAATTGCCTGCAGCAATATATCGGCGGATTTAACATTTTTCGTCACTTTCAATAAAATTTTAATCATACATACCCCATTTTATGACTCGTTTCAGAAAGTGGCGCACTGAACACCATACGTTTCTATCAGCTTGGTTAAAATATTGCAAAAATGCGATTTGTCGACATATGGTCAACAGACAGATTTGCGTTTTTTTCGTGGTCGCTCTCACTTGAACAGGTCTGCTCAAACTAATTGTGAAACCCCAGTTTCGGGCGTTCCAACACGTCCATGAGGGCAAATCCGCATGCTCCACGCTTTCCAACATTTGAAAGTGAAACGCAGGTTAATTACAATGGATGCTCTGTAGATTTTAGGACAAAATACGGAAAAATCGCGTTTTGTAGAAGTAGATGGATGCATGCTCTATCTAGGCCGTAGCTACATTGAGGCAAATGAGGCACTTGCTTCAGTGAACTTTCTGTAATGTTGCCACAAAACATTTTTGCAACGCTAAATCAGATCACTTTTTATTGTGTTGATGTTTTAAAAAGAACAGCACTGCAGCTACACTGTGTTGCAACCACCAGAGATATTACCAGCCTAGATTAGATAAGGGCAGGATGTTAGGTCTCCACAAAGTACATTAAAAACATACCAAACCGGGGACGTAATTAACATGTCCGCCTCGGTAAAAATTTGACCTTGACTACGGTAATGATGCTGCACGTGGTTTGTGCTTCAGAAAGAAATTGCTTTTACAAGTTTTATTTCCGAAACCCAGGTTAATAAACTACCAAAAAATATCATTGTCGGGTAGCAAATTCCGCACATTTCTCTGATGAAGCACACCTACTGAAAGCAAACATCACTTGTTCGCTAACAAAAATTGTTCAACGTCTCTATTTGTAGTTCAATACAATACAAACCTTTGTCGGGTGAAGAATAATACGAATTTGGGGGCAAATTGTTATCCACTTCCCTGTATTGAGAAGGAACTGGCAAAGCTCTGTAGATAAAAGTTATTCGTGTCTGTCACAACAAAGCTGAGAACAAGCTACAGCGCATTGGCGCATTAACGCGCTGTTCAGGCTTTTGAGATGAAATCTTTAGCAGATGCGCAGTTTTGAAAACGAGGACCAAGCTGATAATACTAAATTTTAAGTATATATCTAGGGCCCGAAAGAAAAAATATTACGCGATATTACGCCCTTGGCTCATTTGCAAAACTGCGCACAAATCTACAAACGTGGTTTTAAAATGATGGCCTGACACGCTGACCACTTCTATCGAACGATTGTATTGTCATGGATTTTACACGAGCGCATACGTGTTGCGACCTTCCGCTGTCGGAGCAAGAGAGCGCACAATCAGAGCGGACTGTTGTACGTCGCAGCAGAAAGTCACTGGTTAGTGTGCATTGGATCAGTTTAATTTTGCTGTTCGTGATACCCACTAGCTTCTGTGTTATTCAAGCGATGGTCTCCGACGAGGAGCCTATTAAGATGCGAATCGGAAGCACCCCTACAATGAAAGCTAATCCTGAACCACTTTGATAATCAGTTGCAGGTATGAGCGAGGACCTTGTCGTCTCTGCTGTCACAAACGGTTTTATAAAAACTTTTTGGTGCTTAAATCTTTTTAGCAACGCTGCAAGGTTTATAAACTATCGAAAAAAAACGTATTGTAATGTTTGAATGACTGTACAAAGTAAAGACCATGTTGACTGAATCGTGTTATTTTTACTTCAGAACCGGTGTCTCGTATTCTGATGGGGCGATGCTCTGAGGGGGTGGAATCCGACCAACCGTTGACATGCGAACATCAGGATGGGGAGGATTGCCAGGATGGTAATATCCCGGCTCGGGCAATTGCTGCAATCTTTCTTGACTGAGTTTGCCGTTTCCTTTCTGTGGCAATATCTGTTAATTACTTCAACAAGATATTTGTACACGACAAAATTGCTTTAGCATATTTTATCTCATGAGAACCAAGAAATATTTTTATGTTTGTTAGCGATACAAGCTACTTTCATACACCAAGATAGCGATACGTATGCAAAAAAACAAGCTTTTTTCCTGTTCCATCTGGCATGGATGCCTCCATGAACCTCACAAAAACCTGTAAATAGATGTATGCTGACCATATTCTACCACAAAGAATTAGATTGTAGGGGCAATAAATTTCTCATTTGGTTCATAACATTTCAGTCTCCCACGAAATTTTTTAATCGCTTAAATTGCACCGATTCACATGAAACGACTGCTCTCGCTCCAAAGACGAAATGCAACTCAGGTTTTTGTTGCCTTTTTTCACGTAAAGTAAATGCAATTTGTCATGTTAGCTAAAACGTTAATAGGCTCCTTGTAAAACTATCGTGTTGTTTTTTTTGCACGATACATACTCAGAATGTATATATCTATGTACAGCATTTTTACCAACCACTCTCGCGAAAGCTTAAATCTGCTACAGTTTGTCCCGCAGACTTTCTCTATGCTCGTTCCTCGTGCTTCAGATTTACGAAGTTTGCTTGAACCAGCCGACCATGACGGGATACTGTATATCAGGGTGCGGGGAACCTATTTACTATCACGGGCCGCATAAAAGGTGGATTATCACTGGCGGGCCACAAAAACAATTGATTTAATCCAAAAATTCAACCTTTATCTAAGTATGAGGGATAAAGGATTTTCTTGACATATTATCTAAGTATACTTATACCTGCTTGTCATGGAGCTTCGTTTTGACGCGATTTTGTACTCTAAATTGGGTAACGAAAATTCTGATGCGGGCCATATCAAATGCTCCCCCGAGCCGCATTTGGCCCGTGGGTCGGAAGCTCCCCACCCTGCTGTATATTGTAATTGCTGCGCTAAAGAGCAAACACAATTTGAAAAAATACATCCCAGCTTGGCTTGTACAGGCAGCAACGTTCTTGCACCGAATTTCGAAAACTCAGCATCTGCAATTATTGAAACGGGAAAACAGATTGACGTCGCAGTCCATCCATGTAGAGAATGAGTTGCTTACATTTACACGAATTCATCACGAGACAGTGTTGGATCAAGATACTTTGGGGGAAGTAGGTCCAAAATCGCCACTTGCATCCTCGTAATATGGCGGACTGTTGCAGATGTCCCTGATCCTAATTTTTTCATTGCTATCTAGCAACATACTGTAAACGTTGCTGCTTATCCAGCTGCCTTCCACGACCGTCTCTCCCAACTCAGGTGAAACACACGCTTGTTAGAGTTCATACATCGACATTAGTCAGAAAATTCGTGTAAACGATTTGCCTTTTGATTCAACCACAGCTAAAATCTTCGGGTGGGAATGATTGTAACTTGTTGTACCTAACAACTAGAAACGTTATTGGTGCTTTCAAAATGTTTTTGAAGTTTTTTTGGGGGCACTTGCCCGGTTTTCCCCTCTGTGATTTCGGGGCTGCAGAGAACTCATTTATGTATTTAAGAATGGGGAGTTCTTAAAAACAAACAAATAACCGTGTTTCAAAGACTCGTGTCTTTATAGCTTCTTTGAAGCTTGCTTTAATGCCACCTGTTCATACTTTTTCTTTCCTGCTTTAATACGACGTAAAACGAAAATAGAGACCCCTTTGTACTTTCGACAAGTGCAAGAAATGCATGACTCAACTATATCAGCCGGATTGTTAGAAACTTCCTCCATTATAATATCTTCAGACATCCTCTTCAATCTATCGATCAGCTCATCGTGGTTGGAGTTTGCATTTGCTTTCAAGCTCACGCTGTTGATGGACGTTGTGCGAGAGTGACGTCTTCCTTCCCTGCCTGTAGNACATTTTTAAAACANCGTATTTTATATCTCATTTTTTCTTTTTGGCGAGAGNTTTCAAGCGGTATCTGCTANAGGTAAGCGACAATCNAAAACAGATTGCACATTAACAATATTTCGTGCAAACTCCACCTTGACATGGCGAGATCCAACAAGCGACAGGTTTTGCATTGCTAGCTTGCTTTCCAAAATCATCTACAAAAAGGTGTGAGGGTTTGGACGAAAATCAAGTAAGTTTTTAAACTTGTTCGGGTTAAGCATTTTATTCTGGCATCAGAAAGTATCATACACCTTACTTAAACCTGGCAAACGGCTCACTTGTTAGTCTGTGCACCTAAGACTTGAAAGTCTTGCATTTGAGAAATTCATTCAACAATTAACCGGCTGTTGGTGCAGTGGGTTGAGCACACGCCACTAAAGCTGAGAGGCGGAGGTCAATTTGCGGTCGGGAAATAACGAAGACTGTAAAAATTGGTACTTGCTGCCTGTCCAGCCTCGTGCTCGCCGTTAATGGATGGGTGCAAGTGAAAGCTTCGCACACAGTGCTGATATTGATTCGTTATCAATGCATCATTCACTGCGAAAGTAGCCACGTAGCCCACGGTGCAAACAAGCGGAAATGGGTGCCGCGGACCCAGCTCGTGACGTATCGAAAGCGAATACAAAAAGAATATAATGAAACCGGACGGAAGTATGTGTTGTTTATTGCTTGTTATTGAAATGAGAAAGTAAAAACAGCAAAAAACTATCACAAACAAGGGTACCAGATGGTCAAATAAAAAATGCGATTGTTCTTTAGGCTGATGGCGGTGCAACAACGGCACGTAAACCGTTTTTATAAGATTTAAAACAAGCACAGATCACTCAACGTGTTGCATTCTCACCAACTCCATGCTGGGATTTTGTTTTCATGTTAATCAGCGTCACTTCCTTGTCTAAGGCTTGCTCTTCCTTTCTAGGTTTACGTTTGTACCATCGACGCAGTGCAACCGCGACAAGGAAAAGAACCAACAGAAGGATGACGACTATGGCGGCAATCAGTGCACCGTTGTGGCTGAAAATATAAACGGCAGCTTGAAAACGTTGTTCGACGTGGAATAAGATCAAGCTGCGACCTGAAAAAATACGTCAGAAAGCCAAACGATCACAAGTGGAAAAATGCCGGGCGAAGCTTCGCCGCGGTCGACAAGCATACCTTGATGTGTCTCCGTGCGATGGCGTTTCAGTCGTTGGCGGCGCTGAAAAAAAAGCGAGAAAGTCAACATTTTGTACTGTATGAGTCGCGGCGGATCTACTACATAAACGCAACAGTCCAAAACGAACTTGGTTTTCCTGTTTGAGTAAAAAAATCTTGATGGTTCATAACAAGATATTTTCTGGAGCACCGAATGCTTCACGTTTCTTACGAATTGTTTGCGCAATCGCGGTTGTCGCAGCGATGGTCGTCACTGCCGTCGTCATGGCAGGCGTTGTCGTAGTTGCTGCGGTTGTTTCAACAGAGGACGCTGTCGTGGAAGGGTCAGTGGCTTCACCCGCGGTTGTTGTCGGCGGTTGCGTTGTTGACGGTGGAGCAGAAGTTGGGGCTGGAGATGGTGTTGGAACTGCACAATTTAGCATTCCATAAAATCTATTTTCGTGCGTTGCCAAACTTTACTTACAAAGCTGAAAAAACGCACTCGTTTAAATTAAAATTTGCAGACAACCGTTCAGTTTAACATTAAAATAGGAGCGATTCACTAAACAAGGCGCCATTTAACAAGCATGCTTTGATGTACAGTAACTGTGTCTCTGTAGCACTGCATGCAACATTACGCACTCTGACAGTCGTCCTTGCAAACGAGAGCAACACAGCGAACGACAATGTAAATATTGGTTCAGTCGATCGTTCTACACATAGTCCGAAGACTTGCTCTGACTTGGTTCGTCGCATGTGTCGCCCATAAAATCCCGCGGACATGAACAAACAAAATCAACAACTCTGTTCACGCACAAACCACCGTTGACGCACGGACTGGAAAGACAAGGGTCGGGTTCTGCGAACACAAGATGTCAGCAAGACTTTGTCCAGAAGCAGAAAAATAGAGTTTAGCTGTTTGCTGAGAACGCATTCTTTTTAAATGAAGCTGGAGTTGAACTTGCTAATATCGTATAAACACTAGGGCAATTCAAAAACATAGTTGAAGGTTATACGCTATTCACTTGAAAAAAATGAGCAATTGAAATAAAACATAGGGTTCATTCACGGCAGTCCTCACCTATTTCGCAATGATCTCCTGTAAACTCATTGATACAATCACAAGAGTAACTGTTAGGGCCATCTTGACATTCACCTCCATTTTCGCACGGGTATGATGCGCATTCATCTTTGTCTGCAAGAAGTAAAGCAGTTGGAAACAATTGTATCTAACATCAAAGTTTTACAAATATAAAGAGTTTACAAATTTTTTGAAGAGTTAATGATACGCCCACATTTAATGCAGAGCAATCAACGACTCGAACCGGGTCTGAAACCGATAATTTAGTAACGGAGGGAAAACATTTTAAAGAATTTACCGATTTCGCAGTTTATTCCAGCAAAGCCCTCGGCACAATCGCATTCATAGTATCCTGTGTATGGGTGGCATGTTCCACTGTTTTGACATGGATCTGATTCGCAGGGATCGGGACCGCTGAACTCAACTGCGACAAGTATTTGCTGTTCAGTAACTAGCTACGTACACATGCAGTCTGGTTTTCTGACAGTTTTTTTAACGCATATTTTTGCACATACTGCGAGCAGAGTCGGACTTGATGAACTGCACTGATTCCCATCTTCAATGTTTAATTGCGGCCTTGCATTCCGTTTTATTACAGGTCGGTTCGGCGGGTGCTCACGAAACGATTTTCACACTGGTGCGAGCGGCAATAGAAGAAATGAAACCATGTAAATATTTAGTTTTTAATTAAGTTTTCCTGCAAGTAACTTATCGGTTTGGGTAATGCGAGCCATTGCATAGTGTTAAAAAACAAGGATCACAGGAGTAACACATTGCCGTATATAGTGCCTGGCTGCTCTCAGTAAGATCATTTCAAACAGGAAAAGGCCCGAGATTTTCCATATCAGTGGGCACTGCTATTCGTCGATTCAGAGAGTTCTGATCAAATCCAAGCGCGTAAGAGAAAAAATTTTGGTTCCGGCTTTGATTCTATACAAACGCAAATGCATGGATACTATAGTCGCTTCCTTCTTGTTTGTTGAACTAGATCTTTGGATACATTTGATGCATTGCTATTTTTTAAACTTACATATTTGCTGCAATGAAAATAGGGAGTTGCATGACGGCCAAGCAATGCATTTCATTTCCAATGTCTCTAGAACAATGGTTCTCAAACACTGTTCCGAGAGGTAATGCAAGAGCATTATATTCTTTAGGATGCAACCATTTGTTTGAACCGCAAATTGTACTATGTTAGAAAGTTACTTTGAACTTTTATGTACATCACTATCACTTGTTAGGCCTACTGGTAAGAACCCGCCGTCTTTCAACTATGCGCTGCTTTGCGCGGGAGTCATGACTGTGAACCATATAATGAATACAAAATAATGAAGGTAATGGGCTGTGGAACTATAATGATAAAATTTCGGTTGATCTTAATTGGAATTTCAGCTGGAAAGTATTCACAACAGGACAAATGTTTACTAGGCTGACATAATTTCAACATCACTGGCCAGCGCTTTCTTCTGGTGCTACCGTGTTTCTACAATAGAGTCCTGCGTGGGATTAAATTTTTTGTCCGCTCACGCCCCGCACTCGCAAAATTTAAACTCGCCCGCACCCAGGAGTATGAGAAATCTTACCCGCCCCGCACCCACACACTTCTAACCCGCACCCGCCCCGCAGACCATCCCAACCCGCGCCAGTCACGCACTTTTCTGTAGCCTACCAAATCGGCACCTGTCAGAAAACTACTAAAAACTTATTACGGCTGAAGACAATGCAATTATCTAACAAGCAGCAAAATCAACAAGCAGCAAAATCAAGTCTAACAAGCAGCAAAATCAAGCTGCTCATTCTTTTCATTGGCAACCAAAATTTTTCACACATTTGATCTTCCGCCGTCAACAGATTTGAGGTGATAAAAACACTTTTCAGTCGAGTAGTGACCAGCTGTGCGTTAAGCTATGTCTTATCCATTTAGAAGGGCTGCTAGACTGAATTATTCCTCACCAAGTACGACGATAGCATTGGAAAATGTAAATGGTCACTTGCCAACCACACGGCAAGAGTCTGAGGT
>JGI24158J21664_10001560_pt1 | contig 26088 bp, 16 predicted proteins | sample Ectturendosymbi3_FD_21664 | JGI IMG/M metagenome (IMG submission 21664) | reverse complement strand
TGGTTGTAATTTGAAATAAATAGCTTTTTAATCAAAGTCACAATTGAAATTTTCATGGGTACACATCTTTTTGGGTCACCCTGTATGAGTACTATGCATACTTGTGAAACTTTTTCTGAGTAATTTTTTTTTCCAAGTGATGCTTAACTCTGCTATACTCGTTTTAGTGAATTATGCATGGTGGACCCCACAAGAGAGGATGATAGATGAAAAATTCAAAGCAAGCTTGTGCAAGGGTTAGGGTTATAAGTTGCTCAAACATTAGTAGAATACACTTCACACCCCCAAAAAACTCAGACATTGCCAATATTTTAGGGTCATGTTCAGCTGCATAGGCTGCAAGATTGGAGGATTATTTCCTGCTGTGTATCAGTTCTGCAGATTCTATCAGTTCTGCAAACTTGAAGCGACAATTTGATCCATTGGTGAAGCCCTGTCAAATGTTTACCTATTCATGCCAGTGTACATGTGGAAATAATGATGGCTTGAGGGTATTCCAGATTTCACAATGCTACGGAACTCCCTACTGGACCTCTTCATTGGTTGTAATTGAGATTCATGCTGAGCACTTTTGCAAAACACTAGTCATTTACATTTATTGTGTTAAAGTTAGCTGTTTTGCACAAGAATGTTGGCAGTACAGTATTTCAGAAGCAAAGTAAATCAGTTCATTTGTGTCATGCACCATACCGGTTTGGATAAGATCCATGCACAGTCAGAGGATGATGAAAACTTGCTTCACCCTTTTTTAGGGTACATGGAATTGGGTTGAAGTTTTTCTTTTCATCTTCGTTCAGAATAGTCTGTTTATAAATTTGTACAATGAAATAATTTGTAGCAATTTCAAACTAAATTTGAATTTTTGTTCTTGGAATAGATTTTTATATAACTAGATTTCCATGTTGAAAAGCTATTTCCTTAAGCTAAATTGTGAACATGCAAATGAACACATTAGCAGTATTTTTGTGCCTTATCTTTTAAAGTCATTTTTTAAAGCAAAAGTAATGTTATTTAAAGAAATTTCAAATTTTTGGAATTCAGTAACATCTTCTGTGCGGCGTGAATTCTGTGCAATTATTCAGACAGTGCCTGACTGTTTTTACCCAATAGCTTAACTGAAAAGTGTGTAATTTTCAAGTAAGATACATTCACAAAACACTGATGTAAAATTTTGTTCTAGAAGACCAAGAACAAGAAAAGTAGTTGCGTTATATGCAACAACTTGCTGCACCAAACTTGTTTGTGTAAGTGCATTGATAGCCACACGCAGCAATAGCAGTGCAATGCACTGTGATCATGAGTCCAGTTGCTCGATTAATCAGTGAGGCTTAAAGTTATTGCTAGACTGACCTGAAATTTTCAGGAAAGATGCATACAAAAGTTTTGAGAAAGTTATGTTGCATTTCGCAACAAGTACTCAGCCCTACCATATAGGATAAAGATTTCTAGCCTACCCGCTTGAGTGCTTCTAATGGGAAAACATATAAATCCGAAAGTATTTTATGTGGTGTCTTAAAATTTTCATGGCTGATGTGCATAAGTATGAATAACATTCTTGTACAAATTGCCTGAAATTTTCAGGGGTTATGAGGATAGGTGTGGTGAACAACATAAATTTTTATTGCACACAAATGAGTACAAAAAAGTTAATGCGTTACACAACAACTATTAACATCTAACTTTTTTTGAAAAATGTATGTTAGGCCTAGCAAGATGGCTTGATGCAAAATTACATTAGTTTTTTCCTGATTTACAGTATGTGAACCTTTCAGGATTAATGTGACTAGGTATGAAGAACATTGGTAGAAGTTTTTGTTGTAAGATAAACAGTATGAAAAGAGTTGTTGCCTTATTCATGGAACATCAGTGACACATATATGTATCAATCTGCACTTGTCGCATTTGAATGTGTGACGCATATATGTGCCAATCTACAATGAAGGTCTTAAAAATGAGTTCTTTTCATATACACTTGGCTGTAGGGGTACGCATTTGTATGTCTGAGTATATGCTTTTTAAAAGAAATGGGCTGTGCACCCACACAGGTTTTAAATAGAAAATTGTTTTTGCTTGATGCACAGCCAGTCACTTTGTCTTTGCTCCATGTTATTATCATAAAACCAATCTGCTCACACAAAAAGCTTCTAGCACATTTTTACTTTCGTACCTTTACTTCTAGCACATTTTTACTTTTATTCCTACCACAAAATTGTTTAAAGGAACCACCTGTGTACTGCAAACTTAAAATCTCAGAGATGCCAGTAAAAATAGCTTTTGAAAGAGATTCTGAGAAACTTTTCAAACACCTAAGCTCAGGAAATTGTTGTGAAAAATATTTGCTCACCTTAATAGATTCCATGTCTTTGAAATTATAGTCAGTCACTGGTAGTGGCTTCCCATTCCTGTGCCATTTGTGTGATCCACGAATGTAATGTATGCATCCATTTTCTTCTGTTTGATGATCCAGAGCTACATGGATCTGTTTGAGACATGAACTGCATGTGTTAAAATTTATCAAAATCATGCCTTGGTGCTTTTTCACTGCAACTCTTAATTATCTTACTGTGAGGTGTAGCATCGGGTAAGTTCTTGTCCAGTAACTGTAGTCTTGATGCCATGCAACACATCCTCCATATTTTGCAGGTTTGGCAAAGAGCTGGTCATGCCATAATCTGATACTTGTATATTCACTGCTTTGGTTTATTAGTTGTGATGATGGTACCTTGAAGGAAATTTATATTAAAAAGTGGTGTTGGAATTAGGGTGCAGTCGGTAAATGATGAACCATGATTTGCCAAAACAAGTAAATAAGTATTTGACCCCTACATATTTAACTAACTACTGTAGATTCTATGCTACAAGCATTATTATTTGAAACTGGCATGTTTTTATGAACATTAGATACAGTTTCCACAACCTTGCAAGTACAATGAAATTACAAACACTGCAGACTCAGTGTTGCAAGTTTAAAATTACAAATATATTCATTTTTGATAACTGCTATTTTTCATGTGTATGTTAGATCAATTATAATTACAACTGCTACGGGTTTACCATTGCAATTGATATAATGAATTCCAAATCTAGAGTATTTTTTCTGTTGAAAAAAATGGCACGAACACAGTTCTTCATAGGTTCACAGCAGTTGCTAATGATATGAACCTTCCTACAACGAAGCAAGTATTTTAATAGGCTCTCATTGTACAATCAGTTGGATTGTCACAAGCAGTCTACAGGTGCTCATCTTTGGTCACTCCACACCATAGGTCTTAGGCTATTTTTACAGTGAAAACAGCATCGTTATTGACAACCAAATTATTGACAGCCACAAATACTGTGTTTCCCCGATAAGAAGATAGGGCTTATATGAATTTTCACTCTGAAATTTACACATGGGCTTATTTTTGGGTGAAGTCTTAGTTTGATATATCAAAAAATGAAGTTACAAAGTAGAAATTAAGAGATTTGTAAATAAACAGAAATTACGAAAAACTATCTGCATTTAGTTATCATTAACATGTTTTTTATTTAGAAACTTGTTAACAACAATTTATTCAAAAACAATTGTATCATCATCCTCTGGAATGTTTTGCAGGTCATCGGTTTCCAAAATTCCAGCAGAGTTTTTGCTTAACTCAATTTCCCACCAGTCAACTCGGGCTTATTTTAAGGGTAGGGCTTACATTAAAATCAACCTCAAAAATCACGCTAAGTCTTATTGTCGGGGAAACACAGTACTGTGTTTCAAACCTTCAATATTACGTGTGTGGTAATCTAACCTAGTTTTCCAACTTAAGAGGCGACTGCTCTGCACACAATGCCCTTCAGCTAAGGTGATAATTTTGTAGATATAACTTTCAGTTCTGCACTTGAATGTGAAACAATAGATGAACATTGAACATTTATATTTTCAAAATCCCTCTGGCCCTGCAAATTTTATTAACTAAATTTTTAGAAACAGATGGAAAATTACTTAGATAAATCCATTTTGGAGCAACTTTTGAAATAGATATAAATAATGAAATTTATTTAAAACAAGTAGCATCTCAAATATCTATCAGTAATAGTATTGTAAAATATTTAATTGCAATGTTCATTGCAGTTTTTAACAATACTAATAGTATGTTAACAAAATGGCAGTTTCTGATGTAGAAAGAATTAATCCATAATGAAATGCTGATTGCAGTATGTGTTGATGATAGCATATTTTTTACAGTTTTCTAAATTTCCAAATATGTTCAATACTTACACTTATTCCAGGGTGAAATATGAGATCATGAAAAGCTCTTGTGATCCTCCATTGCCCCAGAGCATGCATAAGAATATTGTTTGCATCACCAGTTTGATTTTTGTGAAATTCATAGAAATATGGATGCCCATTACCATCCTGTGTTGCAAGGCAAAATTTGAATTTCACATATCAAAGTCTACGTTATGTTATTTTTAAATGCCTTTGTAATGGAAAATGGATTTTCTGAATATGTTCAGCAGGCATGCATCTAGGAGGTCTGTTTGGCTGTTGTGACAGACCCCTTTGCACTGCAGGTACTCAGCATTAAAGCCGATAAAATATCAGACACGGCAGATCTCTAATGCGGCTGTTTTGGAACAGGCAACACACTATATTTCCCTTGTAACATTGCATAGTGCTATTATGAAACAACAACGTAACTGCCTGGTCTAAATAGCACCTGCACAGTGACATGAAACAATTCACGTTTTTGAACACTCAAAATTCATTTTGTGTTGAATGCACGTGTTTCTGAATTTCCTCCTCTGGCAGTGCTGGCTCTAATACTGTCAGAATGTCATATGTCATATACTGCTACGCACATGCAGGAGCTGTTTTGTAGTATTTCGCTTCACGAAGAGAGGACAGTCACCAATCACGATTGTTTTGTTTTATAGTTTTGGGCTGCTTTTATCTGCTGTTTACACCTACTAGGTCATGACAAAATTCAGTAAGTTTAGGCTTTCCTCAGCATCACACCAAGTAACGTGGGTTCGTTTCCACTGAAACTATATTTTTATAAGCAACTTTCTCATTTTGAAAGGTGCGACAGTTAGCCTCAAAATTGTGACCGTATTATCTCAACACAGTATCAGTCAAGCATCGTAGTTTAAAAATTTTTAGAATTAAGCAGTTGATGATGTTGTTTGCTATGCAAGAAGTCCTGTTTTGATTTCAAGTAATTCACTTTTACATTACAATGCAAAGTAATCAGAGCAATTGCAATTCAATTGTTCTTCTCCACAGTGATTTTGCAAGTATATTTGTAACCAAGGATGTGGAAGCGGATATTTCGTCAACCGCTTCCGCTTCCACACCTATCGGTTCCACTTCCAACAGAGCCTGGACTCTATCTTATCTATGAACTTGCAGACAAGCATGACTATCAAAACCAGCAGCTTTCGATTTACAAGGGCACATTACTAGTTAAAATGATCGCATAAGTTAGTATCTGTCAGCACGGTACTGCTACTCTGCTCTTACATAAAACCCAACTAGAGATTGACCGATTTGGCTTTGTTGGGGCCGATACCGATGACGATATATCGGCCATGGACCGATAGCCGATACCGATATTTCCAGAATTTTTAAATCTTGTTTTCTGCTTCATTATCAAAAATACAATGTATTTTTTGCCTTACCTTTTTTCATAAACTTCAAAATCAGGATTTATGAGCTAAAATACTTCGAATTGTAGCAATTTCGATATTTTGCTATGGTATTCAATTAATCTGATTAATGACGATGCATTTGTTTTGTCTGCAAGGCCTATGCGTGCAACATAGTTCATATTGTCTGCTTGTTTATGAAACTGCACCTGCTAGCGTTGCTGCAAGATAACTGTCTTGACTTCGTTCATTGTGCTTTCTTGCGCAAGGTGTCTGGATGCGTGAAGAATATAACAGTGTTTTATCAACACTTGCTGAAGCCGATAAAATCGGCCGTTTTGGCCGATACCAATATATCGGCAAAACCCAAATATCAGCCGGGCCAATATATCAGTCTATCTCTAAACACAACTTAGAAAATTATCTTCAACAAATATCAATACAAACAGTACTTACAACAACCTGACCTTAGCCTAACAAATATCAAGCTAAATTGCATAGCGTACTGTTTAAGGTTTCTTCAAAGCGCTTTTGATTGTCATACAATATTATGACAGATTAATGCTTTGAGCAAAATTCTGGAACGCAAGGTTTTGGACTAACTTTTGACATCTTCAAAAAAATGCTAAAAGCTTTTTAGACTGAGTTAGCAAACAGTAATATCTAAGTTAAAGTTCGCATCCCAGTGAAGTTCGCACAAAGTTATGAAAAAATCTGGATTAAACTTTTTCAGCAATTTATTGGTATTTACAGCAAATCAAACGTGACGAAGGGTCATAAAAAATGTTAAACACGAAACATTATGTTGCTAAAGTTCATGATTTGATATAATTGTTCAGCAAGTTTGTTTGCTTTCAAAATGGTTAGTATAGGTGGAAGGAGCAGTTTTCTTGATGCATGTTATCAATCCAAAGATGTACCTTACTACCCAGCTCTGTTAATCTGCAGACAGACGCACTAACATTTTTTTGTTTGTGTGTCTTCAGACAACAGGGAAAATAACGTTTGCACATAACTTCCCGCTTCGCACAGACTTTCCTACAGCAGCCTCACTCCGTACTGTCATGCAATGTTTCGTTAACTTGGATGATTTGACTCAAAATGATTCAATTAAATGCTTGGCCTTGCCTAACATTGTTTGTGAACTGAATAGCATAATGTAAGTGAATACTATATGCCTTGCTGAAAAGAATAGTTAGCTTCAGTCAAAGCATGAATCATTCTCCAAACATTAGCCCTAATGATCAGCATCTGTTTGCTAAGGCAATTAAAAGCACAACTGCTAAGCTCGTACCTTCCACATAAGTTCGCACAAGCAGCTCAGATTCAAGTTGCGATCTTAACCAGGAGATTGCTGTATTTTCAAACTGTTACCATTTTATTAGAGAGCAGTCATGTTTGAAAAGTCACCCTTCGATAAAAGCGGTAAGCTGAACGATGACTTGACCTTCTATGAAGAACGCTATGGATGCTAGCTATGCTTTATCTCGTTCTCTTGTGCTACTGATATCGCACGTTCATTCAGACTTCTAGTGCAACTTCACCATTTAATCCACATTGGGAAATGGACAATTTTTTTCGCCCAGTTACTCTTGAAGTCAAATACCCTATGTGGATGCAGAAGCGGTAGAATTTTTGCGCTTCCGTTTCCACAGAAAAAGGACCGCTTCCAGCTTCCACTTCTACATCCCTGTTTGTAACACCACCATCTTGATAGACAGCACGCTCCACAGACGCAGTTGTGCAGCTGGTTGTCAGCATCAATTTCATATGTACGTTTGGATAAACAGCTGTCATTGCTGTACGGTTGACATTTGCTGAATGTTCGACAAGCTAAGTATCTTTTCAGCACCATATTCGTAGGAACAAACAGCGATTGTGATGTAATAAATGCGCTGTGCCTGAAAACAATGATAACTTGGAAATTTTTTTCTTATGTGTTTTGACAATGAGATCGATACCACTATCTATTCCAAATACAGTCAGACCTGTGTGTCTGAACTCCGATCAACCAGAATCCCCGCTATCCCGAACAAATTTCTAAGAACAGATTTCCCCCAATGCATTTCATCCCTTTAATCTGGAAACCTTGCTGTCTGTCACCGACTTGGAAATTAAGAACAGATATGTCATATCAACAGAAAAAAAAACGCTAAACCAGATTACACCAACTGTTACTTAGTTGTTTATTAAATCACAATGGAAGGGTGAAAGTTACTTTTCTATGCACAATGAATGTAACAGTGGCAGACCCTGCAGGACGCAGTTATAGGTCTTGCGTTTAAAGCTCATTCTGAATGCATACTTGCGTAAGTACACGGATCTGCTAATAAACAAAAATAACTATGAGAATTTCATTTGGTCATGTTTCACATGCAGTCTACATATTTGCTTAAGTTGACAGTTCGTCTGAGGCTACTCTACCATTTGTTTCTGTTTCCCCTTTGAACGTTCGCTTAGGCTAGACCCGTAGCCTAGGTCTAAAGGTTTGGGGAGGCGCAAAACATTTTTAGGGAGTCAAGACTTTTGTTTTTATTACATTTTTGAATAAGAAATTTTGTTGGCGAAACAAAATTTGGAGCACAAAAAATTTAGGGGGGATTGCCCCCGAATGCCCCTTTGGCTGTCTGATTCCGATTTTCCGGATACCTCGCTAAACCGGCATTATTTGACGAAACAAAGTAGTTTGGATAAACAAGGTCTGACTGTAGTTACCATATTTTCGGGACCATAAGGCGCAGTGTCAAAAATTGAATGCTAGCTGTTCTTTTTTCACACCTAAAGCGCACCAGATTATAAGGTGCAAAATTAAGCAAAATTTAGACAAGTCAAACTGTATTCAACTCTTTTCCAATAACTCCCGAGTGCTGGAGTCGCCCGGGTGCCTGAGTCGCCACTGGGAGTTTAATCTGTCATTGCATATGAGGGTGTTTAATCCGTCATACATGCCTAATCCGCTAGACACGAATAGAATAAAAGTTGTACGTGTGTTTGATCCGGTGTGCACCAATGTAGTCGGAAGCCTCGCCGAGTTAATACTGTCTGTGGTATGTGCTAGCTACTCTCGAGTGCTGCTCGTTGTTGTTGGTTTATTACGTACTTATGGTCCGAAATATACGGTAGTTGCCCTGATTTGTTCGCAGGCAATCATCTGCTTACCACATGCACAAAAACCTGTGAGTGAATGTTATGTCATAGAGCAGTTTATAGGACAATTGTGGAGTGGTATGAGTATTGCCCTCTACTTGATGCAGTCGGAGGGCTGCGCATCCTAAGGAAGAGTACAGAGAATTTGCTTTAATTAATCATAGACGAAGTAGCAACTTGGGTTTCTGAAATTTGGCAAAATTGCAAAATTCATCGGTCGATTTCTAGTCTTAAGAGAAAATGTGGTTTTATGCTGAAAAGTGATATCAAAAGCTGCCCTTTCGCGACAGACCCCTTTTTCCAGGCTGGATGCGCTACTGCTTCAGCTAGTATGAGTGAGCTACTCAATCAAGCCATTACAACTTAACAAAGGACAAGGGAAAAAGAACAGTTATGCTCACCGTAAACTTCTCATAATCTTTAAGTAGAATGTCACACTGTTCTTCAGACAGAATCCTTAGTGGAGCCAAGTAACCATCTGCCAAAGACATAGTACATACATATTCATGAAAACTTTACTTACCTTCTGAAATATGTTTGCAATTACAATAGCTTTCAAAATATGTTTCCGATTCCAACCCACTCTAATTCATGATTTTGCAGTATCTGTCCAAAAGCCCAGTTGCTGATATCACTTGAAGTTGCGCTTTCACATGGATAAAGTAGTGTGCTTTGCTACTTTAACTCTTCACAGATTTATTTGAAAAAAATTATCCTATTGAAGCTACTGCGTATGTCAGTATATGTGCGCAAATTGTATAATTGTGAACTTGGTGTGGTCAGGTTGTGGTTTGTTCACAACTTTTCACTAGGCTTCAAGAGTGGGCTGTGATTATCCATTCGTTTACTCAAAAGTGTAAAGATTCATGACACCTTCATAGTATTTGTCAATTTGCTCCTTTCTTAACTGAAAGTCTTTGAAGTCAACACCATTTATAAAGGTTCCAGTATCCTGGTGTACGGTGCTCCAGTCATCATAACCATCGAGTTCTTTATATGGAGTGCTGTTAGCTTGTAAATCCTGTTAAAATATTCCCAACAGGTTTGTTTTTACTTCAATATACATTTCCTGCAACAATTGCACACAGTCAGTTGGTACAAAAAGTTTTCTTTATAGCTTTTTTGTTGTGGTGTAAACATCGTATGATATCCATGCCATTGTTGTCGTTGTAACCTATCTTGTTACCGATGCCAAAAAGGTGTGTGATATACCCATTCACATAGCAATATTAATGTCATTCTTAATAAAAAGTTTTGAAAGAAAATGACAATATTATTGTTAAAAAATAATTTTAAACTTCCAACACCTACAGTATTTTCAAAAAAATAATTTCTGGTTCTTTTTAATCTTAGTTGATGGTTATTCAGAAATGAGCAATGAGGGGAGGGTTGTGACTAACAGAAAAAAACATCAAACTACGTTCATCATTCATGAATTTCAAAGAAATAAACAGGCCTTTGGTACACGAAAAGCAGAAGTGCTGAATAGCCTTATAATGAATATCACGGCCAAGGCAAACGATACAAATGACATATTGCAAACGTTTAGATAACTCCTGTTATCATCATCAGTGCGTAGCAATAGAACTGCAGTGAGCTTGCTGCAGGTTCTTATTGGTCATTCATTTTTTTACAGCACATTTCTCCTGAATGACCAATAAGAACCTGCAGCAAGATCACTGCAGTTCTACTGCTATGCACTGATGATGATAAGAGGAGTTATCGAATCATTTGCAATATGTCATTTGTATTGTTTGCTTTGGCCATGATATTCATTATAAACAGGCCTATTGGCAAACACCAGGATGCATCAAATTCACTAAATCACTGATTTTTGGGGCCTTTGTAAAATGTGTCTTTGCATGCTGTTCTGGGTTTGTTTCTAATGAAATGATAACACTTGCCAGTTTTTTCTGCTGGATATGTGGGTCATTTTGAGGCATAGTCTACCAAGGAAGGCAGCATATTGGCATAGTTTCATCTTATTTAAAAATCAAATAAAGGAAGTTTCAGATGTACTTCTGATTTATTTACGATGAATATTTCGAATTAAGTGTTCAAACCTCAAAAATTGTCTGTTTGCCACCGAAATTCTTAAAAACTGGGTTTCCAACAAAATAGATGTATTGCAACAGAAATTTTAAAACTTGTGTGGCTTGTGAGTGTATGTCAATAAATTGTATGTTCTTTTATGTATACAACAATATCATATCTCTCTTCTTTTAGCATAAACCTATGCCTTACTGTCAAGTTGATATGTTTGGCAATTTTTAATTTTTGGCGGTGACAAGGATAACCAAACACAATTCTAGACATTATCTTTGGTGATTTGCCAACAATAGCAATAAGTCAGCTGGTGCAACAGGACCTTGGAATAATTTTTTAAAGTTTATGGCCTAAAACACATGCAAAACCTTAATGCAATTGGCAGTGTGCAATGCATTCCTTATACTTTTGAGTGAAGTGTCTATAACAAAAGGCAAGTTAGTTCAGAATCACTTCAGATATCTCACAAAAGTTTGACATTAAATGTTAACAAGGCAATTGATACAAGTACATTCAGTGGTTTTCATTTGTACCCTAATTGTGCATTTTGTTTTTCATTTGTAATTTGTGTTGGGATAACATTTGAATAAACAACTAAAAATTTCAGGAAAATAAAAAATTTCCTGAAGCGGTCTTCATTCAGTTAAAACATTGCTTAGTCAGTTTATGGATTCAGGTCAATAGAAGGATGTGTGAATCAACATGAAAAGCACCTATATTATGACACTTATTTGCTCATAGCTTTTAGCAGGCATTTTCGTGTTTTCAAAGATGTTGCTCCGTTTTTTAGTTACTTTTTATCAGATATGCCACAGCCAGTGTTTTGACCACACTCTGCATAATATGAAATAGGCTGATCATGATTTTGTGTGGTTACTTTGGCTCACTAACTAGTCAACTATACAGTCGGAGATGTTATACAAATGAAGTTTGTATGCTTGGTATGTTCAATATCCATCCATCACTGAAACATTGATACCAGCCTATGGCTAAATGCTGTAGAATAGGGCAATAATTTTTGCAGGACAAAATTGCCTTGTTCCTATGGAAAGTTTCGTTGTTTTTTGTTTCTTCAAGCATTCATAGGAAGAACACAGATGAACTGACAAGTAAACACAGCAACTTGATTCTTATTTGGATAGAAAATGTTTTATTTGAATTAAGTAGTCGAATTCAGCAGAGTGCTCCAATAACTTTTGGGCAAGAAATGCTGTCAGAAATTTGAATGCTTCTGGAATATCTGATAGCCACCTACCAAATGCTGCTTGATAGATTTGTGGCTTATTGCTAGTTCTTTCAATGTGTATCGTTTTTCTCAGTACCTTTTCATTATACTTGTCTTCCTCCATATCTTCGAACCAGTTCTGCTGGTTATATTGATTTACTTTGGCCGTCTTCTGATATTACTGCAGCTCGACTATTTCACAAAATGAGTTTTTGCAGACTGCTTGTCTTGCGAAAAGCAAATATTTGTCTAGTTGATTTGCAGGCTATTTGTGAAGTCTGTAACTTAGCTAAGCTCACGGGCAACTGATAGCATAAAGCAAAGCTCAAAGATAACTAGTAAAATACACAGTGTTGCCAACTCTTGCGCTAAACCACCTTTAAAAATTCGCCAGATTTTGCTGATTTTTTCTCCAGTATATTTCAATTAGCCTTTTCCGCCGGATTTCGCCGCGAAATCAAATGTGTCGTGATTTAATGTTAAGATTTTGTTTTTACGTTCTTTTTTCACTGGTTAATCGTGGAAAAGTTAAAATGAATCATGACTTGAAAGGGTTTTCGTGCAACTCTGGTTCCTTTGACTAAAGCAAGAATTTTGTGCAAACAGCTGTAATTGGTAGCGACTGGCAATTAAGAGGTTGTATGGTGGCGTTATGCGAAACATTGCTAATCACTTACTCAAGGAAACCGAAACCTGTCTCTGGCTACAAAATAGTGCCGTTCTAACACATACGATGTAAAGTTAACTATATTGTAGCTTTTAAGTTGCACAGATGCCATGCCTATTAATCTATTGTAAAGGTTTAGTTAGTTCTGCGCTATAACGTTAGGTAACTTATTTTCTCCTGAATTTTGGGAATCACATAACGTCCAACTTTTATTCTGTGAATTTTCTGCTTTTTGCAACAACCAAAATGGCACGTCGATAACCAAGTTTTCATAATTCTCGCAAATGGGTCTGAAAATGGACTTGTTATCGATAAGATTCGATGTGAAAAAGTAGAAAGAGGGAAATCAAATGAGTAACGAAGTTGAAACAGTGTTACAGCAAGTAACATTAGTCGGATCCAGGCTTTGTTTAACGCGATTTTACTTTCCGTTCACCATACGTTTGCAAAGACGAGAAACTTTCCACATAAAGCAACGGGACCCTCGTCGCCAAAGCTACTACGTGCGATGCAGTAGTACAACCCTCGTTGTCAAACTACATCCACATCCAGGGCCGGATTAAGGGGGGGGCAACGGGGGCAATTGCCCCGGGGCCCACGCTACAAGGGTCCCCCGTGATGAAATTTATTTGTTTCAAATAAAATGCTCGTTTGAAAAATTTTTGTGATTCAGAAACGATACAAGAATACAACTCTGCTATTATATTCCTATGTTGCGTTTAAGTATCAGGGCCCCCAACAGCAACTGGTTTCTCTACAGGTTTGAATGTCTGCCAGTTTTAGTAATCGCGACTGAATAGCCTATAAGTAATTTCGGTTTTGTTCAATGCAAGTATATTTGATTTCGCTGGTAAATTTTTCCTAATAATCGTTGTTTTGGCATGGATATGAGTTTCTACTCGTGCATCACGCCTATTGCACAAATGTCACGAAACTAGTGGTTGCTGACTTCTGTTTAGTATCAATCAATAATGTTACCACTGGGGTCAGTCTCGTTAACATCAGATTGTTGTCTTTTTCAAGTTCAGATAACATCAAATTTTTACGCTACAGTTTCATATAAGCTAAATGCTTCTATTAACAAACAATGCCTAACAATGCGCCCTGCAAAATTCTCCTATTCATATTTCTTCAAAGTGGCGCAAAAATTCGAGCGAATTGAAAATTTTGCCCCGCCTAAAGCCCGAGGTTCCCGTATGTCTCTGGTTAGAGCAGTGTACAATGATTTGTTGAGGCGCGTCGCTGCCCTCAGTAATCAGGGGCGTAACGACGGGGGGCAAGGGACACAATTCCCCGGGCGCCGAATGACTTCGGGACGCGGACAGTTCCTAACAATGTCACAAGAACTTCTGTGCAGCACATTTGCTTCCGAAAGGCCTCAGGTTCGAACATAGGGGCGCCAAACTTGCTTCTTGCCCGGGCGTCACCTAACCTCGTTACACCCTAACAATAATTCAATACTCCTCTGCGCTGTCCATGTATATGAAGTGAAGAGTTGCACAATTGCATAGTTACGTAGGTATAGGTCATAATTCTTTGAGCTAATAGAGCACGTTCAATGAATTTTGTCACATAGCGGCAAGTTGTTTGCTAACGTAAACATCTGTAGCTTTTTACACGCTGCATTATGGTTCAATCAGCAGGGGCGTAACGAAGGCGCAAGGGGGCACAATTACCCGTGCGCCGAATCACTCTGGGGGCGCTAAAAATCCCAACAATGTAACGCGTACCTTCTTCAATAGAGTACATTTGCTTCCGGAAGACCTCAGGTTCGAACATAGGGGCGCCAAACTTGCTTCTTGCGCCAGGCGCCATCTAACTTCGTTACGCCCCTAGCAGTAATTCAATACTCCTCTGCGTTGTCCATGTATATGCAGTGAGGAGTTGTACAATTGCATAGTTACGTAGGTCATAATTCTTTGACCTAATCGAGCACGTTTAATGCATTTTTGTCACATAGCGGCGAGTTGTTTGCTAACGTAAACATCTGTAGCTTTTTACACGCTGCGTTATGGTTCAATCAGCAGGGGCGTAACGAAGGCGCAAGGGGGCGCAATTACCCGGGCGCCGAATCACGCTGAGGGCGCCGAATGATTGCGGGGGCGCCAAAAAATTCCAACAATGTCATACGTACATTCTTCAGTACAGTACCTATGGTACCGGAAGACCTCAGGTTCGAAAATGGGGGCGCCAAACTTGCATCTTGCCCGGGGCGCCAGCTAACCTCGTTACGCCCCTGTCAATCTGAAGATTAGTTCCGTCAAGAAACCCATCCACTCGTATGTTGCAAAACTAAGATGCAGACAAACTGCGGACTCACGAACTGCACTGGCAATAGCCCTGAAACTGGGTTTTCGTTTTCATTTTGGAGGTTGGTAAAATCTTGAGTCAGTAATAAGTTTTCCATATTGCATTCCTATTTTTACTGCTGCCTTTCCTTTTCGTTTCAAGGCGGTCGTCGGGCATTAAAGAAATCAACTTGTAAAAAAAACAGACCATTTCCATACAGCACAGCAGCAAGTCGAGAAATGCGAACGTGACTGCGTTTGTGAAGGCTGGGCAATTCTCACGCGGCAAAGAAAAAACGAAACAGTGGAACTTGCAAAACAATAGTATCGTTCACGCTATTCCATAAGAGGTTGGGTAAAATCCGGCACGTAAACCCTGAAGTTTAACTAAGCAAAAAACATTGTTTCTGTTTCTACTTCCATGGGCACCAAAAAAGGCGCATTTATGGCAAGGGGGCGCCACAGAGGTTTGGGGGGGAAGTTGCCCCAAACTGCCCCTCCCCGGATCCGCCACTGTCTGACGTCATGTTAAAACATCAGAAGTGGAAACACTGGTATCAATGATCCCGAACTTCTGGGGAAGTCTCGAGGTAGCCGTAGCCGCAGCCGAACTGCCCCTTTGCTTCGTCATAAAGTGTAACGTGTGGTGGAAACGCACTTTTCTTCCAATGGTTACTATCGTTGTGTTACATCATAAACATATGAAGCTATTCAAGCCATTTACACCACATGTTATTGCGTGGTCCGTCACAGGGTTGCCAGATTGGCTTTTCTGACGCCAAATTTCACAAATTTCGCTTTTTTTTAGAGGCACTTGGCGTCAAAAAAATTGTTTGGCTTTTTTCTTTTGAATTTTTGGTTATTTTGGAGGCAGTTGGAACATACTATCAGACTGGTGTTTTGGCATTTTAAATATCTTCCTGAAAAGTGTTATTAGGCTTTCTTAGACAGTGCTTGGTGTATTTTCTCAAAAGTCATCTGGCAACCTATAAAAAACATAAAGTTGTGGCATATCTGGCATCCCCTAATGCCAAGGTTCGAGTGGAAACACGGTAGCAAATGTGGAAGATGAGGATTTGGAATTGTAGAGTGTAGAGGCAATGCTATATTCTCTTTATTCTCCAAAAATAAAGAAAGAAAAAAACTAATTCTCTTTATTAAAAAAAAAAAATTTTCGAAAAAAATAATTCTCTTTATTCTCCAAAAATGTCCTACAATCAATAGAGAATTTAAACTTTTGCGTTTATTTAACAATTTGGCTTTTTTACACGGTTTGTTTTTTTTCCAGACATGGTTTGTTTTTTTTTCTCAAGAGATGTTGGGCAACCCTGGTCCGTCAGAAAAGGTTTTAATCAGTCGATTCGTAGAGCGAAAGAGCAGCAAACGAGATTGCAGTGTTTGGCTTGAGCTATGCCAAAATCTGTAATGCCATCAGGAGCTGAAAAGCGCAAAGCTTCTAAGAAGAAAAAGCGCAAGGATCTGGCAGTGTTAGCTAAAACGCCGCGACTCGCTTTTTCTAGCAAAATTTTCAACCAGCAACGTTAAAGCAGTGGCGTTAACCAGAGCACCTGAAAATGAAGGGGAAAATCAAAACATTAGCTTGAAAACAACTTACGCACTCAACCTGGCTGGCCATTGTGACATGTTCTTTTTCTGGTGGTTTTGTTTGTAATCTCTGGTTTCTGCTTATTGTTCGAGCGAATGTTGTTTCTTGCCGAGTCACTCTCTAGCCTGTGAAACATTTTTTCTTAGTAAAAATACACTCTAGTATTCATAGCATAAATTCTCATCTCGCAACTCACTGCAGCCTACGTGCATTTGAGTAAGCACATTCTCGACTATCGGAAAAAACAAACGGAAACCTTGCGAAACAGTGAAAACGTAACTTTTACAAACGATGACGTCATGAAATACGTCATAGGGGCCCTCCAGTAAAAATTTCCCCGGACCCCCCTACCCTTTAATCCGGCTCTGTTCACATCATAAGGCCACGCCTGCGGACGATAGAACTAAAGTACTTATTCGATTAAACCGATGTATAACTTCTACCCTCGAAGTCACTCACTTACTGACTGACTGCCACACGGCCAGAGGACGAACGAAGGATTGCAATTAAATCAATCGGTTTTGGGGTTAACCCCCCTTGAGCTTGATGTTTTATAAAAACTTCATTACCTTCACAAAGGAGATTAATTAATTCGCATATTTTTTCCTTGTTAATTTGTCGACTTTATGCAAATACCACGGAATGAATTTGCATGCAAAATTCAAGGAACATTGTAAATGGGCCAAAAAGTAATAATTAGGTTTTGATGGGAATCTGAGTCATCGTCTGCTTCCAAAAACCATCTCACCGCTTTTGCAGACCTTTCGTCCACTACGCATGTTTAAGATTGTGTTCCGCGATAGTTTGTCTTTATTTTGTCTGCTAAGGCTGATCAGNNCAAGCGCTGACCGCATTGGCTGCATTACCAATTTCTGCAGCATGGCAGAACTGTTGCACGAGCTCAAAAACGGCAGTTTTTAACAGAGAAGTATTAAGGCATTTGATCATGTCTCAGCAGGGAAAGGTTTGCTGGACTTCTATACATAACAAAAAATCTAAAGTTGTCTTGTTTTCTTGCGGTACTTCATGCGCATTCTAAACTCTTGTGTAGTTTAGCAAGATTCGATCTAGCAAACCAGGGTGTGCTCCAGTCAGTCCAGCTGCACACTTTCTATGCCCCACTGCTAGTATTCGATGAGACATCAGTGCAGCCTGATTTTGCCGTTGTAAATTGCTCTGACGCAGTGATGAGTGTGTCTTGCTTATCTATTTTAATGCACAGCCTGATATTTTTGCAGTTATGAACTGCTGTGTCGTAGCGTTGAGTTTATTTTCCTCAGATATCCTAACCTGGAGTGCTGATAGTCTATATTCAGTGCAATGACACATAAAATAGGTGGGTGCGTGTGGAATAATATGCATATCATATCAACAAACTTCGCCAAAACGTTGGTTTGGAAACATGAATATGACGTCAATTTGTGACGTCACAAACAGCGCACACTAAATGCAAATAACCACCACATTCCACTGAATGAAACCATTCATGAAAATTTTCTGCTTACGCCACTGATCTGACGCATTGCCAAACTTTTAGCTATTTTTTAAATAACACAAAAACAAAATTTCATCATGCTCGCTTTTGTTCTCTCTTTGGAGCAGTGGTTCTTCAACTTTCTTACAAATCTTACCCTTTTATCAAACGAGATTACCAGATTTACCCTCCAATACACTCAATGGTGGTCATTTATTCAAAATATGAAATTATAAAACTTACAGTTAGGAATGATTTATAAAAATTTATATTGGCTGCAATTTATGGTTCAGTAAATTTGCCCCCTTGGAAGAAGAAATTTGCCCCGAGTTAAGAACCACTACTTCGGAGTGTCACGAGTGGTCTGCGGGACGTCATCTTTCCTTGCTGCGGGCTCGGGGCCGCGCGATTACGTAGTAGTGAATGCTGCATACTGCAGGTGACACGTCGATGGCAGCACAGCTACTCCTTTTCATTCATCCATCCATTAACGCCGAGTACGAGGCTGGACAAGCTGCAAGTCCGCTTTTCAAGTCTTCAGTATGGCCGATTCGGGATCGAACTAACCCTCTTCAGTGGTTCGTGCTCAATCTACTGTGCCACTTTGCCGGTTTTTAAATAATAGATGTTCTCTTTTAAAGAAAATGTTCAAAAGTCTTCATGTGGCAAAGCTCTGTCCACGCAGCATGTCCGCATTTGCTACTGGGACTGTTGTTTTTCGTGCTACATTGAAATATTTGCCACTTTAGCTCAAGCACGATGAATAGGATTTAGTAAAACTTTCGAAGCTTCACGCGTGGAAAGGGTAGTTACTTCTTGCAAAAGTTCAGCAAGCTGCTTTAGCTTTCCTGCATAACCGGTAGTGCTTGCAGCCACAAAACAAAAAAAAAACAGTCGAAAGGAGTCTCCTTGAAGAAACACACCCGTTGAGAGGTAGTTAGAGCATATATTTGATTTACTTTGTAAGGTGGCTTCTACTACCTCAATCAAATATAAATCTCCTGTATTTGACAATACACGTACTTTGCTGCAGATGGGCTTCGCTTCTGAGTCGATCGTGGGTTTGAAGTTGATTGAATGCGGCATACACAAGGAAAGTCTTGCGCTTCTTGCGATTCCATTAACACCCTTGCAAATCGTTTTGCCTTTAGTGATTGCCAAGTATACAGCAGGTCCTCGGCCAATGGATGTTTTTCTGCGAGCTGTGAAATACAGGTAACTTACGCACTGAGTATCGTGTCATTTGCGATTTATGAAATAATAGCTCTTACATTTTGCTGTACTTTCTCTTGTCGGTGTGTTAATTTCCTTGTATTAGCGATTATAGTGAAAATATTAAGACGTTTAATGCGTAAGCCAAATGCATCTTTCAAAATTTGTTACTAACCAGGCTAGTAAAATAATGATTTTGAAAGAGTCATCAAGAATCTTTTTTTATTTGAATTAAAGTTCGACTAATTTATAACACCGATACACATCACATAAGCATACGGGTAGCCTTTTGTCTGAAAGAAGGCAGAAGCCGCTTGCCATAAAATGCATTTGTTGCTTGTTCCCCAGTCTCTCACGCCGGCTGTGACTTAAGTTTTTCGTGCAAATCAGACCTCTAGCGTCTGAAATTTGACGGGTTTACACTATTATTTTCTGTAAATAAAGTGAACAGTTAAGAAAAGCGGTAGTAATTTTTNGAACTGCTNTATCGCTAACAACGCCAGCGCCTTACCGTGTTTGAAGCAGAATATCGCTTAATCCAAATTTTCACGATCCGTATTTGTCGCTACTCTGCCTGCTGATTTATATTCTTTTAACCTGACGATTTACTAACACTGCCCTTAATCACCCGATTTTGACAAATTCTTCAACAGCAGGGGAGTGTCTGCCCTGCGCACATACCTGTCACGATCCAACTTTGTAAGAAAAACTTTTCTTTCGCTTTCTCCGTGGTAAGTCATAGTTCGTATGTAACTTTGAGAAAAAGCATTAAAAAAGCTTTAAAACGTTTTGGGTGTTCTGGATATAATTTGAAAGAAATCGAGGGCGTTTTGAGGGAAGTTTATTTAACAAGTTTATTTAACAAGCCCCCATTATGACGTCATCCACAAGAAACCACAAACATAAAACTAAATCAAAAAGAAAATCAAAACCGGAAGACTTGACGAACCCGTAGATGGTTTAAACAGCTCTCTAGCTCAACCTGCTGCTGAGTTATGTTGGCCAAAATTTGCCCTGAGAGGGCAAATCATACACATCGTGTAATTTTTTTATTTCTGTCAAAAATTGGGTTTTTGAGCATAATTTTGGCACCAAATATGCTAGAATTCTCATACGATGTACGAACGTACATTTACAGCACTTCCAAACGAAAAACAGCAGGAGCCGTATCACAATGGAAGATTTTCGGTAGGAACGTATATATACATCGCTCAGTAACCGCAAGTTTTCCCTCACGTATATATGCGTCGGCCGGTAGCGAAAGTTTGAAGTTTATCTGGAAGAGGTGGCGCGCAGCGACTGTAGATAACCACCAGTTGGTACGCAATCAGAAAAAGGTTGAGACCCACTACCGTAGAGTCTCTAGCTAATAACGTGCGACTTGGTCGTACTTCGGTCATGATAGCAAATAAAGGAATCTTGGTGCAATGTTATTTACGGATTGCCGTTTTGGATTCGCTTTTAATTACCTTACAACTTTTACAAGGCTTTTATTTATCAGATCTTCGTCTTTTATTTTGGTCTTTTTCAGGCTATTTTTCACAATTTGGTTTGCTGTCGTTGTGCACTGGACACCGTCGTTCAAGCTGGAAGATGGAACTTATCCTTATTCATACTTTGTCTTCATACTCGTTACATATTGCATGCATCAGGTATATACTCAAACCTTTCAGTTTCGTCTTTTATCTCTTAACGTTCTGAACATGTGCTATTATTAAAGTTTTCTTCAGTTTTGTAAGTTTGCCTTTTGAAGTTTTCCCAATTGGTTGATTTCGCCAAGTATGCTTAACATTAAAAGGAAGAAATCATGCTCTCTTCTATAAGAATCTTTACCTTACAACCACTTCTTTTTCATCCGGGTTCATCACCTTAAGATGATCCTGTTTCTCTCGACTAATTCAAACATCAAGTAGACCTTTAACTTGATTAGTTTTTTCGCTAACTTTGGCGACGCTTTAAACACATGAGTCCGTGCCAAGTAGTGCGTTATAGTTTCGACATTAGATACTAAACTGACTCGACTGAAATGTTGTACTTCCATTTTTGTGGGTTTCCCGACTTGAACACGCGGTTGTGATCTTACATGCTGTGGTGCGCTTGCAATACGATCAGACTTGTTCTTGTTGTTCAGGTGACCCTTTACAGCATGTTTGTTGCAATCATGGCTTTTAATGCGAAGATTAGCGATCCTAGAATAGGAGGATCGTACATGACTCTCCTCAACACCGTTGCCAATCTTGGAGGTAGAAAGATTGCATGTTTGAGTTATATTAATGTGTTGAACTCAGTGAAGTAATTGTTTCTGCATTGTTAAGTACGTTAGATCAACACGCACTGTTGCTTTCATTGTGATTATGGATAAAAACATTGTCGCTTAACCGCGCATGCTGCAATGATGGCAAACAAAATGTTTACTCGAAGGCATGTTTATGACGTTTCATGTCAGCGATATTGATCAACACGCTGCGAGTTATGATGCAAAATTTAAAGCGTTTTCGTTCGCTTTAGAAAACACCATCGTTACGCCTTCTAAATATAAAAAAATAGCTTGGTGGTTTGTTTCAGGCCGTACCCGTGTTAATAGTCGCTTCAAATCAAAAAAGTTGTGGTAGCCAAACCTCTAGTTGTTTTAGGTTTGTACGTTCAAGACTCGCTGTTTTTTTGTAGTTTTACTGTTTGTGTAGTTTTACTGCCAGTGGGTGTGGTAGCATTTTGAAAGCAAAGCTTTTGTTTTTGACAGCGACCTGCTGATTGTCATTTTGTTTCAAGGTAACTGGCCGAGTACACTGGCGCTTTGGTACGTCGATTCGCTCACAACAAGCAACTGTGTCGGCGGTTCGTCTGGCATACAATATTGTACGAAAGATACTAAAGAGGTGAAGCACGTTACGCTTAGTGTTGATCAACAGTGAGTTGATCAGTATTTCATATTATCTGCGTTCGAAACAGACTGTGGTAAGCTGCGTTTAATTTTCCCGTAATCACGATAACGACTGTGTTCAAAATACAGTTGTCCGCTTGACGTTGCGGTACACACGTTTAAAAGCCAACCAAGTCATATCGAACATGAAAACCAAGTTTTGTTTAATCAATCCTAGAATTCACGATGAAAACACAGGATATTTGGATGCAGTCAAGTGCATAGCTCAGTTGTTCTTGCCTGATTCTTATGGCTCGGGCCGCAGAAAATAAACATCTCAATTTGCATTTGTTCCCTACACATGTTCTAATTTGGGTTCTGGAATGATGTCAGTCGAACTTCATGCCGATGGCGCATGGTTTTGGTCAGACTGGCATCGTCTCCAAAGCAAATCTCTTCAGTAAAATAACGATATGCGTGCGATTCACAGCTGCGTGGTTTTGTCCGGTTGACCAGTGTTTTCAACAGTCCTTAGCTGAAGAGTTGCGTGAAGGAACTTGGCGTACAAGCCAGTATTCAAAAACATTTTAGGCTAAGAACATTGCCCACTAGATGTCATCCCCGCACCTTTGTTATTGAACTGTTAGCCCTTAAAAATTTGAGTCACGTACCACCTTGTATTGGATTTATTGCTGATGCTGTTCAAGACCCACTTTCCACATGACACAGTTGGTGTTTGAAGATCTTTACCACTCGCTGAACACAAGGCGAGGTAATGATTGGTGTCTGCATTTATTATTTATTATTTTTATTTGATTTCATCAAATTTTCTAAAACAAGGCATGATGGTATAAGATCGTTATGAAACCATCGGTGTTGTTCTGGAGCCTTCTGGTAGAATATAACTTAATAGTTGGTAATTGAGAGATCCGGTGTTTTTGGAAAACGCTACTACTTTTCATTATTGACCACTCGGTGTTCGTGTTTATTGAGCGGAGTTGGAGTTGACCGCTCAAACACAAACTCCCGTGACTTGCGGAGCTTTGATAAACGATAAACGTTTGCGAAGAAGTTAGAACAGGATGGATGTTTTAATTACGGTACCAAAATAAAGAAGTACATTGATTCGTGGCATTTAAAAATACACTCTTCAAGTAGAAGAATGGTAGAAGAAAAACGCTTGAATTAACTCTTTCGTTGAGCACTGAAGCGCATAAAGGTGTTTGGACTTTTCCTCGGCGTTTACATTTAAATATTTTGTCCGCTTTCCCCTGAAAAAGTCATGACGATTCTTCCTGGTATCGGTAACGTAGCAAGGTTTCCAAAGATCATGAAAAATAAATTTTTTTGGGATGTTTTGCCATGAGTGCAAGTTCTCTCTCTCTGTCTTGTGATAGGCACTGGGCCCCATTTTAAGTTAAAAACCGCAATCGCTAGCTCGGTAAAAAGCTCACAAGAAATCATCCGAAAAGGCGCAGCAATTGCGATAACAGCAGAGTGACACTTAACATACCTCCACAACTCACGAACAACAAAGTTGTATTGCTGAGCGATGGCACGTTTTGATTTGGTAATGGCATGAAAGTTTGGCAAGGGTCGCAAGGACGCCATCATGAAAAATTGAAATGCATGCACTAGTTGTCTCCGTGATCAAAGAACTCATCGCTGGTTCAACCTCCTATCAGCAACGATCAGACAATTTTAGCTCCATTGAGGTTATTATTAAACATCTGGGAGGTGTTTTGTGCGCTTTGACGTCATTTCCTAAATAAAGGATTAAAAAAGGGCCGCTTGTACTCTGATCTTCGGCATCTGTACCCATCCCTGATCGGATTTTAAGACAAAAATGTTTGCTTATTTTGTCACGCTCAAATCGTAATGCAATTTCTCTTTCATTCTTACGTCACAAAGATAGCATCAACGAACCGAAGACGTCACAACCGCTCTCGTTCTCCGCGTGCACTGCGGTTTTCACCTGAAGTTTGGTAATCATGCCCAGTACTTCAAAAATGATGTCCTATTCTATGGGTTTATTCTTCACTGTGGCCAGTAGTGTGATAAATGTGCCCAAATTATCGTTCGTTTTGCCGGTTCAGTAAATTTTNTTCTGGCTTCTACCGGTGGTTTTAATAGATTTCAACCTGACACACTCCTANTTAGATAGCAATAGAAAAGCAATAAAGCGTATGAAAGGACGAAAACCTTAAAATCAATAACGAATAATGCTTCAAACAAGATACATGTATGTGCGAAACGCTTCTATTTGTGTAATACTTGCTAGGAAATACTGCTGTAGTAGCTGGCACGTGCTTTTTTCAGTTTTATTCTCTTTTAGAGGATTGCTGGCGTGTGTGTACGTGCGCCTCCTCAGTTCTGGATGGTGTGTAAATGCTTTCCGTATTTCGTGTGTGTTACTAACAACTTATATGACATAGACCTAGACTCTTAGATAAAGATGAATACAAGCAAAATGAGACACGCATGACTGAACAATACCGACGACTTACAAATATCGTCTCGTATTGTATTAAAAGAACAACGTGGTTATATTTTGTACAAATCATGTCGCGGGACTGATTTCTGCGATTGATTAATCATGTTCCGGGAAAAGTTTTGCTTTAAGAATATTATTGAACGTTTAAATGAACCATTTGTTTGTGTAAAGTGCGTCCGTTGGCCAAGTTCATGTTTAAAAAGCTTGCTTATGCAGGTATATGTAGTTCGCTTTGAATTGCACGATGTGCGAAATGAAGAGCTTTTCGTGCTTCGAAACACATTTTTGTTCCGCCAAACGACTGGGTTCATTTGAGTCCGAACGACCCGTATGTGTTGGGGTGAAATTGCAGTTTAAAGCGAACCACCAGAGCCGTATCAGCCGCACTCCATACACCCCATTGGGGGGGCACGCTGTCACAGGGGGCCCAAAATTCCAGTCCGTCACCACTTAGCACCCGAGAGAAAGCTTCGATCCCCGAATTGGAATATGAAGCACTAGAAACCAGTGAAGTCAGGGGGCACTTTGAAAGAAAAGTGCATTGCAGTTGTTTTGGGCCCCTTTGAAAGCAAGGGATTTTCACATTACAACTATTGGGGACCCTTTTGAAAGCAAAGCAGCCCAATTATACATTGCAGTTTCTATTGGGCCCCATTTGAAAGCAAGGTAGGCTACTTTGCACATTACAGTTGCAAAGAGGGCCCGAGGCAAGTGCCTCGCTTCCCTTAAACACACCATTGTACCATTGTATAAGCCTGATAAAGATCTTATATGAGAATATGAAACCGATTGAACACCCTCTGCTTCATCCGATAAGCGTAGTTTCTCACCTGTTGTGCGCATGTAAACACTGTAATGTAAAGTTATCTTCAAATTATTGAATACATTGACGTTGTTGATGAGTTTACCACTTTAAAAAACACAGATATCACGCAATTTTTCATAATAACCTAGACACACAGGTCGACTAAAAAAATAGACCTGGCTGGAAAAAACCCTCAGTGGGAGCCCTGGTCACATGCGGCAAAACGCCTACTCCGTAACTTGAAGTGAACACTTGAAGATTTATTGCCGTGTTGTTGTTACGCAATAAAGACCAAGAGTACAACAAACGGCTAGCAAGTTTCGCAACCTGCCTCTGCAGCAAAGGAGCGAACTGCGCACTTACGCTAAGCCTGTCGGGGGCTTCGCGGTCACCACTTTGCCGTGATGGGCCTCGCGTTCATTTAACCGCCCGTGCCTACATGCCTAGTTGTATAGGTCCAGAAGTTAGATTTCCACTTGATCAACGCATTTTGTGTAGTGATTGTTGTAAAGTAAAGAAACGTAAGCTACTATGTCTATAAACGTAAGCTACTATGTCTATCTATCCCTCTTCTCTTTGTACTGCATAGCAACAAGATACCTTTGGTGCTTACGACCAAAGTTACACATTTGGGCAGACAGCCAG
>JGI24158J21664_10001558_pt1 | contig 26092 bp, 15 predicted proteins | sample Ectturendosymbi3_FD_21664 | JGI IMG/M metagenome (IMG submission 21664) | reverse complement strand
AAACGTGAAAAACTTTGGCAAATAATTTGCTTCGGAAAGAGTCGAAGCTGCGTATATCGCTCGAACAATTTTTGTTATTTATAACTACGGTACTTACAAAGCTGCATTTGATTGTTACTGGTAGCTGTAATTCTTCCCGTCACCAGTGCTTCATGCGAGAGAAATTTTTCAAAAATGAAATTAGTGAAAACATTTCCCAGAAATTCCATTACCAGTGAAAGATTGGGCAACATTGATATACTTTAAATTGAAAGGTACCAGCTGAAGAACAGATTTAGATAATTTCGTTGATGAATTTGACAGTCGACATGATAATCCAAGGATTAAGTTACGTTAAGGTGATGGTGTTATAAAATTTGAACGTAGCCTGTGCAGGGATCTATGTGAGAATCATATTGCTCATTATCTATTTGTCTGAATCTTTTTTGTTTCGCTTATGACAAGACAGTCATATATCAACGCAGAGTTGAAAAATCAGCTTTTGAGGATCAGTCAGAGGAAAACTCAGTGTGAATAATAAACTGAACGACTTTGTTCGGAATATTCTGCAAAACAAATTTTACGCCTGCTGTTACATCTTGCTATCAGGTACAAGCCCTAAATGCCGATGCACACCTATCTGCGGCGCTGCTATGCTACTTTAGGTGCAACTGGTGCCGAAATCTCGCTGCTGTTAACTGTACACTGCATTGAATAGTCCTAACCCTATCCGCGCTGCACACTCGTAATAGTAGTTGCAAAACATTGTTATGGTTACACCCAGGCGTGTAGCCAGGGGGGGGCAATGGGGCAATTGCCCCCCCTCAATTCCGAAAGTAGCACTAACAATTTTCAGGTTAATCAAGCTCTTGATATGAAAACCAAGGAAATGCGTCAGTGCAACTCAACGAAACTGCTTAAAAAAACTATTCTACTTCAACTTTTAGTCGAACCTGGTCAAAACAGTATGGTTTACCAGTTGCCCATCATTAATCAAACAGTGTGTATAGTGTAAATGCTGGAGAATTCATGCCATGGCTGACCTTTATTGAATTTAAGTTCCGTGTGGAAGTTGGTGATAATGAAATACAAGCTTGTATATACGCGCTTGTAATCACTAACCGAAAAAATCAAGGGAGTAAAGCTTTTCGCAGCTGTTTCTGGCGCACCAGCTTGCTGTTTCCCACCTAATGATGACGTAAACTCAGGGATGTAGTGCTAACAAAAAAGGTGTGGGAACGCACCTAAAAAACTAGCCATTTTAAAACAACTTTAAACTCATTTTAAAGCAAAACTTGAAAAAGGTGTGGGAACGCCATTCCCACGCGTTCTCGCCCCACTACACCCCTGCGCAAACTTCATTTCAAGACCATCGCAAAAATCCCTCTCTGATAACTCTGGCATGCTACAAACACTATATTTTGCCCTTGACTGCAGCATCATCCGTAGCTTTAAATGAACATCGCAGATTTTTTGTGCAGTTTTGCAAGTAAATGTGTGAATATGGTGGTGATATACAATTTGTTGCCTTCAAGCTCAAGCCTTGGCTAAGGTTTCAAAGTCTTTTTTGCAACGCAATTAGGCCACAGAAACTGTTTAGCAACAATAGCATTTATTCTAGATATATAGTTGTGATGCCATGTAGACCTACTGTGACAGTTCAATCACAAATATGTGGAACCTTAACGGTTTCATCAATGATCGCCCTTTACCTTGCCGGCGAGTAAAACAAGTTTTATTAAAGTAATCAGAATCCGACCTGTAGGCGTACATAGTCCGAAAATGTTTCGACTTTCACTTGATGTTAATTGCCACCTTTTCATACAATAAATTTGAAAGCAGCATTCAGCTTCAACGCGGAGAGTCAGCAGCAAAATCTAACAAAAGTAGGAACGTGCTTTTTATTTTTTAAGTGTTGAGGCCATTGACATTGCCATTACAGATAGCTTGCAATTTCTTTTCTCGATAAAGCGCATGCAACCAAAATTAAAGCAAGTTGCATTTTTCCCAGTCGATTGGATTTTTTAATTCCAACACTAATGGATTTAAAGAAATATTTCAACCGCTTAGTTCCCAAACTTTTTTGAGCACGATGCAAATCTGAGCTTGGTGAACTCCCCTTGACCCAAGCCTCAAAGAACGTTATGAAAAAATAGTGATTGTGTGATGATTTTTGACAGGAAGTTGCTAGGTTCGTTTTCAATGTCAGCAATCTACTCTTTTCTTAAGTACTACGCTGCAGACAGACAAACCGTGTCAACGTTAAAATCTACAACTCCGGTTTTGATCGCCTCTACGCGACCGATTTTTTGACCTTTCTCCACCCTTCTTTGGGTTTTGATCCATACTTTTGGAACCACTGGGCTAGATCAACTTACTAACCGTTGTATTAAGCTGTAGCAACATGTAGACCCATTTCTTAACTTGGAGCCGTGGTAATAATCGATTGTGGCTTCGTTTTCGCAAATACACAACCGTTTCCACATTGCGTAGATTGAGTGGGTCATGGGTCAAACATATGCGGATTTGTTTAGAGGGCATGTATAATTTTCCCCAATTAACAAAAATTGTCTTTGTGATAATTGTGAATTTCATTGCTTTGAAAAGCTAGAGCTAGATAGATAAATACCCAATCATTTATGTGTAGCAGGCTTAGTGGAAGTAGCGTACAAAAACTCTACCGCAGTCGCATTTCATAGCGTTTGAAGACATAAAACCCAAACATTTTTCAAAAGCGTTGAGGGACTCCAGCGTTTACATTATCAGTTGCATACGTCAAACAGTCGCCCAAGAATTAGGCATGATCCACGTCTTAGTCTACATGCGCACACGTTTTGCAGACCTACTTCGGGAGTCGGTGTCTTAGTAGAGCAAAGTCTCTACTCGGCTTCGATTGAACGTGTGTTGATGCACATCAGAAGTGTGTAAATATAAAAAGCGTAATCATAATGACGGCCGCGATGACTCCTTTTTCAACGGCAATATTGGCTGAAAAAGGCATACTGCCGATCTAGCACTTATAGCATCAAGATTTTCAGAAACGCTTTCGCAAGAAAGTTTTACGAGAAAATGGTGGCTTTCATTCCAAGCAGAAACTTGGAAATTTACTAAAAACAAACTTTGGAAACTTGTTAATGCAATGAAAGCAGACTTTCTGTTTGCCGGATTAAGTTGGAACAGAATTATTCAAAAAAAATAAGTGCCAGAAAAAAGCACATTTTATGGTTGATGCTTTAAGAACAAGGGCATTATATATTTAAATGTTGAGAGTTGGTTCTTGTTTGCCCCCCATCAAAATTTCTGGCTACGCGCCTAGTTACACCACAATCACATAATATCCATAAGCTACCACAAAAACGGATTAGTCAGTAGTCACCAATCCGTTGGAAGATGGTTTATTTTTATGTGCTTTGTAATAAGAATATTTTGATGAAACTAGTTGGCTATCAACAGCCTACCTGTCTCTGTGTCAAGATGGAATTCGTGGTTGGAACCATTTCGCTTTCATGTGAATTATGTTCATTTTTAAAGCTGCTTTCGTTCATGTGAAGCCGGCACAATTGTGTACGGAAAATGGTGTTTCGATTTACATGTGGAGTGCTGTGGAAGTTGCATGGTTAGCACAGAATTTTCGACATGGCAGTAGACGTGTGTGATTGCATCTACAGTGGTGTTTAGGTGTCTCTAGTGAATAATAACGCTAATTGATCTTCAATGATATTCACAAGCCTATGTTGGGTTTGATAGGGTTAATCATAGCAACGTAATCTTCAAAACAATCAAAAATCACCATGCAAGATAGACATTCATGTTGCCCCCCCTTTTTTTCCATGACCCCGCAGTGGCCCCCCACTTTTTTCATTCTAGAATCGCCACTGCCCGCATATGGTTTGACTCACGGCTGCGTCACAATACTTTCAGATAGCCAGGGTTGCGAACTTTCCAACTTCGTTCTCATTCTATAATTGCGTCACAAGGGACGAGAATCCTTGGGGGCGGTGAGAAACTCTAGAGGGGCGATGAAGCAGAAATGGGTGGTTGCGGGGCGATAGGAGACCCGGTTAATAATTACATTTCTGTTGTCTTACGACCTTTGAGTGACCAAATGTCATAAAAACAGTATGATTAACAAACATGTATGCATGTAATTTGTAAACAAAAACTTAGCGTTTTACTAAATTAAGTTTTATAGCGAAATGCACGAAAAAATTGTGTTGATATGTGTGCTAGGCATGGTAGGGGGGCGATAGAAATTTGCTTGTCAGAAAAGGGGGTGCTAGCCAAAAAAGATTGGGAAACACTGAGCAAGTTGACACAAATTTGCTGCAGCTATTCACGCACCCACAACATTCAGAATGGTTTTCTACACTTTCTGTTATTATTTTTGAGGTCAACATTGTTGGTGAACAGAAGCAAACATATTGGTGAAGAATTTTTTGTTTTATGTAAATTTGCATTTCCCGCAATACTTTTGCTGACCTCTGCCCTAACGTTGAGCTGGTGAACGTTGTAAGCATCTAAGAAAATGCAAATGGTAATGAAAACAGACAATGCTGTTATTAAGGCGGAGTAATAACAATGTGATTCACGGTCCTCAAAGACGACATTTTTTTCATAAGACTAAAGTCGTCAGATTAGAAAAACGGAAATACAATAAACAGTCGCGACATATTTGAGAAACTCCACTGAACCAAACTTTTCAATATAGTAATCTGCAACAGGCCCGTAACCATTGGTGCAAAGCGCCCCTAGAAAAATTTTCTCCCCCCTGAAAAAATGTGTTGGACATCGTTTTAACTATTGGACATAGTTCAAAAAATTTGGGCCCCTCTGAGAAAACTCTTCGCCCATCCTGGTGTCCCAAGCTGGTTACGGGCCTGATCTGCAATCTCACAACTGAATCGAGAGTTACGAAGAAGTTCAAAACAATATTATCCAATCTAAATCTGGTTAAGCAGATTAGCATAAATTGTAAAATCCAAATTCATCAAAATACTACAATGCGGCAAGTTTATATCCAAGTCCATCTCTGGTCATTTTTGTGCATTTGAAAGACAGAAAAGTATATTTCTTGCAGCAAGGTTGGAACTCATGGAAATGAGTGAGAATGAAGGAGAGAAGGGCGCAATTTTCTACGCCGTTGGGCGCTATTTTTCACACTGTTCGGCGGCATTTCGTAGCAAAAAAAACACATAGAAAAAAGGTTCAATTTCATTTGGGTCAACATTGACGCGAGCAGGCACACCAATGACTCGAAGTGACTTGACAGTTCTTGTGAGTGGGCTTTGATTCAACTCGACTAAGTTATGACTGTACTCTGACTTGATTCGAAAAAATTTTAGATGACTCTGATTCGAACGGCTTGTGACTCTGATTCGACAACAATGACTCGGTCACATCATTGCTACTGCGTAAGTCCATCCAACAGAAGTGCTACCCCACCTTGGCCGTAGTCCAAGCAACCGAAAAAATAGACTAATTTGAGAATTTGTTAAGAGGAAGTAAAAACCTTGGCAGGAGTGACTAGGCCAAACGAAAGTTAACCTCTTTTTTTAGTATTCTCGAGATTTTCTTTAAAGTATTTCTGCTGAGAGTGCGGACATAAGTTTCGAGAAGGGCGTGCGTGCCAAAGACATGTGCATTGTTAATTTCATTGTCGTGCTCTGTATATTCAATATTGTAGCTGAATATGCTATGCATGAGTCTGAGACAATAATCCGGATTGTTTTCGAGCAAATCATATGTTTTTATGAGATATCGCTTAGGTCAAAAATGTGTCTAAAGCGTAAACACAGCACAAAAAGCTGTCTAAAAACATCACCATGAAGTTTGTGATAAGTTTGTTTTTACGGATATTTAGACACTTGATTTTAAGAGTAACTTCTTTTGGATTTTGAAATCAAAACTAGTTCTTTAATAGTAAAATGAATTTTGTGGAAAAATAATTTTGTAGATTTGTAATTTTAAAACTTTGGGAAATAGCAATGCATGTCTCTAAAGTTCTTTATTTGAATGAAAATAATTGCGAACCTATGCAGGTTGAATTTGCTGGACAAGTAAAAATCGTAGTGTTGTTCCATCCTTACTGAAGGTTGATAATGACATTCAAAGATAAGCGAAATCGTTTTATTCTGCAACGAACAGGTTCATAAACACTTTCTATCAGTTCTGAAGAGCTCGCACATCCAACAGGCATATTTTATTCTAAGCTATAATGCGAGTCTTTAGAGCCCTTGATCGACGTTCTAGCGTTTCTGGTACCAAAATTATGGCCAAACTTCCGGAAATTAATTAGAGAAATCCCCCAAATTCCTGAAATATTTGGAATTTTTTTGGCATAACTTTGGAACCAGAAACGCTAGAAAGTCAATCAAGGGCTCTAAAGACTCGTATTACAGCCTATAATCCAACCACACTGTGAGCCACAAAATCGGCTCATTGGATCGGACGGTGACGTCATCAAAATAACTGCAAAACATACCCCAATCATCACGTCATCGAAGAAACACCCCAAATTTAATTTTTTTTTCAATTTTAAACTACAAGAGTTCACGAGTCATTTTCCCCCACCAAATTTTTTGACCCCTCAAAACATTTTGGGCTTGCCACGTCACTGGGAAAAACCCGCAGTGGGAGCCCTGATCACATGCGGAAAAACGCCTACTGCCGTAACTTGAAGTGAATTTTGAAGATTTCTTGTCGTGTAATTGTTACGCAATAAAGACCAATAGTGGAACAATCCACTAGCAAGTTTCGCAACCTGCCCCTGCAGGCAAAGAAGCGGACATGAGTGAACTACAATCTCATCAGTGCATGACACCAGAACAGTGAACCTGGCTCCTGTGCAGTGTCAGTGGCATCATGGGCGTCGCAAGGGAGTAGAGGGAGCAAGGCTTCCCCTAGATTTTAAAAATTTCAGCAAAAAGGTTGTTTTCTTAATATCGAGTAGTAAAAAAACAAATTTCATCACTTTTCCCCTCCTAGTAAAATTTTAGAAAAATCCCTTAGTGAACCCCTGAGAAAAAATCCTTCCGACGTCCATGAGTGTCATACCAGCAAATAAACTGCTATTGAAACAAGTAGATGAATTGATCGGAACTTAGCTGCTAACTTTGTTTTCTAGAAATTTTTGGTTCTTAGCCCCAATTTCTAGGGAGGAAATGCCCGTTTGCACCCTTGCGGACGCCCATGCTAGGACTTCGTGATTTATGAGGGGTCTCTCATCTCATATCGGCCCTCGCCACTGATACGTCATTTTTACGGATATTTGTTACTGTAATTTGTTTATAATTTATTGAATGGAAATGGAAAATTACACCAACTGTTTTTACGTTTTTTTCAATTTAAAAGCAGCATCTTTTCCAGAATCAAGAATGTTGGCCAGATTCTTTGAAATGAAAGAACAAATTTTCTTTGAAATGCAACTAATTGCTTGTAAACCTCTGCAGCAAAACGTTGTTTACGACCTTCGTATAACCGGATGAGTGGCACAGTGGATTGCCACTACCTCTTGCTTGTGCATGTGTGCTGGCTGGCGTTTTTATAGTAATCTGATTGCGCTGTAACGGTTGCGAGTTGGTGTAGGCCTATTGCTTGCGCGCAAACTAGATTTGTTGTCGCATTACTGAACTACCGCTCTTGCGAAGCATTTGCAAACACAGTTTGTGTGAGTACTGCAGGTGTCCGGAGTCACATTTTCAGACTCAGCCCTTGTTCCAAAATTTTTCAATTCGGATCCAGATCCGAAATTTTTTCGAATTTGAGAATCCAACTCCTGTTCAAACTTCGGCAGACATCGATGCAACCGAAATTCAGCAATGTTTGTGTTTAAGTAATGACATAAAGACCACGCAGACTCCTGCTACTGTCGAAAATAAAACGTGACTCGGCGTCCGGCTCAGAAAAAACACAGAATCTTGCCGGAGTCGACTCCAGCACTCCAGATCCGTGGCCACCTCCGGCGAGTATAGCATATCTAGGAAACCTGTCCGAGTCGGACCTTAAAGTGGTTGCAGCCGTTGTAGCGGTCTGATGGGAACCAAAGCTGGGTCGTTGCGGATCCTACGTCGAGTTTAGTATATCCAACACCGACTGAAGCAGTCTGAAGGTGTCCCCAAACGCTATAAATTGAGAGGCCAACCTAGTCGTGGTAAAGCACTGGACTTGTCTCGCAACTAAAGTACGTGACATTTTAAGTAGCCATGCCGAAGAAAGGCTGCTGTAAGGCTCTCATCACTTTAAGCTCGTTGACAGGCTTAGCGGATACCGTAGCCAATGATGGCGCCTCGAGATTTGTAAGTCTGGAAGTCTCGTCGCGATCCTCAGCTTGTCTCAAACTTTGAATGATATTTGTTGGTAAAGCTTCCGTAGTTTAACCCCTTTGCTGCTTACCGTATGTTTGGGAAAGGAAAAAACGAAAGGTAGCAAAAATGCGTGAAGTTCGACAAACTTAAAGCTCAGAAACGCTGATGACATTTTTAAAAATTCAAGAAACATTTCGGCCACGTCGTCAAACCTTCTAGGTCTCGACTCGAGTCTCGGGCTCGAACATTCAAATCTCGGTGATTTTGACAAAATCGCGATCTGGAAATTTTTACCAAGTCTCGGTCTCGGACTTCACGGTCCCGGCTACATAATTGGCAGTAACAAATAAACCAGCAGTTCCGCAGCAGCGCTATAACAAATGCAGACAGTGGTGTAGGAGCAGGGGTTGAAAGCGCACCTCAAATATTTTGATTTCTCAAAATGTTTGGCAAAATATCAAAAAAATTGGGCAAAAAATTTGGACTTAAAAATTTTAATGAAGTTATACTTCGTTGTTGTTGAGAATATAGCCTAAATAAAAGTTTATCTTGAATTAGAAAACACATTAAAAATATATAAACTCAACAAACTATTTCTAGTAACTTCGTATTCTGGTTTGTGAGAGTTGATGAGGTAGCTGACACACTTGAATTTTTGGGCATGTGCAGTTGAACAGACGATGTGCAACTCATGGCATAGTCATAATAAAAATAATATGATATATGCCACATATATGGGTCTTTAGAGAAGGAAGTAGCGTTAGGCCTACCTCAGCTAGGTGTGAGTTTCCATGCTGACAGCAACTTGCACAGCCTAGCGTACTTTTTTCATTTGGTTTATTAAGAACCAAATTTCAAGTATCAATTTTATATTTTCAAGTATATGGCAAATAATTTGGGGTGAAATATGATGTACCAACAGCTACAGAAATATTGTATAAAGTTTGTCGCATAAAAGTTTTTCGGGAAAATTTAAGGAAATTTGGGCAAAATGTCCTTTGCATCCCCACAAAATTGCCGCCTGCTCCTGCACCTATGAATGCAATCCCCAGATTTCCCATGCAGTCGGCCGCAACGTGCAACCCTAAAAAATTGGTCAGATTGCTGCGAATACGTTGCGTGCGCGCACGCAAACGGGGCGAGTTAAGGGTGAGGCAGAATGAAAGCCTGCCAATGCACGGGCTGCATGTTCTTGCGAAATTACCGTTGAACGTTGAACTCGGCTTGCGCAGAAAAAGCAAATAAAAACCGTAAAAAGCACGCATTCATTCCAAGCATAACTAAGAAATCAATTATACATTCACTACAGAAATGTAAGTCGGGTCGGCGGTCGGGCCGGGTTCGGGCATAAGTATGTCAAAATGTTCAGGGCCGATTCGAGCTTGCATACAAATTTTTTGAAATAATATTCAGTGCGTAACGATTTTTTCCGTTCGTGGTGTCGATCAGTTGTGTTCACCCCGGTGACTTCTGTGAGTGAAGTGATTGTGATTTTCTTCAGTTAATTCTTGAATTGCAAACACATTGCCTTAATTTCTTTGCTGCTCGGATAAGTCACACACTTTTTGAGAAGGTTACAGAGGTAAGGAAATTAGCATGAGATGGAGTTGCGTCAAAAAGATCAATCACTTATGCGATTCTGGACTTGTTTTAAGAATGGATTCCGCTACATTTAGCACAAGGCAAGGATTACAATTTCCTTTGAAGTTCTAAAATGACAGATGTTTTAATTTCGACAATTTGCTACGTAGGGGCGCACCGAGGTTAGATGGCGCCAGTGCATGAAACAAGTTTGGCGCCCCAATGTTCGAACCTAAGGCCTTTTGCGGGTAAATTCAACGCTGAAGAAAGTATTTCGACATTATTGGGACTTTTCGGCGCCCACCAGTGATACGGCGCCCGGGGCATTATGCTCCCCTCGATGCTCCCCTGTTGCTACGTCAGTTGCGCATATCTTCACTCACTCGGTAAATTTGGTTTTCAAACCTAAATCGCGCTTCAAAAATAAATGTTGGGCTCGGGCCAGGTTCGGGCTTCAAAATGGGGCCCGCTTACCAGGGTTGCGGAGTTGGAGCCGGAGTCGGAGTCGTAAGGGGTCGGAGATTTTTGGGTGGAGTCGGAGTCGAATTTTTTTGTCCAACTCTGAATCCGGATGTCCAATCGGATCATTTTTTACATCACACTACAAAATTGGGAATTCCTGTTCAAATGGTACAATTTCTTTTGAAACCTTTGAAACAGAGATTTCTTGTTGTGTATCACGATTTCCATTGATTTTAACAGCCAAATTTCATTCCCTTTAAGTTAAGGAGTCGGAGTCGGAAATTTTGGAAATGTCGGAGTCGAGAGTCGGAAATTTTGGCAAGTCGGATATTTTACCTCCGGCTCCGCAACCATGTGACTTACAACTCTGAATTTCAATATAATTTTGCAACAGCTCTGCTTCGGCTTGGCAACTTACAATTGCAAGTCGCTTCGCCGTCAGACAGTCATTTTCTTCGACAACACTAGACTAGAGTCAGTGAGAGAAACGACTCATAAATGAAACTTCTAGTCGTTTTTGAAGTGCTTCGGGATGAGCATTCACATAGCTTCTAAAAATAAATATCTGAATTACAACTCATGCTTGTAGACTAATTAAGCAAAAACAGTTTTAAAAATAGTTTGTTTTTGTTTTTCCGGGTCATTCACTGTTCCTTTAAACTTTTCAACACGTGTTCTGCAAAATTATATATTGCTAACTTTCTTACATTTTAGTGTGAGTGCTGCGCATTCGCTAATGCAGTAATTATTGCACAGTAAATCAGCAATTCGAACAATGAAACGGAAAAAAATTACATTTGTTGGATAAGTGTCTCCGCGATGTTGCTTTCAGAAAGAGTTGTGGTTGCCCTGGGAGTTACTACAAAGTGTAAAATCTGCCTACTGTTTGACAACAGTCGCTGCGTATTTTGAGACGTAAATAACTGAAATTTTAAGTTTATTATGAGTTTACTCCGCAATGCTCCAGTCGCCTTGCTCGAAACTATAAAGGTTTTGTCGCTGGCTGGTAAGCAATACAACAATGTTTCGAGACTTGCGAATGTTTGAAATGGATTTACCATTCCTCTATTCGGTAATAAGCTACTTATCCAAAGAAATCCTTTCACAGCCAAGAATCAGAAACTATGCGATGTTATCAAAGTAACGTATTTCGCCTGCTGAGTAGGCGTCATCGGCTCTTATTCAGATGCTGATGTTCTTGGCAACGAGGCACGTTGCTATCGGGTTGCTAGAAACCGCTTCCCTTGATTGTTACAAACATTGCTCAAATTACAAGGATTCTTCCAGCGTTGACAAAAGCCATAGTCCCCCCACCAGGCGCGTAGCCAGGGGGGGCAATGGGGGCAATTGCCCCCCCCAATTCCGAAAGTAGCACTATCAATTTTCAGGTTGATCAAGCTTTTGATGTGTAAGCCAAATAAATGCGTCAGTGCAAATCAACGAAACTACTTTAAAAAAATATTCTACTTCAACTTAGGGTGGAACCTGATCACAGCAGAATGGTTTACCAATTGCCCATGATTAATCAAACATTGTGTATAGTGTAAATGCTGGAGAATTCATGCCATGGCTGACCTTTACCTGAGGTTTAAACTCCGTACAGAAGTTAGTGATAATGAAATACAAACTTGCGTATTTGCGCTTGTAATCAGTTACCGAAAGTAAAACAAGGAGTTAATGCTTTTCGAAGCTGTTTCCGGCGCACCAGCTTGCCACGTCACACCTAAGGGTGATGTAAACTTCATTTCAAGACCATCGCAAAAATGCCTCTCTGATAACTCTGGCATGCTACAAATATAGTATATTTTATCCTTGACTGCAGCATCAGCCGTAGCTTTAAATGAACATCGCAGATTTTTGTTTTAGCACAGTTTCAAAACTAAATGCGTGAATATGGCGGTGATGTGCATTTTGTGTGCCTTGAAGCTCGAGCCTTGGCTAAGAAGCAGTTCAGTTTCAAAGTCTCATTTATTACGCAATTAGGTCGTAGCAACTGTTTAGCAACCATAGCATTTATTCTAGATATTTAGTTGTGATGGCATGTAGACCTACTGTGACGGTTCAATCACAAATATACCGAGCCTTATTGATCTCGCTTTATCTTTCCGGCGAGTAAAAAAACAGGGAAACAGTTTTGTTCAAGTAATCAGAATCCGACCTGTACATAGTCTGGTAGCGTTAAACATTCACCTGATGTTAATTACCACCCAATCCCACAATAAATTTGAAACCAGCATTCAGCTGCAACGCGAAGAGCCAGCGGAAAAACTAACGAAAGTAGAAAGAAGTTTTGATTTTGTAAGTGACGAGGCCACTGACACTGCCGTCTACTTACAAATAGCTTGCAATCTGTTTCCTCGATAAAGGGCATGTGACCAAAATGAAACTAAATTGAATTTTTTCCCAGTCAATTGGATTTTGTTATTCAGATACGAATGGATTAAAAGAAAGACTTCAACCGCTTAGTTCCCAAACTTTTTTGAGCACGACCCAAATCAAAGTTTGGTGACTACCTCGTGACCCAATCCTCAAACAAAATATGAAAAAAATACTGATTGTGCGAATGATTTTTGGCAGCAAGTTGTTGCTAAGTTGGTTTGCTTTATCACACCTAAGGGTGTCACGAATCTATACTCTTTTCTCAAGTATTTACGCTACAGAGAGACAAGCAGTAGTAACCAGGGACGCCGGAACGGGAGTGCATGACGGGGGCAATGCCCCCTGCCCTAAGAAAGGGGAGCAACTTGGGAACAAGTGTCCTTACATCATAGGTAATTTCAGGAACGCCGGAGAGTGGTGGAATGACGGGTTATTGCCCTTGCCGTTTTAAAAGCCGGGCAACAGGGGCGAATTCGCGCACACAAAAAATTCAGAATGGTTTTCTATAATTTCTGCTATGATTTTTGAGGTTAACGTTGTTGCTATGCAAAAACAAGCATAATTGGTTACGATTTTTTTTGTTTTTTTGCAAGATTCCATTGCCCTCAACTCTTCACTGCCCCCCTTCCCCACCGCTGTTCCGCCGTCCCTGGTGGTAACGTTGAAAATCTGCAACTCCGGTTTAGATCGCCTCTGCGCGACTCATTTTTTGACCCTTCTCCAACCTTTTTTGGGTTTTGATTCAAGCTTTGGGAACCACTGGGCTAGATCAACTAACCAACTGTTGTGTAAAGCTGTGGCGACAAGTAGGCCTGTTTCTTAACTTCTTGCAGAGCCGTGTTATAATTGATTGTGGCTTCGTTTTCGCAAATACACAGCCGCTTTCACACTTTGCGTAGCCGTAGACTGAGTGGGCCAAACATATATGCAGGTTTGTTTAGGGGCATGTGCAACTTCCCCAAATAAAAAATTGTGTTTATGATATTTGTGAATCCTGTTGTTAACTCTCAAAAGCTAGATAGATAAATTCCTAATCGTTAATGGGAAGCGGCCTTCGTGCAAGTAGCGTGCTAAAATGCTACTGCAGTCGCATGTCATTGCGTTCAATGATACAAAATCCAAATATTTTTAAAACTCGTTGAGAGACACTAGCGTTTACATTATCAGTTGCATACGTCAACCAGTCGCTCAAGAATTAGACAAGATCAACGTCTTAGTCTACATGCGCAAGTTTTGTAGACCTACTTCGGGAGTTGGTGTCTTAGAGCAAAATCGCTAGTGGGATTCGAGTGAACGCGTGTTTTTATACATCGTAAAAGTGTAAATATAAAAAGCGCAGTCATAATGACGGCCACGATGACTCCTTGCTGAACTGCAATATTGGCTGAAAAAAGCATACTGCAGATCTTGCACTTGCAGCATCGAGGTTTTCAGAAACGCTTTTGTCAGAAAGTTTCACGAGAAAATGTTGGCTTTCATTCAAAGTAGAAATTTGGAAATTTACTAAAAACAAACTTTGGAAACTTGTTAATTCAATGAAAGCAGACTTTCTATTTGCCAGCTTAAATCAGAACAGAACTATTCAGAAAAATGTGCCAGAACAAGGCACATTTTATGGATGATGTTTTTTTGCAAACAAGGGGCATTATATATTTAAATGTTGAGAGTTGGTTCTTGTTTGCCCCCCCTATCAAAATTTCTTGCTACGTGCCTGCCCCCCACCTGTCCCTATCGGATCCGTTTTTAACTTTGTTCAAGATTCAGTTTCCAATAAATCGGCCTTGACAGTCCACGTTTCAAGGCATTCTTTGCATCACAACATTTTTGATAGGCCAGAAGTGCATTGTTTGCCTTTCCACTAAAGGTTGGGTGATCAATCGACAGTCCCAGTGTGATTCGCACTGGCTTCTCTGTAGAAAAATCTTCAACTAGACCGCCCAGTAAAAGACACGTTTCAGGCAGGGGCGGTCCAGCCAGTAAGTATAGGGGGGAGATCTCAGCAATATTTGGCAGTCAAGTCTCATTACGGGTTCACTACTGTAAGAGAGATGGAGTATACTTCACAACACTGCTATGACAAAACAATGGACGGCAAACTGGCCTAATATCGCGAATGCTGTTTTCCGAATTGTACAAAATCATGGTGACAACAGTTACTTTTATAGGTTTTAGGGGGAGCGATCACCCCAATCGCCCCCCCCCCTGGATCCGCCCCTGATTTCAGGTTTGGGTGTGCTGTCAGTTGGCACCTACCAAACGCCTAAAATCATTTCAAAAAGTGTTTTTGCTCCGTAAATATTTTCTGGCTACTCCACTGGACTCACACAGCAAAAAAACGACAAACCAATCAAAATCCTGCAATTTTGTTTCGAATCACATTTTGACGTTTTTATTGATGCTGTGTCAGAAAACAGTTGCCTTCTAACCTCATGACTGCGCCATTGCATCATCTACATAGTTTTGAAAAAATAGAAAGAATCAATTTGCAACTTTTATCCGCTTTACTAGTGGAATCAAACGAATCGTTCAATCTGTGCTTAAATTGACAAACAATCTACAGCAAAATTATGTAACAGGTAAAATTATTTACACTTACTAATTCTATGTTTGGAGATTTACGAAAATCAATGATTGTATTCGATCGTCAAATTCGTTCAAATTTCAAAAAGCAACAAACTATGAACACTTTCTGTTGTCCAAAACAGGTTTGGCAGTGGAGGAAGCAGCAATACTTCGTATAAATTGCAAAAACGGCTAGAAAACTGATAGCTGTCAAAGTTCGGTGCAATGTTGATCATTTGGGGATGTCGGCTCATTATCGGTTCATAATAAAATCTGATAAAGGGTTAGTTTGCTTTGTCAGGCAAGACTGAAATCGTGTGAAGGCGCTCAGCAGAAGGTGAGGTATAGACAAAAAATTATAAAGTTTATCCGTCGTATTTTGTCTCCAAAAGCGCGTATGCTACAAGAGCACACTGGCAAACATCAAAGGCGTAATTACAAGAAGACAACACACTCAATAATTACAAGACGTTGGCAAGCGTTTATCAAACTGTTGTTTCTGGTTACCATCACATCCAGTCCACAAAATTTGTATGGTCGATGGCGTTATAAGGTTCTGCACGGCTTCACGCATCTCAACTTAGCACAACAGTAAAAATCAATGTCCCGGTTCTCGCTTGGCGCCAGCTCTCGGTTTGCAACAAATGTTCCTGCTTCTTTTTTAGATGAGCAGATCAGCCTTACTCACTGTGAAGCTGAGGGTTGATACAACAGACTGTTCTTGAAGAAGAGGCGAGCATCTGCATTTAAACAAGCCACTTATCCCGTGCAGATCAAGCTGCTTACACAAAGACAATGTTGGTCTGATGCACAACCTCCTAGCGGGAAAGAACAACCAAGAGATAACCATATTTTTATATGTTTTAGAGAAGTTGGATTGGGAAAACGTTTTTCTATCAAACGCTTTTTGTAGTTAAATTACTAAGAAGTTCATGCATTTTGTAACAAAATCGCTCTTCATCGTCAATCCTAATGTCAACAGCATTATAGGTGACTTTTCGGTTACCTACTGTATTTCAGAGAGAGCCAAACTAATAGCAGTACAGATTAAGCTTTACGAACCTTGCAACGCCAGGTGTTCAGGACGATCTTGCCTCGCCATTCCAAGGTCAATAGCGATGTCAGTAGCTCTGCCTTCTGCAAAACAAACATCAGTTAGGTAACGTAAGCAACAATTTGATTGAAATGGATAAGAGACGTTTGCCTTTTGTAAGTACAGTATTGCCATATTTTGAACTGCTGATTGCCAAGCCCACCTGGAATCACGTTGCGGCGAACGTAATCAGGACTTGTTGGATCGCCTGACGAGTAATTGTTGCTGTTGTTGACGTTTCCAGAACTGGACACCGCTGAACTTTCAGTTGAGGCAGAGGGTGATGACTGCTGGTTACCTACCATTCATAAATAGGAAAACAAAGCATAAAGTCATGCAGGACTTCAGATAACCACATAAATTTATCAGCATGAATAGTTTAGGCTGTACAACAGGTGTGTACACAACCAACCGATCATGTTACAGCTAATTCAAACAGAACTGTATATATTACATGGTTAAACGAGACTTCAATCAGTAGGGGAAACTTTTTACCGCTGGCATCAACTGTGGCTATTCTTGCTGAAAACAACGATCCCTCGTAAGCAGTCACTGGGGCGAAAGATGCAACTGGAGACGCACCGCTAGTGGGCGAAGGCGAACTGCTGTTCTGGTTTTCACGGGACGTTCGTGGTGAAGGGGTAGAAACTCGAGGAGAAGGATGTTGCTGTGACGAGCTGTTTTCTGTATGGAAACACAAGATTTTCTGTAGCAAATATTTGCAATTTAGTTTGCTGACTGTGAAATAAAGTGCCTGCAACTTCATTCTAAACAATTCTTAACCAAAATTCATAACTTCAGCCAGACTATTGGCCCTTCTCTTAAATTTGCCGAAATCTATTATTTCGACTATCTTTCGGTAATTACGTGCTTTTTATAAGTTTTAAGGTTGCGCTATGCCCGAAAGGATATGAAACTTCTAGGTTTGAGACCGGTAGCGACTTGGTCCGAAATACAGCCTGCCGTTTGTTGTTTGATGGAAATCAGATGTCAAACTGAAAGTTTCCAAAAAATATTGTGCAACCTGCTCCGATGTCGCTGACTTACTGGAGTGTGCAATTTTGTGACAACTGCAAAACAGTTAACATCAGCTAAAGTTAAAATAACTACTTTTGCAAACACTGGCATCTACAAAGCTCACCATTCACATTGTTGTTGACGTCGTGTTCAATTAGCCGCTGCATGGAAGCAATTTTGCTTTGTAATCTTTGATTTTCTTTTCGCTCTTGGTGCAACTCACTCTCCGTTTCCACTGTGGAAAATGTTTCAAAAATATGAAACTCTTGGTGATTAAGATGTAGAGAAAAGCGGCATAAAAGGGCAATTTCCTATTTTTCTTTGCAGTGCGTTCCACTATCATATAGTTTAGACTATTAGCCTTGATCTTCATTCCCATAAACTTGAGGCGTCCACGATGAATGATGCAGTAGTTTTAGTTTTTGTTCTGTCGCTCTTTATCGAAGAACAATGTCGAGCATCAACACGTCCTTATTAACAACGGTACTTCACGCCAAAACACATTGTAGTGCTGACGTGTTGCGGGCACACTTACAAGAATAGTTGACATCATCATGGCAAAAGAAAATTTAAAAGGAGTAAAATAGTTTCAGTCGTGTACGACGCTGCTTCGCGTGCTTTGCTTGGTAGCTATCCACCGTGGTTGCTAACTGCCTCTTGTATTCGTTACCCGCAAATCATGCAATTAGGGATTTTTCGTAAAGCGACAGTTTGCCACTGCGCTCAGTGCTGGTGAATTCGCATCAGCTAAATTTGTTTCAGTGAAAATCCTGATGCGTTTGTCCTGATGCACGAGTGCATGACCTCTAGTCAAGTTCACATTAAATGCGGCCAACATTTGCGTTTACAAAATCTTAGTTCGTACTGGGTGATTTACTGATTTGATACAGATTATCCGCTAATAAAAGTTACTGGGCAAAAGCATCAGGCCTTTCTCAGCCAAAACGAATCATCACTGATGAACACATCACTTTTATTGACAAAATATGTCGGCTCTTGCATGGTGCTTGGAGCGCGAAACATCTTAAGTATTTTTCCCGTAAATACTTTAGCAATAGACACAGCCACCATACAAATTGAAGGTAAGAATTATGAATGTCAACGAAAAAAGAACGTTTTTCTTTCCATCGAAAACACCTTTGACAATCGGGCACTTTCAGATTTTTTTTTAAAAGTCACCAACACTGCTTATTGCTGGTAACTGCTTTGACCCCAAGATTGATGAAGTCTGGTACTGATTTATTTTTTTCGTGTGCGTGACAAAACGTTTGAAAGCAAGCAATCAATATAAGTAGAAATAGTTATGCAAATGTTCAACATTGCATTGAGCTGATTTTTGGAACTATATACAAGACAAACAAGGGCAGGCTTAGGGTTAAGGTCGAGAGAGAAAATTTTATCCTGTTTTGCTGAGTATTTGAGTTCATTTATTCTTGTCATGTCACATATTTTCCAACTTGAAACGTACAGCATGTAAGCATTGCACAATGTATAGTAGTTTTTATTAGTTTTTGATTTAAACTTGTTGTATGACGTTACGAGATTCCTCTTTTGAAATATGTCTCGCCGTGTTTTACAAGTATACAGCAGTCTTGCTGCACAGGTTGGCTTAGCACAGCACAGGACGTGCTTTGTTTTGAAGAACATTGCTTTTCCTTTTTTGTACCCAACTACCGAGAAGTAGGAAAACATTAAAACTAACCTAGACTCGATGTTCGCAGATACAACGATGAGCGAAATTTTTGCATGTAAATTCCAGAGTCCACTGTGTGAGATTACAGTCGTTGCGTACAACGAAAGATAAAAATCGCCAACATAAGCCTGACCTAATGAAAATGATTTTATCGGTAAAACTAAAAACTCGCCACAAGATTAGTTAAACGGTTTTGTTGCGAGTATTCTACATACTGCACCGCAAACAAGTCTCAAATTTTAATTTGCTTTTTGCTGCTTTGAAAACGTTTAGGAGTTGTGCAAATCCAGTTTTTTAGTTGTAGCATCTCGAACAGTTCAACTCAGTAAACNTTTATCAGATGATAAAAACAACAGATGCATGACATACGCAAGTTAATAATTTATTAAACGTGAATGGAGCTGTAGCCGATTGTATACACCATTTATTAAGCGCAATGCTAATTTACTTGGTGAAATTTATCCAAAATGGATATTTGAAGTTAGTAACGCAGAGATGATTATTGTAGACACATCAAAAATGTACATCTTCGTATCGCAGATGCATCCTATGCTTTCTAAATACACCGGAAACAGCTAATCAGTTGGCAGTGTGATTTTGCGATATTGGAGAGGAGAAACTTGTACGTGTTCTGTAGCGTAGCCTGAAGTATGCACGGCTCTGTGCAACGCCATCACTTCTCTCTATTTTGACAACAAACGAATAGAGCACATATCAACATCTAGATTCGCGTAGCGTGGAAAAATAAGAGGCCTTTTTTTTAGTTATATCCGCACCGTCTTTGCCAGAAAAGCATACGACTAGAACAGTCGTGGCATGATGCTATCGTTTTTACAACCCACATTCCCAATTCCAGTCCGCATTCGTTCAATTTTCCCCGATTTTTGTTGATGCATATGACAGGAGAAATGGCCATTGAACGGTTCAGCAACTCGATCATCCAGATTATCGCTGAGGAATCGTAAATAACGTTACAAAGAAACGTCATCCAATTTCATATCCGCGCTCCATCACAGTAAAAGTCGCGTTAGGCTAGTGCTGTGCACATGGCATTGTCAGCAAGTGTCGAATGCCACGTACGAGTTTTTGAAGCCTGGAAATATTGATGCCATGGGTGTACGCACGTTTTTTAGAATAACTATTGTAACGTTGACAAAGACAAACGAAGGACGCCCTCAACAACTTTCTTTACAAATATTGAATATTTAGCAGAAACCTTTTTTAAAACAAAATTTTGAATCTACGTGTAGCAATCTTGCTCTTCCAAGCAATGCTGCTTAACACTAAATCAACCATCAATGCGTCTGTCCGTTCGTGTGTAATAATAAGTAGCTGCATGCTATGGAATGGGACTATTAATCATCAATGCAAATATCGTGATTGCTATATTTATACAATCTGCGCACCTTTTTCTCGTGGCGTCAGGCAGAGAAGAAAGAAACGCATATGTGTTAGCATTCTGTTTACCACAGAACCAACAAGCTTGCAATCTGTGCGAAAACGTGCATGTTCATGAATGCAGAAAAATATTTTCATCAAAACGAAATTTTCAAACCGTTTTTATGCAGTCGCACCCTTTTTCCATTTGCGATGCAAGGCAACCCTGAACAGTTAGTCTGTTACACGTTGCATTTGAAATCTTGTATATATAGCCAAAGTGGAATGTGACTACCCTCCATGCGGTGTTTGCACAGCTCCCTCAAAATCTCGACAACCGGTTAAAATCCTTTCATAGCAAGTGTTTGCTGGTAAAAGTTTGCGACGTTTGCAATCTTCCGCTGAGATAGAACATCGAAAGAAAACATATTCAAATCTTTTCGTTTTAACTTACTTCAAGTTCTTTTTTTCTATACGCAACAGTGTATTTTCGGATACATCTTCAAAAGGGACAATAAAAAGTGAGTGGGCGTCTAAAAACAAGGATTCTGTATGTGGTTCATCAAGTTACGCAGCGTCATTTAAAAAACTAAAGGACTTCAATTTAAAGATTGTGGTTGTGGAGGCAACCCAATTTTGGGGCACTGTGAAAATAGCTTGTCTCGAACAGATTTAAGTGAGCGAATTCAAATCGGTGTTTAAGACCACGCAAGTCACCTCTATTTAAGGTCAGATTAGTCTGACCGCTTTTGAAGAGTAACCATCTGCATTGACTGCAAAGTTGACTGATCTAATCTTGAAAACGCAAATTAAGAGCAAACAAAACTTTGAATTCCTAACGTGCGTTCGGGTGTAAATAGCAAATACTATCGTGAAGATTGCGGAAAATTGACAGAAAGTTTTGGCTGTCACTCCGCAACACGGTTCCAGTAGAGCATGCCTGTTTCTTGTTTCATCTAAAGATTTTGAGCCAAGCCAAAGACAAACACTGCGCATGTTCGCAGCTGACAATATTGCTACTTAGCTGCGACCCACAGAACTCACCTTTTTCTCGTTCGAAGTCCTCTAGTTTGCGTTCAACGCTTTCTCGAAGCTGACGCTCTTGATTGAGCTTGAGTTTCAGTTCCGCTACAAAAAATTACAATTGAAGACTTGCAACACGATCTCATAATCTGAGATTCATTAAGTCCTATGGTTATCAATCGCAAAAAGTTTAACGCATAACAGTGACAATGATTCGGCTAATAAGAGCTTCAGCGATTTTTATTCTGCTTGGCTGTAGGTCAACTTGCCGTCTAACAGCAGTTCAAAGGTATTTTTCAGGAAGACGTCATAAATTTTGCGGCTTGCCAGGCGCCTAGCAGCATTTGAAATATTTTAAATGAAGAATCATCAAAGAACGCGCACCCGTAAGTCTGAAAGATCCGATATTTTCCGGTAGGTTTTGCCTATCGGATTAAGTGCAAGTAAGTCGGAAAATTCCATGTCTTCGCTGCGAATTCTGTTCGGTTCATTAGCTCCATTACTTAATACCTATAAGCCGCCGCAGAAAATAGTGCGGCAGTTCTCCAGAAAGGTATCAAATTGTATGTTGCGCAGAAATACTTCGTACCAATTTCGAACGAAGCATGTTTTTCTTGCAGATTCGCGTTGTCCGCTGCCACTTTCAGAAGGCCCTGTATGTTCGTCAACAATGTCTGCATGGATGACATGCTGTTGCTGAGTTGAACACCGGCTTCTTCATCCGCTGGCAACTCGCAATCAGAGTTCTTTCTGATTCCATCAGACGATAAAACATTCTCGCAGTTCTTCAGCGCTGTAGCGAAAAAATAGTTTGTGAGATGAGATGGTGGCTCTGATGGTGGCTCTTCAGGTGAAATACAATATTCAGTCAAGTTGTAACTGCGTTTACTCTCTTAGACAAAACTGTATCACCTTGACTGGATACGCTTTTCTCTCTCATAGTGATGGTCAAATTGCAAACTGCCAAAAACATGTTTGTATAGTACGAGTACCATTTCGTTACTTTCGGAAGCACAGAATGTCTTAAAAGTTAAAACTTCGATTTGGCACAAACTTGGTTTCCTTTGCAACCCATATCAAATTTAGGTGACGTTTAGAAAAGAAGACAGGTCATAAGGAAACCCTATCTTTTCTCTTAAGCATTTGTATCAGCAAACTGATTTTGACTCGCTCGAAATAATCACCAAGGCAAACACCAGCAAAACATGTGTTCTTGCCATTCTTCCACAACGGGAACATTCATGCGTAGCGAAGCACGTGATACAATTATTTACGCCACGTGATTAGAGACTAAACCGAGGGTCACGCTAGGCTAATTGTCAGTTTGTTTTTGGAAATGTTATTCAACAACTTCGTGACTTTCTCGTTTTACTTCAAAGGGATAAGTTAAACGCTAATCTTCGAAGGAACGATAATAGACGAATGGAACTACATTTGTGCGCTCCTAAGTCCGGTTCAGTTTGTCTAACCCGAACAAGCAAGTTTTCAGGAACAATAAAAGACCACCATATACTTTTTCAGGGATCTGCATATGAGGTAACACTAAACGCTTCCTCCTCTTCCGGAGCTACCTTGCACCGAATGTGCTGCTGGGACAGTCTCCGCGGTCCGTGTAGTTACCAGGTACAAACAAAAGCACGCCGGCGTTGCAGTTGTGTCTTTTGTTTTCGTTAGCTGATGTGCAAGAAGAATGCAAAGGATGCCAACCGGCATAAAAATAGAAGCAACCATCAGGAAACTTCTCTGTTTTGCACAATGACTCACACATCCCGCATCTACAGTACAACTACCGAAGAACTCATTTCAAAGAATTCACCCCAAATAACAAATGAGGGTTTTTTCAATATGGTTGGTTCGCTAGAACAACGTGGCTGTTGGTCGTTGGGAAGGAAGTCGATGGGGAAATTCCTTTCTCCTTTTACCGTTCTGTTATTGTTTTCAACTCTTGTCCCAGACGTGCGTCAGTATGGTTTTGATAGGCTTGAATTGTTTCTACTACCTCTTTGTTTCTTTCACGTATTTAGAAAAACACTCTACTTGGATTAGAGACAGGTTGTCTGTTAACACCCAAAAAATACTGCAGATTATCAACATGATTAGTGCGTCTTGCAAAAGAAAAATAGGTGAAAATATGAGCTTCTAAGAGGTTTTATGCAAAAGTAAGTTTCACAGAGTTGCTGCAGTCTACTTGGCCTCACTGTCACTAGATTCTTTTTCGCAAAGGAAGAATTTTCACAAGAAAGTTGAAGTGCGAGCAACTGCAGCCGATTAAAAAATGATCTAAAACTAATTAGAGCTTATTTAAATGAGGTAGAACATGTTTGGTGAATTCAAAGTGCAATAACTTCAAACTTTTTGACTGAAAAGGTTACAGCCTACATAATTTTGGAAATTTCGCATCAGCACTTGTGGTTGAACATATAAAGCGCTCGTATAGAATTTCGCACAATTTTAAAGAAACAACAGCACTAGAATTTTTTAACAGACCGATCGAAAATTGAAGTTTGTTGTTTTCTGAATTGCTCGCTTGATTTTATTAGCCGTGTTTGAGAAAACACGATTCCTAAGCAAATACACACAAGTGCATGAGATTCATTTAATACAACCGATTTTGTGATTGACAATTACGAAACGCAAAACATACGCCCGATTGCTATTTTTCTGCTAGACAAAAAAATGCTAAATGTTTTGAGCATTTGAGAACAACGTCCTAAAGTCCCGAATCAACCTGTATGTGACACGTAAAGAGCCTTAGCGTGAATAAAACAGCAATCAGAAGAGGTGATATTTGCCTTCCACCTTTTCGAAGAAGTATTTTCTTGTCTGCAAAAAACGTTTCTTCGGTTCTAATCTCATAAAACACATAAAAGATTTTTTCCCTTTAAAGCGAACGGAGGTATACTTCTCTGGGTCGCGGATTAATGTACACGCGATGCCAGCCTTTCACTCAGTATACTATCCGATAATAGGGTGCCCAGATGCAGAACTGATGTATGAGAGATAACGCGTTATGATCGGCAAAGATGGATTTAAAACCTACATTTATGAGAGCTAATAAGCCGCTTCTCAGAAACTGACGCCACACACGGTCACTACAGTGACTGAAAAATGCTACATTCTTCGAATTCATCAAATTTCTGGTCATGGCAAGATAACGACTTTCAAAATAGATTTCGTCGCATGTGTTTGAGCGCTGGCAGCAGTGGTTTAACACTCACTAAGAGCACAAAGCTATCTTTCAGGCTCATTTTCGAATTTCCGTTCCAACTCCTTATGTCTGTAGCTCTCACTCGTAAAGCGAAAAGAAATGCGAGTGCATAGCCAGAGATTTTTCATTATGGGGTAACGAAACGCAGACGCCCACCGTAAAGTACGGTTTATCAACTTTATCTAAACATCAAGCAGCAGGATTTACATCGCTTTAGGCCTGCGGCTAAATTGGATCGAAGACACTTCAAAGACTAAATTTGCTGACATCGGGGTTGTCAAAACCAAAGCTTGAAAGCATTCCAACATTTTGATGAATTCAAGACAAGCAGACATGTTACGTTTTTATGTATGTTGCAAAATTTGTGCTAACTTTTGGTTGATAAGGGCATCAAGACCCCCAACCTTAATCACTGGCGAATTTGGGCCACACACAAAACATTTATCAGAGGCCTCATCGAGTAGAACTGAGTGGGAGGTAATTGATTCAATTTCCAAAGATATTGGAATTTTTCATTTCGTTTATCTCGTTACCTTTGTTGTGAAAAAATTTGTGAAAGTTTTCAAAGTTACGGTAGCAACAGAAGTGTTCGAGAAACAACTGGCCTGAAGTTATGCAAATTAAAAGTACATCCAGGGCGTATTACTGGCATTTTATTTAAAACGAAGCCTTCTTCGCTCACATTACTCACTTCAGGAAAAAATCTTACGATCGGTTCGCTATGTTAAACTGATGAAAAGAAACTTCTTGTTTGAATTATGATTTATGTAATTTTTCAGCTGCGATTCGGCACTGTCCACAGGGACAATTAAGCTTCGACCCAAACTTAAGTGCCTGGCTTCAGACGAAATGGTAGCCTACCAACTGGTACCAACTACAAAAATTCAAGCTCTGGTCCGAACCGAACAAACTTCATATGATTTGACCAAGCTATCCGATCCAGTCCATACAGCCGACAACGATCAACTTCATCATCACGTCAATGAAGTCGCATTATTTGAATTAAACCTAGTTAATTATCATCTCTCTCAAGCTTTATAAAGAATTGCTCTGAAATGAGGATCCTCGAACGCATGACTTGGGAAGGAATCAGTTGCCAACAATTCGATAAAATTCAGGGAAAAGTGTGTAAGCGCGACGCTGCACCGTGCAGCTAGGGCAAAACTTTTCTAAAAAAGAAATACCAAAGTGAAGTGATTTGGCGGGGGGTCGGGGGGGGCGGCCGACCCCCGGGCTTGAACAATTTCAGGGCAAACTCTGTTTTCAGGGCAAGCACAATTTGCTGAAAAATCCTGAATGTAAAACGTATATTCAATACAGTGAAAAATTTCAGGGCAAACTCTGTTTTCAGGGCAAGCGCAAGTTGTTAAAAATCCTGAATGTAAAAAGTATATTCAATACAGTGAAAAATTTCA
>JGI24158J21664_10001557_pt1 | contig 26102 bp, 16 predicted proteins | sample Ectturendosymbi3_FD_21664 | JGI IMG/M metagenome (IMG submission 21664) | reverse complement strand
AAAAAAAAAAAAAAAAAAAAAAAACTTTCACAACTTTCCACTAACGTACACGCAGATCGCAGTTGTAGGCTGCGGCTGCGTGACAGCAAAACGCAATTCACACGAGCAATTTTACTGCTATGCATTGACTTTTCTTGCTAACAAAGTCATGTCAAAGTTAAATTTTTCAGCAACTTCTCGCTCAAAAAAAAACATCGCGAGATCAGTTCACCTCGTTTGACTCATCGTACTTCCAAAGATAAGTTTTGATTGTATTTACTTGGATGAACTGAAATAAACTTGCCTCTCAATCACCGAAACTCTGCAAGCAATAAACCCACGACGAAGATTTTCGAACACTAGCTTTATTGCATCACAAGCACCCTGAGCGGAGTCCGCTGTTCCGCTTGAGTGGCGTTTCATACAGCGAGTAACGCACGAATGTGACAAGAGAATAGGCATGCGTTGTTGGAAAGGGAACTGGAAAGCATTGAGCACACATTGTGAATTGGTTGTAAGTAACACTTAGGCACATCACAGGTGAAAACAATGAAGTTATAAACATTTTCTTCCTAACTAGTTTATAAAAATGCAAAGCCACATGTTTGTTTTGTCGAGCGCCTCTTTCTTTCTGCACTTCAAAAATTGTCCACGCCAGAAAGTGCTGCGCTGGGGGGGCCGCCTCTCCCGCACCCCCTTAGGAACCCTACCGCGAGGCACGTATTCTTTTTACTCCACTAAGCCCCACTGCAATCTCGTGAAGTTGTCGGCTGTGATAAAAAGCACGAAACAAATTGCCTCGTGTTACTCGAAGTAAGTAAATTCGAAGTTCATTGTTACATCGTGCAACGTTTTTTTGTACCATTGCGTGTATCATTCTTTAGCGTTCACTGACCAGACATTGTATCTGACACAATGGTGTGGCGGGAACTAAGACACCTGTGATTGTTACGGGGATACGGGGCGATAGCTGAGTGATAGTGTCCGCCTCTCAACTGTAAAGGTTGGGTGTGCCCCCCACCACTGAGTGAGATAGCGCTCCTTGGGCAAGAGCGTTCACATCCACCGCTCTGGCAAGAAGCAAATTCCAGGCCTCTGCCTGCCGCCAATAGCCGTCACCCAAAATCAAATTAAAAAGTAAAACATTGATATGAGGTTTACTGTTGTTCCAAAACCACAGTTCCAAAGAGTTTGTGGATTTAATCTAACAGCTGGCAGTACAAGCTTGTTGGAATTTAAAAATGTGTTTAAATGTTAGAAATAGTTTATTTTATGCAAGCTACCACTGTAGTAGTGTGGTTAAATCTAAAAGTGGTAGTTACTGCACTTGTGTTAAAGAGGTAGAACAGCTAAATATAACTTTTACGTAAGCTTATTCGATACCGTACTTTTTCACTAGCTTTCCAATGCATTTGTCAAGCTGAGTTTTCTTCTCAAGTGCTCATCAAATAAGAGTGTGGAAATAAACTAAAAGCGCAACCATGAATTTCCAGACTTGCTTGTGGTTGCAGCAACAGATAGCTCACTTGCAACAAGTGAAATCGCTTTGAAATAAATGACCTTTCGTCCATAAACAACTTGTATGAAGTTTTTTCTTGTGTACAGAGGAGTGATAAATTGTTATTTTTAGCTATTTTTTAGGAAAATTAAAAAAAATTCTCTGAACAAATTTTTCTCGAAAAAGTTTTTAGAAAATTAGCTGTTGTGAAAAATTGGCCCTGGAAAAAAATGTTCTAGAAAAACAAGAAAGAAAAATTTTTCGAAAAAATAGCTGGTGTGCTCTTATCAACATTTGATGACAGTGAACATTGCTGCACTTCTGAGTAGATGGACCATAACACATTTTTGATTAACCCAAAGCACGATGGCAAAACGATGAGAATGAGACCGGTAATCGTTTTGTGGACAGTGAAAAAGGTCCGCAATGACAGAAAGGTTGAGAACCAATGGTCTGGAATGGGGGGATGTTTTTAAAGTAAAATTACCAAATTGCAGTGACTGTTGGGTGGTCCACGTCAGGAAGTTCAAACGTTGGACGTCAAAAACTAACCTCCAAATCGTTTCATCTCGCTTACCGCTTTTAGACATACCATTGCCAAAGTCATTTTGAGCTTCATCAGTACAGTACAGTTGCTCAAGTAAAATAAGCGTCAATCTCAAAAACGTGTCTGCAAGATTTGTTCCGATATTTCTGTCAAAAGAAATTATCGTAAAAATTTAAACTGCTATTCTAGAACTTGGATTAGGTCTTTGCTAAATTTTCCAATACCCTATCTGCTTATACATTAGTAATTCCTCTGCGTTAGTAGGTGGAAGTGCTGATGTCTTTTAAGTTGTAATTATTATCGAAAGCTACTTCGTCAGAAAATTTCTGAAGGTGAAAATTTCTGCGTCCGAAAGTTCAACTTGGATTTTTCAGAAATTCCGTTCCCACTGCAAACAGCTATTTTCAACGACAAAACAAACAAAGCGGGTAACGGCGGACCATGCACTGCAGTGAAAACTTGCAATATTGGTTAAGTCTCACGATGCGGTTTTCTGCGGCTTATTTCCGTGTTTACTCCCTAGTCGGTCAAAAATCTTGTGAAATGTGTTTATGGCTTGGCAAGTGAGCACTGATCGCCAGTGCTAAGTGAATCTTAGCCACTAAGTGGTCAATACCACCCAATCTGTTTCATGCGAAGCTGGGAAGGTGATGTAGTCCATATCGAAAACACTGAACTGAGCTTGAAAAATGGACGAAGGTGTCATTTCTTAGCCCACAAATCGTGCGTTCATTAATTTTCACCTGACGCTCTTGTGCTCGCAGACTGGCGATGTTCCAACAAAGACGTTGTTGTGTTTGTTCAAATTCCTGAGACTTGACCAGCTTCGAACACTCTGGTTCGTCAGTTCGCAGACGATCTCTTCTGTTCGTCATGAGCGCTACTTGAGCCTGACAGTGGCAGGCAGTTTTGTTGGCACGGTGTAGTGACTAGACTGGCAGGTCGGCGGTGACATGATCCCATGGCGGTAAGGATCACAGTGTTTTCACTTGGTTGTAGAGACTGTTTCGAGGTGGATCATCAGCTGTTGGAGTCATACAGAGGCGGTTCGTTTATAGGCTTCGCGTTGCCTGCTGCAAGAATTCGAAAAGTCCTTCAAAGCTTGCGTTGTTGGAGTTTCTGCTGTTACATGCATTTAAGTCGTCTTTAAACTGAATAAGATCTTTTTTTCCCAGGACTGCAAACAGTCTGTTTTTGCCAGGCAGCTAAAATGGAAATTTTCGCCCCGCCCAGTGGATGTACCATGGTAAAGCATGAATAAGCTTGAAAAGTCTTGTTTTAAGCATCACCTACCCGACAAAACTCATGTGAAAAAATCTTTTTTTGTAACTGCTCTTGTTTATGTGGAAAAACTTTAATGTAGCGCTGCAGTCAGTCTCAAAAATACTTCGTGCAATATTTTGTTCTGGTGAAGCTTTGCAGTACGCACAGTATAAAGACCATACAGTGAGTAATATGGATGTGGCTCAACCGTCTAGGCAGTTTTGTTAGGTGCTTGAAAAGCATGGGTGGTTGTAACATGAAGCACGATGTGACTTGTGTGCGTTCGTGCATTTGTTTGCACGGGGGCGGTGTAAAGAAGACAGCTTGCTGCATCAAAACACTTATGTAAATGTCCTGGAAGGCAATAGCTTCGGCTCTTTTCAGGAACTACTCAGTGTTTTTGTACTAATCCCTTTCTATTCACTCTCCTTATATGCATTTCTTTGTGAGCTATCTTCCGCTTTGAACGATAGGGTTATTTGGACTACTTCGCTCGAAAACAAAAACACAAGTTTTTCGTTTCAAAATTTTGACTTTTGCCATTTAAGTCTGTTCCAGCGAACAATTTTAGATCCTGACCATTCTGGAACAGACACGAGAAGAGTTCAGAAACACCGGCAAAATGTTCATTAACAGGTTTAGCGTTATTTTGTCCTTTGGTTCCTAAAACTCAAGATAATGTTTTACGATTTAAAACACAGGTTCGTACACAGGCCATTTGCGATCATCCTTGTGGCTGAATGCAGCTTCATGACTAGGCTTGAAAGAAGCATGTTTGAGCCCGATGACCAATATTCAATTAGCGTCAAACTGATCACCTAAATAAAAGCTCACCCTTGTGCAGTATTGTGTAGTTTACTATTATCCATGCAACGGGCACATGCAAAATGCTAAACTGTTACCAAAAATTTTCTGGAAGAAGTCAACCGAAAACAAGCAAACATATGGCTGCGAAAAGCGCTTGTGGTAATTACATCACAAAGTCGACGAGTGATTAAAAAATGTATTATTCGCCGCATCAAATTTAGTCACACTCAGAATATTCGTGTACATCGAAGTGTATTTCATCTTGTAACCTGGTTTGAAGAGCTGCGACAGAAGTCAGCTAGGTTTTTACCGCCGAATGTTCCTTCTCACCAATAGGCCGCTTTGATGATGAAATAGCGCGTTATTTCAAAATCCGCGCGAATTGAAACACATTGATGTTACTGAAACGAAACAGCCAGCTTTTCGAAAAATCACACGTGGTTCGCGCGAAGAGACGACAAATCTTTCTGGAACATGTGGAGCGAGGCTTCGCCGTCACCAGTCGCCGGTATTCCCTTTGCAGTGCTTCCTGCTGTTGCACAAGGTTTCGGTCAGGCATTCACCGAGCGGTTGTTCTGTCTAGACGCTGTTAGGGCGACGGTTCCCATGTGTTACGTGATATCCAGCGCCTGAAACCGAGCGTCGGCCGCGGGATTAGACGTTCGCAGGGTGTTTTTGGACGTTCTGGATTTGATCTGTCTGCTCCCGTTCAGCTTTTGCAGTCGCGAGGCGAGAAGCAGCTTGGTACTTGACTCTGTTCGCACTTCGTCGCGCATTAAGTCCGCCGCTCGCTGGCCTTTGATGGACGACCCTTGGTGTTTACTGCCTTGTCAAGCGGTTATGAAGTGCAGCTCCATCCGAAGCCACTCTCTTAACATTTGTTGGGTTCGCGTCACGTGACGCGATCACTAGGGATAGATCAATCAGCGGGTGAACTTCATTTTGTGGTTCCGTCTGTCATTGAAAGAGGTGTTGCCGCAGCTGACAAGACACTTTCAGACGACTTTTCTGCGACCACGGCTTGCCTCGAAACCCAGACGCCCAAGAACCAACCAACCAACCTGCTGGCTTGGCCTGCGCAGCTTGCATGTGTTGCTTCGGCGAAGCTGGGGCGTCGTGCTCTGGCAGGAAACAGTCGGTCGCGCTGAAAGCATCCTGCGCGCGAAGCTAGCCGCCATTGCCATCAACCACAATCATCCGTTTCTCGCCATATTTTGTCTGAAAAGGACTAAATTCGGATCCTGCCCAAGTCCTTAAATACACAAAACCTTGGTTTTGGTTAAGAAAAGTAAAATAGCCCTGCCAAGTAAAAATCGCCTCTTCGTTTCAGCAAAATAACAAAATAACGATTTTTTCAGCGGATCTTTTAAGAATAATGCCAACAGTCGGTTCGTTCCGAGCAGTGATCGGCAAACTTTCTTTTTGATGGCCCAAACCACCCTTTCAGTCGTAATTTTAAAGCCCGTGCTTATCTTTGAAGGCCCAATTTCGAACTTATGCTGTATTTAGTTACCTGTTACATAACAATCATTGTTGCCAACGTTGAGGTTTTCCCGCGAATTTGGGTTTGTTTTTTTGTGGAATTGCGTTTTTTTTTGAAAACTTGAGGGTTGCTTGTTTTTTGGCTTGTTTTAGTTGAAATTTGCGTGTTTTTTGAGCTTGTTTTTTAGCAGATTTCTGTTTTGCGGATTGCTTTTTTTTCAAGTTTAACGGCACTTTTCCTGTTTCAATTTACGGCGAAAGGCATATTGGGCGTGTTTATGTGAAAATTTGTTCATTTTGGGCTTGTTTTGTCGGATTTGACTCTGTGCTTTTTTATTGAAGTTTCTTTTTGATTTTTCGTTCTGTTGAATTTTCGTGCCAACGCATGTTGGGCTTGTTTTTCGATTAAATTGCTAATTTTTGGTTTGTTTTTCAAATTTACTTGCTCGTTTTTGCAAAATAACCTGGCATCACTGATAACAATGCTATGTTAATGTCATAAATCGTATAATGACAAAACAATGTTTAGTTAACATCAAACCATCAATGTTCCATAGTTGTTGCAGTAGGCTGTGTTTCAGCCCACGCTACCGGCCCATGACCAGTGTTGCCAACCTTCCGGTTTTTCCGCGAATTTGGGCTTGTTTTTTTGTGGAGTTGCGGGCTTTTTTGAAGACTTGCGGGTTGGTTGTTTTTGGGCTTGTTTTGTTGGAAATTTGCTTGTTTTTTGGACCTGTTTTTTGCTGATTTCTGTCGTGGGGATTGCTTTTTTTTTTTAATTTTTATGGCACTTTTTCTGTCTTAATGTATCACCAAAGGCAACTCGGGCGTTTTTTTGTGAAAATATGCTCATTTTGGGCTTGATTTTTCGGATGTGCTTCCCTGTTTTCTATTTAATTTTCCTGTCGAATTTGTACTTGGTGACTTTTCTTGCCAGACGCATGTTGGGCTTGTTTTTCGTTTAAATTAGCTATTTTGGGCTTGTTTTTCAAATTTACTTGCTTATTTTGCAAAATAACCTGGCATCACTGCCCAGGACTGTGGCTCTTACAAACCACACAGCTCATAACAGAAAGTGTAGCTCGGCGCAATAAAAAGTGTGAAACGGTCCAGAATTAGGCCGAAATCCCGCAGTTTGCCGACCACTAGTTCAAGGGATTACGATTTTCTGACTGAAGTAAAGTCGCCTCGTCCTCTTCGCGTTGAACGCGAGACCGCGGGTACTGTAGTGAACGTTTGGCTATTCACATTGAAAATGGCGAAGAAAATGGTGCCGACCGGCGTGTATTCCTTGTTCGTCTCTTGTGCTTGGAGCTGTTTCAAGAGTTTTTTGCCACTGCCGAAGTGGATAACCCTGTCATGGGAATTAAAAACGTGACGCACTTAGCCGGCGCTTTGTTTTTGACGAACCCGTAATTCTGTCAGTTGGAGTGGGATTGATCATTTGCTGAGCAACTTGAACAACGTGGCCGTTGTGCGAACCGAAACACCTTTCAGCTGACGAAATGGCCACGACGAGGTTGTGTGAGTCTTACACCCGGTCGCGGTATTCGAATATCGAAGCCGACCAGGCGAAATGTCTGATCCGTGCTTGTGCAGCTTTCGAGTGGGATCAAAAACTTTTCTATTTGACAAAACGTTGTCCTCAACAAAGCTTCTAATGAACTTTGAAGGGCCGAACTTTTTTCCCTGTTACTGTTTTTTTTCAGTAATTGACGCAGAACAGGTCGTTGCTACAATCGATCGTTTTCCGAAATTCGAATTTGATTTTCGAAGGAAACAGTTTTCCTCCACCATGCCTCTTTCATGCCTTTCCAGCCACAACATGCATGACAAACTCCATCTGCCTTTGCCAAAGGGTTTTCTCCGTCCGGCAGTTTGCGTTACCCGCTGTAATTCAGCGCAAATATTTACCTGCTCTCAGGCTGTGATTGGCATTGTGCTGCAAATTGTTTGATTTGCACTTGTGGAAACGATTAATTTTTACTCTTGTTTTGGTTTATGTCGCTATTTTTCACTGTCATACGTGGTTTTTCTTCTACCTGATGTTGGGCTGTGTTGTGATATCAACCCTGAGCAGCGAGTAGACTGAATTTGGAATATGCTCTCGGCCTCGGGTCTTTCGGTGTAACCAGATCGAAATAAAACTTGTCATTTCTTCCTTACTTTCCCACGTCATGTGCGCGTTTCACGTTTATTAACTACCAGCGGCCGGGCCACGTCAACACATCTGTCAACACTTGCAGCCATTGCTGAGTTCCTTTATTTGTAGTCTTAAACAAGGCAAGAAACAACGGCACTTTTGTGCTCGACCGTTTGAAGGCCGACGTCGGGAACTTGACAACCGTGAAAGCGGTCTAACCTTTGTCGGACGTGCCACACACTTCCAGTCTTCTGTTTAGTTACTTCGGCTGTGTAGCGTCCATTTTTGAAATCTTCCGAAAGGGCGCAGTCAGACCGAGCAACGACGCAGCCCTAGGCAGTTTGGTTATTTCACGGTAACTTGAAAAGATTGACAGATGAAGCGAAAACAGCCTTCGTTTCAATCAAGGATATCAGTCTTAGTATCTCGACAAAAATAACAACCAACATTGTTTCAAAGTTGCGTCAGTGCTTCCTCAAGCTAGATGCACATCTGCAGATTTTTATTTTGTTAGGTCAGCGTTTTCCATATAAAAGCGTAAAGCGCTTCCAGCCTTTCGCTTTGCGTCGTTCGGTTAAAGCAGGTGCGAAAGTCACTCCCACGACGACGAAAGGGTGCTGGAAAAATATCGTTCCAATATACAGAATGCAAAGCAATATAAAGCTTGTAACTGTTTCTCACTGAATCAGCAAACTTGAAGTTTTCCCAATTTTCGTACAAATATAAAGGAACGACTGCGCAGAATTTTGCACAACTAGGCTTCGTGGATGGGTTACGTTAGTGGTATCAGTTGAACTTTTAACTTATTGTGGGAAGCCCCATTGTGAATAAATCACAGGCAAGCAAAATTCATTTCGTCGAAGTTGCTTTTGATCTTTTTTAATTTTTCGTGAAAACGCAGGTTCCAACTGTTTGTGATCTTCGAAGTGTGGGTGCAAAACGTCAACGTAGCAGATGTGCGTCATGATGTAATTGGGAGTGCCATTAAAGCGCGAAAAACCGTGTGAACATGCCTTGTTTCAAGCAGAGGCAATAACATACCTGGCTACCTCCTAGTATGCGTTGAGCCGTTTGCATTCGCAGTTGTGACTTTGTTTTAATTAACCAAGGTGAAAACACTCGCAATTGTAGCTGTTGAGGTGTAAGATTTTTTAACCGTATGTATTCTTGAAGTGGATGTACTGAGTGGGCAGTTATGTTCTTAGAAGTATGCTTTGGTAGGCCAAGTTTGCGTTTTCCATCGTGAAACAAAATTTAAGTTAAATTTTATTCGCGCTTTTTTAAAATTTAAATATGAAATTCGTTGTTGTTGTACCGAGTGCTTGCGCACATCATTTTGAAAAAGTTTAGAAGCGTCGGTGAATTTGGCCTGACTGGCTTGCTGATTGCCAAAATATGCTTTGCCGGACGACTTCACTACGTGTTCGTTTTGCTGACATCATTAACTGTTGACGGAAAGTACGATATTAGCAACTGACTGTAAATTCGAACATCCCTATATATAAAGATAGGTATCGATGTCAGTGTCTGAAGTCTAAGAGGGCTCTTGCGTCCTTTCAACCTAGAAATGCAGTCGCACTTGCGCTATGGTGTTGCCCCTGCCACACAAAAAGGATTAAACCCTCTGCGTCTTCCCGAACAGCACTGGAACTGCGAAGCGCTGAATCGCACGCTGAGAGAATACAGGCTTCAGCACAGCTCGGCGAAAACATGATGTAAAAGCTTGCTTGGTCACGAATACCATGCTGAATGCTGGATTGCGTCTGCTTTTGTTTTCAGCAAATATGTTCTTATCTAGTTGCCTAAAAAGATTAATCATAGGTGAAATTCAGGTACTGTATTTTGGCCTGGTCGAAGAACGCTGTAGACCAGCGTGACGAGTGCCTTAGCACTCGGAAAATATTGACGTTTTGAATAATAACAATACTCTCTTGACAGTTAAAATCGGATTTTAGCACATGATATCTTGTCTATAAATTTTTTGCATTAAAAAAAAGAGAAAACTGGATGTGTGATAAGGTACGTGTCGGTGACTACCAGTTTTGCGAAAATCAAAACATGTCATTGATCTGGCTTCGCTGGGAATGTGGCCGCTTATTTTCTGTTCGCAGCATTCTTGATTGCTGTGCACTGCAACGTCGTCAACATCAATTTCGTGACTGTTCGTACCAGGTCAGCTCGTATTTGTGTCAGGCATCAGTTCGCATTGCCGCGGTGGCGGCCAGGCCGCTTCCAAGCTTTGATCGAGACAAGTGTTTTCAATATAAAAGGACTTTGCGAACGTATGCACTTCGGAAGAAGGCGGCGGCATCAGTCAGTCGTGTGGTTCATTTAGCTATTCCATTCCTAATTATATTTTTGCTGAAGTCTGTTGTCCGCTTAACAAACTGAAGAACGTGCGCGTACTTAAAACTTCATGGCGTCTGACGTCTTCTTGAAAATGTGGTTATCAGGCGTTGTTTGGTTTCATGGCGAGTTTTCTAAGTATTCACGCCATCAGGTGAACACATTATTGCATGTGTACCTTGTTTATCGTTTTTCTTTGGTTGAAATTTAATTTGATGGTATTTTTGAGGTGACTTGCGGTTTCAAGCAATCAGGCAAGTTGCCGCTTGCCGAACGATTGATAAACAACTCGTTTCCATCTGCTCATCGTAGAGGCTGGTAAATCGCTGTGCGGTCTGTGACAGAATTAGTCTGGTGATTTGGAGGTGAAATGTTGTGTTGTTTTCTCGATTCACTGTCACGACTTTCCAGTGCATTCAAAATTACTGAGAAAAGAGGAGGTTCTTCGTTTCGCATTTTGCTGCAGTATTTCTTCTTCCTGCTGTGCTCCGTCAACCTGTATTCGCGTTGAGCGCTTAAAAATAAACGGATTGCTGTGGCAGTAAAGACGCCCAACAACATACCAGCACGAAATGTTGTACAGTTGATACGCAGATATTGACTTGTTGAGACTACTGAAGAACCACTACAGTTTTACATCCAAATGCCTGCGCTCGTTTAAGAGCCTATTGTATGACGGTAATATTCCATTTGCTATCTTTTCAATGCTGTGCAATGGTAGTTTAAAAGCAGCGATGCTGGGCAACTAGGAGTTTATGTGCATAGCGCCACCTCTTAAATTCTCACTTGTTAGGGTACGCTCGACCAAAATGGCGTCAATTCTCAGAAACACATTACGCCGATATTTTGACATAAAAAAAAATCATTATATTTTCTTTGCTTGTGTTACCTACAAATCATCAAGGAAACTTGCGCCGACATTTCGTGTACAGCAGTATGGACCTAATCTTGAGAATTTGATTCTTAAAATTAAAGCGACTTCGCACCCAAGCGACCTGTTCGACGAAAATCGGGAATCAGTGTCAAAAAATTACAGCTGAGCTGTTGTAATTTAATTCAGCTTGTCTTTAGAAAATCAACTGTTCTATTGCATGAAAAAGTATAGGGAGAAGCCGGTTGACATTCGGAGCAACCATACATAAGTTTGTCAGCAGCATCAGCAGTGGTGAAACAGCCGGACCGTTCGCGTGTACCTCTCGCATGCTTTTGCTTGCGCCGTGTGGAGAAATACAGGGCACAGGCTAATGTGTTTTACGCTTTTGCTATCACTTGATATGGAGAAGTGTGAAAAGTTTTGGAAAGTGGATATGCATGTGAAATTTCGGTATTTCAGATTCGTTTTTGAAAAAGATGTAAACGACATTTTACAGAAGTTTCGTAGCTCCTGTTGCCGTCATTAGTGCATTTGCAACCCACTGCAATCCACTGGATTGGAAATGCACTGATGATGGTAGCAGGAGTTAACCGAAACGTCTGCAAAATGTCGTTTGCATCTTTTTCTTTGGTCGTTATTTTCACTGTAAGGCTGTTCAGCACTTCTTTTGGTGTACCAACGTTTTTGAAAAGTTTTTTTATTCATTCTGGCATTAAACAAATTTTTTTCATGAGGAGGTAGTCGAATCCGATCTTAACATTGCATGCAAATGCACATACATACTACTTGTTTTTTTGACATAGTTTTCCGCCAAACGCAGTGCAATTTCAAATTAGATTGTGTTTTTTTCATGGTGTTTTAATCGGAGGGTGCATCGCGAGTGAGCGACATTGTGGTCTTGTGTCTCACTTTGCGCAGAAATTTCAATCAGGTTCAATTTACTTCTGAAACTGTTTTCCTTTAAAAAATTCCGCTGCAGCTGCCCTGCATCATCTGCCACGCTCTAAACTAGTGGTTCTTAAACTGGGTGCGGTGAGGGGGGTTTCATGTAGTCCACGAAGGTCTGATGCATGGTTCATTATGTGCGCTAATAAAATGTATATCGAGATTTTCATGTAATCGCATTTCACTTTTCATATTACGAAGGGTTCGGCGAATGCACGGGGGAGCTTGTGGCATTCAGTACCTCCAACGTCAAGTACCACTGAGCTGTTAGCTTGGTTTGATGGTAGCCACATCGCCACGACACGGTACCACGGTGTAGATAACTATTGTTTAATTCAGGCACTCTGATCACGGTGCGGCCGAAACGTTCACCTGGTTTCAGCTACTGAAATGTTCAAAGCTAACCCTGTGAAGATCAGAATAGATCTGTGTGCCCGGAAACCTAAGCATGTTACGTGCGGCAGGCTGCTCACCGTGCTAGGCAGAACGGGCTTCCAAGTCTACTGCAGGAAATTCTGGATATACTATCCCAGAATCTCTTGTGGTCGTTCATCTCTTCCCGAAGGCGATGGTCATCGGCCATGGTTTGTCTTTCAAATGTCATCTGAACAAGATTTTATCAGGCGCGCTGTGTGTCCATGCGTCGTGTTGCAACAAGCTTGGTAGTACATATGTCGTGGTTGAAACAGTCTTTGGCGTCGTGTAAGTTGGTCGAGTAGCAACTGTAGCGTGTCCCAGTGGCGGATTATTCTCGTGACACATAATCCGTTCAATGCGTATCCGGCCCCGCCGCAGTCGAAATCGAGTTCAGCTGGAAGAGGCTGCAACAGAAAACCATATCGCGTTGCCGGTGCTTCTTTCAAAAGGCACTCGCCTCCGCGTCTGGGAGAGACATGGCGGAGTATGGTCCCTGAAGTTCTTGCAAACTCTGGGCTTAACTTCGACTTCCCCAATACGTTGTTGAATATAACAGTCAGCTTTCTGACAAGACACGCACTCTGCTGGACTTCTGCGAAGCAATGCCCAATCTAGTGCGTGTAACATATTAACACTGCGAGCAGCGTTTTGAAGGTACTGTCACGAGTCGCTGATGATCTGTTGTTGCTGCAAAATGCTACCCGTAGAAAGCGTTGTCATGGTCTGTTTTCTAGTTACTTTCGAGAGGGTGTAAAATGCGTAAGGTGAGTTATAGAAATCAAACTGTTGAAAATACTCCTGGCTCTGAAGTTTCCATTGTTCGTTTGGGAAGCACATTGTGCTGTGTACTGGCGCTTGAAACTTCAACGGGTAGCTGTGCTATCACGTTTGCTTGAGCTCCGTAATTTGTTCAGAAGTCAGTCAAGCCCACTACTGGCGTTGCTGCAGCAATTGGATAATTGCGCACCGCTAAGTCCATTCAAACGACTTGCTCATAGAGCGATCTGTTTCTGTCACGAAGCAACCGACGCTATGATTGACTTGCTAATTGAGCCGCTGAAACGGAATTCTCGGACTGGCTCAAAACACCTTCGGCTGCGCACGAAACGGTGTGAGCGGTCACTGTCAAGCTGCTTGGTCGGAGGCCCTGGCTTGGTTCTGCGAGACGTCCGAGCTGGGATGCGACGGTAGAGACAGGATACGCGGGAAAACGATTTGCCATACTGTGTGGAAGGCGAGGACAATATCTGCTTTTCGCAGACGCAAGTTGGTTGAGTGTCATATTGCCGCAGGTGTTCGGGCGAGCGCGTCTTGCATGATGTTGCTTGCTGAGCTTGTTTCGTGATTTGAAGCACGCCATTTCTATCGAAAACATTCCTCACCATCTGATCACAAGCGGATTTCGTACGCCTTTGCCACAAACTATGAAGTAAAGGTGGAAAAAACCGAATTTTTTTTGAAAGTTGACCGCAATGCCGACGTTCTGTTTTGTTCGCAGTCTGGCAGGAATTATCCTTACTTCAGTACATTTTCATCCTGAAAGTTTGCTTGGACAGCGTTAGCTGCATTTTAAATCTTTCCATGCACGTTTCATGATTCTTCTTCACAGTCATCAATGTTTTTCTGCGCAAAGTTTGCAAATTTGCTGTATTCTCGTTTCAAATGTTGCCTTACGTTAACATATGTGTTTGCACGGGTAAGATGTGAATAGTTACGAAGTGTTTTAGATGAGTTGTGCAACGTCACATAAAATAGAAACATGAATTTTTTTTTCAGAAATACGGTGATGTTCCACACTCGCCTTATCTTTAGCGTTAACTACTGGTGACTTCCTACCACACAAAGAGAACTATCTAAAAAACGCAGAAACCTTGCACGCGTACACTGCTAGACTTATTCACAGGGTGCAGGAGCACGTGCGCAGGAGCACGTTTCGGTGTACTTCGAATGTGTTGCTGCGCAACAGAAAAAAAGCTATTTAAGATACATGTAATTTAAAAGTTGAAAAACGCAATCAAAAAAATGCGTCGTGAAACCAGTGGAAGACAATCTTTTGTGATCTGAGGTTTCAAGTTGGGATATTTTTTCAACCTTCGCAAAGATTATTTTATTTGTGCTGACCAATCTTACAGTTCTGAAGCAAACGACTAGCTAACGCTTATTTCTTTTGTTCTTGTCTCCCCCCACTTCCTTGTAGCAGTTCTGTATAATTCCAAGTTGGAAGATAGGGAATTGCTTGGTTGACAACCTCTTACATATGGTTAGCTGACGTTTTTTTACATGTGCTTCAAATGGACGCAAAGATGCCGTAGCAACGACAAAACTTTCACCGACCACGTATCAATCAAAATCGCGCACAAGCTGTGTTGCAACTTCAAACAGTGGACGCCCGCGTCTTTCACAACGGTGTCGGTTGTGATGACATAATGGTTGCATTGAAACCTGGCAGGTGCGCAACCGCTTGCACTCGTCTTAAAATAATCTCGCGCCGCCATCTGCTTCAGCGCAGCACGACCGAGCGACAGGGCACGTTCAAAACTCAACGCGACGCCGCCGTTGGTTGTAATTGGATTACTAAGCCGTCTGGCTTGGCCAAGTGAAAAAAGGCGCACGCCTGGGTCGAACCCAAGGTGCTGTTCGGTCTGCTTTTTAAACGCTAGGTTAGACCAGTGAATGGTTGTGTCCCGCGAGCGAGCTGAACGACTTTTGACTGGACGCTGTGCCACGTCTGTGGTGGAAGACCACGTGGTTGCAGGCCTGTCTGTCTTTCACACAAAGCGGTGGGTTGAGTTGGCTGTTTGTGAAACTGCTTCACGATCGAATTACCTGATGAGTTACTTGATTTGATGATTCTATGCTCATTCTTTATTAATTACGCATCCTCAATGAATCTGGTCAGATTAAGATTATTGCTGCATCTCATAAAGTCGGCGAGAAGAGCGACAGGCCAAAATATGCACAAGTGTTTAGTGCATGCGTTGTATGTCTTATATCGGCCCAGCTACCTACATAGCTGACCTACAGCATCGGAAAAGACAGATAAAGATCTTATTGATTGCCTGGCGTTTGCGGTATGATGTAAAATGTTTTTGTTGCTTGAATCATGTGCTTTATTCAATATACCTACCAGATGTAGAATTTTTTTGCAGAAAAAGTAGGGCTGTTGCGTCTATTTGAATGGTGCTGTTGAGGTCTTGTGTGTCACTGCATTCGGAACGGCGTCCTGCTACGAAGCCACAGAAATGTGGCGGAGTGTTGAAACTACGTCTTGTTTCCAAAACCTATTTCTAAGTCGTTCGGTCTGCATGAGACTCAAGATGCGCCAACCGAGCTGAAACAGCGTTCTACTTTTACTGTATCAACTGAAAAAGTACCCTTTTGAACAACCGAGTGTAATCTGTAGGATGGTCGTGACTCGATTTTAAGAAGCGTTTTTGTTAGTCTCCTCACGTACAAACTAGTACCCGGATGTTTGGATCCAGAGTCTTCCAGTCGACCGACGGGAAAGTCAAGCTTCACTGTATAGCAATGGGCAAGTCAAAAGCAGACGAAATGATTCGCTGAAATTCGGAAGCATCGACTCATCATCAAGCGAGCCTGAACAGTTTTGTTTCAAAATTCGCCTGCCATGACTGTTCTGAAGTGCTTTTTTATGCAGTGACGCGCCACTCTTGTTGTCTCTCAAAGTTGTACTGGGACAACCTTGAAATGACAAAATTCTCAAATAAGGACTGGTAGCATTGCCGCAAAAGTCTCAGTTATTAACATTATGCTAACCCAACCTCGTGCATTACGTTGTGTTTGGAACACACACACACACACACACACACACACACATCAGTAATCAATATTGATTGACCATCAGATTGGGACGGTGCGCAAGGTAGTTAGAACACACTGCGCGAAAAGCGATGTGCCACACGAAACTGAATATAAAATATGCTAATGTGGAAGCTAAATAATTTTGTAAAAAATCTCTTGGGACCGTGCATTCAAATTCTGTTCACAGGCAAAGCTTAAAAAGATTCGCGGTTTTGCTACTAAGGGTCATTGAGGACAACGCAGTGGTTTTCAGTGGCGTAACTGACGGGGGCAGAGGGCTATCCGCCCCCTTGGCAAGCTAAATCTAAAAACTGGGCCTTTAGCTGAAATTTGATATTTAGCATTCTTTTGGTTTTCAGTAGGTTGTTCTTTTTGCGTTTTCCGGGCTGTTTTAGTTGTGTTTTTTTAGCTAGTATAGACATCGACGACATCCGCATGCACTATCGTTTCTTAAACTTTTTTTCTGAGTGTTGGCTAGTGGCCTCCTACGGTAGTCAGAGGCCCCCCCTTCCGCTACGTTTTCCCCCCTGGCTCAAACCTCTAGGTACGCCACGGGTGGTTTCCTGTTAAATATTTTTAATTGAGCCAAATCGGTTGGCATGTTTTTCATACTATTTTAAAACGTTATATCTTCTGTAAATTTCTTGATGTTTTTGGCGTCAGAACGCCAAGCGTCTGATCACCAGAATGTCATAGCGATATTTTTGTGCACAAAGCCGCTGTCAACCTATTTTGTAGTGCTTACATCTAAGACAGCCCCTGACAGTCTTGAAACGCACTTTCAGTTTTGCAGTAGCTCGGTTCATGTTAGATGCCCTGTTGTTTTTGAAACAAAATGGCAGCTCATTTTGCATCACCAGCTGTGCAACGCTGACATCCTTTGACGAATTTTTTCACACCATTTTTGTTTGGTGACACCTGTGGCAGATTTACCGTAAATGGCTCTGAAATCCCTTCCTGTCCTGATAGAACTGATTTGCGGACTCGCATATTTTGTCTGAGGAATGTTTTTGCAGTTAATCATGTGAGGCAGCTCAAGAAGTATTATATTTTAGATTTGAGGCTCAGCTCAACGCTATGAGGGAAAGATCTTGATTGCGCAATGCAGGTATAAACAGATATCTGTCGTTCCACCAAAGCTCAGTTTGCTTCATCGACGTGCAGGGTTCGTCTTTCTGTATATGGTTGTTTGGAAATATGTTCCCGCTTTGGAGATAACGACCAAATCAGAAAGCCGAAACCTTTCGCTGTTGCCAACCCTCAAACCCTGGTCGGATAGCTCGTATCGTCGAAAGGTGTCAGTTGCTGCTTTTTTCAGGCGTCCCAAGTCTTTGAAGTCACGATTTACCAGTTATATTTTAAACACCAATCAATACTACTGAGTTGACTTTCATGCGGCAAATTTGCTCGAGCACGCCACGGGAGAAAATCTAGCAGCTTTTTCATGGTTTCACGTGGAACACAGCATGTCGCACTTCCAAACTCTTTTGCACGCGTTGTAGAGGTGTACTGATCGGCTTTTGCAGTTTTGTGGAATCTACCTGTGCGTTTTGCTTCCTATACCAACTGCAGAGAAAATTTACGGAGTGTCATAGCATAATCGCAAATTGATCAAAAGTTGCGCACGTTGTTTGGTAGATTTTCTGCAACTATTTCTGCAAGCCGTATTTACCAGTTTTGTCGATTTTATTCTTATTAAAGAAAAAGAGTGTTTGATTCGCGTGGTTGCTCAACGTGTGGTGTGAACGTCTTCATCAAATGTGACGTAAAGTTGCCAATAGACAGCGTGAATTAATCAGAACACACTTTTTACGTACTTTCTATCAGGTGTTTGATTTTGAAAGCCTGATTGTCAGTTTTTTGTTTAGCGGTACAACAGATGGAACAAAATATTGAAAATTTGTTTGAACCGTACCTTTTTCATGGCATGGTGCGAAGGGGTTGAACCACCTTGCTGATATTCATATGGATTGCAGTGCTTCGATTAAAGTTTTGTGGTGCAGTATCTCATTATCTTTTGGGGCTAACTTTGCAAAAATCTGTAGTACTAGGCATGAGATTTGCATTGGATCTAAATTCATAACCCCTTGTAGATGCAAGTGCTGGACCTGTATCAGAAAAACGCGAGTGACGGTTCGTCACAATTAAGATTATTAGTAAACAAAAGGCTTCCCCGTGGTATTCACACACAGGATTTCAATATGATTGGCCTTGCTTTGTGTGCGTATCTTTTCAAACCAGCATACTTTGTGCAAAATTCTCTGCCGTGAATGCGCATCTGCCTTTGCTGTCAGGTGTTCGTGTGCTTGCCATGATTGGATCATTGAGTCTTTACTACGTTTTCACTTTGCTTGAGCTTTCTCAAAGCCCCTCGCTTAACGTGAAGTTGTTTTTCGAAAAATGGCGCCGGTATTTAAAACGGCATTCTTCGCCGCTTATGCCGCGCTTGCTCCCGCAGCTTAGTTCCACGGAGCCGGAAGCTCGTATTGCGCTGTGCCCTGACTTCTGACGTATGTCTGCACATGCGATCCTGACGCGTCATCAATTGGCAGCTGCCTGGTGATTTAGCCAAATCCAATAGCCCGTGCTCATTGCTGTTTCTGACGAAAGTAGAGCCAATTACCGGGTCGCTTGGGTTTCTTTGCGAGGACGCCGTGTCAACTCTTAGCGAACTTCTCTTCTCGTCCCGAGTGTACGCATTATTGGCAAAAATCGAATAAACCAACTGAAGCTCTTCCAAGAATGTCGTGGTTAAATTTGAATTTTACGGAACGCATGTCATTGGCGAAGAAGTTGGGACCATGCGATAGCGAACCATCAGGCCATTTAGTTTGTTGTCGTGCAGTGATGATTGGGGAGTAGAGTTGTAAGAGCCGAGGGAAATGTCGAGAAAAGAACGTTCATTCTGAATTGCGCAACTGGGCCTCCGGATAGCGATTAAGCAAAAACATAACCCACGGATAAATTGTGCTGCGCGGTTATGGTGCAGCTTCGTTTTATTCAACTGACAGCGATCAGAATGAAAGGAAATCGCTGGTGGAGAAGCATACAAACTTTTACCCTTGCTTTCGCATCACACACGTGACTTACAGAAAATCAAGCAAACATTCTGAACCAGGGTTTTTTCAAAGGCATTTTAGGGACCCGATTCGGGTCCCTAGAAATGAGAATCGGGTCCCTAGGATCAGAAAATTATCATTGGGTCCCTAGCATCAAAGAAAATCAGATCTCTAGAATTAGAAAAACGGGTCCCTGCGGGTCCACACTGGGTACCTAACATTTCCCTTGAAAAAACCCTGTTCTGAACCGATAAGTTCATTTGGTTTTCATGGCGACTTTTAAATCCTGCGACAATAATATTTCGTTCGTTGTCCTTGACCCTTTGAATTTAGTTTGTGTTTCGTCTGCATAGATTTCACTGTGGTAAGGCAACGCATCCCACTGACAAGTCTGGTTGCATTTTGTTTAATGTAACGTTTTTGTCCTGAGAAACTCTAGAATTTTTAGCCATATTCTAAATTCTGCAGTTGATTTCATTCCGCACATACATTGCCTGTGACTTGACTGAAAGCTAAATTGCTTTTCAACCGGATGCTTTTCTGTTGCCGTGGAACGGCATAGAAAAGCATCTGGTTGCAACCACGCTATAATTTGCATCAATCCTCAGTTTAAATTTTTTTCGCTATAATGGCACCACCAGATGGAGAACGCTCAAATTTAAGAGGCTCTTTTAATGTCAAGCGAGTCATAAATGAAACAAAAGTAAAAAGCAGGGTGTCTGGTCGGGTTGCAAACCGTCAACTTGACACAGAAAAATTCAACCCAGATCTTACAGAGTGCAATTATGCTGCCGACAGCCAAGTTACTTCATGTAGAAGTGAATGCCAGTGGAATTCCAAACTTCTCTAAGCCTTGTCGTTTCCACGTTTAATTTCTCGTGACGTTTCTTCACATGGACTAATTCACTCCCGGGCTGTTAGATGAAAAAGAGCAAAAATATTTTAACCTTTAAAATGCATGAAGTTGTCTTCGCTCATCGCACGCATTCTTTGCCAGTTTCAATAGCAATGCGTGGGTACATTTAACTGGTAATAGTTCACTTCAACTGCGTTAATGGTAGTCAGATTAGACAGTTAGATTCATGGCGTAAGTAGGCTGTAATTTTAAGTCTCAATTTCTGATCATTCGTGGCAAATTGATGGCTCTTTCTTTATTGTGGCAGAGTTGTCTACATGCGCAAGCCAAAGAGCAAAATTGCTATCGTTAACTTGTTTCGTTGCGCGTGCATGGATCTAGCCTTAGTCGATAAAGAACAGAAAATTGAAGGCCCTAGGTTTGTTGGGAGCCTTCGAGGAATCAGCCTGCCGTCCTCTGCCTTCAGTAACGTCGCCAACATTCGAACTTGCACATATCCACATTTTCAGCAACAGAGGTCTCCGCAATGGCGACGCCGCTAAGTCTGCTCGCAAAGTGGTACAATAGGAAATCGATTTCGCGTCATTTGCGCATCTTCAGTTCCGTAAATTGCAGGCAAAAACTTCCGGGCAAAACAATGAAAAAACACAGCAAGACTAAGCGATAGCACGCGAACTGTAGTCGCCCTTGTATAGACCTGTTGCTTATGAGAACATTAAATTTCCAGCACATTGTATTCTTGCTGCTGCTGGCCATTTTGTGCGTGACATGCTGAGGCAATGTCCTTGCGAATTAAAGCTCTGACTAAGTTTATGCCATAAACGCTTTAGTTTGTGTGTGTTACTTGAACTCGGTGTTGATTTTGACATCCAAACCTCTGGAAGAACATTTTTTTAAGTTGAGTGAGGTAACGCTTGCAGTGCGCGAGCAAAGCAAGTTAGAAGCGTCGCAAGGCGGGCCAGGAAATGATAAGATTGTCTTGATTTCGAAACAACTTGCCGTTTTACGAATGCAGCAAGTGGACTACATCATATCGTGGTGTCCACGAACATGACTTTGCACTTTTCCTTGGAGTGTTTCTATTTTGACAGTGCCATGTTTATCCTGAATGTCTGGGGGCGTTTATGCAAATTGAAATTGAGACTTGATAAATGGAGTGAAAAGAAACACGCCAGTACGCTGAGTTTTACCAAGCGCGGCTTCTCAGAAATGCTCGTTGAAGTGCAATCGCAAATGACTAGCAACTGTTTGCTTCATGTGTAGCACAGTCTTCCTGGCGTGCAACTTGAAGATAAACTTAAATTCTGCCTGCGCGTGGTCAGGGATCACACGATCAAATTGTTGTTTTTGCGGGTGGGATTTGTACAAAGTCTAAATTTTGACTGGTTTGAGCTGCCGTTTCCCATAGGGAACAATGTTATCAAGAATATAATGCCTAGTCAGTGTCGAGCGACCGCGTACTCGTCGTAACTCTGCCTATTTCATAAGCTCTGATGCCAGCCGAACTTTTGAAAAAGACCGAATTGTGCAGTGGTGTTTTTCCGGTAGCTGGATGAGTCTGTTCATTCCGATGACAGCTTTTCAACTGGTTTGAAGTAACGAGGACCCGTAAGCCATAACAGGCGTCAGTGAATCGGGGCGAGTGAAGAAGCTGGTAGATATAATTTGCCGCCCAAGTTTTGGTCAAATTGGCGTGGTTAACGTCACACTTCAAACCCCACTTTATTCCCTCCTTTGTGAAGGTCTATTCAAAATGTTGCCAAAATCAACACGGTACGACCACACAATCAGTCCGCTCAAAAACAATGCAGTTTTCCGGTTCTTTTTGCGTGGAATTAACCTTGAGGTTGACCTGTTCCATCAAGCCGTCAAACCAACTCCACCAGCGTGTGTACTCTTAGCAAGAGCGTTGGTCACGGTCTGTGGCGTTTTGAGACGCGCCTTGTGTGAAAAGCGAAGGGCGCGCGCGGAAGCGGTTGATTTGCGCTTCCTGTGTTCCGCATGTTGGACCTCGTTAAAATTGTCGCGCGAAAGTTAATTAACAGGCCGGTGTGGTTGCTGCTGCGACTGTCGATTGATGTGCTTGTGGAAAAGATCTCGGGCCGTCGTAAATGAGTAAATTTCTCGACTCCAATCCACCGCACTAAAATCTTTGCGGTCGGGAACCTTGCGAACTCGAACGGTTTCCGACATTTGCGAAGATTCTTCCGAAGAAAACGTAAGCGTTTGAACCGTTGTTTTTCGCATGTGGCAAAGACAAGGTTTCTTTGTTCGTTAGAAATTTTGAAGCTTTCTCGAAACTTGGCACTAATAACACAAATTTGTCTTACACTTTTTTCCGGTGTGAAATACGTCATCATTGCATCGATTTGGCCTGACTTTGTTGCAGTCAAGCAAAACAGTTGTAAAGTTCCGTTCTGGCCTGTACATGTGCTACGTTTGTTCTTTTGGCATATTCACATTGTTTATACCGTTCTGTGGTAATTTAATGGGTACCTTCAATCCTTCATATTAAACAAAAAAGTGCGAAAAGTGGAATGACAAGCGTTTGCGGTTGATTTATTAGTTTCATTTGTGTTTTTCTCGGGAAAAACGTTTCAAATCCCCTTTGTTTTCACAGATAGTCTTCTGATGTGATATCACTCCATCTCACGTGAAATTATGTTGAGTGGCAACGTGTCGGATAAAAAAAGTTGAAGCCGTTATCTGCCAGAGCGTTTTGCTTTAATTTGTATTCATTCGTTACCAAAAGTATTGGTATTTATCTCATCTCAGCTCGGGACAAAACTAATCATCAAAATCTGTTTCCATCGTGCAAAATTTACTAAAATACGACGAAATGAGTCCCAAAAAAGGGAAATGGCACACACCTGCTTGACGCAGCGATCAGATCCGTGGCAATGACATTTTTTGGAACTTTTAAGAGTACATGTAAGCGATTCAAAGAAGAGATGAAGATGTGACGCAGTATTGAAGCACATTTGAGCATTGGTCCAGTCATCCGGTTTTGTGACACTCGTTCGGCGCAAGACCCCATAACTTCATTTCAGTACCGCAGCCATTTCTTTTTATACGCAACTGTGCGCCCGAGTATGATCTCTGCCACTGCGCTCAATGACGTCAGCCTGTGGCGTCGCTGCTTTGCCATGAATGTATCCTTTGCAGACTAGTGCATTTTGTGTTATCTGACTAAACATAGTGCGAGCGGCTTGATTACAGGTCTTAGAAAGAACGCTTATGCTGATGAGAATACCAGAGGATTTAATGAAGATTTATTACTTTCACAACGTAAAAGAGGAATCGGTAATCAAAAGATACTGTGATATGGGAGGTGCATTTACGTGTGTCGACAACCTATCTTTACCCTGCCAGCTTAGCGAACAGATGCGCGGTAGTTCCTGCTGACTGCAGTTCACGTATTAGCATCCATGTACATGTAAGACTGATGTTTTCGTATTTGCGCGGCGTTTCAAGTACCCCAACATTTTGCAGCCAACCAAGAAATAATGCTCGCATGTGCTTTGAACGTTCGACCTCGCCTCACGTCTAATCAAAACCTGAGACGCCTGTTCCCAACTGTGGTCCATGGTTTCTGCTGGAGTGATAAACTATGGGAGGTATGCGCGAAAAAAATGCACAGGCGTTTTTCTTGGGCGACAAAAAGGCTCACAATACAAAACATCGTTACTATGCAACTGCTGATTCGTGTAGTCTTCAACGTTTTCTGGGATCAACTACTTTGCCAAGAAACAGAGTCGCCCCAGTCTCTTCCTGGCGCACAAGAAACAGAAATGGCTTGTTGATACGAAGTTCCAACGGCAAAATGCGCGCACCAATACCTAAAGAGGTCGCTGCGGACGCCTTGACGCCATTCTCGTCTACCTTAAACACTGCTTCGTGGTTCGCGTTGCTGACGTAAAGCTGCGGCTCTGGGGACAGCTTCGTCATATCTGCGGTGTCGGCGTCGAAAATGTCTGTGATGCCCATGCCCCGGAGCACATCGATCAGGTCGGACATCTTGTGGCGTAGCGTGAACTTGGGCATAGTAACTTCGCAACTCTGAAGCCGAAGGTATGCTTGTTCGTAACTATCCGTCCAGATTTTCTCCAAACGTTCCTGGATGCGCTGCGTCGCGCCGGTGACATTCAGAAAATCGAAGTTGCCTGCTTCACTAGGCATGATGAAAACCATGCTTAGCTTTCCTTCTGCACAGAAAAACGAAGTTGCGAAGCGCAATGTGCTGCTTGTTGCTGAAAGGATGTTTATTATTATTATTTTTCTTTTGAACAGCTCCTTTCGTGGGTGATTTGACAGCGTAGCGTTGGTTTAAAAGTTTTCTGCCTGCGAAACAGTTTTGATACATTTCGTTTCCATTGAAGTGTTGATTTCTACTACCAGCGCACTCNTGATGACAAACCNAAGCAAAGGTTCAGGAAAAGGTTGCCGAAATGAAAGAAAAATATGGTTCTGACTAGGGTTGCGGAGTCGGAGGTAAAATATCCGACTCCGACTTTCCAACTCATACTCCCGAATCGGACTCCTTAACACAAAGGGAATGAATTTTGGCTGTTAAAATCAATGGAAATCGTAGTGCACAGCAAGAAATCTCTGATTAAACAAAAGTTTCAGAAGAAATTGTACCGTTTCAGCAGGAATTCCCAATTTAGGAGTGTGATGTAAAAAATGATCCAACTGGGCATCCGGAGTTGGAGTCGGACAAAAAATTCCGACTACGACTCCTAGTATTGTTAGGAATCTGGTTCCGACTCCACCCAAAAACCTCCGGCTCCGCAACCCTGGTTCTGACCAGTGTTGTTAGGTTTTGACCTGGGTTGCGGAGTCGTAAGGAGTCGGATTCCTAGCAACACTGGGAGTCGGAGTCGGATGTTTTACCTCCCTGGTTTTGACTTCGTGCACCGTGCGATTTATTTATCAAAAGAATCTTCAGAATCAGTCTCATTCTCTAGTTAGGCACATAGGTCGGCACGCGCGCCACACTCAGCACGCCAAGCAATTTCCGAACGCACAAAAGCTCCAAAGTTTTAAATATAAATTTCGTTATGATTCGCAGATAAGGTATATTGACCTCGACGTGCGTAAAAACACGCATGCTCTTCGGACATTAAATGATAAGTTGAAGTCGGCACTCAGTTGCCAAAATGTTGCCTGCTNCGTGAGCGTTTGCTCCCGCATGTCTTCNTTGGTAATTTCGGTCATAGTTTTGACGGATTCGCTGCGCACAGAGCATGCAGGTTTTTCTTCCGAATAAAACAGACATTTCGTTTGGCGTTCAGGTGTGAGACCGTAAATTGGTTATAAAGCAATGTTTCTCGCATTTAAGTTTCACGAACGTATTACTGTAATTCTAAACGACAATCCAACGTTTGCCAGGGCATTTACCTTTAAATGGAATAATTGCAATCTGGACCACCACGCCGTTGATAACGATACTTTGCCACGGGTAACATCTTGCGCTGGTAGTCGTCATCGTTTGCACCTTTGCGAATTTGTTAGGTCGCAATTCAAATCTTTCTTTCCTGGTCAGTCGTTCAACGAACGGGTATTCCCAGGCAGCCTGTTGTCAAACAACGGCACTGTTAAGCAAGCGAATACGTGCATTTGACCGCGATGGTGTTCTGCCATTTCCGACTGTTGTGTGCGGCTGGTGTCCCAGTCTCAGAGTACTACACCACGCTGTCCAAACTGTGAGGGATCTACTGCGTCACAACGATCGATTTACGCGGTTGTCTTGCGTGTCAGTACTAACCGCCTGCATCTTTTTTCATTCTGTTGCTCATGTGATCAGAACACGTTGCGTGTCATAGTTGAACATGGCATTATCGACGAACGCTTTTGCATTGGTTGGCATTCGGGTCACGTGAGGTAGAAATCCATAGGTTGCGTTAAACAATTAGTTAAACTTAATCAACTATTTGTTGGTACAGGGGCTCGTAGGATAGTTGAAAGTGCACTTGCAAAACGTTTTCCTACAAGCAGGTTCGTAACAGGGGGGGGGCAATGTCCCGGGCGCCGAATCACTAGGGAGCACCGAAAAGTCCCAACA
>JGI24158J21664_10001555_pt1 | contig 26110 bp, 17 predicted proteins | sample Ectturendosymbi3_FD_21664 | JGI IMG/M metagenome (IMG submission 21664) | reverse complement strand
AGTGTTACAAATGACAATACTTGTATCAAGTACAGTACTTCGAAAGTGTTTTATAGGCTACATTTATAGGAACATCGTACAGTACTGTGCACGGTACAATCACAGTATACGAATACGAAACAATACGTATAGGCACACTGGCACATGCATTTTGAGTGCGGTTTCGTTTCCCGAGGTGCAATCTCTAATAGAAGCCAGACGTGCAGATTGCTAGGCCCCTTTGAGTGCGCGTGCCAGGCTCAAGCGCCCAGCAACGATAACACAGGCAGGTGCAGGGAGTCAGACTTCGATCCGGAACCGTCGCTTTTATTCTTTGCGTTGCGCCATTGAAGTGGCCCAGATATTTGCATCAATAAAGGCAATTACCGTAAAGTTTCTTGTCTGGGAGAACACAACATGCAAGGAACTTCACCCCCTTGAGTTAACAAGCAAAGTAACTACAGAATTTGTCTATAACGGCACCTCTAGGGGATTGCACAAAGAACATTATTGCCGAATCGACGTTACTAGCGCATCGAAATCCATATAAAAAATGCCATCGGGACAGAACAAAATGTAACGTTATATAGGCGAATTGACGTTACAGAGAAGCCGTTATTGGCGAATTTAATTGTATAAAACAGATTTACAAGAGGTTTCAGGCTTCATTCGGAATAAACTACAAAAATTAATTTCAGGGCAAATGTTTTCCGCACCCCCAGTAAAATGCCTTCCCGTACGCCTATGTCTGCATACAAGCAGCATAGTCAACCAAATTCGTAACTCACGCATATGAAAACTATGTGCTTACTTTTAGTTGAGGCTCTGCTTTTAGGGCACAGGCAGCTGTTCCTTCCTAGTGGTATTTCTGGTGCCATTGTCGGGTGATGCACTGTCATGTTGTGCTGGACGGTCCATGGCATGGAAGTTTTTTGAGCATCTTTCGAGCGTTTAGTGTTTGCACTCAAACCGTTTGTAGCAGTTTCTGACTGTTTTTTAACTGCACGAATAAATTCTTCGTATTCGATAATCCCGGTGCCACCTTGATCAGTAAATCTAGTAGAAAGTCGTTAAATAACAATTGTATGTTTTTGTATTGCCTCTAGTTTGTTATAAGCCAAGGCATTTGAAGAGTATTGATTGAAAGCTCAGATTAAATGCAGCTGTTCAGAGTGCAACACTATTTCGATAACAGGCAAAGAAGCAAAGACGAAAGAAGCAAAGAGAAATTGATAAAATCAATCAACTAAAAGCCAAACACAAGTAAGAAACGGTTTCTTAAAGAAGATGTTTCAAGGGTCACTAGCATGCTTCTTTTACCACCAACGCACTTTGCATTTTTCTCATTCGTAAAAGATGTACTCCAGCATGCAAACTAACATAGGTTTCACCACGGTCTCAAAAACGTGGGCGGACAAAATATTTTTCTGAAAGGTAGCAAATAAGCAAAGCATGAGATATGCTTTATATATTGCCTATGATCACCGCTGGCAATTTCGCCCATCGCTGGAGGTACGCAACAAGGGTAGACTTTTCAGGTAGTTCAAGTTCCGGGTTCAATAATAACTTGGTAGTCTGTACCCCTAATAAGACTTGTAGAGCTAAGCTTTGCTGCGTAAAGCTACGAAAACTCATTACTTACAGGGACGCGCCGAAACATCCCGTGGTTAAAGGGTGATAGCATTTGCTTTCCCTTGTTACATTTTAATTTTATTGATAAACGACGAAAGATTCACTAATTGATTAGCACCAAACAAATGCGAAAAAACAGTTATATCCATGAAATTCGGCTGCATTTCTAACGAAACAATAAAGAAGTGGGCGTAAGCAACACATATGAGCAATGGAGCGAGAATAACACTTGGACAATTCTACCAGAGAATACGCAGCAATTATTTAGCTCTAGCATACCTGAGCACAAGCCTACATTTTACACTACCTGAAGCTTCTTTCTATAGTCAGTTCTAAGACTCACTTGGTCATGTCATGAATTTCTTTGAGAGTCATGCTCTGCCCGTGCGTGGTTAACAAACTGATGAGGTCTGGGACTCGAACAACTCCTTCATTTTTATGGTCCAAGCAGCGAAAGGCTTCTCTACAGGAAAGGCATGGAAATGTTCTTCCGTTTTCAATAAAGGCATGCAATTGACTGAACACGAAACACCAACTGGGCCTACCTCAATTCACCACACTCTCCTTTTGTTTCCTTCAAGTGTTCTATAATCATGCAAAATTCTCCAAAATCAATCGTTTTGTCACCATCAACATTCATCATTTCAGTCAGTTCTTCCACTTCCTCTGTTGCAGGATTGTACCCAAGTGCACGCAATGCTACGTCAAGATCACTGCAAATATCAGAAGAAAAACGCAAGGGTTCGATGGATACTAAATTCTGACTCAAATTGAGTGGCACTATATATGAAAATATTTTTCCCAACACCTAAGATTGTGCAGAGGAGGGCGAACGGGGCGATGTACCCAGGCAACCAAGGCAGAAGGGCATCCAGATCCAGGGAGTGAAATTACAAAAATTACGTTTCGTTAAAATGTTGTAATTAGATGCTTCCTGGTATTGTACCGCTACTAATACATACTGCGTATATCTGATGGGAACTTCCCTGAAGGTGGGGAGGCAAATGTATGTCAAGTCACCCGAAAGAGAGATGAAGCACTACCATCGTTTTCTTTATACAGGGCCAAATCCGGCCCGCGACCTATTTCATCTGGGCGCAAAGACATCTTGTCAATAATGAAACAATAATGTAATTACGAAGAATTGGTGATTTGGTAGAATGTAACACTTTCCGAAACAATCACATTACGTAAGATGTCAGGCCCTCGAACTGTTGTGTAATACCTTAAGTGACCCTCTGGCGAAACCATTTGGAGACCCTGTCTTGAGGCCTTACACCGGCCTATTTCTTTTATCCCCTTTGTCGGCTGGCCAATTCTTGCTAGCCTATTGTTAATCTACGACTTGTAGTATTCAAAATATCTCTCAATTCTTTTCAAAGCAGTGTTTTTCAACCTTTTTTGTCCCGCGACCCATTGTAGCAATCCACTATAACCCAAAGACCCCCATCTAAAACTCGAATAAAGCAAATGCAGTGCAACAGTGTATATACAATATCTACTCACGACCCCCTCAAAAATTGTTCACAACCCCTCTGGAGGTAAGATCCCCAAGTTGAAAACCACTGCTCTCAGGGACGGATTTAGGGAGCGCCAGGCCCTAGGCCATCTTAGTTTTTGGGGCCGCACGCAGGTGTGACCTGTTTGGTCGCTTGTTTTAAAAGCGTGAAAGTATGTTCCTTTTGCGTGTAATGCCCCCTCAAAATTTTATCTTTTGTCGTGCCGACTTTAGTTCTACGATTGCCTTAGATCTTCAGCAGAAATTAAAGCACTTCCTACATTCTTCTCAACAACAAACGACAATGCGATTTTTTCTTGGAATTTCTAGCATTTTCGTGTAGTTGAGAAGTTCTCTTCGTTAAATTTCTGTGATTTCTAGCATTTTCTGTAGGTTTAATTTTTCGGATATATACGTTTTCATGCGGGATGGTGTTGTTGCCATCAAAAATATCGTCTAGTTGTCGATCTACTTAGCTGTACATGAACTGCTTTCCTATAGTAACCATATATTTTATGGACCAAAAAAGCACAATCCATTCAGTGGACACAGGATTTATTTACAGCATGCCGTTTTAAGTTGCCATTTCCCACGCAACACAAAATATAGTGTTTTAAACCTCTACGCTGTAGCGTGATGGTAAACCTTGATGGTAAGACAATTTTTGCACAACAAAGTATTTTCGCAACACCCTCAGCTAATCGTATGAAGTAAGCCCGATGCAGACACGTATTTCCAAGTAAAATTCACGAGAAACTGTTTTAGCTGATTTAACTAACATCTACAGTATATCTAGAGCTTCAACAAGCAAGCTCTGTATACTGGTAATTTAATTGTAAACAACTGAACGTGGGATCCGCATCAAAAACGCTACAAATTTTTCTACTAAAGCTCATATATTTCAGAAACAATGTAATTAACAAATTGCTTACTGCTAGAGACGACTGTGCTGCAATGACTAGGGCTCTAGTATTTCAGAAATTACTAATTGATTTACTGCTAGTCTGCTACAACAACTTTAACAACTGAATCTTACCAATGATAAATAAATTAATGACATTTTGCAAAGCTTCAAAACTCTACCTTTGCTATAAAGCACTATACAGAACAACAACGTATTCTGTAGAACAGGGGCGTAACCAAGGGGACACGTGGGCCACTGTAACAAATTGGCGTCAGTTTGTGAATATTTCTTTAAATTCATGAGCAAAGCGAGGCGTCCGTGTTTTTGATCAGTGATCACACCAATCAAAACGTCTGGCTACACCACTGCTCTGAGTCTTTCTGTAATGCACATTTGAAACCGTTACCACAGGTAGCCATCACTAGCACAAGCAATTATATCCATGAGGAAGAGGGCAAATATATAATTATCTGCATCAACTGATACCAAATGTTTGCCACAAACATATCTAACAGCTCACAGTCTATCACAATTTTTTTCGTGACTTCAGGCAACTGAAGTTGTCAATAAGTTTTTCGCAATTTAGGATGGCAGTAACATCAGATTCTAACGAAAGAGCGCCAGACACTGCAGACCTCCGAAGAAGTATTGTTATTCTTATATTGCGTCACAAGCAATATTATCGTGTTGTTACTGTACTGATAGGGTCTTGACCAGTGGTTCCCAACCGGGGGTCCACAGAAAGATTTTTGGGGGTCCATGGCCTGTATATGCATAAGATGAAAGCAAAATAGCAAAATGCCAAACTACGTGCTGTGGTGGTCTTGCTTGCAAACGACAAACATGAGAGAAACTCTAGAAGTAGAATCCAGGCCATAAAGCGACACAAGATCTCGCCTATATGAACTAACATGTTTATGCACTTTAACAAAGGTATGCAAGTTCTCATTAAATCAAATTCAATGGGAATTTCGATACTGTTTGTTCTTGAGTAGCTTATCTATACAAGAATAGGTTTGTGACAGAGTGCATCTTACATTATGCTATAACCCAAACCTGTGGGTTCTCTTTCCTGTCACGTTTTGGGGGGCGTAGTTGTTTTTCCAATTTGATCTTATTGCTAGCATGCTAGGATATATCTTTCACTCACCTACTAACTCCATCAGAGAGAGGAAAAGGCTTAAATACGAAGGCGTGCTTACCTACAAAAGAACTGCCACAATTATATAAAAGCTAAGAAACTACACGCACGTTGCTAGCAAGACTGAAAAGCTATTGGAAGGTGTGTGAAGGCCTTGCAAGCACTGTGCACTTTGTGGTTACCATGGAAAACACAGAAAATCAACCGTCACGTGTGTTTCACCAATAATGACAAAACGCAAAACCTTCCCACTAAAGCAAAACCTGACAGGTGGAAATTATGGTGTTTATGTAGCGACTTGTAACGTTGTAAGATATACTATCAACAATATGTTAGCCAAAGAGTAAACATATTTTCCGGTTGCCAACCCAACGAAAGTAATCCTGCTCTTTCTTACACACTTTGTCAACGCTCTATTTTGAGTAATAGCGGCGAAAGTCAAGGTGGGTTGTTGCGTTGCTCGACTAGTGGCTTCAGACAGTTTTCCAGTTTCAGCGAAAATTTATATTCAGAAACGACGTATTTTCCAGTGTTAAATGGCTGCAGCTTATGTTTGGATTTACTGATTTAAATTTTATTCTTGAATTTGTTTGAATTCTCTGCTCTTGTTTCAGCCTTTCAATTTTTACCCGGAAGTATTGCTTGCAGTTTTAAGGGCTGACTGTGTGTAGGGTTACATTTACATGAAATCGATTTCTTATAAAAAAAAAATTGCAGATAGATTCACTTCTGTCGCTTTTGTGGAGACTAGTTACTTGAATACAGTTACGTTCAAGTTTGAATCATGGCAAAGTGAAAAAATCAGAGCCAGTGACGTAGCCACCCCAAATTTTTGGAGGTGCCGTATATTTTGACATTAAGCGAGGAACAGTATTTGGTTTGATACAACACCTCTCAAAGCACAAAATGAAAATGTATGCCAGAAACTTGCAAGGAGACCATGTCTCCCTGGCTACGCCTATGAGCAGAACCCAGTCGGCTGATTCATCGAAAGCCTGGAGCAATTTAACAAGCCTTGAGCTTTTAATTCGTACGTGATAAGCTTCATGAAACATTCATGATTTTGACCTGCAAATCAAATGATTGATGAACTTTTCTTGAAGAGACCACTTGCACGTAGCAACCCTCGCTCAGGTCCATGAGTGAACACTAACACTGTTGGAATCAAAGGCCAAAATGGCAAAAATTTGTCCCATCATTACCGAGTTTTACTGAAACATTTTAGGAAACCCAGGCGAGTTTTTCAACAACTCAGCAATTGCTGAGCAATTGACAAGCTCATTTCACCTGAAAAACAAATTTGTGGGATTTTGAATAAACTTTTTTTTGTGAAAAACAAAAATAATATTCCCAAAAAAGTACTCAGAGCAAAGAACCCAAAAAGGCAGGAAAAATAAAGAAATATTGGCGGTCGGTTGAAAATCAAAATCATGCTTTGCTCGAGCTTGCGGTTCTACATGCAACAAAAAGTAAATTAAGTTGATACATGAAAATGTTATTTTCAAGTATACTTTTGCACTTTTTAGCCACATAAAGGTCATCAAAGCCAAAATGTCCACATAGTTTAACTCGCAAACAAGTTAAAATGCTGCGGTTGCCTACACTAGTGCTATTACATGCGCAATTGTTATACGTGATGTACCCGTGCCTAGTGGTCATATATTCTTTTGTTACTCGACTGGTATCCATAAGCCATAAGATGCGCACATATTCCTTTTGTTGCACGACAGTTACCAAAGGCCAAACTGCGCAAATTCTTTTGTTACACGTCACGAAAGCAGGGCCAGATTGGGCATTTACTCTCCGTAACTCGAAAAATACAAAACTTATGCAGATTTCGATATGCCTGCTTGACAGAGCACAAAAAATTGCAGCTACTGAAAGAATCAGCTGCAAACGTTAATTCTAAGTAATGATAAAATTAAATTAAAGAACTACTTTCGGCCAATTAAGCCACATGTCCTTGAACAGGGTTTGAACTGGCTTTGTTAAGGGGGTCCACAGCTTTCAGCCAAATCGTCAAAAGGGTCCACGACACTAAAAACGTTGGGAGCCACTGGTCTTGACGTTTGCATTTTCGCTCGTTTCAAAGTAACTTGTGAAGTTGCTATGCGCAATATCGCCTCTACGCAATATCGCAAATATCAAGTTAGTGATGAATTTTAAGTTATTAATGAGTCGTCAAAGGAAGGAGTTGCGCGGGGTCCCTGAAAGCGCGGGGCCCTAGGCCATGACCTATTTGGACTATGCGTAAATCCGTCACTGACTGCTCTAGAGCATGGGTTCTTACACCGGGGATGTGAAAGGTTCGCAAGAGGGGTGCAAGTACGACAGGGGCGTATTGTTGAAAAGTATTAAATGCATTGCTTTCATCATTCGTAAATTTATTATCATTTCACTATAAACGCCATAATCAAAACAAAGCGGACGGTACAGTGAATAAACACTGAGACTTCTTGACCTTGCTTGTTCAAGGTTGGATTTATGAGTATAGAACGCTTCATGTTACGATGGTGTCTTGTCTGTTTGGTTTCATTTCTAGTGGAAATGCAAACTGTGTCACAGGGCTATATCAAGCGTGACGATTTGGCGATATATTTTTCGCTTTTAACATTGTTGTAAAAATGATCAAAATAATTCAGTATAAATTTTTCAGAAAGAACATCGTTCGGCGCTGTTATAACACTTTCGAAGCCAAGTACCACACGTTTCAAAATATACTATGTTTTTTTGAGCAGAGAACCCGCGTACTTTCTGAAACGTACTTCACTTTTTTCTCGCCGAACGTGCCATACAAAAGTATGTGCCCTTGCACGTGCAGTACGTTGTACAACGTTCACGTGCCTTGCTATTGTTTTGCAACGTGGTACGAGACTCGTACAGCTTTTTTCTCTTCTTTATTTTCCCTTATGGCTAAGTTTTCGTGGCGTAATCCTTTTGCACGTGGCAAAGGTCTGGGCAGGTAGTTTTGCTGTGCATGTATTTGTCATATTCCTCAACACTAGAATTTGATAGGGGGAATGCAATCAAGTATTAGTCCCGGTCATCGCCAGACCTCTGCACGCCCCTGCCAACATCATATGGACCGCTCGTAAAAATGGAGTTGCAGGCTATCTTGGCAAGCGCTGAGGCAGGTAGAGAGTGAGGAGCAAAAGGCATGTATCAAAAGAATTGGTTGAATTGTCAATGAACTCTAAAATCTTAGAGCTACTTTTCGATCTTGAAAATGCCAATGTAATGACAGAATTAATATTTTTGGTTATAACTCACGATTTCTTTGCGGTGAGGAGCCAACGAAAACATTTTTAAATGTTTTTTTAATATACTTTCTGACGAATAAACGCACCTTTGCATTTGAAAGTGATGAGAACTATGCGTTACCCTTTTTTTGTTAATTTTTGTCAAATTTTAGTAGTTTTCTACCATTTGGTAGTACGATGGCTAGCATGCATTTTCAAACCATTTTTGGGTTGGAAAACTGAAAACTTGTAGGTAGTCCAAATAACCAAATAACACAAAATAATTCAATCGATTTGTTGGGGTGAAACTTTTTTTCCACGGAGACCCAAATGAACTATTTATTTGATTCAGTATCAACGTTTTGGTCATAACTCACGTACCGCTTGGTCTAGACTCTAGACTAGAGAGACAACGAACAATATCTTTGAAAGTTGATTTAGACATCTTTCTGACAAAATAAAATGAAAATGAAACACCTTTAACTTAAATTTTTTTATAAAAAGAAGGTTTTCAAACTTGACAGGAAGGCCTAGATACATTTATAAACGTTTTTTGGAAATTTTCTGATAAATTCTGCTTGTGGAATGGCAGTAATAGTGTCTAAGACGAAAAACGAAAACATACCTCTAATTTTTGGATCTTTAGCCCCTGAATGCAAAAATACAAAGGTAGTACCAGCATTTTTTACAAAGATGACTGTGTGTGTATTGTATAATATTTCTTGTGAAGAATCAATTTTTCCAACTTCCATATTTTTAGTTGCACAGCTCTTTGAAACGAGGTCACTAGTATCGCTACCTTTCTCAAAAGGAGAAAAAACGGGGTTTCCCCTACTTTGTTGTAAAACCTGCGGGTAGTGAGTTATAACAAAAATTTCGTGCGTTATGTTGTTATTTTTTGAGCACCTCTCGCATCAAAGGGGTAAACAGAAATACTGGGTGCGCCATAAGTCCCTACTGTTGTGATGGGAAAGCCCGAGCGCTATGCGCGCAAAGCTTCACACAGTGGCAGCAAGCAACAATAAGAGATCACCAGACGAGATCACTCTTCGCTTCCGTTAATCATCACTTTCAACCGTTCACCTTCAGTATCAGCAGGGATCACACGTCATGATCACTCTATTATTTCTTGTTCGCGCCACGTGTGTGCTATTCTTAGCGCACATTCCGTTCGTGTTGAATTGCACATGCAACGTCCCGCTGACCGAGAGGTTACAACAGTACTCATTCACATTAGGTTTATTTTCCATATATTGGTCTCCAGCTTATGATGCCCTGAGTGTTCGGGATTATCCACTTTCGTCACCGGGTGACGTACCTGTAAGTTACGGGCGTTTGCACAAGGCATCCTAGAGAGACATTTTTTCTAGGTTTCCTAGGAGGCGTTGGTTGACGTAACAGAAACCATATAACGTAACAATACGTCACAGACTTCTATTGGATACAGGCTGTAATCTTTTATCTTGAAAGTTCGTACATTTATGTACGAAAACTATGAAGAGAAATAGCAGATTTAACAATTAAAGCACTCGTTTGGGCTTCAATTACAACGTATTTTATGAAAGTGGCACAAACATGGTAAATTTTCAAAACCAGCTCAGCACCCAGCCCGGTTCCCGTGGGGAGTCCCCGGTACCGAATGTTTTCGATATTTGTTCTTGCAAGTGGATTGGTCGTGGTTCTGTGACATCCCCAGGGCCCATGAAATGGCCCGAAAGAAATCCTGATTAAACAACACGCTACAACTCTGCCTGGGGATACATAAAGTTTTTTTTCGGAAAGAACAAAATCAAAATAAGTCGCAGAATTTGAAGACATTTTTAGTTGATTTTGCGCGGAGCTTTACAAATATATCAGAACCTCAGATCCATAATCTTATTGTTTTTCACATCGTAGAAGTCGAAAATTTGTCGAATGTCGTCGATTTCTGATTCCAAGATACCGGTCAATCTATTAGTTTCGTATTGCTCTTCCAACTTCCTCCGGCCATGAATAGTTTGCTTGCTGCTTGGTTTGTAACCAACTTTTCCGAAGGCGGTCCTATTCTGCCGAGGTTGATAATCACCGCTGAAAAAAATTAAACTTAAATAAATTCAAACAGAAACCAAATTGTTAGCACACATTGGATGGAACTGTGAAATGCAAAAGTAGTAGTCGCTTAGCGGAAATCATTTGTGGTGAGATGTAAGTGTTTATAGAGGCGCAAGGGAAATGTGTTCAAATTACGACATGTTAGTGGCAGACGGTAGTTCTTATCGAATTACGAGCGAAATACTATGCAATTGGAAATTAGGTCAGTGCTGTGTGCATTGTTCCCCCTCTAAGAACATTTTACACTGCGCAAATATTTCTTTAGTGCGCATGCAGTTGCGCAGCCATTGACACACAACCAGTAAAGCGTCTCAAGCGTTAAAAGGGCTATTTGGAATGTTGCAAGTGCGCAAGAATGAGATTTCACTGCGCAACTGGTCTGGTGGCACTGCGAAGTTGCGCAACTGAGAGGGAACGTTGACTACGTGTGTAGCAGTCACGCTAGCGGGACCGCTACAGGTGAGCAAAGACGGCCAAAGCAAGAAGGGAAAGACCAAGCAAGCGACACTTATAAGTGACTTCCATGCACATGGAAGTAGGAGCTCTCTTCGGCCGATTCGTCTGGCGCGGAATTAACATCTGTGACGTCACAATCTGTCCATCCACATCAATGATCAATCCCACACTGAAGGTGTACGAACAGAACCGGGCCGCACACGCTTCACGTGATAACTAAATCTNTGCTTGGTATCAAATACGGTCGATTGGGCTTGTCTTTTTATAAATTNATTTTTTAGAACAAGTGGGAGTTTTACTGGTATNAACTGTTTGGCATACTGAATTTGGTTAAACAGTTGNAAAAATATTTAATTTTTGTCAAACTTGCTCAACCAATCGTTTGATTTAAGAATTAGTCCATGTGTGCATTTAAACCAGTCACTCGGTTGAGCACAAGCCAGCTGGTTGGCTAACTTCGATTGCCGGTCTGGTCATACCGGAGACTTTAAAAACAACACTTGTTGCTTGTGTGATGAGCGCAAACGAAAGCTCCACACGCGGTGTGTTATTGGCTTGTACCCAGAGAGCAGTTGCGTGGCCCGTGGCGCAGATTAAGCGGAGGTGAACTCCAGCAGACCACTCGTGACGCTTCAAATAATGTACAAAAGCGAGTATAAGGAAACTTTCTTTTGTGTGTGCATTTTTTACTTTATACCACAGACTTCTTCCTTAGTTTCACTATATTTGTGAGGTTACAAAAGCTATAAAACTTTGTCTAAAGCCTTCCATTTGTCTTGCACTCATCAAAGATTTGATAAGCAAGAGCAATTAAGCATGTGCAATTTTGGCCAACAGTGATCAGGCAAACCGGTGATTCTCGTTGCTCATGGACAACATGACAATCGAAAACTTTCGCAGTAAAGAAAACACTTTGTAGTAGAACGAATACTTCAAGTTTGAAATCCTTGACCGTTTTATTTCAATTATTCAAATGAAACTTAAGCTGGGCACAAAGCCAGGAAAGTGAAATCATCGAGTTTCATTCTTCCTTTTTCTACGAAATGGCAAATAACAGCTTTTTATGCAACCCCGTTTATGCTGAAGCATACGGAGCGAACAGTACCAACTGCCCAATATAACCAGGTTCATCTGTTGCTCATTGTTTTCGTTTTCCAAGACCATGAAAAGATGAAAATCTGCCAATCAACTAATATCCAATCATACATTTATACGGTTGCCACAACTTAGTGGGCTTTTACAATCTTTAACGGGTATAACATTACCGTTCCGCTTCCGTAGGTCAGTTATGGTTTGAAGTGATTGTTCAAAATCTCGTGCTAAAGTTCTAGAATGAAACAGTATTTCTCTTCTTTGCGTTCAAAATATCTGATGCAGAACTCTGGAACAATTTCATTTCAATCTCATACACAATTTTGCATCAATGCACAGCAAGCCGTCTAAGTTTTAGAAATAGCGCTCTTCATTGTTTGCGTCTCCGAAAGTCAACCCTAGCGCTGTTGCTTGTGAGCTCACGCAAATTGTAAATGTTTGCATAAATATTTAATCTACAATAAGTATGTAATGCTGGTCCAGATCCACATCGTATGTCTGAATGGCGGGATCGTGTTCAGGAATCAACTGCGAAGGGCAAGTCATTCTGAGAGTGATGATGCGTGTTTTCACAAGTCATATAGCAGCCAGCGGAGACTATCGAAATTTCAACATTTGAATTTTGAACTTAGCAGGTGTAACATATTATCTGAAAAAACTCAATAACACCAATCCGTTATTTTCACATGCAAAAGTCACTTTTGAAACAAGCGAAAACTGAATACACAATTTTTCCTTAAAATGAGGACCTATATCGGCGTTACCTTTGTGGCCAAGATACTTTGTCTTACCTCGTGTGCGTGTGGATAAACATGTTGACAATTCCGGTTGTCTCTCAGACTTAGCTTTATCTTATCACGGTTTCTAAGCTACATAAGAATGAAGTTCTGTTTAACGGTCGAAACAGAGGTATGAAGGTTGAATGGTTTACATATTAACGTACTCAGAAGACATTGGGTCATGCCCACCTCAAGTCCAGTCATTTTTTGTTCGGAAGCGATTTTTAGTCGTCCTGTAGGACACTGAGCACAAAAATTGCTCATCTTTTTGCATCAATGATTTACGCCTAAGTGGATAATTGGAAAGTTAGCTAAATGTGGCGATACTATTGCGCATATAAGACCATCTTGCATCCATTTTAGACTTTGTCGTCTTGTTACCTTCGCTTGCTGTAAATCAGGGGTTCCAACCTTTCTCTGGCCATGTACACTTTCAACATTTCGACAGATGAGCATAGTACCCCTAAAATATCTTAGGACAAAAAAACTGAGTAAAATAACAAAAATCCACTGAACGTTTAATAGAACTTCTAGATTTTCAGAACTAGGTGCTAACCATTTTTATGTCTCAAAGTTAATTTGTTGCGGTTGTGCAATAAATGCACCCCTTGAGATAGGCAATTGTACACCTAGGGATACATGTGCCCCAGGGTGGGTACCCCTGCTGTAAATATATCTTGGTTTACAAAAAAGCAAATTTGCAAAGAAGACATGTGGTGTTGTTGCATTGTATCAGATCTATTTTCTTGCTCTCATGTACTATTTCGAAAACCTTCAAAAGTAAGGAGTTGGTCTGGTCGAGGTAGAGGGGCTTGAGAAATTTATAGCGCTATACTGGTGAATGAAATAAAGACGAAACGATTATAAGGCATGCTTCACAACCTCTACAATAGGTCACTTTGAATAAATAATTCAGTCAAATTTGCTTCAAATTGTGATAGACTGCCTGAATAAATAATGACCATTTTATTTTGTTTTTCGTAGCGCTGGTTCGGGTTGAGGACGACGTCTCATTGCTGTGTGGTCTATACTATTACGGCTACAAGTATTGAAGTAAATTGTTTTTGACATCATCCCAGGTTCGTGGTAGTTCGGGCCCAGCTTGAAAACTTAGCAGGTGCAAACACGGTTGCGGAGGGAGTCGGAGGTGTTTGGGTGGAGTCGGATTCCTAAGAACACTAGGAAGCGGAGTCGGATTTTTTTATCCGACCCCGACAGTCCAACTGAATAATTTTTTACATCGAACTCTTAAGTTAAGAGTCCTAACTAGTGCCTGTTGAAAGTTTCAACATTTCAACTTGAAATGGTACAACTACTTTTTTGAAACTTTTATTGAAACAAAAGAATTCTTGATATGTACCACGATTTCCACTAATTGCTAGTTGCTACAAAATTGTTGACAGCCAAACTTCATTCACGTTATGTTAAGGAGTCGTAGTCGGAAATTTTGGAAGCTATAAGGAGTCGGACATTTTACCTCCGACTCCGCAATCCTGGGTGCAAAGCTTTTTAAAAGTGCACAATGTTAAGAAATAGATCATCGTACATCATCATTTAAAGTAGATTCACTACCGAAAATCATTTTTAACGCCACGTCCTGCATTTTCTCATTCGTTCATTCATCTCATTAAAACACATTATCTGGCCAAAGATGTTATTCAAAATTATGCCGCTATTCAATGCAATTTTTATGTGTCTTCACTTTTCAGACAACGAATTTCGACATCGATTTTCTGCTCATTGGGAACAGTTGAAAATTAATGAAATATCAGAGAAGACGGTGACCGGGAATATTGACAACCATCATCAAAAAGTACTGTGGTGTTTAACATAGGTGTAGGAGCAGGCAATTTTGAGCGGTGCGAAGGATATTTTGCCCAAGTTTCCTCAAGTTTGCCCGAAAAACGTTCATGCGACAAATGTTCTCCCTACAAATTTTCTGTAGCGTTGGTACACGATAGTCGCCTCTACCAAATTGCCATAGACTTGAAAATAGAAAATTTGATACTTGAAATTTGGTTCTTAATAGCCCAACTGAAAAAGTACGCTTGGGCTGGGCAAGAACATTGTTAGAAGACAGCTGGCTCAGCACTCTTGATCGTCTGCTTCACAGTTTTGAGGTTTTCCATTGACATTTCAGCTGTTGCTGTCAGCAAGGAACCTCAGATCTAGCTGAGGTAGGCCTAAATCTGCTTCCTTCTTTGATGACTTATGTGTGGTATGTATCATATTACTTATATCATTATTATGCCGTGAGTCTCACAACATTGTCTGTTCAACTGCACATACATGCAACAAACAGTATGGAAAAATGTGTTCATCGAAACATTGTAGTCAAAATTAAAAACAAAATTTTTTCTGCACTTTCCTGGGATGGACTCTACTAATATGAAGTACAGTAGGTGCCTATACACGATTTCTTCAGTGTACAATTAGTAAAGCACATGAGTTAAATGCCTTCGTTCGCCAAAACGTTTGAGTCAGTTACTCATCGTCTCTCACCAACTAAAGCACGAAGTTACTAGAAACACTTTTTTCATTTTATATACATTTGATGTGATTTCTGTTGCACAATAAACTAATTTATACACTCAGTAACAAGGAAGTATAATTTTATTAATATTGTTAAAAAATGTCGAGACTTTTGTCCAAATTTTTGATAAATCAAAACTTTTGGGGATGCGCTTCCACCCCCAGCCCCTACACCACTGGTGTTTGACGTCTTGCTCTTGATTGCTGACGATGATCTACGAAGCTACTCAAACTTTCGCCCCGGCAGGCTGACAACACAAAATGTATATGTATGTGCTTATGAGAATCACAGGCTTTAATCATGCAGCAATTCATTTGGCTATGAATGAAACGCTGAAAGCTCAAGATAAACAGTAAAACTGATCTTATAATTTCGATCCGAACTTCAATAAAACCAGAAAAAACGCTGATGATTGCTTGCTTTCCGGATATAACAGCAAATGAATAAAGCTTTTGAAGACTCTTTTCGTGGGCTTTGTTTTGATAGCAAAACTTGATTTTGATGTCGGCTGTACTATCTACCTCTGGCCAAATCGCATTTTTGAAATGGACGACTCAAGTACGCGTTTTAATTTACCAGAAGCTTTGACATCCGCAGAAAAATGACTATAAATTATTCAGCATAAGACTCATGATGAAGATTAATTTAAACAAAATTGTCGTCGCTTTCAACTTGTGCGGCTCAGTGTGCCCCTGCGGCTTTATGTAGTTTTCAATGACGAAAGCTGATAAAACTTTAGGGTTAAAAAGATTTGAACAAACAACCAATTAAGTCGTAACTTTGTGTAACCATGCTTTTAAACCCATGTAAGGGTGTGACACAGTAATAGTGAAGCTTCCCACGCTTCACACGCTATATGCGGCTTATACTTCAGTAAGCCTGGTTGGAGTTCGAATATTTTAACAAAACTTTAAAAGCTACCTTTCAAGAGGCAGTTGCGATAAACCTCGCGTTGTGCGTACCTTCAACAAATTTTGCATGTTCTTTGTTGCCTGCACGCTTTTTAAGTTTTAATTAAAAAATCATTTCATTGTGTTGTTCAATACGAGGACAGTTAAGGAATGAGACCGAAAAAACGCGGAACGTTGGCAGCAACAACTTTGCTAAAATTTTTGAAACCGGTTACTTCCAATAGTTTTTCTTAAACTCTGAAATATTTCTGAACACAAGCTTTAACAATATCAGTTTTTTAGCAGAAAACTCATCACCCTTTGCTGCCGAAGTTATCAGTATTGAGCTGAACACCTTCTGATTACATTAAAATTGCCACAGTTTTTCGGAAAACTTGAGAGACCCTTGATACTATCCAACAACATATCAGTTGCGAAAAATGTCTTATAAATTGTAACGATAAATAGGATTTCACTGTCAACATGCAACTGAAAACGCTTACCTTGGACTTTTTTCTTTAAGTATGTGGCGCGCGATTCCATTTCTCAGAGTTTCTGCAAAATTTTGTGCCATATATCTGATGTACTTGAGAAGACGCAAGTAACACAAATATAGCCTATGGGTAATTATCCGTCTCCTCAAAAAAATCCTAGTAATTTGCTTTGTAACGGTACGATTTGATGGATAACTTCCGTGATCAAACGTCTCAGGTGTACGACACACTCGACACAGCAACCTACGGAAAAAAACAGCCTGCTTTTTGCCAGTTGCGGACTCAAAAGCAGTTGTTCAACCTTCACAGCTACCACTGCGCAAACCGAATGGTCTGGACAAGAATAATTTTGTAACGCTACCTCCGAGCAGCCAATCCAGCCACGTAGCCTGTGTTGTAAAGCAGTTTAAACTTGTCAAATTGTCAATGCAACGCGGAACATCCGCTGAGCAATCATGCTCTTGCTGTCTATCAACTTCCTTAAGTATACGATTTTTCCTGCACAGCTTAAAAGGTTTTTAGCTAGCACGAAAATCAACCCACATTTCACGTCTACTTGGCACAGCCGGTTTGAAAGAAATTTGAAGCATGGTATTAGTGGCAAGAAAACCCAAAGCGGACTTCGATAAATATTTAATGTTGTGGCTGTGTATAACATCTAACAAATTTTATGGTTTTCCTGCTCAGATCGTGATTCTGTTTTTGAGAAGCTCCTGGCTGCGTTTTGCTTTCACATTGGCCACGGAAGTTTCTTCGTGAGGTCAGCCCTGTTCATAACCCCCAGTCAAAAAATTAAAAATAGCACGTAGTTCATCCCGTTTCTTGCAGCAGTCAGAGAAACGAAGTTTTCCCAGTAGTTTGTTTGCCAAGACTGCTGTAGGCCTGCATGTCTTGTCGATATCTGCGCAACTGTGGGGTGCTGGAGGGGTGTGGCGCCTAAAGGCGCGCTTCGTTAATTACTTGGTTGATAAACTCCAGCTCTACTAGATGTTTTCCGAGAAAATGATTGTCGTTTACTGCCATCTTCTTTCCCGTGTTGGACAACAGACTTGGAGTTATCTCACGTTCTGAAGCAGGGGATCAGCTAGATTTCTGTCGAAATGTCGCGTTGTTGCGTTTGTATTTTACTTCACCAACATCCAGGCAAGGCAAATTGTCAATGGTATAAGAAAGTGTAAAAAGCACCTCGGAATCTTAATGACTCGCATGAATTCTATGTTGTAGAAATCCCACAGCAGTAACTTTTAATCAATTTCCGTCAAATTCTTTTTTCCCCTTTGTTTATGTGACTATGGCATTTCCACAGCAAAGCTTTGCGGAATGTAACAATTGGCTGCAACAAAAAGAATCGTTTTTCGTCGTGAGTGACGCTGTGACAATCAACATCATCGGACGTGGTTTTGCGGCACTTAATAAGCTTTCTTCAAATCTCTGAAAGCGTAATCTAATCACATTTTAAGATTTGAATTGTTCAAGGTTGATTTCATTTGTTTCCTCTCACACCCGAACACAAGATATAGGTTCCGTAGTAATCCACGCAAGGTAGATTGAAAAAGCGACCTTGTGCATTTGCGAAGTTGTGAACAACCTCTGTGCACAAGGCTGACATCTTTCATCGTTGAAATTTTGGTTCGCTGACGCACACAAAATTGTTTGAGTCTTTTATGTTCATTCATAAACGAATATTGAGAACAAATCTTTGTGACCGAGGACAAGAAAACTATGACTCTAAAGACCATTTCAGGCATACACTTTCACGTGGGCATACAAAAGAGCCGTTGGTGATAGAGTTTTCCTTTCAAAATTCGAATATTTTTCTAAGATGATTTGTTACGTCTGATGAACAAGAAACTTAATTTTTTAGAAAGTTTGTTAAAAAATATTCCGGAAATTTTAAACTGAACATTTCCGCAAGAAAGACAATAAGTTTAAAAATTCAGTTTGGGGGTAAAAATAAGTTTACGGGAACAGTAAAATATCCAGCATAATTTAGCACACATATAAAGTTGAGACTTAAATGTAATAAAAGTTTACTGGAATTTTTGTTATATCTTTTTTTTGCCCACAGTGCTTTAATCAGGCAACAAAAGGCATTGCCCCCACACTTCAGCCAAGTTGCCGCCCAACTTCAACTTGCAGATTTCCGTTCTCTAGAAACAGATAAAACAATGCAATAATGCATTGACGTTCAGTTCAAAAGATAGAAAATGCGCGCTATCGTTTTTGAGTTGCAACGATGGGAAAAGCAAACCGACAACCATTTTTTTCTGGAGCGACGTAGGGTATCAAAGACAAACAGTAAAAATTTTACTGTAAAATGCAGCAACAATAACACAGCAACGAAGAATAATTTCAGTGTACACAGTTCTCTTATAGTAAAGGCAACATATTTCACTTGTTACTGTGAGTCTATCTAGGAACCGGTCTCCTATTATTGTGACTGCGTCAGTTTTATTTGAGCAGCACGGTGGTAAAGTGGAAGCGAAAAGGTTCTTCCCTCTGAGCACCACATGCCTATCGGTCGAGGAGCAGAAAACCGAAAAAAACGTATTACGGGAAGGAATACGAATTATAGGATAAAAGCCGTCACATGGCCGTACGCACGCATACACAATTTACAGGTTGTGAGACGCACATACGATACGCACAAAGAGTTTTGTGTCGTAATGGCAGTCGACGTTCAACAATATCCAGATTCCATGAACCTCTATGATAGTGGTTGTTTGGCTTTGAAAGTGTTCGACGAAAAACGGTACAAGTTTTGGCAGTACAAAGGTGCAAGGCAGAACTCCAGCGAAAGGCAATACGCCAGTTAATTTGTCCATGGGGATGATGCACATTTCAGGAATGTATTGCTAACAAAAAAGGTGTGGGAAGGCATCCAAAAAAGTAGCCATTTTAAAACAGCTTCAAAGCCATTTTAAAGCAAAGCGTGAAAAAGGTGTGGGAACGCCGTTCCCATGCGTTCCCGCCCCACTGCACTCCTGGCACCTTCATACACACCGCGGGTTGTTACAGGCAATCCTTGCAAATTGAATTTATGGCCGCTCTCCTGTAAAACAGTAGCTCATAAACTTTCGCTGGGCACAAACCACTTCAGACAAATTTTCAAACCCGCGAACCCCAATCTATCAATTTGAGAAAAACAAATCTACCCCGTAAAAGCAGCCACTACGTCAAACAGTTGGTTCCTACAACCAGGTGCGGCGAAACGAATTTTTTATGGGCGGTCCAGGTGTCCGATCTAGGGATACCACTACCACGTACATCGTGGTTTGTTTAGTGACGTCATCGGTGATCATTTAACCTTGGTAGTTCTTTTTGCACAATTTCTGAAAAAAACTGGCATGTAAACATGCACGTACTCTTGCTGTAAATGTATCGCAGATATTTTCATGCTTTGCCAGTACCACCAGCTACGATAGATACGTGCTTCTCTCTAAAAAAACTGCGGTTAAAATCTTAATTTGGGTGAAAATACTGGCACTGCTGTTCACGTAATGCCCGTAATTTATAAAACAAAAAACGCTCTCGTAATATCCATTCCTAAAACTTATCCTTACACACCAGGTACTAACCTCTTGCAATATGTATTAGGGAACTACGTAGCATTTTAAAGTTTTACTGCGCAAATGATCATCCCGAGCTTCCTCGCTGCAAACCAGGGTTGAAGAGTCGGAGCCGGAGTCGAAGGAGTCGGAGGTTTTTGGGTGAAGTCGGAGTCGGATTCCTAACACCACTGGGAGTCGGAGTCGGATTTTTTGTCCGTCTCCGACTCCTGATGTCCAATTGGATCATTTTTTACATCACTCCGCTAAATTGGGAATTCCTGCTGAAATAGTACAATTTCTTTTGAGACTCTCGTTAAAATTGAGATTTCGTGCTGTGCACCACAATTCCCATTGAATTTAACAGCCAAATTTTATTCCATTTTTGAGTCGGAGTCGCAAATTTTAGAGAGATCGGAGTTGGATATTTTACCTCCGACTCCGCAACCCTGCTGCAAACAGATAGTTTGTTATATAATTTGTCAGTCACAGATATGATTTTTATCGGGCCATCAGTGAAAGACGAAGCGACGCGTGAACGGTCTAACGTTACAGCAACGTTAAGATAAAAATATACTTGCCCTATCGACAAGGTCAGGCGTTCAACATTGTCTATGGAAAGAAGTCCTTTCTCAGCAAAGAATCAGACGTTCAACATTGTTTTTGAATGAATATGCTTTATAACTAAAAACTAAAAATTCAGTAAAATATTGCGGGAGTCTCTTTAAAAAAGTGGCACTGACACCCCCTTTTTTGCCGTCCATACCTGGGACAATTAATGGATATTTTGCATGATATGAATGATGGTTACATTTATAGGTGTAGTAGCAGTTAACTTTTTGGGAGTTCAAAGGATATTTTCCCAAATTTGCCCGAAATTTTTTTATGCAATAAACGTTATCTCTACAAATTTTCTGTAGCTTTGATAGCTATTTTCCTCTACCATGTTACAATAGAGTAGGCATGAAAATAGAAAATTTGGTACTTGAAATGTGGTGCTTAACCCAACTGAAAAACGCATGATAGGCAGTGTATGAACATTGTCAGAAGCCAGCTGGCCCAGTACTCTGAGCACCTGCCTCAGTTTCGAGGTTTGGTGTTCCATTAAACATTCCTGCTGTTGCTGTCAGCAAGAAGCCTAGCTGAGATCACATAGGCAATATGCAACAAACTGTTTGGCAAAATGTGTTCATCCAAACACTGTAAGCGTACATTGCTTGAAATTAAAACACAACTTTTCTGTGCTTACCTGGCATGGACTCCACTAATATGAAGTAGATGCCCTGCAGGATACTCGATTCCCACAGTGTACAAATAATAAAGCACGTAAATGATATGCCTTTTTTGCCCGAATTTTCAAAGTGAGTTAGTTACTCATCAGCTCTCACACGAAGTTACTAGAAAGAGTTGTAGATTTTGTATATATTCAATGTGTTTTCTATGACATAGCAACTTTCATTAATACACTCAACATATTTTTTTTATTTCAAAACTTCTTTTCGCAGATTTTTTTAGATTTTGCCCAAATTTTCGATACACCCCTGCACCTGCAGCTCCTACACCACTGGTCACTGGTTACACTAAAGCAAGCCAGTCATCAGCAACAACGCCCGTAAAAATGTGTTGCAATGAACAGTCACATCCGTTAATACAATTAAGTAAAGAAACGCATGAATTCATAAACCGTTTTTGGGGACTCCAGGTGTGGAAAATTTATTGTAAATCTTTGTGATATGAAACTTCATCAATGTATTTGTCACTTGTGAATGTAAAATTTGCTCGTGTTTCGCAGGTTTTTTTGGACCCAAAACATCTTCCGCCCTTTCCCATAAGTGCTTAAAAGTACGTTTTGCGTACATGGGGCAAGTGTACCTACGGCGTAATGCGGTTATACGTAAAACGACCATTTAAGGCTGATTCTTCCAGTAGCTGAGATTTTGTATGCGGTCTGTCGAGCAGTCTTCTCGAAATCTGCATAAGCTTTGTATGTATCAAATAGGGGGGTAATTTCCCGGATTTGGGCAAAGTATACTGAAGTGTACCAGCAAGAAGCTTGTGAAAGCCAATTTTGCTCATCTGGGGAAAAAAATTTTTGGCATGTTGATGAGGAAACCAAGCCTGTGAAGATGAAAACAATGTGAGAAGCAGATTCAACCTGCGTTGACTCATTTCAACGTCGGTAATTGGTTGTAGGACCTCCCAAGAGGCAGAAACCTTACTGTGAGCAATTTCCCTTGGAAAGGAGTCCACCTGAATTTGCACTGCAAAGCTTTGTGATACTCTATTTGTACAGGAAATGTGTTCCAGTTGAACAGCGAGGAGTGAAAGAAGGTTTTGTTTTTTGCTTCGTTGCCTGCGTTTCGACAATATACAGGGCACTTACATTCCAAAAGCTGACGACAGATTTCCCGTAGTTCGGGAAATTTGCAACCCTTTCATAAAAATTTTTCTAAATGTGTATTGCCCTGGTGAACACATTGCGGTGGACGAACAATTACTGGGTTTTAGGGGCAGGTGTGGTTTCAGAATGTAAATTCCAAATACTGGTTGAAAAACATGGGGGCAGTGGTCTAATGTCACAGCTGACAACTGGTTCACGTGGTTCCCTTAGTGAAAAGTTTGCGAGAAAATTACGGTTTGACGTATGTGGGAACTGTTGCCCTACAAACAAACGACAAATTCCTTACAAAACGTCCACTATCCACAGCATATTTCCTGAATTGACATCAGCGATACCGGCGCAAGTCCATGAACCACTGATGGAAAAAAAACACAACCAAATCTGCCATCCAAGTACTCAGCCCAGTTATGCTTGTGAGACGTAAAGTCAATAGCACATTATTAGCCTGTCAAAGAAATTCTATTGTGGCTTTGCAAAAGGCGCGCTAACTCAGAACAAGCGTTGCCGCCACTACATATTTGAAATCACTTCATTTTTCCTTTTTATGATCGATAATGTGCAGCAGATTGCCAGATATTGTCGTGAAAGAATTTGTGTAATTTGGGCAAAATTCCCATTATGTGCAAGAATTAACAAAATGTCATAAAAATAACAAATTATCGTGTCTCAATCTAATTTTCTTTTTTTGCATGTACTTCGGCCAACTTCGACCACATCACGACATGGGCCTTGTACAGACCCGCAATAAAGGCTACTGGCGAATTTGAGATGTTTTCGTGTATTTTTCGTGTCGGTTCGAACCGTACTACCCGCGTTTTTTGGGAGTGATATGTTTTTGTTTTTGAAATAATAAATTTTTTACGACATGCAACATGCTTCTTTGAGATAAGCTTGGGAATAGTTTCTGAGTTGTTTAAGCACGTGCGTATGCACCTCGAACGTTTGCGTAAGCTTTGGTTAAGGTGGAAATAATATTGACCGGGCGGGGCAAATTGTACTGACGGTTTTAGTTTTCGCACATAGGCTCCCTGACCAGGAGAAAAGTGAGAGCGCAAAACATAGCAACTCCTTTTCAGTTGTGAGGTGATTTCTGCATCTCTGCACTGGCAGTAAACTCAATGCAAGGTTTCTTATACACACAAATGCGCCAGTTACAATTTTTACCTGTTACCCCCTGATATCGCAAGAGCTGTGCAAATGACGCAAAAGATTTGTCCAACAGCATAAATTGGACATTTACTAACATGAAATTGAAATACATAAAATTTACCAATACCATCGCGCATCGGTCGCAGGCCCGTAGCCAGGTTTTAAGGTTGGGGGGGAAATACATCTTTACGGTGTCAAGAATTTTGTTTTTATTATATGTTTGGAACCAAATTTTCCGGGCACAACAAAATTTGGGGGACACTGCCCCCGTGGCTACAGGCCTGATCTGCACCGCAATTGGCAGACATACATTGGCATGCAGTACATGCAATGCATGGTAGGCGTCAGCTTACAATTAGATTTCCTAAAAACAACAAGCATTTTAGTGTTTGTAGACGCCTATGGTACAGCCTACAATTAGATTTCCTAGAAAAAAATCATTTTATTGTTTGCAGGTTAAACTGACATCACCCCACTTGACCAATATCTAATTTCGATTCCGAGCAGTTTGTTCCCAGGCCCGATTTTATTTCTGAGGCCCTGTCTCCTTGCGCAGTCTTAAAATGTCATTTCAAATTTTGCGTATTCGTGAAACTCATGCAACAACGTCAAAGAAGCATTGCATTTAAAATCATTCAAACGTTGATATCACATAATATAAATATTGGCTTTGATAAATGGATAAACAAAACTTGTTGAAAATTTCATACTGATTCGTTGCTTCGTGTAACTCGAAAGTCTCAGTTCAAGTTTGACACAGTTAAGCTTAGAAAACGTACACAGCATTGGACAACGTAAAAACCAAGTTACGGATACTTCAGAGTCAGAGGACAGGGAAATTTTTAGCAAATACCGCCATTTCTTTAGGGGGAGCGAAAACGTTTGCAGGGGACCCCTGGTTAGGGCCTGGCCCTACGTAAAAGCAACCGCAACGAAATTTCATTTCGATGACGAACTACATATGCGCAAGAAACAGTCGTGCACTCGTTGTCCAATACGCCTCGCCTATTCACGACTTGCTGAAAATGATTGAAAACCCTGCAACTCTTTAGCGTATTTCCACAGGAAACCCATTCCACACACACATGTAGCATTTCCTCTATATTTAGGCACGTTTTAACACTCGTTTTTTTGCACCACGTTTTACACTCGATGGATGCACGTCCTCGCTTTTAAGGCGGAAATAAGAAATTTCTGCATTTGGCAGAGCGTCAGCATGCACGCTGATCGGCATGCGAAGAACTAATTTGCACAGTAGCTTGATCTCACAGTTGATTTTCATCGCCCTTTGCCAAAAAGTGAGCAACAGCCATGTTGACGGTGTGTAGAAAGCGGTTAGTTAGCACACCCGCTTGACGTAGCTGTACCGCATTATTAGGATCACATTTATTTTTTGCCTTTTTACAAATTCTACCAACAAATACGTGCAATGCAACTATTTCGCCGTTTGAAGGTCAACCCTCATCCGTTCTTTATAACTCTCAACTTCGAGCCAGTGGAAATATTTAACAGTTCTATGGCAAACAGAACCGCATTTTTTTACTGCAACATAAGTTTGGTCATAAGGCCTGAACATCAGCATAATTATCGGGTGGTTCTTGTACTTCATGAAACCAGTCTAGGTCGCATGGCAGGCCTGATTGAAAAAGGTGTTCGACTACGTTATTATCTTTCAAGGATCATACCATCACAATTAGTTCCAGTTTTAACCAGGCGCGTAGCCAGAAATTTTGATAGTGGGGGGCAGACAACAACCAAGCCTCAACATTTAAATATATAATGCCCCTTGTTTTCAAAGTTTCATCCATGAAACGTGCATTTGTCTTTCGTTCGTTTGGCAAGTTTGAAAGATGTATTCAGTCATGTTGCAAAATTTCCTGCAGAACTGCTTGTGAAAATCTCGATGCTATAAATGAACGGTATTCGTATGATTGTTGCAGTCAATATTGCAGTTGAGCAAGAAGTCATCGTGACCGACATTGCGTTTTGGCTTTTTAGATTTATACGCTTTGATGTACACCAACACATACGTTCAATCGAAACCGAGTAGTGACCAGAGATGTAGTCGAAACCTGATCTGCAAGACAGAGACTAAAAACGTCCAATGACTCAAGACTTGAGTTTCGAGACCGACACCGAGACATGAACATTTGTAGAGCATGCCAATATTTTTCTAAAATTTCTCCAAGCCCAGAATCAATCCAGTTTCAAAAGTCAAAGTTTGAGCTTCAAGGCATGTAAAATGTATATTGCCGCCAAATTCACGCATTTAGTTTTAAAACTG
>JGI24158J21664_10001554_pt1 | contig 26116 bp, 8 predicted proteins | sample Ectturendosymbi3_FD_21664 | JGI IMG/M metagenome (IMG submission 21664) | reverse complement strand
GTTTTACGCAGGATCGTCCCGCATTCCAAACTGTGTTCTCTGTGTGGTCGAACTTTTATTCGTCCCCCATTTTCAAATCTTGGCACACATTGTTTATCAACAACAAATATGTAACTTTCGGTATTCAATGTTCATTAGTTTATTACGGGAACCACTGACACTGTGGAAGTGTTTGACTAACAGTGCTGATTCATGTCCAATGGTTGCTTTGATTATTTTCTGACCAAAGAAAGATCATGTCGTGTTGCTATGTTGCACGAGATTAACAAAGAAATGGCCGTGCTTGGCTACCTATCTGCGTTTGCGGCATTAAATGTTTAGCTTTACTAACCAGTAGGCCGATAAGAAATCTGTGATGTGAAGTGAACCTGAGGTCTAGTTCAGGTCTGTTAATTCAATATTGTTTTGTCAGGGTTATAGAGCAGGTGACTCTAAACTACGGCCCGCGGGCCAAATCCGACCGACCAATCCATTTCACCCGGCCCGCAAATGACCAAATAATGAAAAAATAACATATCTACGAAAATTTCTTCATGTATAGAATGCAACATATACCGAAACAATGACAATACGTATAAGACAGCCGCGTGAATGTGAGTTGGGTAAAATTACTGCGAGGCAGGTTGGTCCAGCTGATAAGTTGCCGCAATCTGAGGTCTTTTACGGCAGGTAATCTACATATAATCTGAAGACAGGTTTTCCCGCTATGCTAGAATCAAAGAAGCGATTTCACCATTCTTTGCTCTTTTTATTATTAAACCACATTCACGTTTTGAATTTCTTTTTTTGGACCGGGAGTTTATGTTCGGCCTTCGGATTGTTGTGTACCATCTTATGTAGCCCTCGGACAAAGAAGAGACCCCTGTTGTAAGGTATAGCGAATAGTGAATGAATAGCGAAATGTTATTTCAACGATTCGCAGACATAGCAAATCAAGTAGATAGAAACCAGCGTGGNAAANAAGCAGGTTATGCAATAATATTGACAGAAACATAGCGGCACAGTGTGATATAGATAGGAAAATATGTTTGTCATTGCCATCGATCAGCGCTGATGTTGATGTAGCTCACGTCGCACGCATTTACAGTAAACCTCGGTTGATCCGGATCTTCGCCAATACCGGATAAAATATGCTCTTTTCACATTTCGTGATCCGGATTTTTCTTCACTTACACGCGGTTGTGTTTTCAAAATGCATTGACTGGTCTCTAGGAAAGATTCAACACCTTTCAGGCGCAACACAAACGTGCTCACAATCACCAACGAACGTTTAAAATTATCATAACAACGGCTGCAACTTCTCGCAACATTCCGCTAATCGTAGAGACGATTATTACGTCACACACGGGCATAGGATATCACGTTGAACAATACGCTCAAGGGACGCCGCCGCATCACGGTTTCAGTCTATTGATTAGTTTTGAGTGTACGTATGTAGAGGAGTATTATCCCTGAGTGAATTGTACTCGGTAACATGTCTTAGTCACTGCTCATGGAGCAGTCGCAGAAATCTCTGCGTCAGTCCAAAACCCAGATTTCTTCGCAGCCAAGTAATCTAAGATTATGAAGTTAAGATTTTTCATAACTGCGTGGATGTGGCGGTTTCTAGTTTGTTATATCATTTTGAATACATCACTAAATTTATTTTACTTCTGCGAAAGTTTGCTGTTTGATGTTAAATATGTTCAATGTAAGTAATTTTCACCAATAACTCAGTACTTGGATGACGTCAGGCTAGAAAAGACTGTCTTCGGTTAATCCGGATCTTCGCCTAAACCGGATAAAATCGTCGGTCAAATCGAATCCGGATTAACCGAGGTTTACTGTATTTGTCTTACTCCCACAGCTGTTGCCCGAGTTCTCTTTTATTGTTTGAGCTATTGTTACCAAAGGCGTAACGAGGTTAGATGGCGGCCAGGGCAAGAAGTAATTTGGTGCACCCGTGTCCGAACCGAGGCTTTTCGGAAGCAAATGCACTGTATTGGAGAAAGTACCTTATTTGTGACATCGTTGGAACTTTCCGGCGCCCCGGGAATCGTTCCCGCTTTGCCCCCCTCGTTACGCCCCTGATTGTTACGTACTGGTGGCGATGCTTTGGAGTTATTTTGATATCTCTTTGCGAATTAGGCTACTAAGAAAATCAACACCAGTGGCGTAATTTACGNGGGNAGNGGTGCGAACCGCCTCCTCTGGCATGCTAAATCTGAAAAATTGGCCCTACTTAGCTTATATTTCGGTATTTAGTATTCTTTTGGTTTTCAGTAGGTTGTTGTTTTTTGCAATCTTCGGAGTGTTTTCCGCTGATTTGAGGTTTTTACTAATAGACATTCACATCCGGATTTATACTAACAATTCTCACCTTTTTACTGGGTGTTGGCTAGTGGGCCCCAATTCAGCTGAGTTTTCCCACCCTGCCTCAAACCTGTAGTGACGCCACTGATCAACACGAGCACTTGAAAATGCGTTGATTTCTCGTGGTTCTTCATGTTTCATCGTTGTATCAAGGTTTTCTGTAATAAGTTTTCTTTTTCTGAAAACGTGTGTTGCATTGCAACAAGAAATCTGTTTATTCATTTGTTTCCTAAGTTGGCAACATTTACTGATGCCTGCACTACGCTATCAACTTCTCACATGGGTCGGCACCAGAAAAATTTCAGACACGAAGTTGGAGAAGCGAGAGCCAAACGTCCCTTCAAACCCAATGACTCTGGGCCTCACACTGCACATTTAAATTGTGTCACGTGGCGAAGTGTGGAATGATTCTATTTGCAAAAGATTTCGGGCTGAGTATGTCTCGGGCTCCGTGAAATGGATTTTCTATTGAAAATATTGCTGATTGATTCGACTGCGTCGCCTTTGTTGAAACCATTTCATTGAGAATAAAGAAACACACGAAACTTTCTTATTTTGCGAATTTCGGGGATTTACTGCCGACTGCAGCTTCTTGCTTGCAGTATTGGTATGACCTCAAGTACATTGCTAGGATGAGTTGTGATCGACGTTCACTTCATGTTGAAATGATCGCTCAATCAAGATAGCAATGCGAACATAAGCTGAATTTTCGAATGGTATAATGAAAATTACCACACGTACAATTGCCAAGCGAACAAGAGGAAACTACATTATCTACAGTAATTATAATTTAATTGGGACGGAGAAATTTTTTTCGTATAAACGAAATGTCATTTCACTAAGCATGAGGACACAATAAAAGCAATGGTAATACAGCCACCAAATTTCGAATAATATAAAGCTTGCAAAGAGGCATGATGAAATCTTGCCAACTTCCGGTTTATCGAAACCGTTGCTAGAAACTTTACATCAACTGACCATTTCTGAGGGAATGATACTTCTCCGTACGAGAGAAAATATCGGCAAATTTTTTTCTACCACAGATTAAATTTTGCCTTGACAACATAAAGTTGCCAGAAAACTTGGGGTTGCATGGAGACGCCGGCTATGCAAAGCTCACTTTTGGTCTAGAACATAGTTAAATAATTGACGTGGGCTACGGACCTAGTAGCGAATATGAAGTGGTTGTGCTTTTTCGGTTTATTTTTACCTCCGTTTGCTTGCAACGCGTTCAAAGAACATCAAAATAATAAAAGGTGGAGGAGTGTTGACTATGCTGTTTCAAATATTGTCGGCAGAAATCAATCAACTTGGTCAAAGGCAATGATTTTAAGCTGTGCGAAATTGTTTTGACTTAAGCTTGAGGTCACGAGACTAGTAGGTTATCTCTGCAAGGTCACAAAGCATATTCATCTACACAGAAGACAAGAAGAGCTAACCCTTACTACATACTTAGGCTGTGAGTTAAACACCACAGTTCTTCCACAAGAAGCTTAAAGTTGGTATCAAACATGAACAAACTTCCAGGACTTTACACTTTCCAGTACAGGTTTGAAACGCAATCCTCCATTGGAATGGGGTGAGTGTTTGGCTGTTGTACCAGCAGCCAGCAGTTGGTGTTGTGGAACCATGATGACAACACTAACCGCCGTGCTAACTCATGAATTTTACTGTGATCGGTAGAACTTTATTTTTCTTGCAGCGTAAAATGGTACACGACAATAATACGCATCTCACTGAAAACGTCCCGCCCAGTTTGGCCTGATGAGCAACATTGCACCTTCCCTGGTTTCTTTCTCACTACGTGCTTAACGCAAAAAAATACTTTCAGTAATTGCAAAACCATCGTAATGCGATAACCTGTCCAATAAGCGCAACTTCGAAAAATATTTGGTTTGTGTCGGTATTTTCGACACGATGACTTCCATCAAATTGTGACCAGGACATTGCACGCAACGTAGCAAATAATTTCCTCTCCACAAGCATGTCGGGCCACCCGAGAAGGCATATTTTTATTATAGGACACCGCGCAGAGCATACGTTGTTATAATAAAGCATTTCAGCAAGACACAAACCCAACTAATGACTCTGCGATCTGAGCTTATAAATTATACGCATCAAAAGCTATACTCAAGCCAGCAAGCTTCACACAGAGCTCAGCGTAACTGCTAAGAAGCTAATCTTTACGAAAAACACACGTTACTACATCAACAAGCATAGCTAGAAAGGCAACATGCACACGTGATAACGCAAACCATGTTGATTATGATTTATTACAACAACAACTTTACGGGTCAATCCAGGATCTTAAGCGAGGCTGAAGGATGATGAGATTTAGTTTAACGCGGGGCAACTGCATGCAGTTGAAAGGTCGGAAACGGTAGAATGAGGAGGTGACAGTGGTTATACAAACCACGCAAGGATTAATAAATCCAGACAAATGATGGTTCAAGTGCAGACGAAATAAGTGATTTTCATTCGATCTTCGATCAAGTCAATCACAAAACCCTTTGCTTTTCATGACCAAGGCAATTTCTGCGACCGCATGAAACAGCGTGAAAACATCCAGGTCCTGACGAACTCAGGCAAAGAAAAGTGCAACAACAGGTCGCAGCTTGGCCGAGGAACCGGCGAAAACGCAGCAAATGTGTCACGCCGTTCTAAACAGCGCGAAGGTTCTTTCACGTGGACCTTATACTGAAACACGGAGAGCTCCCTTTCTTACGGTGGATGCAAGACAGAAACAACACCCCATGGTGTACAAAACTCCTGTGTAATTTTGGAGTCACGGACGCATGTTTAAAAACAACCGAAATCCTCGGGGAGGGGATGATGTGGAACTTGACAGAAGATTGGCCATGAGCTACAACAAACGGATGGAGCTGACATGTCTCGCGACCTTTGAACTTCGCTGTTTCAAGGCGTTTCTTACGCAAGGCTTAACGCACACAGCAATCCACAGCATTCTGTCAGGTAACGGGCCACACAACGAATAAACGCATGACTAGAAGGAATTCTCTACAACAACAACCACAAACGCGATGGAAAAATTTGTAAGGACAAAAGCTATTGCTACTGTACACAGCAACTTCAGTGAATCGTATTTACTGCCTTTGCCAGACAATAACTTCTCTGCCAACCGTACCTTATGAAAGGGAATTCCCTGTCTGAAGCGAAGTGTACGCAAGAGGCCTTAGTTTAGACCAGTGGTTTTCAACCTTTCTTGTACCGCGACCCATTATAGCAAGCCCCATCCAAAACTCTAACAAAGCAAATGTAAAACAGCCATGTACGCAAAATATCTACTCGTGACCCCCAACTTGAAAACCACTGCTTATACAGAAAAGTTGCCGCGCACGCCTCACCTGAACGCACATGGGACGAGTAGAAAAGAAGAATGTACACGCATCCATCCGGCAATGAAACGCACACGCTTGCTACAACTTACAGTATTGACAAACGAAACGTGGTTCAAAAACCCAAGGGAAAGTTTCACGAACTTGGAACTTTGCAGACATAGAATTCGTAAGTTGGCAATGGCGCCAGTAACCGCTGGCACAAACTCACAGACGAAAAAACGATATTTGCTCGAAAAGGCATGTGGTTCATAACAGGGGCTCCCAGGAGTGGCAAAGTGTTTTGTTTTAACGCTACGTCACCAAAGCGAAGGTTTGGTCTCCAAGCAAATATCTTTCAAAAGAAGAGTCCCGGATTTGGAAAGTTTACGAACCACCGCTCTAGAGCAAAGACCTAGGCAACATCCGGGTTTTTCGTTCTTCTGCAGCGCCTCCCTGTGACTTTGAAAGTGAGAAGTTGATTTAAACTTATTTTAATTTAATGGCGCGTTGCTGCCATTGGCTCGCAATGAGTGCAACTTTTACTACAAAAATAACCGCGCGACCCCCGGGGGGGGCAAGTAAGCGGAGACGGGCGCCGCAGACCACTCGTGATATAGCATTTCATTGATTTAACCGATCTGCAACAGACAGCAGTTTTTTTACATGGCATATACTGAAAAAAAAAGACAAACGTAGCGTTATCTACTTTTTGATGTGAAGAGTTTTGTGGCTCTCGGTGTTTTGTTTCCTGTGGCGAACGAATCCAAGTGGCTCCTGATTATCTCAGGTTGCCGCCCTCAACCCCCAGTTTCAGAGCAAAGTACTCAATGCTTTACAACTAAAAGCATAGGATTGGTCAACTGCAGAGAGACTAATATTGCAAGCACTGCGTTCCGGGGTAACATACGAATATTTAAATACAAATATGCAATTTTAATCGCCCCAGTCGAACAATACGCCCTTTCGTAAACTTTCGAAAAGCTCAGCGAAAAGAAAAACGAGTATTTGGTGCAAGCTAACTTACAACTGCAACGTATCAACGTTTGATCAGAAGACGTTTTAGGTTGGGACCAAGTCACCGGCCAATTTTGGTTTAGAGGAATTACGGTCAAAGATCAATTTACGCATTTAAAAAATTTTACGACTTCGTTGTGCACTTTCGTTGTTAGAATAACCCTTTGTTTCAGACCATTCTTACTCGTATCAATGAACACGCTCCTTATTTAAGTGCATAATATAGTTGGTAAACAGAAAAATAGCAAGAAGAAAAGCATTTTCTCACAATCCTCGACCTTGTGAAAAGCATCAGACTGGCCAAAATAGTGAAATTAACGTCTTTCATTCAACTTGCTCAAAATGCGAAGCGTCTCCAGGAACAGGTTGATCACGTCAAGGTAGAGGTTGATGGCGGCCAGCAGGTATTCTTCGGGCGAAAGACGGCGCATGAGCAAGTGCGTGTCGTAAATAATAAAGAAACAGAAGAGCAGCGCGCCGGCGCTGGCGCACATCAGCTCGAATGTGTCGTTGTTGAAAAACATCTGCGAACAAGAGAACAGTCGTCGAGGGCGAATACATTCCGTTGCAGCTGCGACCGCCATTGTGAATGTATCACTGTCACGTTTCGTAACGAAAGTCAAAACCAGAGATCACTGGGTGGCTGACAAGGACGCACTGCTGGATCCACTCCCCCTTGCAATGACCTCGTCTGTTCGCCGGCGTTGCGCGATCTTGGCGAAAGCTCGCGAAGCGAAGCGTCGCAGAAGGCGTTCTTTTGTTTGCCGTCAAGAACTGCGCAACGCGCCAACAACCACCAAAAGCCGAACTTGCGCGTTCATGGACTGTTAATGCAACGCTGGTTCGGTCGAAACGCCTCCGCGCATGCGCTGTAGAACCGGAAATTAAAAGTAGAAGCTCAGTTGACCGAAATTTTGACAAACTCATTAACAGTCAGTAGATGGCGTAGAAAAACAGTTGGGTCCATGTCAAACGCAAATAGTTTGCCGCTTATCTACGGTTATGCTGGAAGTAGATGAAGGTTTTTTTTAAAGGTTCGACCTTGGCAACCGCAAATAAATTTTAAGCGACCGCAACTGTTTCATCTAAATACCGAGATGGTTAAAGCGAGGTTCTACTGGATTTTAAGAGACCGTTGGAAAAATTGGAGAAACTACGCCTTAAAAACACTGAGTGGGTGGAAAAGAAACAAAGCATTCAAGCACTGCCAGCGACCTTGCACGGGAAAGCGTGTTTCTTACTACGTCCAGTACAGTACAACGAGCACGAACAGTTAAAATAATTCCGCGGCATGTCAGCAGCACATCGCTGCTCGGTGCAGCATTGAGAATGTAAAAACGGAAAAGAAAAAAACAGCAATGCAGTGAAAACAAACAGAAAAAAAACATCAGCGGATGACTCGACAACAGCAATTTTCGTTGTAGTGACGCATTGCTCTCCAAATAGGTTGATTATTATTGCCGGAAATCAATTGAAAAACTTTGTTTTTGAGCTGTGCTCGGAATCAGAGGGTTTGCAAGCTCTTGCACTTGCTGTGCTGCATGATGCTTGCGGTGGAACCATTCGAACCAAAACGGCTGTTGGGACTTTATGCTTCTACGGCGCGATTGCTTCGACTGCAGCGTTCAGTGCAGAGGAGATGACGGCAATTTATCAAACATATATGACAAGCTTCTCCTGTTTACATCGCATTGCAACCTAACACGTCGACTTTGGACTTGCACCGAGCGGAGTTAACCAACGTCTGTCAAACGGTTGCGCAGAGTTGGATCCGCTTGACTCGTAGGTTAACTTTTCAAACTACGTCTAAAGGGAGGTTTGGTTTTCGCATTAACACCGCCTCACGCTGAAGTCGCATGCAATATAATGGTGCGCGGTTCAGTAAACACATCTGACGCAACTGCACGGCACCCGCGCACATGAGCTTTGTCTACAGGCTTACCCCCATAAATCCAGCGGCAATGAGAACCCAGAGACCGGCGAAAAGGCCAGCACCCCAAGAACTGTAGTCGCGCTTGCTTTGCATGGTGTATGAGGTGAGCGCGGCGAATACGGACAGTGTGAGGATGAAAGCCTGCAGCACGATCTGAACCCTGACAAACAACGGTGAGGATGAAAAATCAGGCAATTTGCGCTGCGCTGTGCAAGGCGTTGCAAATAAATGGATGAAGTTGACGCCATGGGCGTCGGAAGGGGGGTCTTGGCCCCTTAGGATTTTGTAATATAATATTCTCTTATCAATGTTTTAGTAGAGAAAATGTTTTTCTGTAAGTTTTGAGTTGGTAAAATGAAATTTCACCACCCCTGGGAAGATTGTTTTGGCCATCACCTGAAAAAAAAACTTTCGACGCCCATGGTTAACGCACAAACAGAGCCTTTGAAACTGAAATCACGAATTCTTTCTCTAAAGACTCCTTTTCACATAAAATAAAGGAACGTGTAATTACGAAGCTGAACAAGCACTGCACAACTAAATGCTCGTTGAACGGTCGGAATTCATATACACTCAACCGACGAGGTTCGGAAGGCTACATGTCTGTTCGCGCTGCTGTGCAAGTTAAGCACCTCGAAACCAACATCGACGGAGTAGGGACATTACTGGATACGGTGCAGTGGGGCGTTTTTGACAGTAACTTTGCAAATGAGGGATTCTCTGCTTCATCCAATAGAAAAGAACGGTCGGGCCGAGTGACAGCACCACGTCGGCAAAACAGTAAAAACGCGCATTACGTCAGAACACGATCGCTTTCGCATGCGTCGGGCTCTATGTTACAAAGTGGGAAACGGTCAACGCACTTGTAAGGCTTAGGGAAGTTCTGACAGGAGTGCAATTTAACTGTCCTCAGAAGAAAGGAAACATCAACCAAGTCAACAAATATGACAACGTCTTCAGCGAAACATCAACACTATAAAACGCTTACTTATAGAAAGTGACAACAGTTCCGACGGTGTACGCCTCAACCAGCGTAAAGGCTCCGAGTAAATAGATGTTGGCGGGAAAGTCCTTTCTCTTCACATGCAAGGCAACGATTAATCCAAGAGATAGTACAAGGCATGGCATCAACAAGAACTGACTGCAACACAAAGGCGAAGTGTATCACTTGGGGCGAAAGTGAATTTATAAAAAATTTTCTAAAGACTGGTTTCAGCCCCATTTTATCCGCTTGTCACGTGATACGAGTGCATTCACATTAACACGAAAGCAAACATTCCAGACGAGGTGTATATGAACTAAAAAACGCAAAAAATCAGGCACTGCAGCTCAGTCGATCAAATGGTAATTATCGAAACGAAAACAGCATAGCTTTGTAGGATCCGATGATTTAATGCCAACCAAAAGTCTGTTCAGTGGAATATAAATGCCCCTTAATTAAAATTTAAAACTCAAACACCAACTCCTTCAAATATCAATTTTCCCGAATTCCGAGTTTGATTATATTCCTTACTTGTTTTGGGTGAAATCTTTCAGTGGCTTCACGGAAATAAACAAAGCGCAGACGGCAGTGGTCAGAAGGAGCTGTGCAGTCAAGATTGAATACACTTTTCGAATGAAACCTGAAGACCACAATGATACTGTAAGATCGCTATCAATAAACATTTTCCGGGTTGTGTGACATTTTTAAAGGCAAAAGAAATGCACCACTTTGTGTTACTATACGCGCACAAAGCTACGTTTTTTAGTTGCGTCTTGATATATGTTTTAACATTTCATATTTGGGTGTAAAACGGATTTCTTCGCTTTATTCAACATTTTGTTGTCACTCCAACATAATTTGCGGTACAACACTGAAAGGACACCAACATCAGTGTCCAATTATCGGTAAGTACACCAGCTACCAACGATGGACATTCCTTTATGGACAACGGTTTCGCATGTTCGTCCCAATGCTGTTACCTAACAACTGTATGATCCGATTACCAGTGCCACGGACATATGAACAAGGTGATTGCCATACTGTGTCAGTAGCATGCAGCTTCTATTTCACTTCGTATGGAAGCTTTTGACCTAGTTACATTAACCGTCAGAAAAACTTTTTTCTTGCATCATGCACAAAAGCTAATGAAATTGGTTAAGAAGCGCTGTGAATTTCACAGCATGCATTCAGCTCGTTTTCATTTCAAAAACGGCCAGCAGTTACATGCTTTGGCTTGAGAAGAACACAAACACCTCCTTGCGTAAGTTAAGGTTTGACCTAGGGACGCATGCCCATGGGCTTATAGTTCTGCGTTTTCGAACTACACAAAACTTGACAATCAGAACACGCACGACTGAACACTTCGATTTGATTTGTATGAAATGTTATGAGAAGTATCTCATATTTTCTCCGATGACATCTTCAGTGTATCAACAGCCACATTTACTTGAGGCCGAAAATCGGATTCAAATCTATTTTATACTTTTTTGTCACTTGGCACGTAAACGTGCGAAACGTTGACTGCGATTTTAAAGCCAATTCTTGGTATTTGAACACTCTACATTCCATTTCGCTAAGTTTTTTTACTCAATCGAATAAAATCTGTGTAACTTTTGAGTGTACTCGAATCCAACCTTCCGGTGTATGCCAATACAGCTACTGGCTCTGTACCTCAGCCATTATCGTTCATGCCGACTGAAAATTATATCGCAATCCTCCGATGCGACGTTGCCGAAACGATTGCCTATCATTTTAACTTCTGGGGTCTCCTGCAATCTTCGTAACAGGCGACGGAAAGAGATTTGCGACGGCGTTCACAAACCACTTATTATCGATCGCACGGCATAATTCAAAAACAAAGCCAGAAACACCCAAATGCTGCAGGGAATCGAAGACGAACAAAACTCTCGCAAACTTACCCAGCCGCACTCCAACGGTCGCTTCCTTGACGTTGTTACCGTAGGCAAAGTCATCCTCTATTGACATGGCGAAGCTTTCCGATGGCGCTGACATTATTGCTGGTTTCAGGGGCTCTTATTAGAGAGTGTGACAGATAACTGTTCAGGATTAAACACGGGCTGAGCTTAGTGCAGCCTACCTGTTTATATCTACACAAGCACATTTTAGATAAAATGTATTATCGCAACGAGTGCACTCTGCTTTGCGGTTCTGGGGACACACAAAGCACCGCAACTTACGTTGGTTCCTTACCAACAAATATATTCCTGGAGTAGCACAAACCATGCAACAGCGGCGCGTTTAGCAGAAGATAAAAGTTTATGCAGAAACACACAACAACATTCAGCAAACTAATGGGATCAAAGTGTTTCTTGAAGACTAGTTACATCTGCAAAATTGGACTGCAGCAAGAACTGATGAATCTCTATTAGGTGGCATTGGCCGGCAGCATATGCAGGTACAATGCTGAAAACAAACAAGTCAGTGAAGCAGATAACTACGAGTTCGGTAAAATATTAAAAATCAACAGCCACTTCACAAGTAAACATCATAAATCACCCTATGGTACACAACTGTACTGACCGACGTGGCATAGTAGCAATGAATAAAATATCCAACCAAAGATCACAAACTGAAATACAATCCATCGCTTCCTTGTGCTATACTTGCTTGTCACAAAAAAGCTTGAATGCATCTTTCACAAAAACAAGACATGCTTTTGTGTTGAAGTAAAAACTGCAAATCGTACAAAAAACTTTACAACACTTTTCAAAATCAACATTTTTGCAAAACCATCAGCAAATTACAGTTTTGAAACATTCATTTAAATGAAATTACAGAAAAACATAGATCAGGGCAAATTTTGCCAAAGAATTGCAATGATTTTCAATTAATTACTATTCAAGTTCTAAACAATATATCAACACAACTAGTTTGAAAAGAGTTAAGCGAGGTTCATGGAAGAAATTTATGATCTGAAATAATGATTAACTGTTTTTGGTGTATACTTTGGGTCAGAAAAAAGACTGAAGTTATGAAACACTGTACAACAAATGAAGCATTGAAACAACTGAGTTCAAATACTAAGAGGTTCAACCACAAGGAACATTTGGCAAGGCCATCATAGTTATGCATCAAATGCAAGCATAAGTGTTCCTCATCACTGGATTGATCACTACAGTTCATATTGGAACGCCTGCCATTAGGTTTGCAAATCAATCACCATATATATTGTAAATGCTATTTTCACCATTACAACTAAGCAGTGCAACTTTAAGAACTCTGTGTTTCACATTTGGAAACAAAAAATTTAAGCTTGTCTACTAAGCCAAGAAACATTCTATATGACATTAGCAAACAAATTTGACGGGAACATAGGTTCATAAAGTCTGAATTTAGTTACCAATTAATTCATATACATTACATTTAATTAAAAGGAAATGATACATATGAACATGCAAAGTAAAAATCAGCATAAAAACACTGATGAATACACAAACAAACAATCAAATAGAAATACTCTTTGCAAATCATAACAGAGAAAAGAAATTCTCAAAAAACTTGTACAGCATAAATATATACATATTGTTAACACATGCAGCGAATGATATTAGACAAAAAAGTCATTGTGCATGATTTTTTTCATGCAATGAATTGACAAAGGTGTTCTATGCTGCACAGCATTTAAAAGCAAAAATTATAATTTGCTCAAGTGCAGTGCCACATTTTTGTTAGCTATGCAGCTTTCAACAAAAGGTTACTTTATTTGGCATGTATTTTGACTCGTTTTCAAGTTTTCACTACTGTTTAGATTATGGCTCACTGTTAAAGAAAAATAACATTAATAAAATGGCCTGAAGCTATAAATAGCACATCACAGTTGGCCACTCAATGGTCCTCGCAATTATGGCAAAACACTACTATGAAAGTGATGAAGCATTATGAACAAATATTAATGGTGTTCAAGATGAAATGGATAAAAATATGCTTTCCACTTACTTAGCAACTTATCATGAGAAAAAGGAATTTTAACACAGGTTGGTCAAATAGGCTGTATATTTAATTCCAATCATGACTTTCTTGGAATATATGATGCCATACATTCCCAGCTACATGTAATTTACATGTGGTGCTATTTTACTTGTTCACTCTGGGAACTTCAACATAAAACCACAATTGAGTGCCTGTTGATAATACTTTCTAGTTATTATTCTGCAATCAAATTGCATTAAGTGTCTACAGACCAACTTCATTAAAAAATTTGCAAAGTTCTGCACTTCAGATAAGATATGACTTGAACACACACAGCCAAATGCAAACATCCAGATTGAAGTTTACAGGTAATTATGCATATAAGTTTGGTTTACGGTTTTCATATCTAATGCTATAATGTGACAAAAATAGCAATGAAACTCATTCATAAAATTGATGAATAAATTAAATAAACACTTCTTATCTAGGTTGGAAGAAATGCTAAGTGGCATAAATAATACGCCCAATAATCAAACAAAATAATACACATTAATTATATAATGCACGGGAAAGGTTGCAACAAGATGCCCACAACTTGTAGTATAAGCTTTCAATACTCAGATCACCAAGTACATCCAAACAGATGCATTGCCCCACAGAACTACATGGGCACTTTGAAATGACACACACACAGTTACAGTTTTGACATTTCGTACATCAGGTCAAGCAGGGAAGCATGTGACCAAGCTTGTATTTCACAAGAATCAGGGCAATGCTGTCCATTGCTATTAGTTAGTTCTGGCAACCCACACCAAGGTGAACGTTCAAGATGCAGTTGATGAGTCACCAGGTACTGTCGAATAAAATGCACAGTTCGTTTTAGTTCATCCTCACCCAACTGCTTTGCAAAATTCAGTTTAGCTTTAAGAAAATATCCCACAGGCCATAACCACTCAGGACCTTGGTGGTAGTTAAAACCTTTAGCCACCCTTGTGTCTTCTGAATCATTTGAATTATCATAATCCCCACGATATTGCAAATCGTCAGGATCAAGTGTCTTTATTCCCAAAGGGCCAAGCAGCTTGTCTTGAACAATGTTCAAGGCATTCCATGCGTTATGAACTTGAAACAGTTCTGGAGCATAAACCATTGCGATTGGAAAGTTAGGTCGCAGTTGATAGTCACACCAGGGATGTGAAGCTCCCACTGTATCTTTGTAAATGCCACGTTTGTGAACAAGATGTGATTGATCATCATCACCAACATAAAAAGCCTTTTCAAAATTTGCAGAAATCTTGTTGCTCCATTCAGACCATGTTAGCTTCAGAGTGCCATTTTCAGTATTTTTGATAAACACACCATCATATGGATATTTTCCAGAATTGTTCATTCTTTGCAACCATGAAACCGTTGATTTGCACAAACCAACCAACTCAACAGCAGAACCATCTCGTGGTGTTGCAGGAATACCTTTATTTCCAGCTTTTTCACTGCTCCCCATCTTGTCACACCAGGTGCCACAGTTATACTTGCTTCCACCAAAAACAAAACCTGTAGACAAATCAATTCCAGCAGTCACATTGAATCCTTCATCTGACATGTCCTGATCAAGGTTTGGGCCAGCATTTCTTTCACGAAAACTAATGCCATTCACGTGGCATTGGAGTGCTTCTTGTATCACATCATACAGCAGTTGCGTTTTCACACCAACTGGCACTGCCTCACTGTCATCTTCAGGGAAAATCCTAGCAACTGGCAGACATAACAACTGATAACTGTTGATTTCACAGTAATCTTGTATACATTGTAACCAAAACCACACTGCATCCCTGCAGTTATACCTAGGGCTTTTTCCCTCAGCCAACAAATTTGGAATAAGACCATGGCGTAGACAGCCAGCAAAACCCAAAATCATATTTCTGGCCTCAATATGCTGTCCAGTAACAAGTAAAAGACCGCGTAGAGCAATAAAAGTGTCACGTCCCCAACAGCGCATAACCCCATCACTGAAGTGTGGTAGACCAGCAGCCATTGATGAAGTAATTTGTGTAAGAGGATCACTTGAAGGCACACACAAGTTTTCTATATCAATATGCAACATAGGCAGTTGAGCTCCTTTAACATAACCGCACAATGCGACACTTCCAAGCGCAAGTAGCTTTACGAAACTGCCACCACCTTTTACAAAAGGACTCATCTTGTTCCAGCAGGCCACCAGCAACTTTTCATAAGTAATAGTTATAAGTGGTTCGAAGTACTTTGGCAAAAGATATCGAGGAACCTTTTTCAAAATGTTGAAGCATGCTGTAAACCAGTCCCCAAGAAGCTTGGTACACTCATGTTTTTGAAGCCGTGCTGCCACGTAATCTAGGTACCAATTTCCATCACGCAAGTTTCCACAAACAGGATGACCAAGATCATTCTCATTGCGTATCTTGATCATGGGAATGGCCATCCCTGCAATACCACAATAGCATAGCTCTTCCCATCCTGGTATAGCATAGGTATTAAGCCCTAAGCCATCAGATCTTTCTTCAGGCCCACATCGAAATAAAGCTATCTGAAGAGCACGAAGTGAAAGACTTGATGCAAGTTTATCAAACTCTCCATCGATGGTAGATTCCAGTCCTTCAATTACTTGCTTTATCTGTACAATACACTGGTCGGCTTCGTCTAACATTTTCACTCTTAAAACCAACAAACTCCCTGGAGGAAAGTCTGTGAAGTGGATGACATGAGACTGCCTGTCTTTGGAATGCACGATGTTGCAGCAACTGCTTGCTTCCACTGACAAATCTGTTTCCACAGCCAGAGGATAATTTTCAATGCCATTGATGAACTGTCTATCCTTTACAAACCCTTTGATGATCTTTGTAGAGGACTGATTAGGACTGATTGGCTTGGCTTCAAGAGGAATTCCCATTATTTTTCCTTCAATATTGAGAGGTGGAAGTTCTTGTAAGTCTGCATCAGAAAATGAAGTGTATGCAACCATGACATAACTGTAATGTGTTGATGGATTGTGGCGAGTAACAGCAATTACATCTGGTGTTCGCTGATCAACAAACACCTGTGAAAAACCATTCAAAGCTAAAGTCTGATGGAGCATGTTTAATAGCTGCTTAGCATATATCATACCAGTTTTGCTAGTGATTGAACTTGCACTGAGCACACCACCAGGGGACCATTGTCTGTACAAACGTTTTTCTGTAACAACATGAATATGATGGGGGGTCATTTCATCATGGCCACGATTGCTACCAATGGCACAACTAGCCATGCACACCAAAGCACTGGAAGGCAAAATATCATGAACACTGTGCTTCTGTGCCAAACTCTCATTGTCATGAGTTACATCATATAATAGAGCATGAGCTCTGCTTGGTTTAAGAACTTGTGTTCCAGGTTGGGTGAAAGATGCAATTGGCTTGCCACCATACAGATAAACCATCCTGCCAAACTCGTGAGCATTCCATGCAGCTAAGGCTTCTCGAATCAAAGAAGTTATACCAAGACGATTGACAAATATATTATCTACATTCTCATTCCCGGTAAACAGCTCAGCAAAAACATATAAATCAGGACGAACTCTTCTTGCTGCTTTTAGCATGTACTCGGCCACATGAATGGGGGTATTGTGACAGTTATCTATACGAATTCCATGAAAAACATCAGCCATCTGTTCAGTGTAATCTTGCATACGTTTCCACAATGCTGGGCTGTCTTCTGGTTTACTGCCATATCGCAGCTTAATGCTGTCACCCCAGCACACCAACTCTCGTCTGAAATAAACTTTGGACGGGTATTCAGCAAAGTTCTTCAAGGCATCAGCACCCATTACCCAGCCATTGTGAGCCATAACCATTTTTGATTTGTCTGGATTCTCCATAACTGCTTGCTCTTCATCATGCACAGAGGTGTCAGGAAACGGGTGGTGAAAATAAGCAGTGACAAGTGGTTTTGACTTGGTGACTGAACCCATTTTAGGGCCATGGTCAGAAATTCTTTCATACCTTACAGTAGCAATCACATTAGAAATGGCAATTTTCATGTCTTCCAAGATATGCAGTTTTGTGCTCTCATTCAGCCATTGTAAAGTACTTTTGTAGGATAGTTCTGCTTTTTTCATATCACAGCCACTTCCAACATGGAATTGCACAAGTGCAGTTTGAAGGTCAATTGTACAACCATGTCTTCTAAAGTGCATGTCCTGGATAATGCCAATCTTAGCAGTAGCATCAAACTGAAGTTGATCTGATGCACTTGTACCAACCAAATCTTTAAATTTAGCAAGTTCCTTGTCAATGTCAACTTGAAAAAATTCCCATATCTTAATTGACTCTGTTGTCTCCACCAAAATTTTTTGCAGGGTTTCTAACTGCGCTTCATTATCAATAACCCCATGTGGAAATTCTGTTGTATATTTTCCAGCCTCAATATCTAGAGCAAGATGCACTAGAGCTCTATCTAAGACATAAGCTGGGCGCAGATAAGGAGAATTTATCAAGTTGTAACCACTTTCTGGATTGCATGTTAACCATGAGCTGTTTGTGGCAGTGTGATTCCACACAACATCTGTGACACTCAACATAGACCAATCTTCACAAAGCTCTTCCACCAATTTCTTGACATCCTTAAATGCAATGTTACTACCATCGTCACATAAATTCGAATTGAAATTGAGCTGGTCAGCAATTGAGTAAGAAGAATTGGAACAACCAAGCTCTTGCATAGGAGTGAAATGAATGACATTATAGCCAGATTCCTTTGATACCTGAAGACGACTTTTCCAACTTGAAAACTTACCCAGCAATTTTGTTAAAACTGTCTGCATACAGATGGCATCCAGAGGTAACAAGTGATTATCTGGACCTACATGCAATGAGGGGTCAACCAGCAAATAACCGCTTCCACACTTTTTCCCATCACAGTCAAAGTAATATTGAAATGAGCCTGCGGTATCCAACTGAACTGGGACATAGCAGTCATATACATTGCTAGTTGCTGTTGTTCTGTATCGCCATTTCAGTAATTTAAAATGTGATTGATCAGAAACATTGCAATAAACATTTACTACCCTTGCAGTTAAGGTAGGACCGAGCACAAAATGTAGTGTCCAACCTTTTTGTAGACGATAAAGAACTCCATCACTGTGTTCACCATACACCAGATTCAGAATTCGAACCTGGGGTACACAGCTTGATACAAGGACAGACATGATGCTAGACAAACATTTACATTTCTACAAACTTTTAACACAAGTACAGTGATGTGCCTGTAGTATATATCATAATATGACATATATTATATGTTTCTACTGTAAAAGTTATACAAATTTCTAAACTGTAATTATCAGAAAACTATCTCGTATGGATTTTGAAAAGAAAGCAGCCGGGGTATACTTTAAGTTGGCCATTGNAGTAGTTATCAAAATCAGTTTTTAACCTAAAAGTAAATGTTTGGATGAATTATAAATGGTTAGAAGCATGCATAGCAGATATGAAATATAGCACTGCCATCAACTCACAAAAGCTATTGGGTCATTCTCTGTCAACTGTCCCAGCTAGCAAACCCACCATCTCAGATTTTCCTCAAATTTCATAAGCAGGTAGAACTTTTCATGCTGATTCCAAAAAACTAAATTTTAATTGAAATTGGTTGAGGTTTCGTGAAGTTATGGACTATAGAAAATGACTACTTTTTGTGGTCAATGAAGCGTAATGACTAGCAAAAAAATCATGAACTAACTTCAAAACAAAAACGTTCTCACTGCAATCATTTAATTGCTGCAAAAACTTGACAAAAGGTTGTCTCAAGTATCATTTCTTTAGTAGTGAAGAAAAAAATTTAAAAATCCATGTGCTTACCCCAATTTTGGGGTAAAGAAAATGGGTAGTCATCAAAATCACTCATGCGTGACATAAATTTTGAACGGTGATAACACAACGAAGACATATGCTATTGGCATGAAATTTTATTGGAAACCAGGTTGTTCTACGAATTTTTACAGGGGTTGATTAGGTTTCTAGCATTTCTGGTTTAAAAGTTATGGCCTAAAAAAGGTGAAAAAATTAGGGAAATCCCCAGAAATCCCTTTGGGGATTATTTACAAAGTAAGCAATGAGGATATTTTAAGACTAAAATCTCCTCAGTGAGAGCTTTCAGATGATGTATTGCACATGCCAATAGCATGTGTGCTCGTCGAGATATTACTATTCAAAATTTATGTCATATATGAGTGATTTTGATGACTACCCATTTTCTTTACCCCAAAATTGGGGTAAGCGCATGGATGTAAAAAAATTTTCTTCACTGCTGAAGAAAGGATACTTGAGACAAACTTTTGTCAAGTTTTTTCAACAATTAAATGATTACAGTGAGAATGATTTTGTTTTAAAGTTAGTTGATGATTTTCTTGCTAGTCATTACACTTCATTGACCACAAAAAGTAGTCATTTTGTATGGTCCATAACTTTGCGAAACCTTAACCAATTTCAATGAAATTTAGTTTTGTGGAATCATCATGAAACGTTCTGTATGCTTATGAAATTTGAGGAAAATCTGAGATGGTGGGTTGACTTTTCCAATTTTTTTGGTTCACTTGACATACAATGACCCCCACAACATTATAGAATTACCTAGTTTGGCAAAAACACACACCTGCTTGACCAGTTCACCGATCACACAGTTTTGGAGCAATTTTAATGGCATTAACAAGACTTTGGCCATTTGTCATAAAGATGCAAGAATGCTTGTGGTCATGAAAAATTGATCAAAACTCACATTATTTCTAGTTAAAGTTATAATCCATGTTCAAGCAAGGATAATATCTCAGGCTTGGCTTAATCAGTGTGAAAGTTTTGAATCGTGTTTTTTTCAGCTTTATGCTTTATTTATGCTAGGCTTATACAGGCCTGTAAAAAGACATCTATCAGTTTTGACTTTTGGCAATAAAATGACACATAACCCAGTGAATGGAACAACCCCAAACACTGAGAAGTATCAGCATACGCGTATATATACCNGGGTTTTCCGAAAGTCCGCCCAATCTTTAGTCTGCCCATGGGCACTTATTTTAGGTGGGCGTTTATATGGTGCTAATATTTGAGTTGAATGCCGGTACTACTTGTACCTGTCACCTTACATGGTACGTCCAACGTTATACTGAGTTTGAATACTATTTGTAGTTGTCACCTTACACCAGTGGTCGGCAAACTTTTTTTATCGCAGCGCAGATCACCTTTTCAATAGCTATTGAAGGCCACTACCTTTGAAACCACTAGAACAAAACGAATCAGACACAGGCAATATGCAACTGCCATATAACAGCTCGGGCGGTTATTTGGCTCACGTCTTATTTTCCCATTTTCTCTTTTTTCCAATTAATGGACCAGAGCGGACTTTCGGAAAACCCCGGTATTACCTTGAATGCACATGATATGTGGTTAGTGACAACTTTAACTTTACACGACTTACAGGAAAGAATCTAAACACACACAATATCATACCTTTACCTATAGCAAATCAGGTTGGAATCAACAACCTTTAAATCTGGAATCATATTTTAAAAAACAATAGGCTAATCTATGTAAACTACAGCAATGACAAAACAGACTGGATTGTGTTGTAAGTGCATGGAAGAGATTTTTGAACATATCTGTTTCATCACAGCTCAAGCAAGGTTTTTAAGGTCAATTTTATGTAACAACCCAAGACAGTTCTTACAGGTCATTTCTAAAAACCAATAATCTTGGTTATCAGCTCTACCTGTCAGAGTTATTAAATATGCCTTTAATTTAAACAGGAATTTATGAATGCAACCTGCATGAAATATGTCTGGAAAATTAATGGCAATCCTAAGTTCTGCAAATGTGGAAAGGGCAATTTATTTGACCAAAGCTTCACATGCTAACTGAACTGATACATATCAATCAAATAAAATTATGTCAATGACTGCCAGACATACATAGGCGCCAAGTTTGAAATTTCAACAAGTGTGCAAAATGCATGACATCACAAAAATGATATCAAAACCTGCTTATTATGTTTGTAGCTGGGGTAACTAACTAGAAAACCACCTGGATATACTAGGTACCCTGGGAAAATGCAAACATGATTTTGATTCTGATGCCATTCTGCGCATGACAAAGGTTTTGACAGATTACGATTTAATCTTGTTTCAACTTAGAAGACTGACTGTTATGAGTAATGAGTAAGGGTCAGTGACATCGGTACCATCAACGTAAGAGTAATCTACCAACGTAGGAGTTGATTTAGAAGGCGAAGTCTGTTTGTACCTCCAGTATAGGGATGCCTTTAGGAAGCAAGTTTTTGCACCACTAGCGTAGGGGTTGGTTTAGAAAGCTACTGTTTGCAGGGGCGTATACTCCAGGTCTGCGGCACATACCCTCTGAAACTGAACATGACGTGTCATCCTCCAGATCATGCGATCGAGGGAAATCACAAAAAAGCATGTACTTTCCAGCACACACCTTATGTACTCGACTGCTCTTGTATAAAAGAGACATTTGCGCAGACTACTTTTGCAGTTGTGAGCTATGCTGTTTCAGGACTGAGTGAAACTGGCAACCCTGGGTGTGTGACATTCAAGGCAACACACCTACAGGGCTCGAAAACTCGTAATAAAAGGAGACATTCACGCAGAGCCGCAGCTTGTTTCTGCCAGGGAGCAAATCTACCCCTAAAACCTACAGAAGTAACTTTATTCACCATGATTTTGTACAATTCGGAAAACAAAATTCGCGATTAACACCTTCCGCTCTTTTAAGCTAAGGCTAAAATCTAGCAGTTTGTATGGGAATATCTCCGCCAACGATTGCGCTAGAAGACAGCTGTTCAAACCCTCAAAAGAATCAGCAAGTCTTCGCGTCTGCAATGAAAAAAATATTTGGTTTTAGGATTCAGGTTTTTTGTGAGTGGCGTCATAAGTGGAGTTGTTTCAGCCCTTTTTGGCCCCAGGCCTAAACTGCTAAATGGTAGTATTTCTCTCAAGTTTTTATTGAAAACTACGCTAAAATCCAAATCTTTTGATACTTTTGATGACTTGCTGGAATTCTGGTTCAAAAGTTATGATCTAAAATAAACAAACAAAATAACCCATCTCATAATCAGAGAATTACTTTGTTTGTTTATTTTAGATCAAAACTTTTGAACCAAAAACGCTAGAAAATTGATCAAGGTCTCAAAACACTCGGATTCTATCCTAGTTTCCATTGAAAACTTGAGTGAAATACTTTTATCTAGCACAGCTATGTCCAACCCAAATGGCTTACTGGGCCAAAAATCATGTCGCTATCTTAACCAGGGCTGCACATTTGATGACATATTAATGAGGGCTGCACATTGAATGACTTACTTAGATCTTAGCAAACCAAATTTAGCTGAAGCTAATACACTGAAAGTGTCCGAATCCTAATTGCAATGTTAACAGATGTAATAAAGTGGCACTAAGGACACCACCTGCATCAAAAGTGTCAAATTCAAGGTTATCAAACTAAAGAAAGGTTGTCAATATGTAGGATACTTTTACTACAGCGAAAACCTAAACTGGGCCGCACAAAACCTTTGCCTGGGCCGCAGGCAGGACATAGCTGATCTAGCAGTTGGGGGCAGGTCAGGTACCAGCAGCCAAAAATGGTAAAAACTTACTTTACTTAGAACGTCACTCACAAAAAAACAAAATTTTTTTTACATTGCAGACTTGAAGACTTGCCGAGTCTTTTGAGGATTTGAACAGCTCTCTAATGCAAGCAGCTGAGGAGCTATGTGATTGGTAAGTCAAGCAAAGTGAAACATCTCTGGCTTTTCCCCAATTTCCAAGTATGATATACTTGTAGACTGGCAGCGAACGTGCTAAAGGCCATTTTGTCGCCCATTGCTTTGTCACAGCAATGTTGTGAAGTATACTTCATCTCTCTTACAGTGGCGAAGCTGTTATGAGACTTGACTATCAAATATTATTGAAATTGCCCCTACCTAACCTTACTGCTGGATCCACCCCTGGTTTCTGCAGCTGTGACCTGTGCTGTTCAAGGGTTGAGTGTATTTTATTCCCTTGTAGTTTCGACCAGCCAATCCTGGATGTGTGCTATTCCAGGCGCACACCTTCTGGACTCATGGTCAAAAATATTTGTGCAGACTGTTTTTACAGTTGCAAACTGTGCTGTTGTTGGGCTGAGTGTTTTACTCCTTGGCTTTATTGTGCAGTCTGATATTTTTGCAATTATGACTGCTAGGTGGTAGCATTGAGTGTACCTTGCACCTGCATTGTAAGGTTGAGCACTGATTGCTTAAAGACAATACAATGACATTTTAAGTTATACAACAATGAATAAGGAGAGTGCATGTATAATGATATGCACTGTATCAAAAACTTTCACCAAAACACTGGATTTGAAAAGCAAATTTGACGCCACAGTGTGATGTCACAAACAGTGCACACCCAGTAACAATCACTACCACACACCACTGACTGTCTGTACCTCCACCATAAGGAGTTGATTTATAAAGAGATTGTTGGTACCACCACCATAGGGATTGACTTGAACAGTGGCAGTTCATACCACCAGCATATTGATTTGATTTAGAAAGCGACTGTTCATATCACCAGCATACGGATTGACATAAATGCAGCAAACATTTTAGAGGATAGGTGAAAGAACAGTTTATAGGATAGGTTAGGGTTCCAAATGTTTCACAGGGTAGGTTTGGAGTCAAAGAAATGTCTCAGAGAATGTCGAGTTGATAAGTTGGGATGTAGTGTAGAATGGTCCACTTTAAAAAGTGGCTGGTGGTGGGACCCATGGAACAGGGATGTTCCATTGATCCGCAATTTATATTTCCTTGTTTATTGAAAAAGTTTATTGCACAAAAAAGAGACCAACAAAGGTTTACTGTGAACAACCTAAATAAAGTGTTTTATGATGTCAAAAAAGCAAACATTGAACTTGAGACAAGCAGCAAACAATAGATATGAGACATTTCACTGGCCATTCCATATCGTTACATCTGATGTAAAACTTTTACACACTACAGAGTAAAAGTTTTTCTAAATCAACCCCTACGCTGATGGTACAAATATTTGCTTTATAAATCAACTCCCTATGCTGGAGGTATAAACAGTTGCTTTATAAAGGCATCCCTATAATGGAGGTATAAACATTTGCTTTCAAAGCTGTCCCACACCCCTATGCTGCTGGTACAAACAGATGCTTTATAAATCAACCCCTAGATTTGTGGTACGTGCCTATGCTAGTAGTACATCCGAACCTACGCTAGAAGTAGTACTGAAGCCATTGATCAGTCCTCACTGTTATTATGCTTGTATGCTTATGATGTATTTTTGCTTTATTGTCTTATCCTGTGTATTTTTAAGGTTATTTTTTCTGAGTTTTGCAAACAAACTGAACTGAGCTTAAATGGGTAAAATAATATTGGTTGAAATATTCTAAAGTATCTCTTAGACTAATGTTAATTTAACAGGCGATACCCAATTATACAAACATTCATAAATTTTGCAAAAATTTTAGAACACGTTCAGAACAGATTAAACTGTAATCACAAAAAATTAAAAACACACAATTATCCAAGGATGTGCAAACTGCAGCCCTATTATCAATCTAAATTTTGTTTGCGACATTGGAATGAATATTTAGTGAAAAACAAAAATTCAACCTACATTCAATCAGAGATAATTTTAATGCGACGAAGTGGATTAACGTACACTCTACCTCATAGGACAGGTAGTACAGGGCAATGCGAAATGCATGTGCAGCTAACACGTAAACTAAAAAAAATTAGTAAGTTTGGCTTTCTTCAAACAGTTTCAAAGTAGTGCTTGGAGTAAGACTGTTAAATTATTGCTTGTGAAAAATTGGCTCATGGCTCACTTTGCTGTGCAACTGTTCCTCGTTTACATCATCTTTGTAAAAGTCACATACAGTGAAGATGGTGCTTTTTTCTAAGGTACAACTTGGAAATGATTTAAGCTAGGTTGCAATTTTTTGGTCTTCTATTACAATTAGTTACACACATTTGAAAACGTTTCAATAAATTTCAGGAACAATGTCTTTTCAAAAAATGAAAAATTAGAGGGAGTGCCAACGCCCCAACCAGAATTGCCCTCATTTGCATATCGTACTTATCATATGACCACTTTAACCAATCACGTTTGACTAAAAGCAAAACACTAACAGCCCTGTCATAGCTTTTGTTTTTATCATTTTGACTGTAAGTAGTGTTAAGTGTATTACTTGTGTAACGGGGTATTTTTCCACTCCAGTTTGAGTTACTGTATGTCATCACACAGCTGTTAACGAATTCTGGGTTGACGGTCATCCGTTTTTTACATTGTACCTGGCAAAGATCTCAACTAGCCCATCGCATACTGTAGCCTAGCCTTAGGCTATGTTACAGCTTAAAGTTTGTGATGATTATAATAGGCCTGCCTAGTATTTTCCACTTCGCTTGAAACTTCTGAGGTTTTCGTATAGAAAAAGGCGTATCTTGTTTTGAAAACCGTGTGCGGTTCTGCAAAAAATCTTTATC
>JGI24158J21664_10001553_pt1 | contig 26122 bp, 12 predicted proteins | sample Ectturendosymbi3_FD_21664 | JGI IMG/M metagenome (IMG submission 21664) | reverse complement strand
AAGCAATCGGCTAAGGGCCGGCCCTGACATTTAGCCTCATTTCTTGTAATGTCACGACAATGGTGACCAACCAATTCAAAAGATATTTATTCTCTGACTCTTTCAATTTGCGACTTTCTGCCTATGTTTAATGCATGGGTTCGCAAGTCATTTGATTTGCCTGAGCTTAACCAAACCCTAAGTGCATCAATGTTTTCATCCAAGTGCAAAACATTTGCTTTACAAGTACGTATCACCTAGTTTAGCTGGACATTCTTTTCGTGTTAATGCAGGTTAAACTTGGTATTTTTGTGCCAATTCACAGTTGTGCAGTTTGATTTCTGTTTAATCTCAAATATATTTTCGTGTCCTTATGCAAATATAACTCCTAGACTGGAACTTTTGGCGTTTATTTCATACATTAAAATTTCACGTTAAACCTATTAAATATTGATGTTAAATGGATAAAGCAAAGCGTGATTAGTGTTGCTTTCAAAACACCTCTAAAAACAAGATTATGAATCTGTATTGATAAAACTTCACATCAGCATCGCCCGGATGAATATTTTGGTTTCACACCAAGCTGTCCCCCCCACATTTTGCAACAAAATTGCGCCCATGCTTTAACTTCCCCTTAGAGCACGGGTGAGAACTTTGCTGACATCACCCAGAGTTTCGAACCTACCAGGTACAAAAGACGATGATATGTTCTTCAATAGTTTCAGTTCAGTTGCAAGGGCATCGACGTCTATGTCGTCATGCAATTTTAGATACCGGCATGTAAAGACAAAGCGTATGTAGCAAGTTGTCTGTGAGGATGCCAATTGTATTGCCAATGCAAAAATAGAATATAGCTATTTGGTGTTGCCAATGCTAAAACAAAAACACAATTGAAATTGATCTGTCAAATATTTCTTTTGCGTATACAAGATTCAGCAAAATTTCATTATTTAGGAATTGTGTTGAAATGCTTGAAATTACACCAATTTTTCGATGATGTGATACGAAAATTTTTGTACACACAAGCAGGTAAAATCACGCCATTTTAGTAAAAAATGGTGTAACATCATCTGTCAACACTGTTCGACAACACTAATGCGGTATGCGAGCCCTAGCAGGGTGACTAGACTGTGCACCATGTATTCTGCCAAACATTCACAAAATCCTGCCAAATTCACTACCAAATAATATTGCCAGAATATTCCCAAAATTCTGCAAAATATTTTTCATTAAACGATGTACTTTAACAATGGCAACACTAATTATGTTACCCAACACTAATTATATTACTTAAACTTATTTGGACAAAATTCGAAATTTAAAAGTGGGGGGGCCTAGGCCAATGTGGCCCCCCGGTTCCGCAACCTATGCCTTGGGGTATTGAGGCAATATTTTAAGGACCCCTGCCCTAGAATGAGTAAACGAATAAAGCTAAGTGCTGATGGCTACCAAAGAGGTAAAGCCAACAGGAAAGAAAATGTATTGAAATATGCCGGGTGCACAGTTGCAACTGTAAAGAAAGCAGAAAAAAGGAACAGCAAATGATGACAAAGGTGGCGAACGGGTAGAAAAAGCAAGATACATAATCAGGGGTGTAGTGCTGAAAAAGGAGGTGTGGGAACTTCCCACAAGGAAGACTTCACCAAATTCTTTGAATAAAATGTGCATTTGCTTACAAAGTTTTCCACACTGGATGTTCCTGTTTCACTGTAGACTTTTGACTAGCAGTGCGAATCTGCGTGTCACTAGCACATATGTGAGATCGCAGCCATGTTTTAATGTTTTTAGGTAACCTAGTGCAAAAAGGTGAGGGATCGCGTTCCCACACCAAAAAAAGGTGCGGGAACACCGTTCTCACGACCACCCCACTGCACCTCTGTCCATAATCCAGAATGATGAACAAGACCCATTTCAGTTTGTGAGTGTTTTGATTTTGATGTTTTTATATTCCTTATATCTTTACTAAGCACAAACCATGATCTTCTTTCATTTCAAATTCTTGTAAGCCTGAATAAATTTTTGAGGGGCGGAAATGGCGTCACTTTTGCGGTCGGCCCCGGGTGGCACTTTGCCCCGCTACGCCACTGCGTTTAATCAATTTATTTCTGCTGCAGTGCTCCTGCAAAGAAATGAAAATAAGGTCATACGCAACATTGCAGCAATAAACAGCACAGAATCGAAAACAATAAGAAACTGAGATTGAAAAAGCTAGTTCGTTCTGTTGTGGGAAATCTTCACGCAACGATTTACGTAAACAATTCATGGCCGTAGTCAGGGTCAAATTTTTACCGAGTCGAATATGTTAATTGCGTCCCCGGTTGGGAATGTTGTGAAATGTAGCTTATGGAGATCTAACATCCTGTCTTTATTTAATTTAGGCTGGTGGTATCTGTGGTGGTTGCAACGCAATGTAGCTGCAGTGCTGTTCTTTTCAAAACAGTCGCACAATAACATATGATTTGATTTATCGTAACAAAAATGTTTTGCGGCAGCATTACAGAAAGTTTAACGAGGCCAGTGCCTCATTTGCTTCAATGTAGCTACGGCGTGGCAATTGTTTACGGAAAAAAGGGCTGAAAAGTTAGAAGACAACTGATCGTCTTTAAAACACATACTTTGCAAAAAATCACTAGATTGCAGTGAAAAATCACTAGATCTAGTGAAAAATAACGTGCGGAACCGGTAGTCAAATCAGCTCCAACGCCGTGTGCATAGCTGCACCAAGTGAATAAAACTCATCGGCGATTGTGACGACACAATAAGAGATAATCCTATGAGCACGTTCAAATTTCATTCTCGCAGTTCTTTGGTGGTGCCCACCTAATATCATTGGTTAGTTAGTGTTTGTGGCATTTCAGACTCATTTGCAACTTGTTGAATTGCTACTGAAAGAGTTTTACGCCGTTACTCAGAAACAATGGATACTGATTTGGTATGCAATAACAAGAAGTGCAGGAAACCACTTCATTCCGGACAGGCATGGGTTACCTCATGCTCACACATATTTTGCGAAGCCGATGGAGAAAAACACCTAGGTAAGTGAGACTGCTTATGATCTGGAAGGCAGTGTGTTAGAACGCAGTATGTATTTTTTTAGACCAGCAGCAAGCTTGATTTCAGAGTGCGAAAACGCATAGGGAGGAGTATGGAAGATGCCCTACAGTCCCCAGCAGTTACGCTGCACGCTAGGCTGAGTACCGGTACGGCTTAAAAATCTGATGCCGGCGGTTTTGGCTGCAACTTCGAATTCTTGTGTCGACTGACATGTGCTTTCACTAAAGTTTGGCCTTCAACGTGATGATTCATCCGACATTTCTATCAGTTCCCAAAAAGTGTTAGTGGATTTTACTTTGCTGCTGTTGTAAACTGTGTATCTTGTTTGTACAGTATTTGCTGATTTGGAGCGATAAACTTTGGTTTCGGTTAGGACAGTGGTTCTCAACCATTCATGAGCCGTGGCCCCATTCTAAGTTTAACTGGTGAATAGCCTACCTAATATATCGTGACACTTGGGTTATGCAATATCACCGTAAAGCTACTTAGTGAAGGCCTCTGCTCGTGCCCCGTTTGAGAAACCCTGGATTAGGGTGTTTTGCTGTCATGCCCATGCCTTTGAACTGCTTGATGTGAATTCGGGTATCGCCACATTTGTTGGATATGGCTATGTACGCGTAAAACTAGTCTAGTGCATTACATAAGAAGGTACATCATGGGTTGTGTTTATTGAACTATTTGTCCACTGGCTGGAATTAAAAAATATTGCCAACCCGTAGCGTAGAGTATAGCCCTTGGGCCAGTGCTTCCCAAAATGGGTCGCGACACAAAAATGGATCGTAAAGGGTGAAGGCGATCCAAACCTGAGTCAAAAAAGATTGCTGACATTGAAAACGAACTTAGCAACACACTGCCAAAAATCATCCATACAATCAATATTTTTTGTAATATTAAGATTGTCATAAGCTGCTTTAGGCTTGGGTCGCTAGATGTTCACCAAACTCAGGCTTGGGTCGCGCTCAAACAAGTTTGGGAACCGCTGTCTTAGGGGAATCAAATGCACGCAAAAACTTGATACTGCAAGTACGTCTTGCAGTCAGTGAGCAATCAATAGCGATTCGTGTAGGACTATGCAGAAGTGGTTACCTCAAACCGATTTAAATATGAAAGTATGGTCCAGGCAAATGTGTATTTGGCAATATGCTGCAAAGCGATTGACGTTAATCCGCGATTCAGGTCTGTGGCATCGGAAGAGCTTCCAGCCAGGAAACAGCTTAATTCGTTTGCCGTTCTAAAATTCAGATTTACCGTTTAGTTAGAAATATGGCACAAGCGTAGTCAGACACACTGTCAAATTTTTCTCGAACGTAAAACTTTCGAGAAGATTATAAAACTATGATACGATTTGTGATTTTCCTAAAAAGTAATTCGGTGGGACGGCAACGAGATAAGTTACGCAATCTTGAACATTGCAAGTAATGACGGTTAAAAAATGATGAGAAAATCCAATTTTTTTATTTGTTTAGAAAGAAAAATTCCAAAAAAAGAGTATTTTTAACTGAATACTTCCTACAATTATTTTTTTGTACAATTTTACATCAAACATATTTTTTTTAATGTACGTAACAAATTTTTCAAATGCACAAATTTACATCAAACGACCAACGTTTAATTTTCTGTTCTTTTTTTGTAAAGGCGTCTAAACTACAAGAAAGGTGGTAGACTTGCTTGTGCTTACAATGAAATATCCAGGATATTGGATCTGTTATAGGTTTTCTGAAAATTAAAAAGTTTTTTCAGAATTTTCTAAACTGTCAGTTTTTAGTTTCAAAATCGTTGAAATCACCCGCCTTTGCTGCACACGGTGACTTGTCTTTCGACTCGTGACGCCAGTTGCTTTGATGCAACTACGTCTCAGATTTGGAACCTTGTGTGGTCATTTTTCCCCTACATTTTGCTGTCGCGAATAATGCTTGTAATGTAACAAGATTTACTTCAGAATTTACTGTAAACTGCACCGTGTTCCGGCGTTAGCTGTATCTTGTGAAATTTGTAGACTTTTCCTGACGCTCCCCACATCCAGACCTTGCATAGGTGGTGCTCCTTGTGCGGCTTACAGTACACAAAATGACTCTGATTTTTAATCGATTATGCCGTGGAGTGTTGTTTTTAGTTGGTACTCGGTACGGTTTTTGACGGCGATTCAAGCTATAAGAGCTAACGCGCATGCTTTTAGGAAAAAAACTTGATTGCCTAAGTACAGCAATACGTTTTACAGGTTGAAAACGCAAGGTCATTTCACTTTTGTAGCGATACCAGGGATCAAAACAAAAATTTTGAGGTGCCTCTGCGCGTAATCGTGAGAAAATGTTTGCTTTTCAAACAATGGTTCTCATAAACTTTAACCCTCCACGAACCCCCAACTGTTCGAGACGCGATTAGATCCCGAATTAAACCATATTACGTTGCCAGCTGCGTATAACAGTGTTTTGTGAAAGGTCAAGGTCCTGGTGTAATTTAGGAATTATATTTATTCAGAAATGTGTCAAAATCAAATCCCACTGAGTACTGATCACCCATCACGCACGTTGGTTGACGAGGCTGTTGATCCTATCACTTGACTGGGATAAAGCCACCTTCATGGCAAGCCTGAAGTTAAGACGTGCCAGCAGCTTTGTTTTTGTGACGACCAATGCAGAGTGCTCGGCTTTGCAGAGATAGGTTGTGACGAAACGCGGTGTCAAATGAACAGTTTCGTCACGAGGTTGAGGAAGGGTTCGCGGTTGCTTTCCCGAAACTTCGAGAGGATGGCAACGGTGGAGAACTGCACCTTCAAGCGGCCAGAGGCCTTCAACCCAATCAGATCATCTTTGATCTCGTTTTCTTGGTCGATGTCGTCAAATGCAATCGTGCAATGATCCTGTATCCATGGACCGGCCGACAGAATCGGCAAATAGCCATTAAAACTGCCAGAGAGACTTCAAATAGAGCCTGATTTCGACTGCGAGTGTGAAACACAAATCATTCTGAGCATCGTCATCATTCAGGGTTGAAGCGAGCTCCGCAAAGTTAAGGAATAATCCGTTTCTTCAAGCGGTTGCTCCAAAGCCTCTACTTTTGTCGAAGGGAGTTGATCTTTTTTGCTGCTCCGACGATCGTGACTTTGCTGGAAGTGACATGTTTAGAGCGTTAAGTTCCCTTGAAATGTCGCTGATGTACGCAACCCTGGCGACGAAGGTAGGCTCGCTGAAGCAGCCTGCAAAATGACTGCTTTTCTAACGCAGAAGTTTTCTTTATTTCCTGACGCAACTGCAGGTCCCGGTTCAGAACTTGGCTGCAAGATCCCCAACAGACTTCGGTGTAGTGGAGAGGATGAGTGTATGCAGCACAGATGTCTTGACAGAAGCGGTGGTTGAATGAGTGCCCGAGCTCAGATGAAGTTCATTGCTGTGATAGCAGCAATAGCATCACCAAATTTCCTGGGGGTGTGTTGGTTGCAAGAGCTTGCCGATGGAGCGCACATTGCGTCCCGATGACGTTGCGGCCTTTTTTACCAGCGCAACGAGCTCGGATCTCATCGCTGGGGCTCCATCCTTTCTTGGTCCACTCGGTGCTGTCTAGTGTCTACGTCCATGAAATGGTTCACAAAATTCGTAATTTTCTCCGATTTTTCTGTTGTTTTGAGAGAACAGATCACGAACTCTTCCTCAACAGCAGATCCCACCACGTAAGGTGCGAAAACCAGTAATTGACTGCTGCTCGCTACGTCGGTGGATTTATCGAGTTGAAAGCTAAAGCGGCTGCGCGATTCCCGGATATCTTTGGTGACCTGAACTGCGTCACAACACTCTTTGGCCTGTCTTCAGTTCTGCGTTAGATGGTGTTGTTGCACAGTGGACTCTTGAGTTTCTTGGCCTCCTTTTGTGCACAAACCAAGTTCGACATCACCATGGCGCAGGGCTTTACAAGCGTGTCGGCAAATGTGTGAGCCTTTTTTCTCTTTTGCAATCGGGAGCACTGCTTGGTAGGAAACTTCAACGATAGGCTTCTTCGACGGTTGAAAACCGCGGTGAGTTAAAGTATTGCTAGCAACGAAGCGAGCTTTCTTGGTTCTGAACATGTCTTCAGAGGACGTTTTCAGCTTTAAGGTTTCATCTACAAGTCAGCCAGCACTTTGTAACACAGCACGCATTGCGTACGTTCGGTCCCATCCTTTTCCAGAAACTTCGTGAACCACCACAACTGCTATGAGTTTTAGCCACATGTGTAATTACTCACATGCAAAAGAGTTACGCGAGGTCCCCAAATGAAATGCTTTTTCCAGGGTCTAAATAAATAGGCTAACTCAAAGCAGCACGCGCTAAGAGAACCAAACTAAAGTATCACGCTGAAGAGTTTATTCACTAACCTTCTTAACGCACGCTCGTAAATCCTTTTCATCAACTCTCCACGCTAGAAAGAGGACAATGATTTGTACTACAAACCTCTATCAGCTAAACGCATGGGGACCACAAAAGTTTTGTGATGTCATATACATTGCGCGGTAAGAAATATCTGACCAAGTCGCTCCATGGGAAAGACACATAGTCAATTAGCCTTTTATGACACGTACTTTCATTTAAACAAACGTACTATTGTTTTGACTTAGAAACGCGACGCGATTCCCCGGAGATGGCTGGCACATCCCCAAGGTGTTTACGTATCCGATGTAGGGAGCCCCTGCATTAAACCTTGGTTCTCAACTCAGGTGTGCCTAGCATTTAGGTTAGTTGTGCGAGAGGTATTTAAAATTCACATCCAAATTAGATTTTTTAAATACTGTATGTATTGCCCATAATGCTGGACCTTTTCACGTATGTGTACTTTTTGATAAAGGCAGTGGATGGTCCACTTTTTGATAAAGCAAGCGAATGGTCTACTGATTTTTTTCCAAGACGATACAGCATAGCTACAGAACTTTGCCGCCATAGCTTGGGTCACATAAACGAAGACGAAGTATCTCAGGACTTATTCAACTTTTTGGTCACTTGTTTTTTAACATTGCAACAACATTGCTGAAATCGTACTGCAGCTTGTTCAATGTGAACCCTGCTCAGGAANCCAGGGTGATCCACCGCCCAGGGCCATCCTTTTTTGTTGGNTTGATATANTTAGAAAACATTAGAAACCTGTGCTTCCATGACTTTTCCTGATTTTCAGAGACAAGTGGAATGGTTCCAGAGTTATTTTACAAAATTGTCCCTGAAAGCCTATATATAGAAAATTGGGGTTATACTACCCAGGGTTGCCTGATGTGTGATAATTTTTGCGCACCTCACTACCTTAACATTTTAATGTGATTTTAAATGCAAAACGTGTTTGGCCAAATATGACCTTAGAACCTTATATGTGAAGAATCTTCCTACACCATGACTTGATATGAAGAAAAAACGGATCTAAATCGCGCATGACGTTTTCTACGCAAAATCAGAAATTCCCCTCTTAAAATCCTTTTTTGGGATCTAGTTTATAACATTTGTGTGTTAAGTATGTTTCGCTACGCAGATACGACTTTGTTGTGATAGTACAGTACTTTAAAATGGACGTCGGGAAGTCAAAAATAGTTTGGTCCGTAAATAACGGATGTCACATGGCCCAGGAAAACGTAATCAAATTTAGAGTTGCATTACACCCATCATTTCCCAACTTGTATAGCGTTTTAAGGTTTCCTGAACAGGGTAAATATAATCCAGTCTTTTCGTTGGAAACATAAAATGCGGTGTTTGTCTTTTCAACTAAGTCTACTATTGAAATTTTCATTTAGCTTTTCTGTGTCAGGCGATTTGTTTGAAAACGCGAGAGCAGCATGTTTCGTGTGGAAGCTGCAGTAAATTTTTCTTACAGTGATTTTGTGCTAACCTTCAGCTAACCATAAGCTTCATCTGGCTAAATGTATTTGTCTCACTAAGTTCCAGAAAGAAAATGTCCTGTTTGCGAGCGATCGCTCACCGGAAAGCTGGACATCGTTCGCATCGAGCTCAACCCATCCGAGTCGTACAAAACAATGATACTTTGTGGTCAGCGTCCTGAAGTTATCCTTGATGTTTGCACAAGAGCAATGTCATTCTGGTCGTACCAGACCCGCGAGGAAAGTCGTTACAAGGTTTGGTGAACAAAATGCCACGAGTGCTAAATTTTGTGAATGCCTAAAGGGCATCCTTATTTTCGTTTTTATTTTCTGAAACTACTTATTATGAAGGATTATGTGTCAAATCGGTGGAAAGAAAAATACAGCAAACTGGAGAAATTTTGCACAAAAATGTCTTCCAATTTTGACGTCGAGTCGAAATCGATGAACGCTGAAATGAACACCTTGAAAAGCGAAATGGAATCCTTGAAAATGCGATGCGAAGAGGTGAAGATTGCATCTGCTACGCTTGAATTTTCAATGCTTAGCTTCATGTTTGTCATTTCATTGGCCTTCGCTTGAATTACAATTTTTCCATCTTTCGTTTTAGTTGAACGAACAGCTTCGTCAAAAAAATTCGTACTTGCAAAAAGTCCAATCGTCATATGCAACCGTGCAAAGAAGCTCGTTGCAAAAAACTTGCAGCACCTCCGACTTTTCAACTTTTATTCCAAACAAAAAGGCTTCGAAAACAGTCAACAATTTTAGTGAATTTGATATTCGAATCGGTAAGTAGCTGCGATGTTTTGAGATCATTGTACTTTTACTAAGATCTTTCGTCACCCCTTTTTGTATCCAGCATGAAGTGCATTCCCTTTAACGCCCGCAGAAACCACGATTTTTGGTGGGCACATTTTTGGTTACAACTCGCCAGCCGCTAGTGCTAGAGAGCTGTTCAAACCCTCTAAAGATCCGCAAAGTCTTCTAATTTCGATTTTCAAAAAATTGGGAAGTTTTGGATTTTGGGTTTTTTGTCGATGACGTCAAAATAGGAGTAGGTTTTTGCATTTTTGGATGACGTCATCGGTCTCTGGGCGCCAACCCATCGAGCCGATTTCGTGGCTGAGTTTTTGTTGGAAGCTAGGCTGTAATCCGAGTCTTTAGAGTAGGAGTCTCAAACTCAAATTGCTCCTGAGGACTTGCAGGGTAGCCCGCGGGCCGCATTATGACGCTGACACAACAATAGCGGTACTTGAACCTGAATTTTACATCTTATTTCCTGCGAAAGGTATCATGAATTACAGGTAAATCATTTCTAGCCGTCTTTACGTTCGTATTAATCAATTCTTGTCGTCTAAGGAACTTATTCAATCGCGAGCTGAGCACTTTTAAATACCGGTGAAGAAACTAACGTAAATGCCATTCGTTTAATTTATTTTCATGACTGCGTTTCCTCTAGGGAGGGTTGCGGGGGCAGAGTACACGGCTTTTCGGTCTGGGTCGTTCCGGTTTCGAGACATTTCGGTCAGGCTATGAAATCTTGCAGAAATTGAATATGTTCACTTTTTAATGCAAACGTACTTCAATCAAAGAAAGGTTTTATTTACAAAAAAAATTTAAACATGATCCAAGATCCAACAGTTATTCAACATGAACGTATGGTTTTCGTTCATCAGCAAGCAAATTAAATCATGATCGACATTTTCAAGTAAATACAAATACTTAAAACTCATAATTACAATTCAGATTTAGGCTAATCGCAGTCATGACTTCTCAAACGGGAGTTGGTATAACACCAGCTAGCGTGACATTTCGCCTGCCAACATAATCATTTAAATAAACAAATGCAATCAGTTGTTTATGTACAGAAATGTCGTGACCGAAATGTTCCCACACCGAAACGGCCCAGACCAAAACGGCCAGACCGAAACGGCTCAGACCGAAAAGTGCTGTTCCGGTGGGGGCAACATCCATAGGAGGACTTGGAAAACCTGACGATCAACAGCAATTTCAGATAGTTCTGCTGGCTCCATACCAAGACTGGACCAAGCAAGGTCGGTGATGAAGTCACGCCACCTGGTCCTTGGACGACATTTGGGTGGCTTTCCCGTGGGTTTAGCCAGCAGCACTTGCCTCACCAATCTTTTGTGGGGCATTGTGGATACATGGCCGAACTAACGTGGTTGTGTTCCCTCAATTCAGAGAAGTGTTTCGACATTCGGTGCTCTGCGAATTTCACAACTGCGCAATTTGTTGCGAAGTGCCACATCGGTGGCGTAACGAGGGCGGCAAATCACTGGGGAGCGCCAAAAAGTCCCGACAATGTCGCAAGTTTTTTATTCAATGCAGTAGATTTACTCCCAAAAGATCTTAGGTTCAAATATGGAAGCGCCAAACTTGTTTCTTGCCCCGGGCGCAATCTAACCTCCGTAAGCCCCACTGTCACACCATGGACTCCTCGCAAAAATCCCATCTTTGGTGTTTGCACCTGAGTTAATATCCTTTCGGTCATTGCCCAGGATTCATGACCATAGGTTAGGATCGGAACAAAGACCAATTTGAAAACTGACAGCTTTGCGGTGTTTGAAAGCTCCCGTTTTCTGACTACAGAGCGATAAAACTCACGCAGAACTGCGTTAGCTTTACCAACCGTGTATCAGTCTCCTCGCTCCGCCTTCCGCCTCTCGTAAAACCATCCCTGGGTACTTGACCTTCTCCACCTGCTGCAGTGTATTGCCGCTCACTTGCCGCATACACTGCCTTGGGTTTGTAGAAAGACATAGTAGCCTACCTCGGTATTTTTCGCACGCAGCAGAAAACCGATCGAGTGCATGCTGAAGAATGTTGAGAACATGCAACCAGCACCAAATCGTATGCAAAAAGTAAGCGGTTGATCCTGCAGCTCCTGACTGTGACATCCTCGTCAACTCGGCTGTGACTGTCTATCCAGTTCATGTAGACCAGTGGTTCTCAACCCCGGTTCTGAGGGCCACATTCGGTTCCCAGGCACCCGTGCAACGCCCTCAGCAGTCTTTCAATAAAACGTCTAAAATTTTGTGTAACAGACTTCGTTCCACCATACAACAAAACGTGTCAATCGAATTGCGTTAAAAAATTTACTGAGGCTTTCCAAGAAAACAATCATGTAGGTCTGGATTTAGTTCCCTTCAGCGAAAAGGTTGAGAACCACTGATGCAGGCTATGAAAAGGATCGGTGACAGCACAAACCCTTATCGGAGTCTAACACCAACGGTGATCGGTCGTGATTTAACTTCCCCGACATGAACACAAACTTATGAGCAGAAATACAGTGACTTGACAACCAGTCGCAGGCGGCCGTCAACACCTACTCCCGCAACACTTCCCAAAGCTTTTCACAAGGAACCCGGTTATATGCTATCTCGAGGTCGACAAAACATATTAAGATATCTTTGGCATACTCCGAAGATTTATCGAAATTTTGCTGGAGGGTGAAATGTGGTCTGTAGTGCTACGGCCGTGACGAAAACCGGACTGGATCTCAGTTGAGTTTATTTGGCGAAAATTAAGAATTTCAAAGACGAGTATCATTCAGCTTTGGTTTAATTATTTCGCGGCATCTTTTTTCATGTCACTTGGCAACGTAAATGTTAGTTATCAGTATTTGAAGATTCCCAAAAAGCATGGCTGGCCGCGTGTTTGAGACCCCTGCTCTAGAGCCTTGTTTGGCTTTCTAGCGTTTCTGGATCCAAAATTATGGCCCAAAAAGCCAAAGTTTGGTAAAAAAATCAGAAATATGATATTTCGCAAAAGTTTGTGTTCAGTTTTAGCAATGTAATATTTTGAAATGATAATGTCTTCTGTTGGTTGGGGACACTTTTCCGAGGTCGTGCCGTTGTGCTTGCGGTGAGTCGTCTAACAACTTCTTCGTTTTCGTTGACGTGATTAAGCTTGTTTTTTTAGTTTATTGCTTCTCACAAACATTTTCTTTACAGCAAGCAGACCCCAGACACCGCCGCAGCGAGACAGGAACAGCGTGCACGACAACAACCCCTTCTCATTCCACACTTCTTCAATGCCATGCTCGCCTTTTCCGTTGCGAAACCTGATTGTCAAAGTCCACGTAAGCATGACAGTCATAAAAACCCTTCAGCTTGCAGCTTACTAATTTTGTTCTTGGTATGCTTTCGGTTTTGTCATCATTGCGTCTTAATTTTACTAAAATGATAGTGAGGGCTGAGTAATTAAGAGCATATTGAATTCCTGAAGATGTGATCCCGTAATTAAACTTCTTTGAGGGGGTTTCTATTTCTAATAAGAGTTAGATTTTTTCGTGCCGCATCGTCGGTAGGTTTTTCCTTATTTTTGCAATAAAAAATCCCACGTCCAGCGCACAGTTTCACCCTTGCGAAACAAGAAACAATTTGCGCTGCACTCCACCTATTCAGTCTTCCTTTCTGCTCAGGTCGTGATGAAGGAATATCACGGAAGCTCTTTTGACAGACTGTCATCGTAACTGGTTAAGAGACTGGTGGTCAGTCAAGAGTGGGAACATCCTATGATCGGTGATATGCAGCATGCCGCTTTCTCGGCAGACTGAGAGCAGTGTTTCTAGCATTACAAGTGCAGCTGGAAGTCACAACAGGACTTCGCCAAGTTNTTCATGCAAATATTCCTTGCAATGCATTGTACGCCTTANTGAATGAAACTAATTGGCAACACTTTTTGTTCAGACAATTAATGAAAAAATGTATGTTTTGTTTGGCAACACTGCGCTTTTGTTTGAATTTTGTCAACTGCATGAAGCCGGTTTGTTGCTTAGAAACATCCGCTTTCAGTTTGTGCAATCTACAGTACTTTGGTATGTAGGATTTCCTCATTTTCGATGTTTTCCATGAGGAGTCAACTATTATTTGAGATTGACTTGCCTCGTGCGTCACCTTTGAGAATAGTTTGAAAAAGCGGACAGCCAAGCTCGATGTAATATATTACATGTAACTTTTCATCAGCACAGCACAGAATTGGAATTTCTGAAAAGACGTGCATGAAAGTTTTAAGAAACTTGAAGAAAAAAGCTTTCCTGATTAGTATGGGAAGGACTTGAACTTGTGACTGATCTTTTCGATTTAGTTTTAACATCTGCAAACAAATTGAGTTATTTTCAGAGGTGATTTTCATTTCATCATTTACGGTGTTGGCGAGCTACACGTTAAACAAGTGACGCAGTTCAAGCTTGTTTTAATTTGCTTGTTTAGAGCCACGCTTACAACGATTTTTTTTCACGTAAAAATGTGTTAGTAGTTTTGAAAGTTTAGATTTTCAAGCACAATGTATTATTATTGATGCGTGTAGCAGTGTACAGCCTCATAACAACGAATATAATAAGTTTTGCTCGAAACTTCGACAGGTTTTCAGGGAAAACTCGGTTTGGACAAAGTCAAGGATGCTTGCGAAACCATACTTATTAATGCAAAAACCACATCGTGAGAGGCGATAAAAAAGAAAAATGAACCGTAAGATTTCTTGGTTCTGTATTGGAAGGTCGGTTTAGTTGACTCATTTTTTACTTAATAGCAGGGATCTCAAACTCAAATTGCTCCTGGGGCCAAATTAGGACTTATAAAGTAACCCGAGGGCCGCATTATGACGCTTGCGCAACAATGGCGGTGCTTGAACTTTACTAGAAACAGTTTTTACACCTTATTTTCCTGCGAAAGGTGTCATGACATGAGTTACAGGCAAATCATACCTAGCCGTCTGTACGTTCTTTAAAAAGGAACTTGTTCACTCGCTGGCCGAGAACCTATAAACACCGGTGAATAAACTAAATAACTTAAATTTTGATTATATGAAAATTCCTGAAACGCGTCGCGGGCCGCACAAAATGCCCTCGCGGGCCACATACGGGCCGCGTGTTTTAGACCCCTGATTTGTAGCTCCGATGTTTTCTTTTTTCTAGAAAGCTTAATTTTATACAGTGTTAAGTTCAATCTGTTACTTCTGCCCATGCTTTGTTTCAGTGTGACAATACAGCATACCGGCAATTGACATTTTTGGCGCTTTACAAAAATGGTCATGAGTTGAGTCAACTAGCACTAAGATAGGATTAGTTGACTCACCCTGTTGGATAGTTGACTGTTTTTGAATAAATCCTAGTAAAGAAAAACTATTGTATATTATCGAGCAAAAAAACAATCGTGACAGCTAGTATAATAACTGATTGCAACTGTAAAGCAAATAAACGAAGATTTATTCATTTATCCNTCCACTTTTTCAGCACATCCGTTAGAACCCAACGGCGCCCCNGCTAGTATAGATTCATTGTTGAATATCAATATTTTAGATTGCCTTTACTCCCACAGAAACACTCCNTAAGCTCAACAGACCGTTAACCATTATAACTGAAAAGGTATTAAGCATTCTTTAAAAAATGTGATGTTGATTTGCTTCATGAAGTATTTTCACTTAATGTCTCACTGAGTCAACTAACGTTTCGGCGCCTTAAATCTGAAAAATGTCAACAAATACTTTTCTGCTGAGAAAAACGATATGAAATGTGGAGTGATGCTTAAGCTATAACCTTCCAGAAATACTGTTTTATACATGCACCTACAAGAGGATATAAAACGTAACGAACTAACCCTGACAAAATGTACTTTTTTGGGTCGAAAAATACTTTCTGGCATAAACAATGGAATATCTTTTGCGCTTCACGCATGACTGGTTAGATACTGGCGGTGAGTCAACAATGCTGCTGAGTTAACCAACCCGACCTTCCCCTAGGTATCGGTACAATGGGTTCAAGAACTACAGCAACCTGGACAAGTGCCACCAGGCACGTAGCCAGAAATTTCAATAGGGGGGCGCAAACAACCGAGTTTCAACTTTATAAAGCATCATCCATGAAACGTGCATTTGTCTGGCGTTTCTTTCCTCATCAGTTGTCTTCGGATTTAAGCCGACAAACGAACGACTGCTTTCATTGGAATGACAAGTTTTTGTAGTGATGTTCTAAGCTTTCGCTTTGGATCAATGCCAACCTTTACTCGAGAAATTTTCCTGCACAAGTGCTTGTAAAAATCTCGATAATGCGTAGCACGATCTGCAATATGCTTTTGCATCCGATGTTTCGGAGGTTTTTGGTTTGGGTGGAGTTGGAGTCGGATTCCTAAAAACACTAGGAGTCGGAGTCAGATTTTTTTATCCCACTCCGGAAGTACAATTAAATTAATATTTGCATCGCACTCCTAACTTAGGAATCCCAACTCGTGCCTGTTGAAATGGCACAGTTTCGTTTGAAACTTTTATTAAACAAAAAATTCTTGCTATGCACCACGATTATTATTGATCACTATTTGCTACAAAATTGTTGACAGCCAAACTTCATTCACGTTATGTGAAGAAGTCGGAAAATTTTGGAAACTAGGAGTCGGCCATTTTACCTCCGACTCCGCAACCCTGGTTGAACAAGAAGTCATCGTGGGCGCAATTACAATGGTGCTTTATATGCACCTTTCTGATGTGCACCCAGACCCGTAACTAGGTAGGCTTGCCCCCCCCGAAAAAAATTCTCGATCCCATGGAAAATTGCGTAGGACATAGTTGAAACTAAAAGCTATTGGACATGGCTTAAAAATTTGGGCCCCTCTCAGAAAACCCTTCGCCTCCCCTGGTGTCCCAAGCTGGTTACAGGCCTGTGTGCACCACATGCCCGTAGCCAGGTTTTATGGTTTGTAGGGGCAAAATACATTTTTAGGGGGCAAGGTTTTGTTTTACAAAACAAATGAGGGAGCACAAAAAATTTAGGGGTACTTCCCTCGAATGCCTCCCGTGGCTACAGCCCTGGTGCACCAACACACGTGCAATCGGAGCCGAGTAGCGGTCTCGCTAATCTAAGACACCGACTTCCCAAGCAAGCCTTCTGGAAACCCCTCGCTAAACGTAGATCCTATTGTCCAATTCTTGAGCGACTAATTGACGCGTGCAGCTGATAAACGTAAACGCTAGAATATCTCAACGTGCTTGAAAAACGTTTGTATGTCGATAATCCGAAAAAAAAATTTGCGACGTTCGACTTATTCCGTAAAACCTTTGTACAGTCTCAGTAGTTACTTTAAACTTACTTTGTTTAACTTGTTTTGATCAGACTATGCTGAATTAACCGATTTCATTGAGATATACAATGGACTTAAAATGTAAACACCATCGTAGCTCCAGTATTACAAATCTTACCAACCACATTCAGTTGCATGTGAAGATAGCTTGGTAGCCTACTACACGTAATTACATTCAAATAACGCGCTTCTAGAAAACATAATAACTTGTCTGCGCAATTTGAAGTCATAATGGGAAAAAATCAATTTAGTTTCATTTTAGTCGCATGCACTTTGTCGAGAAGACAGATTTCAAGCTATCTGTAACTACAGGCAATGTCAGTCCTCTCAGCACTTACAAAATAAAATGCATCTTGCTACTTCCGATAGATTTTGCTACTGACTTTTCTCATTGCAGCTGAATGATTTCAAATAATTAGTTACTGTAGGATAGGGTGACAATCAACATCACATGAAATTCGAAACACTTTGAGACTGTAAACGCAACAGGTTACATGGGGATCGGCAGAAATTCTTCCAGGGGACAAAGTCGAAATTTTTATTATTCTTTTCAGGATCCTGACGATGGCATGAAAATGGACGTTCACAAAACGCTTTGCCCTTTCTAAGCCACAAAGAAAATTCCACATGTTGCGGGCTTGCGGAAACAGTCACAAAACTTGCGATTCGTTGGGAGAACCTGAGTTTTTGGTGTTTTTGTGTACGTTGGCGCGCAGTATAAAACTACGTGATTTACCGCTATGGGCGTCGGAAGGGGAGCAGGGGGGGCCGCCTCCCCTGGATTTTGAAAATTTCAGCAAAAAAAGGTTGTTTTCTTAGTTTCGAGCGGGAAAAAACAAATTTCACCAATTTTGGTTCCCCTAGAAAAACTTTGGAGAAATCCTCTAGTACCTCCCCCTGGGAAAAATCCTTCCGACGCCCATGCTTACCGCTATCAGCAGTCACTGTCTCGCATTACTTGCAAACATGTCTGCGTTTAAAAGTCACATGCGAGAAAACGCCTTTTAATTATCGTAACTTGAAATGAGCCTTTGAAGATTTGTTGTCATGCTGTAAAGCTGTTGTTACGCAATAAAGGCCAATAGCAGAACAATCCGCTCCGGTTTCGCACCCTTCCTCTGCAGGCAGGGGAGGGTTTTAGTGAACGGTAAGCTAATCACTGCATGAAACCAGAACAGTTAACCTTACTCTTGTGCAGTGTGAGTGTCATAACGACAAGTAAACTTTCATTGCAAGAACTGAGTCAAATAATCAAAATTAAGCTGCTGACTTCAAGTTTTCTAGAAATTTTTGGTTCTTAGTCTCAATTTCCAGGGTAGGCAAACTCCCGTTTTGCCACTTCCTAAGGACGCCCATGCCAGGTCAGATTTTAATATCTTGATAAGACTAATTTTTTACTTGGCGGCAAGGTGAACGGAATTCAATGATGAAAACTTTAACGCTCCACATAATTGTGGCTGAACCGTCAGAATACGTGTCATCACAAATAAATATTTACAATGAATGCTATTGTTGCTAAACAGTGACTATGGCTTATTAGAGACATCGAAATTCGATTATTAGCCAAAGTTTCAGCTTCGAGACATATCAAACGTATCTGAGCACCATATTCACCCATTTAGTTTAAGATCTGTACAAAAACAAAAATCTACGATCCTGCAAAACAATTACATTTTAGGCTATATTTAGGCTGCAATTAGTAGAGCAAACTGTCAATATTGGTCAGAATAACTCCAAAATGGAAGCAGAGGTTGGCCTCTGTACAAGTGGTGACCAGATTACAAATCTGCACAATCTAGATAAATTTACTATTCTGTGCATTGTTTCTAGCATGTCAAATCCTATCACTATTAATATTTTTTTCACGCTGTAACATCTTCATAGTTTGTGTTGTTGACCATTGGATTTTGTCATGTGTCTTGTGCTTTTGCGCACATCATTAGACCTTCATTATCATGCTTGCTGCATGGTTTCAATATTCCCAAACTGCATTGCCACTGACAGATTTTGCATATGCACTAACACCAGGCCCGTAACCAGGGGGGAAGCAGGCCCTGCAAAATTTTCTCCCCCTTGGAAAAATGTGTTGGACTTAAAAAATTTGGGACCCTTTCAAAAACTCTTCGCCCCACTTTTGGTGTCCCAAGCTGGTTACGGGCCTGAATAACACTATCATTAGGGGTGAAATGCAGTGATGTAGTTGAGACCGTAAACTTCGAGATCGAGACCGAAGCCGAGACCAGGGCCGGCCTTAAGCCGATGCAACCGACGCAGCTGCATTGGGCCCCGCGCCTCTGGGAGCCCGCGCCATGGTGTTTACGTAGACTATTCATCTTGCCAGATACACCTTGCGCTTGAGAATTCAGCAGAAACGCCATATAAATTTGGCTGTTAACAAANAACGCTCTCGTCAGAACTAGCAAATTTCCTCTCGAACGTTAGCAAACGTGCTCAATTTTCGTGTTAGCGCTGAACTGCATATTTGCGCTCTACCACGATCGTAACACGGTTGACTGAACACGATGACGCCATAAAACCACTGTTCACAGGGGCCCCGCTCTTAGGTCTTGCATTGGACCCCGCATGTGCTAGGGCCGGCCCTGGCCGAGACTATGAAAACTTCGAGACCGAGACTTCATCAAAAATTCCGAGACTGAGACTCGAGACTTGAAAACTTGTAGAGTATAGGCTATGCCGAAAATTTTAGAAAAAATTTAAAAAAATGTCATCATCACTTCGAAGTTTAAATTTTTTCAAATTTCAGGCATTTTTCTTATCTGTTTTTGATGGTTTTTTTTGTCTGCAGAACACGTTGAATTACAGAAGTCTTCCTTAGCCATACTGTCGCAGTAGTCCTATCTATATGAGGTCTCAAAGCAGTAGGCTTGTGAGCGAGACTTATAGCCTTCGAGACCAAGACGAGAAACCGTTGAGACTGAGACAAGACTCGCAAAAACGAGTCTCGAGACCATGGGCGTCGGAAGGGGGACATAGGGGCCTTGGCCCCCCTTGATTTTAAAATTTTCAGCAAAAAAGGTTGTTTTTTGCTTTGAGTGGGAAAAAAACGATTTGATCACTTTTGCCCCCCCTGGAAAATTTTTGGAAAAACCCCCTAGTGCCCACCTCCTCTGGAAAAAATCCTTCCGACGATCATGCTCGAGACCGAGACGAAGTCTCGAGACTCCATCATTGATGACAACGCTGATGTTGGTTTGAAAACACGTTTCAATCAATCCCATTTTGTTTGACCACAACAAGCAGGAATTTCAATAGCTTCTTTACAAATTTTGATTGGCTCCTTTGGACAGATCCTAACGTTGACTTCGGGTCATGTTTCTGCCCCTGTAGCAAATACGTCTTTGACTCAGGCTCCTGGTCCGGTTTAAAACGTAAACTCCGGCAGGAGTCCACGCCGGTGTCAAGCGAAAGTCTCGATTTGCGAAATTTCTGACCAAAGGTGTAGGAGCAAGCAAAATTTTAGGGTTGCAAAGGATTTTTGCCCGAATTTCTCCAAACTTGCCCGAAAAGTTGTTCTGTGACTTTTGCCAACAGATTTTCTCTCACAAAGTTCATGAAGACATTTTTTGGTGTTACCTGAAAAAAGAAAGGTCTCCATTTGTTTTTCTGCAAACGTTGGGCGCCATTTTTTAAGTCAAAGAAAGTCGGGAGGCAATGTTTTCCAGATATCAGGGAGTTTGCCCAAATATTTAGGGATTTTGCCCAAATCTTCAGGGATTTTTCCACGATTTTCAACAAATCACAACTTTTTGGGGGTGCGCTTTTACCCCCTGAACCCCCTCTTACACCACTATTTCTGACCCCATGGCATGCTCGCATGCGCAGAGTAATATTCTGCATATCAAATATGCTGAGAAAACTGATGATTAGTGCTTAGAGTTTGGTTTTTAGGTAAGTGGGCCGGGTTAGGGTTAGAAAAAGTAAAATAATTGAGGTCTAAGAGTAAGACGAAGTCCAATCTTTTTCAGTTGTTATAGCAGTGTTTTTTTAAGGTTTTTGAAAGGGTGTCGTGGTAGAGCTTAAGGGTGTCAATACCATTTTCCCTTCTATGTCTGATACTTTTAACTGATTTTCACAAAAACGAAAGTTTCCGTCTAAATATGCTTATTTGAATAGGACATTCACTTTTGGCAAACAAATACAGACAATTTCATAAATAGAAAGGTTCAATGAAGGTCTACACACTCATTCATTTTCTCATTTTCATGCCGCTTTTCCTTTGGGGAGGGTCGCGAGGGCAGCAGCCCTAGGAGGACTTGCAATACCTCGCGATCATCAGCAAGCTCAGATAGTTCTGCTGGCTCCACACCAAGACGGGACCAAGCAAGATCGGAGATGTAATCACGCCACCTGGTCCTTGGACAAACTTTGGGCCGCTTTTCCGTGGGTGTAGACTGTAGCCTGAAGGATTTAGTCCGCTAATGTTTCCTGGGACATTTTGGACACGTGGCCGAATTAGCATAGCTGGGAGCTCTCGATTAGGAGAAGTGGCTTGACATTCTGGGCTTTACGGATTTCAGACCTGTGTTGTTTGTCACGAAGTGTCACACCGAGACCTATTCGCAAATATCCCTTCTCTGCCGTTTATTCTTTTGACACTATTCTTTCAGCCGTCACCCAAAATTTATGGCCACAGGTGAGGATCGGAACAAAAACAGATTTTAAAACTGAAAGCTTTGCGTTCTTTGAAATCTCCCGTTTCGCAACCACTGTGCCATAAAGCTCACGCAGAACTGCGTTTGCTTTACCAATCCGTCCATCGATCAATTTGTTCCGACATCCGTCACTCGTGAATACCATTCCAAGGTGCTTGAACGTCTCCACCTGCTGCAGTGTTTTTTCGCTCACTTGCAGGAAACACTGCCTTGGGCGTCTTCTCAGGAAGCACTGCCTTGGGCAAGATATAATACCTCAATCTTTATAGTGCTGTTTTTCGTTCCTGCTTGGTTGCACGCAGCAGAAAACCGATCAAATGCGTGCTGAAGACCCTGTTGAGAAGGTCCACGCATGCAGCACCATTTCGTCCGCAAAACGCAAACGGTTCATCCTGCAGTTCAGCAGTGACACCCTTGTTGAGGCGTCTGCGACTGTCCATCCAATTCATATACACCAGGGCTCTCCTAATTTTTTCGGAGAGACCACATAAGCACATCAGTTCGAGGGCCAGACATCTTGCTTAATGTGATTTTTTGGAATATGCACCATTCTATTAAATCAACACATTTTTCATAAATATTGGCAAAAAGTATTGCGGCAGGGTGAAATGGCTTCACAGGTCGGAATTGGCCCGCGAGCCGTTGTGTAGAAGGCCCTGATATAGACAGAGGAGTAGTGCCAGCACACACCATTGTCAGAGTCTAACACCAAAGCTGAACAGTTGTGATTTAACCCTCCGACGAGGACACAATTTTCTGATCAGAAATACAGTTACTTGACGGCCAGCAAGAGGCACCAGTCAACACCGTACTCCCGTAACACCCCCAAAGATTTTCACTAAGAACCTGGCCATACACTTTCCCGAGATCGACAAAGCATATGTATAAATCTTTGGCATCTTCCCAGGAATTCTTAAAAATTTACTGGAGAGTAGAATTTTTTCTTTAGTGCTATGGTCGCGACAAAAACTACACGGGGTATCATCCAGCTTTGGTTCAATTATTTTCGTGGCGTCTTGGCACTCTTCCTGGGAAACAAAGCAAAGAGATGCTGCGGTAATTGGTTTATCCACTCCTGACTCCCTTTTGTGAATGGGGACGGTAAATTCGCTAAAACTTTCGGCACTCTTCCAAAACGCCATGCCACTTGACACACACGAGTCAGTCAAATAATCCCGCTTTCCAAGTTCCCCTAATTCACTACCAAACTTTTCGCAATTAGCTTTAAGCTCGGATTTAGCAGCGGCATCATAGACCTTATTGATGCACAGTTCTACGGAAGATTTCATCTGTGCAAAGTCAAAATATCCCGTCTGAAAAACTTTGCTCAGTTCTGTCAGGAGAGATGCCAGTGTTGACAAAAGGAAAGCACCGTGTTGAAATTTTTTGTTTTCACAAGTCGCAGTAAAACAACGCACCTTGCATCATTTTTACTTTTTGACCGCTGCTTCAATATGGCTCAAATATCCAAAATCTCACTCCTAGCTCGCATTGTTGCCTCACTCGACAACCACCTTGTTTTGCATGCGTACTGCCGCTGCCACTACTGAACTTTTAGTCTTCATTGTGGTCTGGTGCTTTTTTCTTCATTGTAGTCTGATGCATCGCCAGGCAAGCTGATCGAAACGGTGAAACAGTAAAACATTTCCACAATTATATGAAAGTGCTTTTGCAGTTTCGTACAACATACTGTACAAATCTGTGGCAGTATAGTAAGAGGCCGAAGCGGTGCGCATGACTATGCACAGACACCAAACTTACAATTTTCGCCTCCAACGTCTGCGCCAGAAAATGTCGGCCTATAACATTGCAGCCTCAGTTACAATAGCCACGTGCAGGAAAAACATGCTTATCTCAAATCGTTTTACTTCAATACAAAGCAAATCCATAGTTCGGCTTGCAGAATTTAGGGTGTCATTGCAACATTTTAGGGTGTCAGTTTGACACCCAAAAACGGCTTAAAAAAACATTGGTTATAGCCAGGTCCGTACCTAGCTGGGGACACCAGGTGAGGCGAAGAGGTTTCTGAGGGGCGCCCAAATTTTACATCGATAGCGCCAAATTTTTCCAGGGGACGAAAATTTTTCAAAGGAGGCTTTGCCCCCTCTGCGGCCCTTAGTTACGGGTCTGGTTATAGTTAGACCTGTACTATAGCTTGTTATGGGTATCTGACATTTAGCCAAAAGCTTTTAATTTGCACAACACACAAAAGAAGTAATGGCCAAACTTTATTCCTTTACTCTGAGGTGCAAAATAATTGACAAACAATAGTAGTGTTGTTGGTGAATTGTTTTTGGTTTTCGCGTCTCATCAGGATTGCTCCTGTGTAGAAAAAAAAATGAATGCGCAATGGACACAATCCAAGCGGACAAAAAGTAAGAAATGGTGTTAAAGTGTTTTCCTCCTCTCAATGTTGGTCATGTGCAAACCAGTCCCGTCGCCACGGGAGGGTTTGGTGGGCTTAGCCCCCACAAACAAAGCTCCAAGCCCCCAAATTGAAACGTGAAACACTACAAATCAGTGGAGTTTTGGTTAATTTTATAATGTCAAGACCCCCGCGCACAAACGCAAATCCCCCCTATTGAAAAGTTTCTGGCGACTGTTCTGGTGCAAGCACCGGTTCTGTAATGCGCTACTGTGTGGTTAACCATTTTTGTGCTCTTGTGTCTGTCAGTGTTGCCAGGTTGGCATTTTTAAGGCCAAATTCCAAAAATTTTGCCTTTTTAAAAATGGTTTGGCATGAAAAAAATGGTGTTTGGCATGTACCTCATAGTTTGGCATTTTTGGCCTTTTTTAATGGTGTTGGCATGAAAAAACATTTTTGGCCTTTTGTGAAACCTCTGGCTCAGTTACTGCTGTCGGCTTGGAATTAAGAGCTTTTTCTGAGGACAAATGTCCTTTCTTTTCTACCACGGTACCATTCTCGAAGATACAAACGGCTTTGCCGACGAAGTGACGTCACAGGGCAAGAGACAATGCGTTTTGGGGAAAGACTTCGAAAACTATGGCACATTGTACAGTATCTTAACTTAATAGTCTGCTGATTTCGGAAAATAAACATAAAAGTCTATGCAAATCAGGTTAGCTGTTGTGCTGTACAAAATTTAAGGAAAGGATCTACAGTATATACAGTATTGTGTGTTGTTATTTGGAGATTGGTATTCTTCATGCTTGCGTATGTAAGTATATCAGTGCAGCCATTAGCAATAAATATTTTAATATAAGCACATAAGAGTGCTGCCAGATTTCGCAGATTTTCATATAATTTTAAACCATGATAAAGCCAATTTAGCAGATTTCCTCGGTTAAAAACAGTAAAGTCAGTGTGAATACAGCAGATTTCGATATAAGCGTGTACAAGAACAGACATTTGGTAGATTTTCTTTTTGTAGTAGATATTTTGTGGAATTATGACATGCCTAATGCTTGGTTTCAAGAATCAAGTGATTGGAAACTATGGCATGGTGCATGTGTATTTTCATGAACTGTGATTTATTGTTTCCGGCATTCGTAAGTAGCTCAATTTCTAATAAGCATTTTCAAGCAAAGGGACAAAACCTTGTACAGTGGACACCACTTAAGAGAGCATCGGTTTATAGAGCAAACCGCTTATTGAGCAGTTTCGGCTGAAAAAAAACGATCCTGTCTTTTCCTCTTATAAATTCTTCCTTTATTAGAGCAGGCACACCGCTTGTTGGAGCAGTTAGACGTGCGGCAGTGATCATGCTGTAGACCAAGCAACCAAAAATGAAGTAAAACAATAAAAAATCGACTAGTTATTTTGTGCTGAAGAGGGGCAAGAGTGAACAGTGTCCACCACAACAGCTACTATGCAATACATTATGTCAAAATTACTGCGAAAATACAGCAACTTTTCTTTTTACAATACTGTGTACAGTGCTCACAGCGAGAATAAAATACAGTACCCTGCTACTGATATGTGTATTGTGAACTCCTAGTGGGAATGACACTCTATTTTTATTGCAAAACGTTCTCATCGGATAAAAGAGCAACCGTTTATTAGAGCAGGTTTTGCTATTCCCGAGGGTGCTCTATTAAGCGGTTTCCACTGTATATCAAAGGGTGAAAAATGCATAAGAGTGTTTCTAGTTTAATTCTGTTTGTTTTTTCTAAAGTACAATAGTGTTTGTTGCTTTAAATGCTGTGCTGTAATTAGTGCTTGTTCACAAGTACCACTGTGTTTTTTTCCAAATTATTCATCTGGAAATGTCAAAACCAACAGCATTTGGCCTGTTTCAGCTTGTTTGGCATTTTTTGAAGCGATTTGGCATTTTTTTAGAAGTGGTTTGGCATATTTTGTTCACTTGGACCTGGCAACCCTGGTGTCTATGATCACGTCTGTATGGACCACGAGTCTGCAGTAAACTACTATTAGTCTGCAATAAACCCCTATTATTATTATTAATATATCAGAAATTTCGCAAAGGTCAGAAATTTCGTTTGACACCGGACCCCTACTCCACCTCTGATTTGGT
>JGI24158J21664_10001552_pt1 | contig 26136 bp, 8 predicted proteins | sample Ectturendosymbi3_FD_21664 | JGI IMG/M metagenome (IMG submission 21664) | reverse complement strand
GAGCACATCGCATTGTACGTTTCTAGAAAAAAGATTTCGCGCGACACAGTCGTACAGATTTGTTTGCCGTGCTGTTGGCTTGCATTTTTCACTGTGGCAAATATATTTTTCGATTGTATTGCTGGTGTTCGGGCGGGAACTTTTTGGTACCACTGCTTTTGCTGTCATCGAAGGCTCGCTTGCAGTGTTTCACAGCTAGCAGTTTCGGTAATGGAATACACGGAACTGCTGTGACACTTGCAGCTCAATAGATCCTGTTCCCACGTCTTAACGGAAAAGCTAGTTTCGTTGTGGGTGCAGATTTTATGATATCTTGTGACAAGAGTGATGGAGGAAACTGACGAGTGCCTCGCTGGTCAGATCGTGAAGGCTGCAATTTCATGCCCCCAAATTAGTCCCCAAGAGTTTTAGTTGCGTTCGGAGTCCTCAGCCAGGAGGGACGATAAGTATCAACATCGCGCGAATGCCACGTATTGGCTGCTCTATTGTAAAATGAAATCACGTGGTTTTCGGCCAAGCTTGATTGTTGAACGTATTGTTTTAATAGCTTTTTTTGCAGAGAGTGCACTGCCTATTTTACCCCTTACAATTGTTTTTCAACCACGATGTCAGTCATGGGCACCGCTATATACTTCACCAGGGTTGGACAAACTTTTTTCAGTTCGGGCCACATTATTCTGTTAGTATCCATCGAAGGGCCAGCCTCTACAAATTATACTCTTTAATATAAAATAGACATTGTAATATTTATTTTAAGATATTTGTGTTTCTAATATTCAAACTTAGGTTATTTTATAAATTTTTCTTGTGTTTTGTATTCTATATTTTGATACTCAATCGGCACAAAAATACTAAAGGTGGGCATTGTGTAGATGAGGGGCGGCAAAAATGTTCGGCGGACCGCAGTTTGCCCACCCCTGTCCTCTAGCTAGGGCATCAGTGCCCTCTGCGCATGGCTGATTGAATACAATTTGTTGGTAAGACCGTGGCAGCGGTCGCTCCCTGCGTCTCTTTTGTTACTTGAGCTCTAAGCAACGCGCGACGCTGACAAAATAATGAAAAATAAGCAAAAAAAGATTAAGGTGAAAGCGCTCGGTGTTGGCGATCTCGAAGCACATCTCGACAAGCGAAAAGTGGCGTGACGTCGACAAGGAGCTGCGTGCTTTAACGTTGCTAGGAAATGTAGAAGTGACAGAGTCAATTAATAGCTCTGGACAGAACGGAGAAATCCAAACTAATTACTTAGCGGGTCAAATAATACGTGTGAAGCAGTTTGTAAAATGACGGGCCTATGGAGCGGGAGGGTGGAAACTGTACTCATCAATGTGTCCAAAACTCTTCGCTGTCTTCAAGTGATAAACATAAGGACGCCGACTTAATATAACCTATTGCACGCATATGCGTGTAGAAAATTTATAGGCGGCCTCTGTGTGCCTGATTGCGGAAGGAAGAGTCGCCGTTTTATTGCAGGTTACATGCTGGTGGTGACCTTTGTATGTTCGGGCCATGTGGGTTAAAGTCTTATTGGAAAGATATCTATGGATTTCAGATTTTCAAAAACAACGGTCGATTAAACTGTTCGCAAAGCTACCTTTGTGTCAGAAAGGCGACTGCTGTGCGGTATAGTGCTGGAGAAGTAATACTGTAATACTTACTCACGTAAACAGTGAGAAGTGTTTATTCGTTAAAGGACATTGGCGGTTTGCATTTTTAGATCACAAATTCTCCGTCTACACTCCTTCCATGATCGCTGCTGGCAGCGTCGGTGCCGCTATATCGGGTCTACAGCACATGTCCGGTTCTTCGTCGTCATCACGCCACCGTCTTCTGGCTCAACTACAGGCAGTCATCAACGTGGACACGGTACAGTTCAGCTTTTTGTCACTCGCGTTCTGCATCTCAACCGAAATCTGTGAAATTCGAAGCGTCTTCGGCTAACACACCTACCGTGCATTCGGTATTGTTGCGGGATCAGTGGTCCGCGTCGCATTTGCATGATTCTTGTTTTCCTTCCGCGCGGCGTCTCATTCGATTGTTGCCTGCACGATTCCGGATACCTCTCGCGCTTCACGTGACGTTATCCCACACGGACCGCGTTCGTGATCATGTGACCGCGTGCTGACGCCGCTGAAAGATCCGCCACCTTGCCGCTGTTTCGCGTCGTTTTCCTCGTCGCCTGACCTCGCTTTCGTCATCGTCATCTCTTCACGCTCGAAACCCACTGCGAGTTAAAGCCGTCTTCGCACCGTCCGGCAGTTTCATTTACCTCAAATGGCCAAGCGAGACCGAACTTCTGTATGCAGTAATTGACTGCCCTTTCTGTTGGCTGTAATTGACAGTCCTCGAAGTGTCCCGACGACTGATTAAGATCGTTACCCGATCCGCCCAAGTGCTAGCAAGTCTTCGTTGCGGCGGATGTGATGGCCGCGTTAGCGCTAGAAACTGTCTGAAGTTGAAGCGGCGTAACGTTAAGGTGCTGGTTACCCTAGCCCAAAACTTTGTGCTTTATCGATAAAACTGGTCGATTCTTGAATTACATCGTTTTGTAATTACGAGCGTTTCAAGCAAAGAGAGTTTCTCTCCTATTGTGCGAAAATACAAAGTTCCTGTAATAACCCAGCTTGCGTATTCGTACTAGGTACCAAGTAAAAAAGTGTGGTTGTGTCGGCGAATTCAACGTTTTCAAGTGACTATTGCTTCCGCGCCATTGTAGCTGTCAGTAGCCGCCGCCTGCATATCAAAGGCCACGACGGAAAGGAAGTGGAAATGGGTCAACGCAGCTCCCAATAACCTCGCCCATCGGGCATCGTTTGAGGCTGACGACGCTGCATCGGGCAAACAGGGTCAGTCCAGGTCACTTATTAAACGGTCACTTGCCTTTGTAAGATCGTGCGGCATAAACAGAAGCGATGGAACTCAGATATTCGGCCGGGTGTCGGTCATACGTCAGTCCCACGGGTGGCTTACCGGCGGCTTACAGCAGCGCTACTGGTCAAACGCGGCGGGCAGACTTCGGGTTTCTGGCCGTGCTGCGTAATCAGACTTGCTTTGTACTTAGAGTTGCGCGTGGGACGTTCGCATGCGAACTCCGTTTAAGGCAACATTTCCAACAGTTCCTGGGTGTCAGCAGCGCATTGGGATCGTGTTCTGGTACGCTGCTAAAGCGAAGACCCGTTTTTACCAAACTCTTGTTTTACGCAGCTTTGCAGGGTTTCTGACAAGCTAATTTTCGGTGTGGTCTATGCTTGGTGGTGCTGTCTTGTTTCTGAACGGGGAGTGTGCGCTGCAACTCAATGTAAATAGCAGAGCTGCATATGTAAAACAGCGCATTTGTGGGCGTCGTTAGCGTTGGAGACCGTGATGGTCTTAAATCTTCTTTGCTCCCTAGCTAATGTGTAACTCGCATTTCCAGTAAGCGTTTGTTTAGCCTTAAAATGCGATCACACTTCCTTTGCTGGAGATAGCCGTGACCGCCGCTTATGAGTCAGATCTCGGTCGGCACCAGGTTGCTGCATGGCAGCGATTGCTGGCAAAAAATGCTTCTACGCCTTGGGCGTAAAACTAGCTACATTTGCCCAGCAGACGGTCTTTAACATTCTCGCGATGCTTGGAGTCCTTGCACAAGCGACTTTATCCCCCGCAAATCTGCGCTTTGCCATGTACAGTGGTCACCGATCTGCATAACTTTCGGTGCAGTCATAAAAGCTCGAGTTCGACGCAAATGCCTGATTCTGCTGGGCGCTGTGACCATTTTGTAATCTTAGACTGCAGAAGCTGTCGCTTTCGAGGAATTCCGGGTTTTTCCAAACGGGCGTTGATAAATGAGAGTCTGCTTGAGTAATTTAAGTCGCCGCAGTTGCACCTGATTGGCCCTTTTAGCACTCCCATGCTGTTAGCTTCGAGCAGTCCAGTGCGTAATCTGCCATGGGGTGGCTCTACCCGGGTTCCGGTTTGCTCTTAGGACTCGGCACAGTTAAACGGTCAAAGTTGGCATATAAACCGAACGTGAGATGTTGCTTCTCCACCAATTTTGTTTTCACAATTTGCGACAAATTTTGGCTTTTTACCTGCTAATGCCCTATGTTCTGTTTTGCTGAAGCAGCCCTTGAAGGGATATTAACCCGACTAGTTTTTTTTTTCTGTAAAAATACCGTTGAATGTGCAACTTTTGCATGACGGGAGACGTGTCGTCGATTCCCCACAGGCAGATTATTTATTGGCTCGTGTTGGGTTTTCGCGCGGTCCCCTTGACGAAGTTTTTAGACGTGGTGGGCTTTCGTTTGTTTGCCGGCTTATCACCTCATTGAAGCACTAAGGACAGACGTGTGGGTGCAAACAAGCTTTTTCTTCATATCTCCGGTCGAGGCGCATGCTGTACTTTGCTGAGACCGAACTACCACACACAGTTCAGGTTTGCAAAGGCCCCTAGGTTCCCGTAATGGCTTCTCACTTCACGAAAAGCATGTTCGAGTCAGGTGTGCGCATACCGCGATCGCGTTCACGCCCGATTGCCGCGTGAGAAGAGCTTGTGCGCAAATGCCTTGACGTGTCAGGCCTTGAGATTGCTTTCAGAAAAGTAAATCCTTTCAAACGTGCCGGTTGGGCGTTACTGGGTAAATGTTACCCCGAAATATTTAGCCTTTTCGTCTCGATTTGTTCACATCACTGCGAAACCACGCGTGGGCGCAGCGCACGGTGCGGCTACGCCTGAATAACTCTCTGACGAACCAATCACGTTCGGCCGTCAACAACGTGAAGCGACACGAGGTCCGATGCTCATGTTTGCAACCTCGCCAGTGCTCAAATGTTTCCCTGTTACTGTGGTTGTCATTACCAACTGCAAAATCGATCCAGAGCTTTCGAAAAAACGTGTATGTATGCAAACTGACAGCTTTTTGTTTTTGATTTAAAAGGCTTGTTTCTTGATCCTTTCGTGAAGTCCAGCTTCATCCGAGCTGAACTAAATATTGAGATTAAGGTAATGGAATCGGCGATATACATGGAGGCTTCGAAAGCACAGCACGGGACCTAGCGCTAATGAGTGTGGTATTTCACTGTGGTTGGTCGGGACTGCGAAGTGTTCCCAGTTGATCTACTAGCTTCGAAAAAACACTAAAATTAACTTAGATACAGAGCAGGAGGAGATAATGGATACGTAAATCAAGTGGAAGCTCGGTTTCTGCATGAAAAAGATGTATTTCGTTATTGTTTGATGCTTCATACTGTAGCTTTCTAATTTTTGTCTGTTTTTCGTTAACAATGCCAAGTAGTTTTAAACACGATTTAAAAAACTTCCCATCCGGTTACAGTTGCACTGTTTCGGTTACACTGTTCGTTCACCTAGTGCCTGTGTAAGTTTTTTCGTTGTTTTGGCAATATGACTAGTGTTCGTGTGAGTAACTCACGTCTTCCCGTCTGAGCTGTTTCATGCGGTGTGTAAGGAACGTGCGCTTATGCAATGAGCAGCGTGTGGCTATCAGGGGTGCTTCGTTCGAATTCGGCAGCATATCAACTCACATTGCAAATTGCTTACGTTGCTGTGCAGCCAAACCACCACTGAAAAGTTATTTACTTTGGGGTTGTGGCAATCAAACTGTTGATGTACATGTCGGGGTTAATAAAAATTAACAGCGGTGTTACCAAAAATGTTGTCTTCCTCCGAATGTGTCACTCAAGCATCGCGTTGGCAGTGTTGCGAGCAGACTGGTGAAATTTGTGAAACCTCGACCGAAACGTGGCGGTCCAAAAAATTCTGCCTCCGTTTCTTTCTCCGGTTGCACATGTGTACGACAAAATGCTCGAAGCTCGGTGGCTATACTCAAGTACATTCCCAAAGCTACCCTTGTTGCAAAATCACCAAGGCGACGTCCATGCGATAATCAAAAGATCGAATAGACGATGACAAGAAAGCGGACCTTCGATGGCATCGGCTGCCATCTTTGTCTACGCCGTCGTTTGATTGTCAGGGCTGCCCGACTAACTCCGCTTGCTGCTGCTTCATGCGAGTGCGTCGTGTCTTCGGGCTCTGTCTGCCCTCGATTTGTTTTAGAAAGCGTTAATCTGCGTTTTTCTTGACAGTTGTCGTCACATCATTCGCACACACACACTCAAAGTCGCTAGCATGCGCTCAAAGCATCCGTACCAGGTTAAATAACTGAGCAAACAAATGAGCGCATTAGGTCGCTGTGGTTGCGTTGGATCGGAAGGCTGCGGTTTAATCGTAAATGATCAAGAAGAATTGCCGAGCAGTTCGGGTTAAAACAGAGCACGATTTCGTGTCAGCTCGCGTTACACATTTGCTGCCCTGGCGGCTTTGTACGCGTGGATCGCTTCTAACTGAAATTCGTCGACTTGTTGTCGATCCCGGACTCCTTTCCTGGCCACAGTGTGCCTGCGCTGTGTTCGTAATGCGATATGACCCCTCAGGAAGTTGGTTTGTAAATTTAAAACAGACTTTCCCACCTACCATTGTATGGCGCATGAGCTCCGAATCTTTTTCGAGCTCTTGTTGTCATCTTCCAGTTTCACAGTGTTTTGTTAAAGCTTGCCGTTGATGATATTCGTGCATCGTACTAGTGCGTGAACAAATCAACACTTACTATTAAGGAAAATGTGATGTTATTGCCAACTGCAGTAAAAATCTTGCATTTGAATCTTCGTACCTAAGGTCTGAATCAAAAAAGCGTCAGCACCCCAGTTCAATTGCGATAAGTACATACGTTTTGAAACAGAAAGAGTAGTTGCATCCATCGGATAAGCTTGAGATTCGACTTATTCCTTTGGACTGGCATTTTCTATCCGAACCGTTGATTTCAGATTAAGTTTAGTGCTGACACAACTGAGTAGTGTTGCGCTTGCGAAGACTGAGAGCCCAGACTGGCATTTTCGGGAAACCTTGTGTTGGGTAAATTTCGGGTAACGTTTTCTTGTGAAAGTGCTGGAACTCACATCTTTCGGTTGATACGCAAATACCATCCCCAGCGGACTCCTTTCAAACGGAATTGACTTCACACATGGCCAGTGACGTCACGCTCATTTAGAAACAGAAGTTTTCGTGGCGCCGCTCCTGCTTTGGAAGCGACTGGAATGCAGCGGAGTGGTTGTCGCGGTGGTCTGTGCCAAACAGGGCGAATTATCCCGAATCCGACCACCAACTTTCGCTACCGACCTCGGGACAAGCAATTTTTCGTAGTCATACGTCTGTTGCGCGGCGTTACGGAAAACATGTTTAAAGTTTCCAGTTTTTGTCTCCCGGCTTAGTCTTGTGTCGTCAGCTCGGTGAACTTTTGCAAAAAGAAAGGCAGCACTGGCTCGTTCGTTTAGTTACCTCTTTTAAATGCGCATCGCATGCTGGCTGATTTCACTTCGCATGCCCTGTTGCGGAGCTGCCACAAGCTTTTCTGTCGTTGCGCTTTGGGTTTAGTTTCTTTGCCGGCTCAGCGAGTTTGGCGAGCGACCTGTCCAATTCCTGTTTCTCGGTAGTTGCGAAAAGATGTTATTTTGTCGCGGATTGTGACGTACTGACCGCGGAATAGAAGGCTGGAGATTTTCGCTGGACGCCTGCAGGGTTAATAGACGCCTTTCAATAAACGTGCAATTATTCTTCTACGGCATTTCGTGTGCGCGCTGGTGCGTTGGGACACCGAACAGAAAAAGCTTGTGATCTAATTCAAACGTTTTCATTCTTCGGCTTTGCGCGATGGCCACTGAATAGTTTCTCTCGCCGCAGCTCCCCGCAGCGAGAGAGTCATTCCAATGACGTAATGGAAATAGCTCGCACCCGACGATGCACTCGTGGGATAGCCGCGCGCCCGACACTTCCGTCACTCTGTTTCTTTAACAGCTCTCTTCGCTCTGCGACCGCCGGAATAGGCCTTGGGTCTTTTCGCGATAATGTTGTCTTGCGTGTATACACGCACCGGCTGCTGCCCGGATCGTCCGTCTTATCTGCTTCGCTTTTCGCAGTGTTCGTTTCGCGTTCCTGCACCTAATAACCGTGTGGGCGGATCACCTTGTCCTTTTGGCCGCAGCGATTCCGCGTATCCCTTTCTACGCACGCAGGCAACTAACCGAAGTAGCCTTTCGCCTACCGCCTCAATTTCGATCCGGAGGATAATTCCGGATGGTTTGGGTCGCGCGAAAATCATCGAATCGCCACCTGGGCCGGCTTTTCTTGCCGAGATCATGTGACAGTTGAGGTATGAGCGTGTGGTCATGCATTTCGGCGCACTCGTCTGCGAAACTGGTAACACGACCTGGTAGGCACCAGCACAGCGCGCTGGGAACCGGCTTTGTTTGACGTTAATAAACTATCCACTTTACGCCCATCTGCTTTCTGGTATCGTCGGACGGCCTGCAAACATACTCGGCCGGGTTGTATGCGACCAAACACACGTGCCGGCGTGCAGACATCCGTGGTTATAGGCCGTTGCATGCGAGGCTGACCCGACGCTTTCAACCGGCGTCGGGCCAAGTCTGCATTCCGTAGAAACACATAGCACCTTTTTTCGCCCAAGTTCATTTTCTCGTGGGAAATGCGCGTGGATCGCTTGCCGTGTGTCACACACGGGCAACAGAGATGTCTCGTGGTTGCCGATTGCGCGTCGCACGCGGCGAAGAACAAGTGCTACAGTGCCAGCGGTGGAGGCAGCAAAGACGCATCTTCACGCAGTTGGCCATTCTGCGTTCAAGTCAGTTGAATAAAAAGGATATTGGATCTCGATTGGCAAAGATCTGGTGCGTTCACAACGTGCAAAATCTGCTACGTCAGTGTCGTTGTTCGTCTTACAAATTGGCATAATTTTGAAGCTCTGCCAGCTTTGAAAGCTGGACACGACAGCTCGCTGCTATGCCCAGTGCAGGGAAAAAGCGACAGGACCCGCAAGTGATAGTTGCTGCTACAGTGGTTCCAGCACTGCACAGACAGATCCTCGCGACATCACATGCCCTCGCTCCAGTCTGGCTCGGTCAGTTTGTTTATTCAACAGCGGTGGAATATTAATCCAGACCGCCGCTCCGTAACCTCGCAAAATCAACCTTGATTTTTTTAAAGATGCGGAATGTTGCTGCTGGTGACCAGGAATTTTTAGTCGCGCGAGGCTTTTTCGCGCTCGCTTCCTGCTACGTGGCCCGCCCACTTTCATGTACCCGCAGTAATAACACTTGTTGCCAAGTCGCCGTCCCATCTGTGCTCTGAAGCCGGGGAGTGCGAGGCAAGGAATGCCCCGATGTTTTTTGCAAGCGTGGGAAAGTTATTCCCAACGCCACCGTCCGCCGAAATCGCTCGCGTTCTTCGTGTTGCTGCCAATTACCGATCTGCTCGAAATGGTTTTAGTGTCCTTGCATTGCAGGCCGTTTAGCACCGTCTAACCGCACGATTCGCGAATGACGCTCTGCGACTGCGTGACTCACCTTTATCAAGGCGTCCAATCGCTTGATGCTGTAAAACGATGCTTCTATCTCTCCGAGCTTATAAATGTTCTCGACCAACTCGGGTTGACATTTCGGTGACCGTCATAGAGGCCTTATGCTTGCGTGACTTGGTCTTTTTTCTTCGTACCCGCCGCCCATCGAACCCGTTTTTTTCCGCCTCCCGGTAAAATCGGCTTAACCAAGGGCAAAGATTTTGCAGCCGTAAGCTTACCGATGACATTTGCGCCGCGGCCAGTGGAACCGACTGCCCTTGGCGTGGTCGGCGTTGCTTTGATACTTATTTCACTAAAAAAGAAACAACTTCGGAACAATTTTGATGCCCGAGGGGCGTGAGAAAAGCAACAGTTTAGTGGTTCCTCTATTGTGTTGTAGTTCGCGATCTAGCTTTTCATCTTTATTATACTGTTAATGACACAAGAAAGTGATGAAGCGATACCCGTCGCTGGAGCAATGTTACAAATGCTTCACACCCGATAAATATGCCCTCAGACTTCACACTCGTATGTTGCCAATTCGCGTGAAATTAGCCCAGGGCTTTCTATGCATGCCACAGGTGTAGTAAACCACTGTAATTGCCGTGTTTTGCCGATGTTCTTGGTTGCTGTGGTACCGAAAACGAGCACGAAAACTGATAGCTTAGCAAATCTTGTCAGTCGTTCATCAGCGCAGAAGAGTGTACTAACTTAAGTTGTAAGCGTTTTGGGGAACGCAACAGTGGCATTCTTCGGCATTTCTCCACACACCTACAAAGCTCTTAACGAAGAAAGCCGAAAGCCACCCGTTTGCTTTTTGCTTTGCTTTGAAATAGTTTTTTAGAAGTTGTCCTGATGCAAGTTCAAGTAGGCTTTGCATGCGCAGCCACGCCTTTTCTAAAAACATGCACCTTGTCGCATGGTTGTTAACTCTTACGTCATGCCGTTTCCTATCGAAGTTTGTCTGTTTCAAAGACGAACTGTTGTAGCGCAAGCGTTGGCACCGGTCCTTTATCTGGTGTGGGCGTCCTTTTGTGCAATGTGGCAGGTACCAACAACCCTTGTAAACGAAAGCTGAGTAAATCGCAAGTGGGCGAGATTCTGAATGTAAGCAAGTTGTTTGAAATAGTTCTCGTCGTTTCGAGAACAGCAACTTCGTTCAATTTGTGAACAACATCCCAAAGTGGCTCGGAGAAACAGATTAAAACATCAATATCATGATTAGCAAGGTATGGAGTTTTGACACAAGAGAACTGGGCTATCGTGCCTTTAGTGGCAAATGTGACGTCAAATTGCTGGCATCAGCATGAAGTAGATTGTCAATATCGGCGCGTGTCAATAAAATTCGTCATTTTAGCAAATTGCTCGCGCAGTTCTAGTGAGATATGCCCTCATCGTGACAATTGGTACGGTTCAGACTGACGTCAAACCCGATTAGCGAGTTTTTCTCATGTACGCTGGCGATAATTGGCCTTAACAAGGACATCAAACGCATTAGTCCAACACTCTTCTTCGTACGTGTCACATGGAGCACAGTCCTCGACGTTGCGCCCAACTCTTCCGCATCTTGACTAAGTGCAAGCGCGCACGATTTTCTGCCGGCCGCTGGGGTCTGACGCGACCGCCGGCGGCATGCCAAGCGGCCCTCGCAAAGACGAAAGGCATGTGAAGTGGGGGACGCGAACAAACGCCAACCTTTGAACGAACTGGCCGAGAGGAAGCACTCATTTGGAGTGCCTTGTGCTCTTCGTCCGGAGTACTGTGTCGAATGCCGCCGCTGACGTTGCGCTCGTTAAAATCTGCGTGCGTTCAGGATCGCCAATGGCCATTTACATTGCCTGACGTCCATCCACCCGCCACTTCTGTGACAGGCTTTGATCTGGCACTCCTGCGCTCGATACTGCCAGATCACGCAATATGCAATCCCCTTAAGTTCCGCTCGACATTGATTATTATCAATAATTTCAATTAAACCTCCGCGAGCCGCGCGGCCTTCACCGGCCGATAAAGATAACGACCGAAAACCGACAGCCAGTCACGATTGTTTGTTTACGGGTTGTCAGGTAAGCTGTGGTTTGTGTAAGTGCGTAAATCTTGTTGGAGCAACAAAAGGCTTGTGCAAACATGCGCAGCGCCCAACATTCCTTTGTCGTGGCATCGTTATCTTGCATTCTCCCATCGAGGCGGACATACGGTTCGAATCAAATTGCAGGGAAGTTGGCGCGAAAATGTGTTGCAGAGATCAAGTTTTTTGATGATTAGGGGCCTGTGACTATTGGTGGCATTAACTTTTGGTTTTGTTTTGCGTCTCCTACCTGAAGTCCTTCCTGTTTCCAAGAAAGGCGATGCCGCATTTGCTTCAATCAAATCACTCGTCTCAGCTCAAAACTGTTCAGTTTGTTTATAGACGTTTATGAAACGTGCGCTTGAGAACAGCGTCATATCTTCTGCCCTAGCGCTGGTTAAAAGTTTTTAAAGGTTGTTTTGTCCACGTAGCAACGCGCAAAGTACGGATGTCTTGGGTGAGAATCGGTTTCTTCAAAAAGCGTTCGAACGGAATGCTTCGAAATTCGACAATCCGTGACTGAGCAATAATTTGAGTGTGGCTCAGTGCCTTGTGCGCTAAGATCAGTTTCTGGTTCTTTTTGATGCTTTGCTATTTCAAGCCGTGCATGCAGAAGCTGTGCTCACCTACGGGGTGTATCAAATTGTGAATTTTACGATGCTGCATGCAAGCCGGTCTTGTGCCAGCGAGCGGGTGGGGGTGAGGATGGTGGTAAGCGTGTTTGAAAATTCCGCCACACGCCACACAATTGTGGTCGCACCACAAAAAAATGGGAGGAGATATGGTCGCCAGGCAAGGAAAAACTGAAAAACGATCGNGCGAAGATGAGCAAGATTAGATGAACGACAGTTAAATTCTGAAATGTCCTAAACATATTGCTATATCTTACTACTTTGGTTGGATTGCATGTAGAAAGTGGACCCTTGGTGTAATGCTTGACCTCTCCACAAAAAACTCTTGATGACAGCCCTGACACTGGTGTGCTGGGAGTGGTGGCGGTTTTCTGCTCTGTGGACCAGCGCTGGTTTCGTTATAGATACGAAAACTCTATATAATTTTATGTTGTCTTTTGTCAGAAAAGATTGCAGTGGAGGTCGCTTCAAAAGACAGTTTTGTTTGTCTGGTTTATGTTACGACCGCTGGCAGCAAGTAAAGCTACAAGCCCTAGAAGATCAAGATCGGGCAGAACAGAGTTAAACTTGTGCCGACGCAGGAGTGCGTGCTGCTCTGTTTGGAGATTAGTTTATTCCAAGAATCCTTGAATGTCTGATGCAGCAGCGAGCAAAACGCAGTTGAAAACAAATGACATTCTTACACCTCAAATGGTTGCAGGACTACTGCTGTGATTTAATCGGTGAAACTTTGTAAGTGCTTATCCATTCTACAACACTTTCTTCCAGTTCTTCAACACATGATGTAACAAGCCTGACAGCGGCAACATGGAGGTAACGATCCCATCGTGATCATAAGGTGCTCTGCCACTTTCTGCGCCTTGGTGGTTCGATCCCCGAAATGGACCACAGCTGCAATAGGCAACACTGTCGGAAACACTTTCCAAGTTCCTTTACATTCAGTGCTTTAGTTTCTCAGTTGTCGTATTGACTAGAAGTGCATTTGCATAGGTTTCAAATGTGAATTATCACTGGCTGACGTCAGTCAGTGCAGCGCCAGGCAAAAGATTAACATTACAAGGTAATTTTGCTTTGACTACTTCAGATATTCTCACCTGGGTGAGATTTCGATCTTTGTTTTTCTCCGTGTGCTCTGACAATATTTTGTCGTGAATATTCTTGAAATTTGCAAAATTACCAAGATGCTTGTTTATTTCTCCAACTTTCCGCTGTAAATGACTGCATCGGAAAGTCGAAATGTTGTATTACGTTCAAAGTCTGCGGGTGTATGACTAGTCTCAAACTTCATACACATGTAGGTGATAGAGCTACGATTTCCAACCTTAGTGGCTTTGGGAACCTCTGCCAGGCAGTGATAAGTTTGTAGCACCTTTGCCAAGTAGTTCGTAAGATGGCAGCACACCTTAAGATTTTTTGTAGGGTCGTAACTTTCAACTAGATTTCTTTTTCTTATAATCTCGCAACATCCGTGCCTGAACTAGGCAGTAGTACTCTTTTTGTCGCAGCATTGCTTTTTAGAAGGAATGGGATAACTTCTTAATTTATAGTGACCTCTGTCTTGGTAATCTATTAGCGCGGTGGTTCTTGTAATTGTCGATTTTTATGACCAGTGTGGCCGCAGTTCTCGTAGAAACCCTTCACTGCTACATCACAGAACAACTCTACGTTTTGTGTATATCCCAGCTCCTTGTGCTTTAGTTAAACGCATACATTCGTATTTTGCCTGAAAGTTTCCGGCTTGACTACAGCAACAAAGTTTTCAAGTACTCCGCTGAAGCAACATCTGCCCCCCAAGGTGTAAGAAGCCGACTGCTTTAGTGAGATCGCAACATGTTTTGCGCTTCGTTGAAAGCGCTCGAGGTTCCAACATGGTAGTGGTGTTTTACCTGTAAACTCGGCAAAGCGCAATATTTTCACCTATTTTCAGTTAAGTGCCGCTTATTTGCCAATGCGTACACAACTTACCCCACTTGGTTCGTTGGCCGATTTCCGTTGTCCCGGCCCCCTGTATAGCTGACTCCTCACTTAACCAGGCAGTGCAAGGGCGGTTGCTTTTTCGTGTATCACGGCATGCGGCTTCTCTTTGGCTCTTTGATTAGGATGAAGACGCTTACGAGGCGATTGCGGTCGCGCGGGCATGTGTCAGTCGGAAGTCGCGCCACGGTGCTGCGGTGATTAAGGTCCCAAGCGCTTCCATGCCGAGCCGCAAAGGCGTTCGAGCATCGGTGACGGGTCGCTCCTGACGCTGCGCGACCCCTTCTTTCCGACGATCTTTCTCTTCGTGCCGCGCTGCGCGTTTTCGCTTGCTGATACTTGTCGAGGTTAAACACTAAAAGCTACTTTAATGCCGGCTGGAAAAAGCGTTTGGAATCCACTTCGGCGTCGAGCTCACTTCTACGAGGGCAAAGTAATCATGGCCGTCCGGCGGTCCGCAGCTCCGCCGCACCGTAGCTTTGCTCAGCACACGCAGGCGTGGTGCCAAAGAGCGGGTGAAGCACTGTGAAAGAAGGTACTTCAGCAAATGCTAAAGCCTTTCACCGCTTTGCTGGAATTCTTGGTCGTCGGCGACAGTTGATTGGAGCCGCTTTTGTTACCTCGTCTTTTTGTACGAAAAGAGCGCGTTCATCGTATGACGGCATTTATCAAGTTTATTGCGCGTTTGGCCACGCGATTATGTGCACTCGTGGCTTGTCCAGTAATTCGACGCCTAGCACACATTGCCCGATTCGGCAGAGCTTTGTCTGACGTTTAAGTCACACCCTTGGCTTGTTTCTAAGTAAACTCTTCGTTGCGCTGGAATGCTTTGATTTCCGATCCGGCCAAGTGTCTTATCTGCCGTGCGCAGCAGATTCTATTGAAACGAACTGTTTACCGTGTTAAGACCCGGACCTGTTATCAATAGCTGGATGCTGTGTTTGTTCACATCTGCAATGTCGGGCCTCGGAGTTTAACATTGGCAAAGCTAATTTGCGTGTTTTCGATTAATTCAAGCGCTTATGCTGCTAGTGAAACGGTCGTTACGCCGTTGAAGGTATTCGTATATTTCCGTTCTTCGCGGTATCGCTTTTGCCTTGCCACACGTTACATCATGACAGAGGTCACCCTATCACTGTAAAAGGTTGCCGTGTTCATACTGAAATAGGGCGTTGACAGCGCAGACTGAACTGGACAACGCAAACTTCTGTCGTTTAGTCCAAGTTTTTTTGAGATAAATGAAGCTGCCTGCGTCTAGAATTGATGTTATTTCTGCGTCTCGTTCAATCGTGCTCCGCGCTGTATTTTGAAACATTCGTCGCATGGTTCCGCCGTATGCCTCATGCAAAAAGTGGATGCATGCGAACACCTCAGACGGAACTCAACTCTCGCGGCTTGTCGTGTTGACGTCACATGGTTTGACGCAGCGACAGCGACGTTTGGTGGCGGACCTCACTTCGTGTGCATCGCCTTAAGCTCGTTGTGGGCCAGCGCCTGCTCCAGCGCGAAAGACAAACCCGCGCGCATGCTCGAGATCGAGAACACGCGATCGTCGGATTCAGCGGAACGCTATTTCTACGTCGCATACCAGACATGCGAGCCAGTGATCGTGACGTGCGTTTGCAAGCTGCAAATTTTCAGATAATAATTCGTCAAGCCGTTCCGTGATTCGTTATTCGGCTCTGCGACGAACATGTCCGCCTGCCTAAGCCTAGAGCAGCGTCGTATCGTGTGCAGTGGCAGCAACCCTTCCTTGTAATGCAGGAAGGAGGTGATTTTCGCGCCATTCGTTACGTGACGTGTCGGTATACAGCTTTCCCGCCAGAGCCACACATTCATATGAGTCGACACCTACACAATGGCCGGACAGTTATGTATAGGTTGATTATATGCTTGATGCGGAACTACTGCACACCCTTGTAACCCGCCAAAGCCGTTTGCAAGAGCACCGCTCTCCTTCATCCGATTCCTTTCTCAGTCTTGTTCACGGCGCAGTGTTCTGTCACCGCATTTGCTTTAGAGTGACGACGGTGGTCTGATCCGGTCTGTTTGGTGACCCGTGTTCCCTTTAAGAAAGTTTTACACTGCGCAAATGTTTGTTTTAGTGCGCGTCCATCTGCTCAACCATGCAGACACACAACCAGCAAAGCGTTTCAAGCGTTAAAAGTGCTATGCTTAATATGTACGACAGTGTTTTTCAACCTTTTTGCTCCAGCGGAAACTTCCGCGAATGTTTGCGTTGGGCATTGAACCCAATGCAATGATCCAAGTGTCTTTATTGCTACAACCGCATAGAACTGTGGTTGCGAATTTCGTCCCAGGCAAATTCGGTCTGTTTCGGCGGAAGCCCGGTTGAAAATAACTTGTATACGATATTATATTTGGCATGCTGCAAGTGGCCGAGAATGAGATTTCACCACGCAAATGGTCTGGTGGTGCTGCGCAGTTGCGCACCTTAAGGAATGTGACATCGTGCTTCCACGTCATCCTGTTGCGGGTCCGGAGCATCGCACGCGCGCGGTGCAAGTGAAGAACAAGCGTTGGGTTTAAGTCGAGGCGACACGAAGTTTTTGTGCGTAAAAAATGTCCGCTGTTAATTTTTCGTGATTTTTGAGTGTCGCGCGAGAGCTGCTTTCGCTGTTGTGTCATTGCGAACGACTGCTCGCGAATCCCGGCTGTTTTTTTCGGCGCAAGCGGAAGGAAAGAGTCCCCATGACGGAAAACAAACTCACTTTTCATTTTGGTCTATTCAGCGTTTCAAACACTGCACGCCACGCATAAGATTGCCTTTCACGCTTCATAACATAACTATGGTGGTCGCGCACTGCAGTCTGGGACTTACGCCGTTTTGAATTGAGAGCCTCATTTTTTGCCCTTTGTGACGCACCCCGCTCTTATCTGACAGTATAAAGCCCGCAGCGACCCACGAATCCCGTCAAGGTAATGGAAGTTTTCTGAATAGTAGTATTCGAGGTTTCTGTTTACTGTGCTAACACTTAAAGCGCTTCTGATCCGCCTGTCGCTACCACCAGTGTGGAACTTTGGCTTGTCTGAGTAGTTGGAGGTTGGCAAGTTTGAGCTGCATTAGAGCTTACAATTGTGTGGTTTATGACCTTCAGTTTGGTGCAGTTTTAAACTAAGTAAGAATTTCCAATATTTCCTGGACGTAGTAAGAAAATTTTTCATTTTTTGTTCTTCGACCAAGTATTGTTAACTATTGTAATTTCCATTTTTGTTTGCTGAAGTAATGCAGACGATTAATGCCTACCAGTAGAAAATGTCATATTTGTTATTGTTGTAATATTTTTTTTTTCAAGAGACGCGTTTGTCAGTACTGTTACACACATTTCTTACGTTGTGTTATTTGTTCTTCGCCTAACCGCGCTTCTCATTTCACTTCTTGTGTGCTAAACTAGTCTAAGATGCGGAATGATACGTAGAAAACGGGTTCGTCCTTCACAAGAAAAACATGCTTCCGCTTGTTGAAAGACACGTGCGTTTTTGTGGAAATTTGTCCAGTTCTCTGTCATTGTACAATGGTTGACCTACGTCCGTAAACCAGACCTTTTCCAGCTAGTCAAAAATTAATATGATGACTCTGCTGTGGCGCCAAAACAAAGATTTGTTGCTCTGACATTTCTTGTTGGCGTCCGTTCCGATTTCGTTATTTGACAATCTATGACACGCGTGCGCCCCTAGTGGTTGGTGATTGCAAGTTTTCAAAGTTCGGCGTTTTCCTGATTGGCCGACAGCCCACACGTAGCGGGTGAATCACCTTTTTTCATCATGTCGTTTCAGGACATCCTGCGCAACTGTTTAGAGCAAGTGGAGGAGGCGCTCCGTTCCAGCTTTCATTCGTCGTCACACCCAAACGGCAAGTACGCTGAACCGGCCGGTGGCGTTCAGGATTGTGGGGTCGAGGGTGGGTTGGGCGTGAACCGAGCAGCTGACCCCCAGCTGCATGCGGCCGGGACTGACTGCAGGGAAGTGGGCAACACGCCCACCGACGTGGACATGGTCTTCTGAGCGACTTCCCGTCACTGCAGCCGATGCAATGCAAAGTCAAGTCGTGCGTCGCGTTGTCTTCAGTCCGGTTTTCTATTTCGCTTTCATCCCAAACGCGGCTGCGTCGGCGTTCTCTTGCAGCTGCCCAGTCATTGTTGGCATGAAACTAATGCTTCGCGTTTTTCGATTGGCAGAAACCAAATGTCGCTGACGCGGCCGTAATGACATCCAGAATTACTGGTTTTCGACGCTCGAGCATTCACTCGTTTTTGAAGCCCCGAGCATTCACTCCTGCTTTCTTTCGCGTTGTTTGGTAAGCCAAGATATCCTCGGCCGCGCCTGTCCGTGACGACCTCAGACTTTGCATCGAAACACGTGGCACAAGAAGTGCGTTTGAGTACAAACGCACAGACAGCGCTAAACACCAGGCAAGCGGTCGATGGCATTCCGCTCCAGCGAAGGTTACCAATCATTCGGCCGACACAATTCTGCGCAAAGCTTATAACCCCAGTGACTTTCGCACGGCTTAAACTATCAAAACCTTCGTCGGCAAATGTCTTTTCTCCGCCGGTTAGTTGTACTTACGCATTGCGGTTGGCACTTACGTGACGGTCGCTGTTGTTAGTTGCGGTGTCCATTCCTCCGGCTTGAAAAACGAGATCGCGCAATTCATTTTTTTGCAAATCGCATCGCAAGCTCGTTTTAAAACAGCAATGTTTCGTATCGTGGCAAGCGTCTGCACGTAGATTTTTACGTCACACCGGTAGCACACTTTGCTTCAAACACACGCGTGGGCCGTGTTAGTTGACCCGCACTTGACTAACATCTACTTTGGCTTGCAATTCATTTTCGTCTCTATCGCCTTGCGCTGATATGTTTGACGTCCGTCGCGATGTTTTCGTTACAAGCTTGCGCCAGCTCCGCGGTATAACTACCCCATTGTACCATGTTTGATGTCGTACTGACGTAAGTGCCAAATTGTTGCTTTCTCGACCAATTTTCCTACGCGAATAGCTGCCACTACCGGGTTCATATTTACTGCCTGCCTTGTTTACCATCGTTTGCCATGATTTCTGTTCGGTGCCGTCGAAGTGCGTCTCTTTGCCGCCGGTGTCGAGCTTTGTTCGTGTTGAGAACCGTCACTGGCCATGACCGGACCAAAGTAGTCCGAAGTAGCGTTCACTGCCGCAAGTCCGCCGATGATGCACTGCAGCAATGTGGTCACTGCCCAGCTCGTGCTGCTTTCACAATCCGCTGCTGCTTGTCTTACGTCCACAAAATTCGCTCGCAAATGGTGCAAGTCAAAATACGTTCGCACGTCGCTCGTGGTGCCCGACTATTGTGTCCTTTCGGTGCCGGCTGGGAAGGTAATGACAAAATTTTCCCGCCTTTTGCTACCACTCGTTTCGGTGCCGTACACCCGAACCACCCAGTACAGTTGTTTTCAACCATTTTTCTACCGCGAACCATTATAGCAACCCTCTATAACCCAACGAACCCCATCTAAAACTCGAATAACGCAAATGTAATACGGCTGTGTACATGAAATATCTACTCGCGACCTCTAAAAAAATGGAACACAACCGCTCTGATGGTCGCAAACCCCAGGTTGACAACCACTGACCTAGTGTGATTGTTGTTGCGCTGTATTTTTCAAAAAAAGGTGTTTTCCGTGCGAACAACTCGCCAGCAAGTGTGACTTTAGGTCCATTCGACCCCGCAGTGACTGTTGGAAGGTCAATTCCATCACCGTTCCTTCTCGCGTCTTGCCTTTCGGGCTTCCACGCTTTTTCTTTTTTGTTGGAACCAGCCCGTATTGCTGCCCATCAGGCACATACAGTGTTTGCCTTTCACGCGTCACCGAACCCCGCTGTGATGCGTCGGCAACAAAATTGCGCTCTTCAGTTTCGCTGACAAGCAACTGCCGCGCACAAGCCGCTCTTTGTACATAGCGCTTGCTTGAACTGTTGTGGTGCATCCCTGTTCCCGCCACTAATCCCACTGCCTTGAACTAACAAAAAGCTGCTGTCCCATTCCTCTGCCACGTTTTTGTTGAACATCACGTTACTTCGGTGCTGCGCTCTTTTTATCCGATGGTGGCTCATCGTATTACCTGAACCGCTATGGCTCTTCTTAACATCGATGGTAGCTATAGCTGTCATGGAGCTCAAAGTCTTTGGAAAAAAATTCAAGTATCTCATCGACGGTTTGCTTGCTTTTCTCAGCAACTCCCTCGTATCTCATCGACGGTTTGCTTGCTTTTCTCAGCAACTCCCTACGGTGTTCTGCCTCATGACAAATCAGCACTGTAGTCAAATCCGTTACACTTGCTTGATTACTTTGAATGCGGTCACCTCAACGGCAAGTTCAATTTGCTGGTTGTGTTTCACGTGTGGACGATTGGGTAAAATTAGTGCGTCGCCCAACGTCTCGTTGACTTACCCGGGGGATTCGCTCTACCGCGGCACGACGTTTCCTCTGACCGCTCCGCTACATTCCATCGGACTGAACCGACCGAATCGATCGTTGTGAGTATGCGAGGGTCCGTGCGCCGCACAGTCCATCCATTGGCCAGGAGCTCAGCACCGACCAATCGTCTTTAAGTTTTCAGGCAGATATTTCTTGTTCCTGTGACGCTGTGCCGCCTGACGAAGCAACGTCTGCAATTGGCCGCATGACACAAACTCCGGAACTCTTGGCCTGCTTTGCCTCTGCTTCGCGTGTATATAAGTTTGCAGATCTTGCGTTTTCGATTTGGGCAGTACGAACGGTAGAGACGCGCGAGGTTCCGGGTCGGCGCCCGCAGTGACCTGCTTGTCGCTTTGGGCCGTCTATGACCGCTTCGCGCAGTCACGCGATTGCTCAGTGCGCCTGGTCAAGTTTGGCTGACGTAATTTTCTGGTACTAAGAGGTGCTTTTATGCCAGGCAATGACATATTCACTCAAAAACTTAGGTTTGTGTTGTTGCTGTGACGTACGCAGACGGTTTTGCGGGTGCACGCCGAAGAAGTCTCAGATCAGGCCCGACAGCCAAAGAAATACGAGCGCTGTGTCCATGTAAATTACTTCTGATTTCTGCAACCTTAACCAAGCACCAACATTAACATGCTTTTTACTGACTCTTCATTTTCTTAACGTGCACGCTGGAGGTCACCACGATGACGCTGTTGTCACGTGCGAAAGCCTCAGTGCAGCGTGGCCCGTGCGCAGAAACTTTTATCAAGGTTTGCAAAGAAACTCAACTATCGTTTTCTTGTGTTTATTTTGCGCAATGTCGAAATGCTGCTATCATCGTTCCGAAAGCGTTTTTTTCTGCCCATCAACGCAAGACAATGCATGATGTGTTCTTTCGTTGTGCGTGAACTCGTGCGTGCGTCTAGTGGTGCCTTCGTTTATTACCGTTCGATTTTTCTCGAGTTTTTATACGAAATCTGCTCGCTCGGCGACCTCTGTCTGGTTCTAGACCTACAAAACGTAAAAGCAGAAGAAGATGCTTTTTCGACACATTAGCAAGCGCCGTTTCGCCAGCCCATAAAATTTTGTGACGAGTGCACCATCACATTTTGAGTCGCTGTTGCTTTGCCGCAGACCATGTGCTGCTGATGACGCAATAACACAAAGTTCTTGCATAGTTTCTGCTGCGGACACGACTGAGTGAATCTTTGTTCGATTGCTGTCGCCGGTAAGGCGCAACTGTTCATGTATACGCTTTTGCCTGGGTCGAGCATTAAGTTTCAAAATTTCGATTTTTATGCAGCCGGCTAAACACTTCGCCGGTGGCTGACCCAGTGGACCTGACAATAAATATATTCCATTCCTTTTCGGATACTGCTGGTTTTTCTCGAGGACTACTGCGTTTTTTTGTACATACTCGACTGTTGTTGGGCGACTTGTTTTTTCAAGTCGCTCGCTCTCTTGTACAGGCTGTTTCAGTTTCGAGTCGTTGCTTACGCGCTCTTTGACGCGAGCATGGCTTTTGAGAAAGACTTAACCGAGGCGTGAGACTAAAGGTGGCGTCTTGCGCCGTGGACCAAACCTAAACACTGTTTACATCAAAGATTGGGACTTCGCGCGATGTGGCTTAAGGTGTTTGCCGTTGTACATAGCGACGCTTTTCTTGAAAAGGGCAATATTCTCTATATATCCGCTATTCCGTCAAATGCATGTATCGCCTTCGGAACTGTAGCCGTTTGTGTTAAGCCTTTTTGAAAGTTAGAGATTACTCATCGGGTTAACGTTGTCGTCGTGCGCTGAAAATGGGCTGAAAGCTTCGGTGGTTAACAAAAGTGTGATGTGCTTGTCATTCGCCGCCGTTATCACATGTTGATAGAACGTAATTGTGTTCTTTCTGGCGTTCTTACCTTTACTGATCTTGTAAATTACGCCGATTTTTGCCGACGTGTTGCGTTTAATTGGAACGAAGTCTTCTGTCGCGTAGCCTACGGTCGCACCATCTGCACTGGGAGGAGCTTTGGTCACTGTATCGAACGGCCTGCGTTGGTCCAAGCACAGTTCCCCGTTTTCAGTGCAGGGTCGGTTAATTGTACCGATGTTGGTTTCAGAAAGAGTTGCAGGGGATAGGTAAGATCACGTGCAGGTCTCATGTCGCCGCCGCATTGTATATAATCACCGCAGCGGAAGCGACTGACGTATGAGGCCGAGATAAAAGATAACGTTACGTATGCCGGTCGTAATCGCATTCCAACCAGAACGCTATCCCCCCTGAGCTTAAATGATAAATTTCTCAACGTTGTCAGCTGCAGATTGGGTAAAAGTCGGCTTCTCAACGTGATCAGTTGCAGATTGGTATCGAGGTCCTTGTTATTTTTAGATTAGTGCGAATCATGAAAAGACGATTGATTTTTCGGCCATTCGTTGTATATATTTTGCTCTAGTCTGTGCACGCTTTCTTCTTAACATCGATGGTAGAAAACTTTGAAGGTTTTTGTTCCAACTCGTGGTCCGGGCGCAATAAAACACGTTACTCGGCACGAAAGTACCCTGTTTGTGATGAGCTTGTTGCTCCCAAGTGTCTGCCGAATGCTTTGCAAGACTGTCAATATAAAGGCTGGTATATCATATTAATTTTGAAAGCGTTGGGGGTAGAGGAGACATACTCAGCACCAAATCGAATTCTGATGCAGGTTAAGTTTTAGTCGAGGCAACCTGACGTTGTGGATTTCGAATTACTGAATTGTATGAGCGCTCTTCATGGAAACAATATGAATCGAAAGTGAGAGGATCATGAAGTATAGCTAAGGCGTTGTGGAATCAGTGACCGATTTGTTCTTGAGTTGAACAAAATGCAACGAAGCAAGCCGAAGTAGGCCACCATCAGGCCCGAAAATGCAAAACCAGTTGTGTTGAAGTCTAGTGCCGTTGCCGGCCACGTTGTCATTGGACAACCTGGAGAACGCTTACAGGTCGAGCTCCCACTGCATAGAGCGCACATTGCAGTGGCGTAGCGACGTTAAGTGCCGCCCTTTCCACCCCTCAAATTTGCTTACAAGAATTTAAAATGAAAGATCATGTTTCGTGTTTATTTAAAGATATAAGGATTAATAAAGCATTTGGAAGATCACAATCAAACACTCACAAACTGAAATGGGTCTTGTTTTTCATTGTCGATTACGAGTCTTGCTTTTTTTCTGCTTGTCGCCACCTCCATTAATACATTCCTAATTTTTTGCTTTCTTTACTTATGCATGTATGGACCCAACATGTTTCATCAAATGTTCTTCCGTTTTGGTTTTTAGTCTCCTGTAAGCCCACCGCTTGGCTTTTAATAATTTACTCATTCCAGGGGATCAAACAAAAAAATTAAGGGATGTGTCGGCGGCATACCTACTGTACTTTGCAGATGTAAGCATTTAAGTACAGTATATTATTTCGTGTAGTATCCCTGTCTAAAACTTAAAAAGTATATATACTGCATATAGCAATCTATAATATTAATTTCATAATATGATTTCAGTGATGTAAAAGACGTTACATTGCTCACTTCACGTTTCAGTAGTGGTTTAATTCTCTCAGGATATATAAAAGGCTTCCAACGTTAACTTTGTCGACACTTGCGCGAGGCCCTCTGTAGATGCGGGGCCCATTTTGATAACATAGGTCAAATCGGCTTAAAACTGGCTCTGGGTGAGAAATGCTGACTTGCAGCCTTTGTCGTGACCTGCACACTTGGTCTAGTTGTTGGAATTTTTTAGGGGGTGTAGTGGGGTTGGAACGGAGTTCCCGTACCTTTTTGCCCTACATTGAAACACGGTGGCGATCTCACAGACGTGATAGTGACACGCAGATTTGCACTACTAGACAAGTCTGCAGAAAAACAGTAAGATCCATGGAAGTTCTTGTGGGCAAATGCTCACTTTATTTAAACTATTTGGTGTGGGAATGGCATTCACACACCTCTTTTTTAGCACGAAACCCATGGCCTCCTAATTGCACGTGCATAATGTTATTCCTTGCCTTCGTCCATTGCCAACAGAACCGTCGCCGGAAGGTCTAAATTTACGTTTGTGGAGAGGTCTTAACATTCTAAAATTAGATAAAAAATCCACTGATTTATAGTGTTTCATACTTCAATTTTAGGGGGCTTGGAAATTTGTTTGGTGTACGCTAAGCCCCCTGTGGCGACGGAACTGGTTGCCAAGAGACATCTATTTCAAAAACTGTATTCCAAACCACGCCAAATTCATCAAAATGAGAGCAACACCTTTTCCAAGCTTTTCTTGTTGAAATGACTTTTCTATGAGTGCAAATGTTGGTATACCATTGAACAAAGGGGACTTCTACAAAACTTGACTGCCTACCGGTTGGCTCTGATTCACTCCACTTGCAGTTCAAAATTACAATCTGAGCTTTAAGTTAGCCACGCAAACGCATCAGCTGCACTACCCGCTTCAAGAACGTCATTTTCCGGAACCATTACGTCATGTGGAAAAACAGTAGTTGCACTGAAACTGAGCAATGTAAAGTTTAATGTTGATAACCCCACCTAATGACCAGGCTACAGCTTATGGCACTTCTTGGAAATATCTCGCCGAACATTAAAAAATTGTATGAGATGTGCCAAGAAACGTCTTTTTTAAATTTTGGTGACGGCAAGCAGCGATAAGCCAACGCCTGAAATAAGTTTCTTTGCCAGGGCGGTTGAGGGAACACTCTTCCCAATGAGCACTACGGCGATTAACTCAGTTGCACGTGGATCGAACACCAAAACCTCCGATTGAGAGGCGGACAAGCCATCGCCGCCCCAGCGAAATGCTCGTTGCCAATGACTAGGTGTTAGGTGATGTTATGATGTGCCGTTGGGGCGTTCCTAAGGAACCAGCGATAGGAGAAAAAGGATTAGGCTACCCTTGATTATTTTCCGTGGTTTCATGGAGGGCCTTTTTCATCAGATATCCAGAGGAGGAGCAACATAAACCTCGATATACCAGAGAAATACCAGAAATACCCCGAAATACCGAAACACCCTTACCTTTGTCAGATGAAGTCCACATGCGGCTCCATTTCATAGCGATGATTGATAGAATGCGAAGTCGCTAAGATTAAAGGAAGGAAACTTCACTGAACGAAAATCAACATAAAACTGGTTTCATTGGACAAATGGAACTTTAAGGTCACTCAAGTGACAGATCACAGCTTTACAAACAGGTCAACTGTGCGATGCAAGGTTGACAACATCAAACGCTCTTTCCCGATGTATCTATCGCAAATAACCCAACAAAATACTGGTGATGAGCAACTGAAATTATCTGTAAAAATTATTTGTTAAAGTCAAATTGAAAACATTTATCCTCAAGCCAAATACTTTTCATAGCCTTTGAGATCCACTTTCATACAGTTTGCTATCGCAACCCAGTCTCCAAGCTGCATCGCAGGAAGTTATTTTGTCTCTTTCCATAACGTTCAAAATAGCACTTTCAAAACCAACAACTTGTTTAATATATAACTGCAATTTCAGCCAGGAATTTCTGGCGTGAAGGGTGAATGATTGAAGATTTAAAAAATATTCCAGTTTCAAGTCGTCGCCTGACTTCGCCAT
>JGI24158J21664_10001551_pt1 | contig 26136 bp, 14 predicted proteins | sample Ectturendosymbi3_FD_21664 | JGI IMG/M metagenome (IMG submission 21664) | reverse complement strand
CATAGCAAATTTCAATTAGAGTTGTACCTAGAACTCCGAAGGTTTCGAAATCGACATCGCTGGAGCTCAAGGTATGTTTTTTCCCGGAGTTCTAGTGTTAAACTTTATCAACAGTAGTTGAACTTTTGCATGTTCATACCTGTTGGAAAGATCAAACCGGTGTGAACATGCAAAAGGAAATATGTAGAAAACGGGAAATTTTCACTTGAAAAAAAACAGAGAAAAACAATAAAATATAAGCAATTACGTTCAGATTGCAAGTAATTGAAATCTATAGTCACCAGTTATTGAAGTATAACTGGATAGACTTCTCAAGCAAACAAAGAAGTTTCTATTTTACAAAATCATCCCGCGGGCCGGATCCAACCACGCAACGGGCCGGATTTGGCCCGCGGGCCGTATGTTTGACACCCCTGCCCTAGATATTAGTTAGTTTCAAAATGTCTTAGTTCACACCCGATCGCTCCCCCTAAAACCCACGACAGTAACCTTTTTCTCCATGGTTTTGTACAATTCGGAGAGCATTCGAAATATACGGCTACTTTGCCGTCAATTGTTTTGTCACAGCAACGTTGTTAAATATGCTTCATCTCTTTTACAGCAGTGAACCCGTAATGAGACTTGACTGCCAAATATTACTGAAATCGCCCCCCTAACAGAGGTGAGCGGATATTGATTTTTTTAACTCCTGATCCATATCCGAAAAAATTTTTGCATATCCATATCCAATCCTTATCCAAAAATCTCTGAAATTTAGTATCCGATATCCATCCGTATCCGATTCCGATATTGGCTAAATACGCAACAAACACAGGGCCGGATTAAGGGGGGGGGGCAACGGGGGAAATTGCCCCGGGGGCCCCCGTAATGAAATTTATTTGTTTCAAATAAAACACTCGTTTGAAAAATGTTTGTGATTCAGAAACGATACAACAATACAACTTTATATTATATTCCTATGTTGAGTTAAGTATTGGGGGCCAGGGTTACCAGATTGGCCTTTTTTATGCCAAATTCCAGAAATTTGGTCTCGTTTCAAATTGGTTGGTCTAAAAAATTTTAGTTGGCCTTTTGGCTTTTTTTGGCCTCATCTCAAGTTGCTTGGCCTTAAAAATGTATTCAGCCATTTGGCTCTCTTTTGGCTTTTTTTTACGCTGAAATAGGTGCTTATCGCTTATGAAGGAAAATATTGCTATTCCATTTTTTTTCGGCAACACATTTGCAAAATTTTTGTAATAAAATCTATATAAGACGCCCGCATTCTGATATTAGTGATATTTGAAGGATGCTAGATTCGAAATTAAGTTTTTGCGTAATCACTGGAAATATGTGCACTCACCCCAATGTGTTGTGTCTTTTGTGCTGTAAGCACTAAACAGTCTCTCAACACTTACAGACAGGCCTGCGTCTCCGCGATAGAAATGCGATAACTACGTCGAAGTGGAAGGGCTCTTATGATTCTGATCGTAAGTACAGGAGTGAATGGGAGAGAGTTTCATGAAGAAAGCTGCCGAAGGATCAGTATGCAGACTGTGGAACCATTGTACCCAAAGTGTGCCATTTCATAAACCATGAAAAGTCAGGAAAGATCGGTGCTCCAGTACAATGCCATGTGAGATTTAATCTTAATTTCAAAGAAATTTTTTTTGATATTATCAATTTAGATGTTTTTTTGTGACAAAGGAATAGCAATACCGCAAAAAAGGTTTGGCTTTTTTCTGGCCTTTGAACAGTGCGTTTGGCCTTTTTTTGACCTCTTTTTAGCATTGTTTGGCTTTTTATTGAAATTTTCCTCTGGCAACCCTGCAAGGGGCCCCATCAACAACTGATTTCTCTGCAAGTTTGTCTGTCTGCCAGTTTTAGTAATTGCTACTGAATAGCTTATAAGTATTTTCCGTTTTGTTCAATGCAAATATATTTGATTTCGCTGGTAACTTTTTCCTAATAATCGTTTTTTTGGCATGGGAATGACTCACTACTCGTGCATCAAACCTATTGCACAAATGTCACGAAAACGTTACTATTTGCGTGCTAAAACTTAGTGGTTGCTGACTGCTGTTCAGCATCAATCAATGTTGCCACTGGGGTCAGTCTCGTTAACATCAGATTGCTGCCTTTTCCAACATCAGATAACATCACATTTTTACGCTACAGTTTCAGTAAATTAAATGCTTTTATTAACAAACCTGACAAAGCGCGATTACCGTCGTTGGATCCGAAACAGAGCGAAATATCGCCGAAAGGAGAAGTAGTTTATAATTTACGTAAAATGTTAGTCTCAACGCAGCGAAGAGAGCTTCTTTAGTTTGAAACGATAACCAAACACGCATTAGGGTGAGAAATTGATGAAAGGACCTCAAAAATGATGAATCTAACTTATTTTCATCCTGATATGAGAAGAAATGTTGAAAACAAAAACAACAACCCAGCCAACATCACATTTGTCGACAAAACATCAGCCATCAGAAATTTATCTGAGAACATCACATCTGATGTCATGTTAATATATCAGAAGTGGCAACACTGGTATCAATGGTCCCAAACTTCTGGTGCAGTCTCGAGGTAGCCGCAGCCGAACTGCACCTTTGTTTCGTCATAAGGGGTTACGTTTGTAGAACGCACTTTTCTTCCGATGGTTATGGTTACTATCGTTGTGTGCCATTTACACCATATGTTATTGCGTGGTCCGCCAGAAAAGGTTTCAGTCGATTAGTGGAACGAAAGAGCAGAAAACGAGATTGCAGTGTTTAGCTAGCTCGATGCCAAAATCTGTAATGCCATCAGGAGCTATGAAAAGCGCAAAGCTTTTAAGAAGAAAAAGCGCAAGGATCTGGCAGTGTTAGCTTAAACGCCGTGACTGAATCACTTTTTCTAGCAAAACTTTCATGCAGCAACGTTAAAACAGTGGTGTTAACCAGAGCACCTGAACATGAAGGTGAAAATCAAGACATTAGCTTGGAAACAACTTTCACGCTCAGCCTGGCTGGCCATATTGACATGTTCTTTTGCCGGTGTTTTTGTTTGTAATCCCTAGTTTCTGCTTATTGTTCAGGTGAATGCTGTTTCTTTTGAGCCACTCCCTAGCCTGTGAAATATGTTTCTTAGTAAAAATAGACTCTACAGTACTTACTTCTCACAGCTAACTGCATTTGAGTAGGCACATTCTCGAGTACCGGAAAAAACAAACGGGAACTTTGCGAATCAGCGAAAACAAAACTTTTACAAACGATGACGTCATTAATTACGTCATAGGGGCCCTCCAGTAAAAATTGCCCCGGGCCCCCCTACCCTTTAATCCGGCTGTGAACAAACAGGCAGTGGTTATAGGTCCACCAGTGGACCTTCATTTTTGAAAACTTATTCATCCGTCGCCTGTAAACATGATACTAATCCATTACAAGTGTGCAGCAGACTGCACCTGCGCTGGGTAAAAACGTAGCAAACCTAAACCTAACACTTTAAACCTAAACCCTAAACCTAAGCCCTAAAGCTGAACCTAACCCATAAACCTAACACTTAAACCTAAACCGCAAATCTGATCAAAAAAGTTTGAAAACTTTTGAAAAAATAAATGAAAGGCAGTGGCTGTAGACACGCCTGTGGATCTTGAAATTAAAAAACCTATTCATGTGCCACCTGTGACGTAACAGTAACGCACGACGGGAGTGCAGTTGAGTAGGCTTGGTAGAAACGAAGTAAACGTAAAAGATAAATCCTTAACCGAACCCTAACCGTAGCCCTAACCATAATCCTAACACTAACCTAATGCTAACCTAACCCCAAGCTAAGCTAACCCTAACCTAATGCTAACGTAACATCAACCTGTGAAGCTAACACGTAAGCCTGAAAAAAAGTAAAGTCGGCAAGGTGAGAGTCGAACCGAAAACCATTGGCATAGTAGCCGTAACATATAACCCCTAGGCTATGAAATCCATGCCGAAAGGAGCACGTTTGCTAACGTTCGAGAGGAAATTCACTAGTTCTGACGAGAGTGTTCTTTGTCAACAATGAAATCTATATGGCGTTTCTATCGAATTCTCAAACGCAAGGTGCATCTGGCAAAAATTAACATTCTACCCAAACACCATGGCGTGGGGCTCCAGAGGCGCGGGGCGCAATGCAACTGCATCGGCTTAAGGCCGGCCCTGACTAGCAGTAGCATTGGGGACAATGAACTTGGTCGAGCGGGAATTCCTGCTGTGCGAGTGGTCGTTGTTTGGGCTCTCTGCACTGTTGTTTCGTCTCGGCTAATAGAGACAACTCTCTTTATAGGAAAACTTTTGATGTAAGCTACAGTACTTTTTCAAGAAGTTTTGAAAATCAGACACACACACAGGTTTGCCATTTGGGTTAGGGTTTCAGGTTATATGGCAAAGACGATCCGCTAATCCAAGCACATAGTCTTTGACATGTGACCAATTTGACCAATCTGGTTCAGCTAATTGCAAAAGATCTCCAGCATTCAATCAATTAGTAAAACAAAGAAAATAGATTTTGTCACACTGAGAGGAGATCACAGTATGAAATATAATAAAAGCTACCTATGTAGCTTACACAAACTACAAACTCAGACTGTCTTTTAAGCAAAGGTTGACTGTGTAAAACTTTAGGTAGAATGTTCTAACCACAAAAATGAAGCTTTAAACGCTGAAATAGACCAAGGGTGGCCAATACGTCGGTCGCATCGACTAACTGATCGCCGAGTGTCACTTGGTTGATTGCGCCTGATTTTGCATTGGGTTGGCAAGATACCTAAAAAGAACATTTTTCAATCAAAATTCCAGAAAGTACATAAAGAGTATCCATCAGTTGGTTGGTCACGTAGATTCTTTGGTGCCTATTGCAGTGGCTGACCATAGGCTAGCTCGGCAGATTATTGCGTGACATACATGATTTAGGCGTAACAGACACTTTGCTGTCTGTCTGTGCATCAAAGGCTATGGTGGACTGTATTTACACATGTGATACTCAACTTTGGCATATGATATTGTATTTGTGACTTTATTACCGACCGGTCGATCGCGAGTTATCAAGAAATCTTCTAGTCGATCCCAGTCGAAGACAAGTTGGCCACCCATGAAATAGACTAAGTATTAGCCTACACAACACACACGAATGGCATTCAGCACAACAAACAAAGCAGCATACCAGCAATATAAGAGCAGCTTACTACTTCCACTTTGCCGGAAAAAATTAACGATAAAGTAACACGAATTACCATTGATTGTGATGAGTGCAGCACACACTGTCAATATAAAAACCATAGCAAAGAAAACGCTGGCACCATCATTTGTGACATCCTGAATCACTCTCAGGAAAAATTCATTATATAAATAAAACCAGTAGCCTGATCCTGTCCTGATCCAATTTTTTTCAAAAATGAATATCCAAATCCAATCCTGATCCGAAAAAATCGCAAGTATCCTGCAGGATATCCAATCCTGATCCTGTCCACGCTCACCTCTGCCCCCTAAGCTTATTGGCTGGATCCGCCCCTGCGCTGATCTCAAAGAATGTACACAACACAGTTGCTTTGCGACGTTCGCAAATATACATTAAATTCAACATTAATTGTAAAAGTGGCTACAGCAATTCCCAGTAGCAAAACAAATTTAGTAATTCTTTAACCCCAATTACAATAATAGAAGAATTTAGTAGTTCTCCTGTATATGTACTTCTTGGCTCAATAATCAACATAAAAACGTACATGCATTTCGTACATGATAATGGAAAAAATCAAAATCAAATTTGTCGTTCGGAATTTTTAGTAAGCCTAATTGTATACCAGCCAATAGTTGCGATATACATAAATGTAGGCCTACAACTTAATCACAATTCGCACTTAATGCATGTCCAAGCGCGCAATTAGAGAGTTTTTTCACAAAATAACGTCGTGTATGAGAGTACTTGCTTCATCATGGAACTAGACACAAATGACTGATGTATACACTTCCTTGATGTGCTTGTTGAACGTTGCGAATCTGGTATTGTTATTCGAATATATAGAAAACCCACGCATACAGGTCTGTACAGCAACTGGTCTAGTTTCATTTCGTTGCATTATAAAAGACGTCTTGTAAATTCGATTTTGAAAACAGCCTACGCAATAGCCGGCTCCTACAGACTCATGCACGAAGATTTCCAACGTACTATTGAAACTATGCTTTTGTGCAACGGTTTATCCGCAAATTTCCTGCATGATTGTGTGCGCAATTTTTACCCAGAATATACACTAGTGAAAACGTGAAAACTTTTTTTCAGTCTTCTGTAGTCCAAAAATTATGTTTTTCCCATTGTTAGCTTTTTCTAGATTTTTGCAGTAGCTGTTCAGATATAGTCTCAGTGTTACGAAAGCGTAACAATGCGACTCCGCTTTTTAGGTGTAATGTCTGTCATTAACAAATCACAGAAATTCCAACATCCTACACACAAAAGAAAGAACTGTCTTCATTCTATAGCACTGAAATCATATTTGACGTCATAAAACATTTTTTGGCTGTTCCATATGTCACGCAGTGCTTAGTGCATTGCGCTAACAAAGAAACCAGCATAAATTGATATATTTCCAAACGCACACCAAAATAAATGGCTATACATTGAACAGTATAACGTCTGAAACCACAACTCTAGTCAATTAATTTGCACAAGTCTGTATAACTAAAATTATTACAATAAAAACTTTATAATTGCCCATTTCAATTTTGAACTTTGAGGTTCATGGGTCCCCTAGACTCTTACCCTCTTGTGGGACCCGCATTGTCACAAAGCATTCGCTGCTGTTTTCACCAGTTCAGGCCGTCGGCAACAACTTCTCGAAGCATAGGTGTAGGAGCAAGCAAATTTTGGGGGGTGCGAAGGATTTTTGCCTGAATTTTCCCAAACTTGCCCGAAAAGTTGTTGTGCGACTTCTACCTAAAAATTTTATCTCACAAAGATTATTAAGACCTTTTTTGGTGCGACCTCCAAAAAAAGGTCTTAATGTTTTTTTTGCAAATGTTGGGCGCCATTTTTTGAAGTCAAACAACGTTGGGCGCCATTTTTTCCCAGAATTTCAGGGATTTTGCCCAAATTTTCTGGGATTTTGCCCAGGTTTTTTCGCAAATCAAAACTTTTGGGGGTGCGGTTGCACACCCGCCTCCTACACCACTGTCTCGAAGTCAATGCTTCACAGATTGGTCTATATAGGCCTACTTGCATCACTTACAGTAATACAATTATGTCGAACTCCAATAAATTAATACATCTTGTGACCCTGCGTCAAAATACATGCACATGCAAACGTTTAGCAGAAAATTCCGTGGACAATGTGGACTATTACATCATAAAGGTAGTTCTGGAATTATCTAGTTAGTGCATGTCAGGCTATAGCTGTGGTGCGATGACAAGCAGATAAAATCTAGCGGATTTTCTTGATTTGATTTTGGCTTACGGACCCCCTTAAGCACATTCATGGACCCCTATGGGGTTCACAGACCCAAGGTTAAGACCCTCTTCCCTAGGTGGTAATTTTCCGGGTGATAATTGACCTGGGTGGCAGTTGTCCTTGGTGGCAGTTCTGGGTGGTAGTTGTCTTGGTTGTCAGCAGAGCCTACGAGAGGGGGTTACAAGAGACTCATCGTGCCCGGGCCCGTTACTTACTGTGACCGGAGGGATGAAGTGCCCACGCCAAGCGTTTATGTAATCAAGCCCAAAATTGATGGTCGCTTTCTCCAAATACAGCGCTAGTAGCTACAAACAGTGTTCCCTCCATTATCTCGACAAATGCGAGATTTCCCCAATCGTATTTTTAATGAAAATTTGTGCAAATTTTAGGTGCTTTAGACAACTTTCCTTTCGTTGTCATTTTCCTTAAGTTGCAATATTTTGAGACTATTACGGAATACACACCAAGTAATGTTGAAAGGGCGATACAGCAGAGTTTATGTATAGCATATCGTCCGTAGATTCAAACTTCAACAACTTTTTTCAAATGTGCACTTGCCTAAGAATTTTGCTCACAATTCCAGCCACGTATAGCATCTGCATTAGCTTTTAAACTATTCGACAATTACTTGAGAGCAACCAGCGGCCAATCTCGTGTAATATATCATGCCAGATTGAATGTTGAATTGAAACTTGTAAAAAAGTAAAATATGATGATGTTATCAAAACCATTGCTGAGAAAAAGGCAGCTAGAAAAGTGTTTTTAAAACCATCGTGACATGCGCACTAATTTTTAAAAATTTAGATTGCGTGCTCATTATTTTAAACTGAACTTGACAATTTTGAATTTTCCAAAGTGCAGCACTTTATGTAGCAGACCAAGTAGAACAAAAAGAATATGATTATTGCCATTAAGTAAAGATGAAGGACTTATAGATTTCATAAAACTGCTTATTTTCTCTTGCTATGAGTAATTTATTGTAAAAAACGGACAATTTTGAGGTTACTTCTAGTTTGAATTCTAGCATATCATTTGACGTCATAAAACATATTTTGACCGCTTTACCACTATCAGCTCCGGATTTGTAAAAGGGTTCTGTTTATACCAGTGGTTCTTAACCGGAGAGCACGCCTCTGCAAGAGGGAATACATTTCCAGGGGAGCGCAAGCCCTTGCACTCTCTACAACATGATAAGTTTGATAAATAAATTTACCAATAAATACATTTGTTTTCACAACTTATTTAATGTCAGGGGCCTTAAAACAAAGGACAACTACTTATGGTAGGAGTGGTAGAGAAAAGGTTGAGAACCACTGAATTCAATAACAAATTGCAAATGGCGACCATTTTGAAAAATAAAAAGTCTCCGCTTCCTTCTTTTTTTGCAAAAATCAGGACAAGAAACACAACTTTACTTGGCCTGCAACGAGCAAAATTGTTGGTGTTTTGATAATTTGTTTAACAATATGATATATACTTTTACAGTAAATGTTATGATTATTACTTTATACAAGGAAGATATTCTGTTGGGTACCAGCTTTATTGAAATATACGAAGCTAATAATTTTTGTTAGAATGTGTAAACCAGGTGCCAGTATAACAATTAACCTATAAATCTGAGCTTATTACTATGCAAACAAGCTACGTACACAAGTATCGATGAAGACCCTACAAGCTACGGGGCTGGTATCGGTCTTCGTACCCCCCAGGTAAAATTTATCTCAGAGGCTCTGGTTGTCAGTTGTCCTAGGCGGCGATTGCCTTAGGTCAGTGGTGCCCAACCAGTAGATCTGTGCCCAAGTCGACCGCAAGGGCTGTTGGAATTACTGTTATAAATTTTCTTTCTACAGTGGCTTCTAATTCATCGTCCATTTGCCTTATCATAATTGCAAATTTTCCCTTCCTGAGACAACGTGGCCCAGTAACTGTGACGTTTTAATAACCGCTTGAAAGCACTAAGAGTGCAGGCCTTCTCTAGTTGCCGACCATGTGTCGTGGTAACGGGATAAAGTGATGTGCTTGCTGCTTGTTATTACTGTTTTGCTGCGTGAGGTCAGTGACTTCCAAGCTAAGACATCACGTTTCAAAACTGCGTGTGTGCGGGAGTATGTTATAAATTAAGTGTGTTGATTGGGCGGTGGCCAGTGTTGCCATTTTAGCTGTTTTGCTGCTAGATCTAGCAGGTTTTTCCCACTGTTAGCTGGAAATTTTTCAATCTAGCAGCTAGCTGATTTTCTAGCAGGATTTTGAAACCGTTTAGCATGTTTAGCAGGTGACAAATTCTTAACAAAGAAATTGTGTGAATAGTATTTGATGATAATCTTTTAACTGTTTCTCCTGATTCATCAAAAAGTACTTTGTTTTCTTGGTGACGCTTTGAAATGGGCAACACCAAGGCCAGGTGCAAGCTGCCTCAATCATTTCGAGTTTTTATTGTGACGCAACCAACATGCTTCATCCAGATAATGGCGTCATTATAACAAGTACTGTAACTAGATGTCTTGGTGACAATGTTGCCGTTTTAGCTGATTTGCTGCTAAATCTAGCAAGTTTTCCTCACTGTAGCTATAAAATTTTCAATCGAGCAGTTAGCTGATTTTCTAGCAAGACTTTAAAAAACGTTCGACAGGTTTAGCAGGTTGCAAATTCCTGGCCAAATTTGTTCCAACAATTTTTAGAGATGAAAACTTTTACACCATCTTCATCAACAAATTTTTTACCTTCTTTCTGACGCTTTATATTGGGCAACACAAAGACAACCAAGCACAAATAGCTAGACACCCGTAAATACTAAATACCACAAGATAACTAAGATCGCTAAGATTACTAAGATTAATTTCTGATCTTCGCATTCTTGACGATCTTAGTAATCACGGCGATCTTAGTGATCGTGGCTATCTTATTGATCTTAGCAATCTTAGCGATCTTAGCAATCTTACCAGTCTTAGCAATCTTAGTGATCTTGCGGTATTTACAGGTGTCCCAAATAGCTGCCTTTATTCATTTATTCATTTGGATGCATGAATATACCATTGCTATCACCATTGGAGTTTCTATTATGATGCATCGAAGCTGCTTCAAGAAGATTATTGCATCATAATAACAAGTAACTAGATGGCTTGGTCAAGCCTAAATGATTTGCTTCTGTGCTTAGTGAGTGCATTGGGTTTAAAAGACTACATTGGCAGAATATATTTTTATCGCACAACGCATGATTTTAAGCCAGGAAATCGTAGACCTAATGTCTGGTCCACTGATAGTGAGTGCTAGACAAAAAATTGATACATAGCTTTACAAGTTTATTGTAAACACCACAAATAGTATTTTTTGAGCAGAATTTCACTATTTTTAGCAGGTTTTAGCCGAAAATTTGTGACATGGTTTTTAGCAGGTTCTACCAGTTTTTGGTGACACGATTTAGGAGGTTAAGGTGACAACCATCTGGCAACACTGGCGGCGGCGCTTGCTTGTTACCTTATAATAAGCTGTTTTTACGTAAGAATTGTTTCTAGCTANAGTATTTGCGNAAGAAGTGTTTCTAGCTACAGTATTTGCGGCATCAGTGGGCTACTACCTTCAAACANTTGAGCGCTTTGGGCTTTACATTGTGCGCTTCCTAAAACATTTTAGCTGAAAGGGGCCCACTGGCCACTGCAAGGGGCCCACTAGCCAACAGAAATGATGGTTAATCCGGATGTGAATGGCTATACCAATACCAGCGTTCCCGCAACTGCGCACTACCACCAGAACATTTGCGCAGTGAAATCTCAGTCCCGCACACTTGCAACACTCCAATTTTCATATCGTATATATGCCGCATAGCCCTTTCATCGCTTGAAACGCTTCATTGGTTGCACATCTGTATGATTGCGTAATTACGTGCTCACTATAAAACAAACATGTGTTCATTGTAAACTTTTCTTAGAGGGGAACACTAATTAAAACCCTAAATAACCAGAAAAGTATCCAAAAAACGCAAAAAACGACAACCTACTGAAAACCCGGGTTGTCCATGGGACGTATTCGTATGTCCCATCCCATAGCAATTTATGCCTGTCCCATCCCATGGATTCCCATTACATTATTATAATATTAATATCGAATACAATACAATTAAAATTATTAAATTTATTACAGTTTAGGCTTAGTATCCACTAAATAGCACTACATGTACAAAGAGACATGCAAAAAGACAACCTTATTGACTTTAAAATCCAGAAGTATAGTCTAAATATGACAATTCGGTAACATTCTGGCACTCTCATTCTATTTCTGAGTCTCATGGGAAATACAAATGTGTGCTGTCCCATCCCATCCCTTGGGACGTTTCCCATGGGATTCCCATAGGAATGACATTCCCATGGACAAGCCTGTGAAAAACAAAATAAAAATAAAACCGAAGTATAAGCTAAGTGGAGGCCCGGTTTTTACTTTTAGCTTGCCAGGCGGGGATTCTCCCATCTGCCCCCCTCCGTCAGAATTACGCCACTAGTCAAAGCCTGCCATTTTCACCCTGAATGGTAGGAAGATCATTTTTTTGTTTAATGATGATTATCATTCAAGCCTGATTGTTTGATCTGCTATGCTGCAATGCAACGTGAAGCTTTCCTGGATATCCTGATTTAAATCATTGCGTAATTCATTTAGCAAACATTGTGTGGACACATTTTAAATACGCAAGAAGTGGATTTTGCGATGAAAATTGTTTTTTTTCAGTAGAAGTCAGCAGAAGAGGCTTCGCCATGCTCACGTAGAGAATGATACTGAGCACACAGGCCTGCTGCGGATGTTAGGTGGTTAAGCGGGGGTGAACGTTTGGGCAGATTTATAAAGTTGTCCTGAAATCAAGGATTTCTTTAAAGTTTTCAAATCATGTGGACTACCATACAAAGCCAGAAGACCAGCAGTGGTTTTCAGATTTATCCTTCCTCACTGGCAAAGCTCAATAAATTTAATATAAAGCTGCAGGGTCAGTCCCGTCGCCACGGTAGGGCTTTGGTGGGCTTAGCACCCCAAACAAAGCTCCAATCCCCCGAAATTGAAATATGAAGCACTATAAATTAGTGGAATTTTTGTCAAATTTGAATGTCAAGCCCCCTACAGTCTACACGAATGTAAAGCCCCCCCCACAAACGTAATGCCCCTTGTTGACGACTTTCTGGCGACGGTTCTATGCAGGGTAAGAGAAAACGTGTGGTCAACATGATGAGTTCAGTGAACACGTTTGAAAGGAAACTACAGCTAATGCCAAGTAGGCCACTTGCAAGCAAAATTACTACGTTATAGTATAAAAGTGCGACACAGCTGTAAAGTGCACGTTATGAAGAACATGTTCAGAGGATCTTGTCATACTTTTAAGAAGCGTTTTACCGACTTTGCATCCATCAAGCATGTAGTAAGGGCTATATGCTTTATTCACTTGGTACATGTATTACTGCTGGTAACATTGCCCCCAACGTCAAGTCACTTTTCGACATGGAAAGCTCCGCTCTTGAGGATGAGATTCTGACATTGCAAAATGGCATTGAGATGAAAGCCAGATCAACATCCAGTCAACCTGAAGAGCATGTGGTGTTCTGGAAACTACAAGTGGCGGATAAGTGTCCCAATCTCAGAAGTTGTGCCTTTTTTAGATCAACTTATTTGTGCGAAATCTGCTTTCTCGTGCATAAAAATCATCAAGTCCATGTACAGATATAAATGACTGATAACCACCTTGCAGCCTGCCTACGCCTTGCAACCAGCTGCTACATTCCTGACCACGAGAAACTAGACTCCTCCTCCCGGTGCCAGGTCTCCCTTTAGAGTAGGAAGTAATCTGAATTTTCTGTTTCGTTCATATAAGGTCGTTGCTTTTGAAACAGATTGGTGTGCGTGTGTGCACGTGTTTGAGAGAGGAAGGGTTTGCGATGTAACATGTGAGGTCTCGGGAGGGTGGCGAGTTGAAAAGTACATCTTGGCTCAAAAAAAGGTTGGGCACCATTGCTTTAGGCCAGCTATGTCCAACCCGCGGCCCAGCCGAGTGTTTTGTGCGGCCCAGTTTAAGTTTTCGATGCAGTAAAAGAATCCTACATACTGACAACCTGTCCTTACTTTGATAATCTTGAATTTGACATTTTTGATGCAAGTGGTGCTCAATGCCACATTATCACGTCTGTTACCGATGCAGTTAGGATTCGAACACTTTCAGTATGTTAGGTTAAGCTAAATTTAGCTTGCTAATAGCAAAGTAAGCCAATCAGTGTGCGGCCCTCAATAATATGTCATTCAATGTGCGGCCCTGGTAAAGACAGTGACATAATTTTTGGCTCAGTAAGCCATTTGGTTTGGACATAGCTGCCTTAGGTGGTAGTTTTCCAGGTGGTAATTGTCCTGTGGCATGGCAAGTGTCGGGGTGGCAGTTGTCCTGTAAGGCAATTGAACTAGGTGGCTGTAGTTCTTGAGTGGAAGTTGTCGTCGATTGCGATTGTCCAGTGCCAGTTATCCGGATGGCAGTTGTGCTGATGCCGATTTTTTCGAAACAAAGATGCTTTCGTCTGTTGCAGCAATAGAATTCTTCTGTAAGTTTCTCGGATATGTACTTGGATGTTTTAGGTTAATGCATTATATTACATTCTTGCCTCGGCTTAACATATTGATGCATTAACGAAAAAGTCTATTCATTAAAGCAATGGCTTTAATTTTTACGACTATCCGTTTGTAGGTTCCCTTTCCTTATTCTTTTCAAGGAGGTATTTTAACACAATTCTGAATCACAAATAACACCTTAGCGCATAACCAGATGTTGGTATAATTCAGTGAAATTAATACACATACTTTCTGTTGGACTCATAATAACCAACGTTCAAATATTCACAACGCAACTTACAGTTTCTCTCAGTGCAAGATATCATCTTTCCCTGACTTTCTACTCACTGTTACTCTAAACNCAATTACAAAATGACTAGCCGCAANTCGTGCATTCCTTTTTGTAAGCACTGCGACTTTCTTGAGGGTATCGCCTGCTTGCGTCACGGAATGACTTTCTTTTGGCGCTGCTGTTGCTTTGCAGAGCACTTCCTTCAAATGCATTCCCAAATTAGGTGCTGTCGGAAATCAGGCAGTCATTAAGTGACTGACGTATTGAATTTTTGTGTGTGAAGCATCGTGTCCCTCTTGACTCTGGCTGCCGGAGCATTCCCTATTTACACAGTACGAAATATATTCGCTGTGGGTCTGATGGTCCCAGGTTTTGTCTGTTGGGCGTGCCATCACTAGTGAGGACCAGTGTACATCCAACCAAGCGCTCCCTTATCACGAGATCAAAGGGCATCCCTCGGTACAACATGTACCTGGCCTTCAGGCCTTCTGAAATCTTGTCACTGATAACGCTCAATATATAGACATTTCGCAATGATACAAAACATCGAATATTCACGCTTTTCTGTATCCTGAGCATCTTAAGCAATATTTCATATCACGATATATGTAAATATACAATCATTCAGGTACTTTAGGCAACGTTAACATTTTATTCTGTTCCACCTGACGCACATTATTTCTTTTATTTTCTTTTACAGTTTTACATGTTTGTTCTATTAGCGTGAAGCTTACTTAGATTGGTAATTGTTTTGGTCTTGCTAGTGCTCTTTAAATTGGTAGTTTACTTAACTTGCTTATTGTAGCACTTTTGTTTTACATATCAATTTTTACACAGTTTACATTTTTCTGATTTTAACACCTTTTGCTTTTGTCTTAGTTTTGCTTAAATTACATATGTGCTTGTGGTGGTCAATGTTACTTCTTCACATGTTATCTAAGCAATTAGTAGGTTGCAAATTTTACCAAACTTCACATAACTCTGTGTGTCTCTTACAGCGTGACATTCGTTCGTTTATTTTAACTTGTTCTTGCGTCGTTACCATAATTCGACGCGTGCTTTTTGGCTGACACGGGCTTGCAGACTTTGTACAGGCTTGTCTCGAGGTTGCTTGTTCCAATTGGTCGGAAGTCATTACGTGATTTTGTACAACCTGTGTACTTCACTTGCTTCGTGCCAATTGGCTTGCTTCAGCTGTACAAGGAGGTCTTTCAGAGTTCTTTTATTCCGTAACATCATGGTTCAGCAATTTCTTCAGCTAAGTTGTTCTCGGCTGATTGAGGTAACTCTGGGTCTTTGTCCTCATTTAACAGCGTATCAACCAATGCATCGATCGTGGGTAACTCATGTTGGATTTGTTCACGAGCGATCAAGTAATTTATCTCTTGTGCTCTTTTCACACTTTCTTTTATTTCGTCGATCGTTAGATTGTTGAAGGTGGTGAATGGTTTCCACATATGTGTTATTTGCTGGTGGTTTGAAGGCAGATCGTGTACGTACAAGACGTAAATTTGTCGGTTGTACATACGTAATCCTATATAGTGCATTATACTGTAGTCGAAGTTATGCACTCGCAACTGTATCTTTGTCACACTTCCCGTGTTTTCGCTTAACCATTTGTAGATCATTAGTATAACTTCTTCGGCATCTAGCTGTTCAAATGGCTTTTGCAGTAGACTTTGGTCCTCTATCTTTGCTGTTTTGAAAATAAAATAGATGTTTTCTTCATTTTAAGCGTATTCTTTTAAACAACCCTGCATTAGCCATCTGTAACACATAAACAATGCAATTTAAATGGTTGCATTCGTTTTGCTCGGTTCACGCGTAAATCTCCACTTGCTTATGTACAGCTTTTGACTTTTCGTTTTGGCGACTACTTGGACCTTTTGTCCTTCATAACAAGTAAATATTTCACTCATTAATTCTGGTTCGAATTCATTTACTTGGGTTAGTTCTTTTAACCAGTCTATTACTTTTTATAACGTATTTGACGTTTGTACTGGCGTTACATAGTTTTCTATTGCTTGGAACAGATTGCGATGCTCTAAGAATGCATGATACAAGTCTGCTAATGATGTTATTTCATACATGATTTCTGTAAACACATACATACGCGGGTACAATTTTCACATTATTACTTCGTTCGAAAACATACGATATAATCATATTAGCGGCATTATTTTCATATATGGTTTTTATGAAACAAATACATATGCACTAATGTAAATTTTACAAATGTGTTGAGGTACTCATAGGTTCTGTTGCAGCATTGACAGCACTGAGCGGTTATTCGCGATTGCATTTTCACGTCAAAGTTCTACACAATTGATATAGTTTTCATGGCGAAACATGTACATATGATTGTAACAATGTCTTTTTCTCTCGCTTGGTCACTGCGCTTCACTCCAAGGCAGAGAGTATATCTTTTATCAGTTTTAACGCTGATGTTTTCATCAGAACTTGTCGTTGGACTGGTTCGTCTCTCTTCGTTCTCTAATATTGCACTTTCGTCGTTATCGGTGTTGGGGAACGTAGTGCCTCCAACAGATGGACCGTCTTTAGAGAAACAAACTAAAGGTGTTAACTGGTCGTTTTTTTCTACGGAGTTAGATTCAACCAAATACAGATATCTCCAAGAAATTTGTATACCAATGGTGGGCGAACTGCGGCTGTGTTTTGTGTGGCTCTTCCAGATGAATAGCAATGTTTCAAATTCACAGCGAGTTATTACGTCATAATTATTGTTTGTTTCATTTATCAATTTGTTTTCACGAGTTCAACGATTACTTAAGTTTCCAGAACAAAATTAAGATTTTTCATAGCGACATATTTTCAAAAACATTTTGCCATTCCCCATGTCAGAATGAGCAGGAATGCTTTTCACTAAGAGGCAGTTGCAGACCGTAAAATTCCTTCGCTGAGACATTTCGGTCTTTTGTCTCGGAATAGCATTAAAACTCGCCGTAGCAGTATTCGTTAGCCTACATTTTCAGACATTATGACCGAATTGATTCAATTATTTTCGGTAATTAAAAAAATGGCCGTAAACATACACCCAGCTGCAAAGTTGGGGAATACAGAAATACATTGTAAGACTACCGGAGAAGTTCCAAGCCAGATTTGACGATTTACAGGAGTAAAAACCATACTGATAAATCCATTCAACGTTAATGTAGTCGGTAAGGGCTGTCTAGTTCACCAACTGTTTGTCACAGGCCCGTCTGCTGTAGAAATAAAACTGACCGAAATGCAAGAAGTACGGGCTCCATAAAAATTCGGTCAGTGCCACTGCACAGTTGAGTTCTAGCGACAGGTTCCAGAAACTTAATACCCAGAACTTAAAGGAGCAGTGTACGACTCGTTTCTATGGATTTTTACTGTTTGGCACGACACATTGCCGTGAATTTTTATTATCTGGACTTAAGTTCGTAAAATCAAAACATCGTGCAACCCTAACAAATAAACACTTGGGAGAATTAATTCGCACAGCTTTCACTAACGAATTGTCCAGATGTCATAGACTAGCAAATCAAACAAAAATCTAATATAGATAAACAATGCGTTCCCTGTGTTTCAATTACTGTAGGACATAGGTCATTTTATGTAAAACTTGCATTCTTTACCGAATTACCGCATTTGTATTAACAATACAAACTGATTTTGCGGCTCGCTGGTGTTTTGGTTTTCTGCGAATGAATCTTCCACTGAACAAGTTTGCCCGCCCCTGTTATACAGATAGAGGAAACCCAACCTGGGGCTTCTTTTACGCTAATCACCACAAGCTATTCAGATTGACACTGCCGCTTATTTCACATGATTTGCAAAAAAGATGGACGTATTATTAACTTGAAGTATATGAAATATGACAATCACATTAATAAGCAAAGGCTTAGAATATGTTATATAGATCTGCTATTTGAAGATAAAGTACTTTGGATATTAACAACGAAACAAGCTCTAGCCTCAAGCTTCTGAAGAATCTGCCTGCTTGGTTCTGCTTTCGTACTTTTGCGGTGATTCGAAATTGCACTGCACATATCTGTGTTTCAATAATCGTAAGCCACACGCAAGAATCAATCACAATTTATTTCACAGGGAAACTAGTTTCTTATATTTAAACACATCGTCAGTCTGGCAGTAAAGAAACCTTACTAGCGAAATGTTGACCATGAAACAAGAATAGAAAAAACACACCAATGTGCGTAGGAACAATAAGCGAGAGCAGAATACTTTAGCTATTTTAAAGTTGACCATACTAGTTTGGTTAATTTATTTTGAAAGAATAGCGTAAAGCAGGGGTGAGTAACCTGTATGAAGTGCAGCTCGCGTGAAAATTTAATATGCATCACAATTTTCGTTACAAAAATTAGACCACAACTTTAAATAAAACGAAACTCCATTTTGAGAAAGCACTTAACAAGTTTAGAGAAGTCTCTCTCGTTCCTTTGTATAGTTATCTCTTCTTATTTTCTTAAGAAGATGAAGGTAGAAAATTAAATTAAGATATATTTACTTACTTTTTGCCGCCCACTTGGGCCAGAGTTATTCCACAATTCATGCGGTCCATTATGTTAAATAGGTTCCCCACCGCTGGAGAAGAGGTTCCAAAAATGTTAAACACTATTTGCTCCAAATCAAAATGCATTACAATTTTTAGCAACACCGTTCATTTTGTTTTAAAATGAACACCACTTATTCTGCAAGTAGTGTCACTAATTGATATACTTTTTATAATGATACATTCAATTGAGAGAGAGAAGGGAGTAATGTCGCAACCATTGTTCCCTCTAAGGTGCGCAATTGCGCAGTACCACCAGACAACTTGCGCAGTGCTATCTCATTCTCACGCACTTCCAACATTCTGAATTTAACACGGTATGTATATAGCGCATAGTACATTTAACGCTGGGAAGGCTTCACTGGTTGCGTGTCTGCATGGTTGCGCAGTTGCATGCGCTTAATGAGCAACAAAACACATTTGTACAATTTTCTTAGAGGGAACACTGGTCGCAACTCGCAACAAAGTCTACAGACAGGTTACGTGGCACTTTAATATAGTCTAAAATACCCTTGTTTCCAGGTAGCCAATTGTCCGTTGGTCTGTCTCAGAGGTCGGGAACCTTTCTGACTAAGGGAGCCATGAAACTTACGTATTTTTAATTGCATTTCCGTGAGAGCCATCTAATATCTTTCAACACTTTTAATGCAAATAACTAACTAACGTGTGTATTTTTAAGCAAAATCAACAATTTGAAACAATGGTAAATGTCTGAATTTTCTCTTTAATGACATGCTTCTTACTGTTAATGCGACTTCTGGTGCTGCATGGTGTTTCTGATAGCTTTGCAGTCTAGTAGATGGAAAATTACGGAAACGTTTCATTCGTAACCATCGTGTTAAGAAAGCATCAAGCGAGCCAGATGCCGTCATCAAAAGAGCCACATCTGGCTCGCGAGCCATAGGTTCCCGACCCCTGGTCTATCTGTACACGAATGCACATTCCCCGCGTATGTTGCTCTGAGGCTTATTTCTGTTTCTTTTGATTGATTAAAACTGCAGGATATAATATAAACGGCTAGCCTAAGAATTCAGGGCACTTGAAAAGAAAGAGCCTTGCTGAATAATGACCTTAGGAAGTTAATAATTTAGCGGTCATAGACGCACGAAAAGCCAGCGGTCGAAGAGATGGCAATTCAAAACCAGACTGCTGTCGACAGATTTTTTAACATCATCTATTATTCACGGAAATTATTGAGCTGAAGCACAAAATTGAGAGCAGTGCAGTGGAGTTATGTTCACCAGCTTCTCTCGTCAGAGAACAAATTCTATTTGATCGGTAGGGGAAAGCGTTTTGTCTTCAGACTGCACAGAGTAGCAACGCAGAGAACGAGCGATTGAGCTATTTCAGTAGATTACGAGTTGATAAAGCATTAGTGGAGTAGTAATTGTACTTTTCGCGAAGTTGGAAATTCGGTGAAACTACAGCCGAACCCCATTAAAAAAACAGGAAAAAGTGCTAGCTTTTCTACGAAACCTCTGTATCATCTAACGTAATGTTTCAAAATTAATTGTCAAATCAGTGGCAGCATCCAGGGAACAAAGATGCATACTGATACAGCCAAACATAGAAAAATATAATTCAGACCCGACCGAGTTCGTACCCCACCGAGCGATTGATTTCAGGCAGCTTTCAGTATCAGTACAAGTTATTTGAAAGAAAGTTGGCTTTAGGTGCTATTGAGGCTCTTTAAATTCTTGGAAGCAAATTTGAGGCTGGAAAGGGCGGCACTTAGCCTCGCTACGCCACTGCCCCCACCATCTAAATCCGGCGCTGGCTCGACCCCACGAAGAAATAAACCAATGACATCTTATTCATGTCGTAGATTGCAGTCGTGTTTTTACCATGCATCTATTTACTTCTCTGTACCTCATTTTGTCAACGAAATCCGTGCTGCTACTCAGTTGCGATTTTTACTGCCACTGTAAAATAATCAGCATAAAGGGCTTTTAAAAATGACTGGGGAAAAGTTTGACGCCTGCAAAGGCAACCGACACCCGATGCTTTCCGGACAACGATTGTATTTGGTTGATGAACAGCTGTCTAAGCATCGTGCGGTTTGCAAGCTGCGAAAGAAAGTTTCTAAGCGTATGCTCCATGTTTCTGAAAAGCAAGAATTTGCTTATGATAAACCCGCGAAAATAACACGGCAGGAGCAGTAGGTTGGTTCGAAATTTGAAAAACTGTTGTGGAGTTATTAGTAAAGTTATTAGTAATGAAGCAATGATTTTTTCGCAAGCAAAGCTGTGGTAAATTCGATGATTTTGCAGATGGGGCAAGTGTTCGTAAAATTTCGTTGGATGACCTGCAGGTTCTGTATTAAGGTCCTATGATGTTTGAAACCAAATAAGAACACTTTTGAGGTTTGGACCAAAGTTAGGGCTCTCATTACATGGAAAAGACGTCCCACTGTTTTCATCACCGCAGTCGACTTGCAGCGTAGAAAAAAATAAAAAAAAGTTCAATGTGCGCAGTTCTTTTATGAAACGGTATTTATAGCATACTTAGATTGAGATATAAGTTTATCTCATGCACTTGACAAACAAAAAACGCTTTCGACACTTGAAGTTATATTGGCAAATAAGCAAAACCCCTTTTCAAAAAATTAGTTTTTCACTATTCATCATACTCTGATGAATAGAAATTTCCATACATGAAATGTTTCTCAAATCCCGAAATAGGCATGCGCAGATTCGCATGTGGCTGTTAGCGGATTTGATAGCGGTTCTAGTTGAGTGAACAGTCATCACGTGAACACGACAGGCTTGCTGGAAAACGTTTTTCGGGTATGCACGCTGCACAGCTGGCGCGACCTACAGCCGCAGTCGAACAGATCCTTGTGTGCAGACGTCGAGGTTGGAAGGCCAGTAGACGCAGAGCAGTATTTGTTGCGAACAGTGCTGGTTGTTGATGGACTGGTTCATCGCCAGAAAATCCATGTCCTTGCAGGTTTGTGAAGCATTTTTGCCCGCAAAATGCGTCCTAGCTAAGTGCGCAAGCAAAGCGAGCATTGACATCCGAAGAGTTTGCCTCGCATGCTCAAGTTATCTTACAAATTAAAACCGCAGGTACATCACTAGCATGCTCTTAACCATTGCACTGCAGGCATTGTGTGTGGCAGTGAAGACTTTATACAATACAATCTGGCAGTAGCTGCATTCAGACTTGATACTCCGTTGCATCGCTGGCTTATTGTATCATTCGAGTTTTGAGTGTTCTCAATCTGCGTTAGCAAGGTGAGTACAAGAGACTCAAAATTAATTTTGCAGGGAGTAAACAAGCTGTTGAAACTGTCAAAACTTCGCTGCAGCACGCAAGAAAACACGAAATTGTAAAATGAGTAATTCACCATTCTCTTCACTGTTACATTTTCCTGTGTGCTGACGTACAGAAAAATAAAATGCCTTGTGGTACCTTATGTTTTGAAATNTTTGCGTAGCTCATTTTCGACATAAAATAGGTTAAACATCTAGTCTGATTAATAACTGCTCTTCTGGTAAAGCTGCAGTTCAATTTNTGCCCNCACATAAAATGTCAACTTGTGTTTGCAGCTGCTAAAAATAGCAATGGGTTAGCGGTAGCATGCTTGCCTTCTGCCCAGGTCTTCGACAAGATTCGTGATGTATATGACGTAGAAATGGTTCGAATATCGTTCGTGGGTCAGTGACTGACAGGAATAAAAGGAATTTAGAGTAGTCAGTGTTGGTTGAAAAGAATCACTTGTATGAAGCAATGTAACCTAATGGCCTGCTCAGCGATATCTGGCAGTATTTTTTCAAGTGATACATTTGAAACTTCCAGTTGTGTTTTTGTTCCAGCAAAAGCCATCATCACTGAATTACTTGCGCTCAAACACGAAAAACGCCTCTTTTTATGCCGAAAATTTTAACGTTAACACTAAATTCTGGGAAAACTTGTTTGTAAACATTTTGAGAAATCAGCTTTAGAGTACACTAAATCTTACCTGGCAANTGTCTTGCTGCGTGAATACTAAAACCGCGTAACAGGACTCGGTACGATGTTTGGCGGTGGATGCACGCTGATTGTATTGGGATTAAAGAAGCTTTGCTGGGACCAGTATAATCCAGAACCGTCGCCAGAAAATCTTCAATAGGGGGACTTTACGTTTGTGCAGGGGGCTTGACATTCTAAAATTTGGCAAAAACTCCACTGATTTATAGTGTTTCATATTTCAATTTGGGGAGCTTGATGCTTTGTTTGGGGGGGACTCATCAAATCCCCTGTGGTGACGGGACTAGTATAATCCCGAAGATTGTCTCTTGAATAAACTCAGTGACTTAACAAATCAAACAGGAGGAAGTTCTTGATTTGGTATAAATCACTTAAGCCAGGTCTCCAAACTTTTTTGTACCAGGGCTGTATACGCTATTGCACCTATTGTACAACAGTTCGAGGGCCGGACATGTTACGTAATGTCATAGTTTCGGGATGTGTTACATTCCATCAAATCAACACATTTTTCGTACATATATATTTTTTCCATTGTTCACNAAATGGCTTCGCGGGCCGGATAAAATGGCTTCGTGGGCCGGATCCGGCCGCGGGCCGTANTTTGGAGACACTTGGTTTTAAAGCGATTGCATGCATTACTGCCAGACTTGTTAATTGTTTTAAGGTTTGTCAGCAGCACAGTCTTCGTTATAATAGATTTGTTTTTCAAGTAGCGCTGAGCCTTCGTTGGGCATCTTTGTCCACCATGCGGTAGGGTTCTAACTAATAAACAATCATTCAGCCGTCTAAAATTCATTACAGCAAATAGTCCACCAGCGTGGTATGATATTTCAGAACATTTGTTCAAAATTTCATAAAAGCACCAAAATTGGTGCACATGTATATTGAGGCGTTCCAAACAATTTTAGATATGGAACCACTCAAGATTGGTCCTTGCCTTCGGCGACTATCTTCCAAAATGCCTGTCTTTACTGTACGTACCCCTACCTATCCTGGTCTCTACTGTCGTATTTTTTGTCTAGTTCCTGTAAAACATTTTTTTCATAGTTCAGCATTTGTGACATTTATCTCCTATGTATTTTTGGTAATGTGCCCAAATATTTTCAATTTTGGCCAACACAAAGATCAAATATACGACTCTCTCCAAGCGTTTTTATCGCTACGGTATCTACATTGAGATAGATTGACAAAATGCAAGAATTTTAAAGCTCCTGCGCAACTTTAACGCGGTGCAGGAGATCTGTATTCGGCCAAGTGATGAACAACGTTGACTGTGTATTTGACATGTGCCAACCCTGCTTTGCATGGCGCGAGATGTGCTTCATAATCACGTTGCTGTTACTGCTGATTTTGCTGTAGAACCGGAACCTGCCTTGAGATGACAGTTCGAGCAAACGTCTTTGACTTGCGTAACCGAGTGAAGGGTAGTGAAATGCCTGGCAGTTGAAACAGCAAGATAAGCGCTTACGTGTTTCTTCGTACTTCGGCCTCCTGCTGGTCGTCGGTGACAGTTAATGGCTTTTCCCAGCGGGGTAACGTGGAACCTTGAAACTTGTGTGGTGCAAAGCAGGAATCAAGGCTTCGCCTACAGTATAACCTGCAGCAGACTTATCAGTCGACCTGCAATGCCTAGATTTACTGATCCCCAGATATTTACGTTCATTTTTCTCGAACATTTTCCAGTAGTGCAGCCTGCTATCAGAGTTACATCAGCGGGGACTTTTTCAAACAGCAGTCAAATTATTTCTGCGGATATACCAGACAAAACAACATGGATTTGCGCCTGATGCTTTGCTCAGCAACGTGCAAAATAAACAATTACTTTGTGAACTGCTGTGTGCTGACTTCGAAGCACTTCAAAGGCTCGCGGATAGCATTACGACACCCATGCTTTATAGAACTGGAGACTTCAATCCTAACTTTTCTGTCATTTAGTCAGTACGTTTGTAGTGGTTCACGTCTTAGATTAGCTTCTATTCCATTTCTGTTTGTGCAGAAAGAATCGATAGGAACTGGTGCTCAGTCGTAACCGGTACTTCGTTTTACTAAGATATTTTTGATACGGTTTGAGTTGATGGCTTCGTTTTTCGTGAAACTGTACGTCACGTAAAATAGACTACATTGAAGTGAAGGTCATAAAGCAACGCCCACGTCCGTGGGACATGAAATCTAGTCTGGGGTTTCTCAGCTTCGTGATTTGCTCGGGACTTATTTCGTACACGGTTATTGCCGTTTTCTTCATCATGTCTCTTCACAAGTACAGGTAAGCATGTAGTTGGATTATGCTTTCATTCGTGTACCAGAATGTGTCAACTTCACCGAACGTGTGTAACGACGCCCAAATTACTGCAGTGCTGCTTCAATACACTTGTTTACGGGCTGTGTCTAAAAGATGCTGCAGTGCAACAAGACATGCCTGCTTAGTAAGGTTGGTACAGTAACTGGAAAAACTAAATCCATTGGATCTATATAAGAGCTATCCGCCTTGTGACTTCTACGTTGACGGCTAGAAAACAACGGGAAATGTTTATGGTTGTCCCTTCCAAAGAGGTATGGAACTGGACAACTGGCAGTAAAACGAATTTTGCACTTCACATGATAACCTGAAGTAGAGCACGGTCAAGTTCATTGGCATCATGTGATGGCACGAACGTCTGCTGTATGCCCCTTGTTAATTTCTCAACAACTATTAAAATATGGGCTCCAACCCTTCACAGGGCCATGGACTTCGGAATGAGTGGCACGTATTGTTCGAAACAATATCGAGCGTTGTTTTAAAATACCTCTACCTAAAACCTCACCCATTGCGTTTAGGCATCACAAACATTAGCAGTACCCAGTGTTTGTTTTTTCTTTCTGTATTTGGTGCACTTTTCCAACACAAATATTTGCAACTTCATTTGAAATAAGCCAAGCGAAATGTGATTTTCCAACATTTTCTCAAAAAAGTAACCTGTTTTGGAACCTTCTCGTGACATTTTTCTGGTGGGTCAAGACAGTTGTTCACAAATACTTACCGGTACACTTTGAAGTCTTGTGTAGGTTTTATGAAAACGCATTTTCAAAGCTAAGGCTTGTGTTACAAATAACGTATTTTTGTCTGCACTATGATGTTTTTTCTGACTTGTTGCGCAGAGTGCGGTATTTCTCATTTGTTTTGCTTTTGGTGCATAAACTTTTTGTCGCGTATCTTGTATCACCGAAAGGCAAATTGCAGCAGCAAGGAGTTGCATCACATGTCAACTAAATCATATAAATACGCTCAGCAGGTGTAAATTTTTGCTTGTTTACGCCATAAATTGCGCAACAAATCCTTACGCAAAT
>JGI24158J21664_10001548_pt1 | contig 26155 bp, 13 predicted proteins | sample Ectturendosymbi3_FD_21664 | JGI IMG/M metagenome (IMG submission 21664) | reverse complement strand
CTACTCTAAACGTGGCCTTTGCATTTGAGGCTACTTGGGATCAGCAAGAAACAATCAGGTAAATTTACAAACTTTTACAAATGATTTATTGCTGATTGACTGACATCCCAAAGGCCATTTCAAGGTTTGATAAAAAAATCCATACTTCAATTGTCTTGTTTATTCAACACGGAGCAAATATATATAAAGAGCAGTAGGAACAAAAAAGCTAACTTCCAGTGATGTACTGTAATATCAGACATACTTTTCAAAATATGCACATCTTAGTAAGGTTGCACAAAACGTCTACCGGTCTTATATATTCTCTAAAACAGTGGTTTTCAAACTGGGCTCGCGACACCCGTGGGAGTTGTTTGCCTCTATTTTAGGGTCGCGAGAGATCCTGATAAAAATATTCATAGTTGCTTCTATATTTTATATTTCGTATATGGAACCACTTTTTGTCCTAGAAAAAATAATAGGATCACTTTGCAAAAATGATAGCTTCTGTTTTAAGTATGATTATGATCATTGCAGTACTGTTGCGTTTGGCAACGCACGAATAACTTTGTGTGGTGAGAATGTGCTGTGTCTGTAAATTAGATATATGAATGCGGTAGCTAACTTAAAGAGTTATTCTAGTCTTCAATGAGTTGTGCTTTGGAGTGATTTATACGGCATACGGAACGGCCCTCTCTTACTGATGCTGCCATGTGCATGATTGTAATAAATGAGTCTTTGTTCTTCATATTGATATCGTACGTTATTTTTTAGTCACTGTCAGTTTCTATTATGCAAACACAATTTAATTTCATATGCATGACTGGAAATTTTCGTAGGGGGTCTTTAGTTTAAATCAGGTTGCAAAAATGTGCCGCTGCATGAAAAAGGTTGAAAAATACTGCACTGAAAGCAATTTGTCAAGAAAGAGATTGCCTGGTTTGGAAGATTATGAATTAGACCATCTAAAAGATGTTGTTTTCAGAATACCTTCCTCAAGTCATTTACGAATAGCTGCAGCATTCTGGAGAGGATTTCGAAGGTCCTTACAAGTTTGTCTATTTCTGGTTATGAATGCCAATATTTCAACCTTGATGTACGGACTTAGGCATAGGTCTTATTTTGCTAATCCGTCGTCTGATGTAACGTCGGCAAAAAAGGTAAGAAAACATGTTTTCATAATTTATTTGAGCTCAACGTAAAAGTGTTCAAGAGATGCTACCGCGCATTAAATAAAAACATGTCTGCTGCTCAGCCCCGCAACACTTCAACTTTTTCAACAAAGGAAGTCAGTTTACTATTAGCGCTTGCTTTTGACATTCATTGAAACTTCGATTCGGACATTTCCTGATTTTTTCTAGAAAAAAATTTTAGCCATTTAATGTAATTTTGATTACTGTAAAATTAATGTAGTCATTAAGCTCTCTCTCTCTAGGGCTGGGGTTCCCAACCTTTCTCTGACCAGATACCCTTTCAGCATTTCGACAGACGAGCATGCATCCCTAAAATTTCTCATGTCAAATTATTTTATCATGATTACCCATAGATATATTTAACAACAAATATATGATTTTTGAAATGAATATTCACTGATATGTGTATAAATGTTTGGAAATAAATAATATATTTCTATATTTTCCCTTCTATTGCTAACCTTAAATGTACCCCTTCAGATAGCCAAATGTACCCTAGGGCTACATGCACCCCAGGTTGGGAACCTCTGTTCTAGGGCAATATGCAGAGTTCATGTAAAAAGTTTGATCTTGGTCTTGATTAATTTTCTGTTTTGCTGCGTTTCTAATCTTAAGATTGCGACAGTTTCAAAATTATTAATTGATTTTTGCGAAAATACCACGGATTGCGATTAACTTTGTCATCATAACAGGAAAGTTAATTGTTGTCTAAAAAATATTTTGTGCTTAGTACGTGTGGAAAAGCAACCGAGCCTTGAGTACTGATCACCAATTTTTATAGTTTTCATTAACATACTTCGGTACTATTTTCTAAATTTAGTTTAAGTCATGAGCAATCAGTGGCTTGATTGTTCATGTTCATGATTCTACCGTGATCAGCAGTTAAAGCAGACGCAAAAGCTTGAACAATTGTTTTCAACATAAGATTAAAAAAGTGTTTGTTTAGCAAATGCTAAGGGAAAGCTGGGCTGTAGTTTTTAAACTACTACCTTTGATTGTGTCTAGTGCCGGCGCTACCATTAGGCGAACTAGGCGGCTACCTAAGGCGCTGCGCCAAAGGGCGCCAAAAACACAATGGTGCAGTTCAGAAAGTGACGAACGTACACTAAAAAAACGGGATTGAACATGAAGTGAATAAAACACACGTTCCCGCAATTTATGAGAAGTTAAAGGTGGTACACTATTTCAGGTTTGCTGCAGAACGCTTAATATTTTTCCTTTTAATTTAAATTTCACGTATGCTAGGCAAGCTATGTCGAAATTACGTTTCTAATGTTGGAAACCTCCTTCGCATTTCCGTAATGTATATGATGAGTAGAGTAGGCTGAGTAGGAATCTTTGTATAGGAGGTGGGGAGCTGGAATGGATCTTGCCTAGGGTGCTTGAAAGTCTATCAACGGTGTGCTGTCAAGACCAGCAACGCATGCCATCCAGGCCATACTTTATAAAGCTCACTGCAAAATTTTAAAGTTACCATCTCCGTTATTTTGATTTATTGCTTGTTGATTTTTCCTGGCTACGTCGCTTTTGCCCGAGCATGTTTTTTCTAAATCAGCGTTTCTCAAACGTTTTCATCTCGCGGACCCCTACGTCATTTAGTTATCTTTTGCGGACCCCTGAATACTGTAAACAACGAATAGACAACAGACGGACTCCACATGAACAAAATGCACAAGTTTTTTATTTGCACAGTTGTCTCCTATGCAGGCTCATCTGAGGTTCAGTGAGATTTGTGGTCCTGACAACATTCTGTAAACTTTGATATTCTAGGCTTCATTTTAGACAAAGCTAGTCGAATGTCTTGCTTCAAATCCATTCTATTTCGATACTATTTTCATTTGATTTTCACCAAACTTGAAAAAACAGTTTCACACTGATACGTAGTAGCAGGCCCGTAACTAGTGGGGACGAATCCCCCCCTGGAAAATTTTTCGTTCCCATGGAAAAATATGTTACACATATTTTAAAATTTGGCGCCATCTTGGAACACTCTTCACCGCGCCTAGTGTCCCAAGCTGGTTACGGGCCTGCGTATTAGTGAAAGGAAAGGCTTTTATCCATGCCGTCATAGCCACAAAACTGTAATGTTGGAGCTTAGATGACCAGACAGAAGGCAGTGAAAGTGAAGAGAATTTTATGTTGACCTCAATATTAGCATGCAAATCTATGAGTTTTCTCAATCTTATTCGTTATCAACTTCGTTTATGTCAGCTAAAGATGGATATCTCAATCCCTAATTTTCTGAAAACACGTGCTTATACTAAGAAATGGCTAACTTATCTTTCTTGTGACTTTTGAAGTGGTGAAGTAACAATGACGATTGACAACCAACTTCAGTGATGTAACAATGATTTTTTATAGTACCACGACGCTTATGTTCAAAACGTCTGAATTAGTTGGTCTACTCAAAGAAAATAAAACAGCAAATAGACAAGGAGGGAACTATTGTTATTGCTTTACTGGGAACGTATTTTCAAGCTGTTCATCACTTAATTTCTTGAAGTTTTTATCACTTGGCGGACTCCAGACACCAATTTTTTCACCCCCTGGGGATCCGCAGACCCCACTTTGAGTACCTATGGTCTAAATCATATTTCAGTAATCAAGTGTAGTCAGACTGGGAAAAGCTGCAGAAACGCCCGCATTATTGGCGTTAATAACCTTGTTAATCAGTCAGATTTAGATTATAGGACGCACCACCTTAATTTATGTAACAAAGAGGTACCAGCTGGCATACAATATAACCAACATTGGCGACCTTCGCGAACGTCAGAGCTTTGTTGTACATGTAGAACGTTGTCGTTTGTTACGACACCAGACTGTAAAAAAGTGTTGTAGGCCTATTTTTGTTAAAGTGAGTGCTGTAACGCTTGCTACTTGTGTAGATAATATTTTGATGAATTTGGTGTTCAAATAATCTCGGCATGTATCGAATAATTAGTTTGATGTAAAAAATTCGTCCTTTGAAAAGGTCTTTTGGGAGGAGGGGTTCTGGAATGAACCTTGCTAAGAAGGCACCGGCAAATTTCAAATGTACAAAGAGCAAAGAGGATGTGTTTGTTTAGGTTTCAACAGATCGTGCCACGGTTGATTGAGCAGAATGACGTCATCACCGTATATGGGCGCTAGAAATGATTCTTGCACAGGTCGCTGGAATGGTTTGCGCCGGCCCTGAGTATGTCACACAGTATTGCAAAAATTAAAAAGATTCTCTAACTTGGAAAATCTTGCCATATAAACATGAAAAGCATACAGGCTTTTCACATAGTAAAACATTGACCAACTGTTGAAAAAACGTACAAATGCTTACTAAAACAGTTCTGATTGAAATAGCGAAACACCATCTCAGTCTCTATGCACTAAAGTGCTGTTTCTGAACTGCACTGAATGTAAAAAGATTGCCTGAATAACTTAATAATATCTGAAAGAACCCAAAATGAAACAATCTGTTTACTCGTCTTAAAAAGGCTAAAGGTGCTCAGCACTGAAAGCGGCACAATGTTTGATTTGGCAAGAACGAATTAAACTTTATTGTGTAGCAATGAATGTTCCTTTCATTAGAGAGTGATGAAGTGCAATTTTACGTGCAAAACCATTCATCAAATGTGTGGGATAGTTTCATATGCATAAGAGAATAAATTCAATTCTGTTGAAGTGAAAGCACATGAAAATGAAATAGCAAACTTCGAAAAATCAAAAATGTAGCTGAATTTCCTAAACCTTATTTCCATATGCAAACTTGATGTTGAGTTTACAAAGCTCTTTATGGCTATGAACTATGAATAGAGACCAAGAATGAAATTTAGTCAAACCATATCTGAAATCATGATTGACTGCTTCAATTAAATTTCTTCAGAGTTTGGAAAGCTTCAATGCAAACAACAAACGTCTTACAGCTAATGTTTTGACGTTGCTTACGTGGGTGATACCTTTAATTTTGACACTAATTGCTTCTACTTTCTGGAACTGTTCGAACCGGTGTGTATGCTTTGGTGCTTACCCTCCAACTTCTTTCAGCTGCCAAGGAGGTTAGTAAATGTTTCAAAATGTAAAGCTAAGCATTAGTCTATTTCAGTACATAAAAAATAAATTGCTTTTTAAAACAGACTCATCACATGGTGACACACATAGTTTCATCGTTGTTGTTCTTATGGAGTATTGCACGCGGTAGGAATTTTACTTCACTGCTAACTGTAGCAGTGACCAAGATCATATTTTGAAGCTGCATGAGCTAAATTTTGTGCCTCGCTTCATGAGTTCCTGGCGATAATAGACCACTCGGATTCATGCATCTAACCTGTGTCATTTATTTGAATTATCGTAATTGAAGACTTTAGAAAGATGTCACAAATATTCCTAACAATCACAAATCAGCAATAACTAGTTATGCTAAAATCGTTTTCCCTACTGAAAATGCAACTGATTTGTCATAGCATAAGTCGATGTATCTATAAATACTGAATGTCAAGCTCGCCAGAATTTGTCACTATTCAGTTTTGAAAAGCAAGTCTCTTTGTGGGAAAGTAATATCTGGTCTAATACACCTCACTGTGTTAAAAATATAAAAAACAAGAAACAACCTGAAAATGACTTAATTGTGGGGATCGCATCGTGTAAGACTTCAGGTAGTTTTGCGTGTTTTGCGCCACAATTTTGTTTCAGAGAGCGTTAATTGCTCATTCAAACGCCCACTTTGCCTTCCATTAAAGTTCTCAACTGATTTGATTTCACTTTTACTAGCGGTGTTTTTCAAACTTTGTCCCACGTAGGTAACTGAATGGCAGTAAAATATTACAATATTTACGTCCTAACCTGGTATTCATTCACATTTTAATACATACCTGTTCTAAAAAATGTTTTAATAATTTTTTCATCAGTTTCCCTCATAGCATCTGCAAATTTTTAACGCATTTGTACACACACACAAACAGATCAGTGAAAGATAAAAATATAACCTATACAGCCTTCAGATCATTACCGACCTATTGCACTCGAGCTGGGTGGTTTGCATGTTGGCTGTGATAGCAAGGTGTTGAGAAGCAGAACCCTCAACTCCACGATCCCAAACCAAAAGACAAACTACAAAGCTAATAGATATCTTCTGTCAATTTTTCTAAAAGTAAAATTTTCGAAAATCTACTCCTTTTTTGTCAGACATCTACCGAATATGTAGCCGAGTATTCGAACCGATGAGGAACGACTTTTTGCTGCTTCTAATTGCTTTGTGGTTTGTTCTGGATGTGGTCAATGGAGGGATGATTTTCAGTACTTTCAAGGCATACAAAGTTTCCACATCTGCAGAAAATACGTTTGCTACAGGCATAGTTAAAGGTAAACTTGAACTGATGTGATAAATAGAAGGGTACATTCGGTACTATACATGCTCAAGGATCAAAGGTTTCTGAAACAAGTTCAAAAATGCACATGTAGTACATCACAATGCGGAGTGACAGAAGAAAACACATTGCAATATGGTGAAAATACCTTTTGAAACTCATGAATTACGAGATACATAATGTAATTCATGATGTTTCATTTTTTATTTACCGTTTCGGGCCTACAAAATGTCTTGTCATTAAGTTCAAAGAAGCACTTTATTGCCGAACAGCATTCTTTACCTGAAAACCTTTTCATGTCTGAATACCGTATTCTTTGTAGAAAGTAATTTTTTTGTCAAAGCAAAACGGTTTTATAGGTTTCTGAACATGACTTGGTTTCATCCATACACCACAACAAGCGTTTTTCAAACTGTTAGAATTTCATGGTTACTATGTATATAAAATTATTTTCACTCAAACAATATCATGTGGAAAGGTTGTCGCAATGTCATAACGAGTACGGGTGATTCACAACTAAGTAAAGCCTCATGATCCTCTTTGCATGATTTACTATACCACATCAGTTCAAAAAAAAACGCGAACATCAAATACATTCTTTAAAGAATTGCACTATCTGGAATTTGAAACTTTGTTTCTGCTACTATAAATTGTAACGCATCGCATTACATTCATGTGTCGTTTATGCAATTTTTGCACATTTCATTAAATTTTTATTAAAGTTTAAGGGAACTTTGAATCGTTTTTGATCAAAGAAATATATTTTTATTTAACATAAAGGGCCACTTTTGCGATTACTAAGCACGATTTAACACAAGAAGCCTGATGCGGTCATTTTGTACCGTTTTTGAACTTTAGCGTTTGGTATTTTCGTTAATGCTGCTATTTGCTTCGTAATACTCTTTTACTTTTTCTAAATTATGATAAAGTTTTTGCAGCTTTTGGAATTTTTTTATTAGAGCTTTTGGAAACAGTATTTCACACATCTACCTAGAAGTCCTGAGCGGTCAAAAATGACCTGCGCGTGATCAGGAGATTATGTTTCTTCAAAAAGGTGTTTAGAAGCTTTAGTAGAGTTTCTTTCGTAACTATGAACGCAGTTTCGCAACAATGGAGGAACAATTGATCGATTTTTTCTGAGAACCAGGAGCTAGACCAGTGTTTCTCAAACTTTTTAATTTCAACCCCCCTTTGCACTCCCGACACGTTGTTTTCGCCCCAAAACCTGATAAAGCAAGCACAAGGGAAGGTAGTAAATTTAAATAATTTTTTTTGAAGAAATTTTTAGCTTAAATAGCTGAACCATGCCCTTAAATAACTGAAGTAAGCAACTGTACAAGGGCGCTAATATTACATTCAGAATTCTTGTGAAAAATACACACTGTAGCTGGGCACATAGACGATCCAGAGTAAAATTTAATGAATGAATTGCTTTAGGCTACTGAAGATGACTCACTGATCGATTAGTGGTTGAGTATTTGCACCCGCTATATTACCCCCTTTGTTTGTTTTTCGCCTCTTTACCCCTCAAAATTGCCCCCTAATAGGGCGATTCCGCCCACTTTGAGAACCACTGAGCTAGACTGATATTTAGTACTCTAATAGGTTGTTGGCTATGTCAAATAGTTGCTGATAGTTGGTTGTTGTAATATCTCTTTTAGTAGCCTTATCACTATAAGGGTTATATTGTCATAAATGACAGCTACTTCACCATGTTCTAAAGCTACCAGCAGATCTCAAGCAGAACAAAACAACACATCGTGGGCACTGTATGAAAATAACAACGACAGGAGCCAGACGCAGAGCTGGTAATGAAAGGCAAGCCATTGCACGCTCTGAAAATTTTTCTTCACATAGCCTGCAATGCTAAGGAAGAAAGGTTTCGTGCATCTTTACCTCAATGCACAAAAACGTAAAAATTATAAATACCACAAAAATTCTTTCAAGAAATGGTAGAATACTAAACTAATCTGGCTAGCGTGTGTGGATGCACTGGACCAGATGGCTTGATACCATACTAATAAAAGTGCATCTAGGCGGTTGCCAGATACTGTGTTTTTCAGCATAATCGACTGTAATGCATAAATGCTTACATTATTTACTGTCTAACGATGAAATTGAAACTGTCAAGGAGACAGTTTCTACTTCAGCTTATGAAAGAGCTTTGCAAGCCCAAAAATGTAGTGGACTGTGTAACGTCCTACCCACATTAGTGGCCCAAGACATCCAGCACTGCATTGACTGCAGTCAGTGTTGAATCACACCTACACTGGGAAAAGAAAAAATCACCAGTTAATGTCATGCAAAAATAAATCTAGCTTCTGCCAAAACTGCAAGAAAGTCTGTTGTGGAAAACATGCATTCGGTAAAGCAACTATTGCGACATGCAAAAATTGTGCTGACTGCGTTCTAATAAAATGTTTTGATAACAACTTGCGTCTTCTGAGTAGGCTACTTTTTCATCTGGCTGCTTTTTCACCTTTCAAACAACGTGCAAGTATGATTGACTGTCTTGTTTCAATGCAGCAGTCGAAGTAATATGAAAGAAAACGTTCATAAACGGTTTTACAAATGAAAGGTAAAAAATGACCGCACTCGTCCTTGGAGGTAGAGAATTTTTTTCAGGGCTTCTAGTGTTAATAGGCTCAAAAGTTTCAGAGAGGGTATGATCTGTGCAACTAACAAATTTCTTTCAGGCGTTATTTAGGATTTTGAAAAAGTAGTGTTTATTTTTCCCTTTTGTGCAGTGCAGCTTATGATAGTTTTCCCTGTTATGACAAGTTCCATGAACCTATGGCGCTATGAAATTTTGAGTATCGTAGAGTTGATAACTTGTAGAAAATGATAGTTTTGTTTTCCAACATATATTTTGGCGGATAAGGTCAAGGCAGCAATGAAAGGAAGTTCAATTAATATACTTAGCAGCAGCACTTTGCCATTTTCTATTGTTTTAATATTCTTGAAAGTTTGTTCTGGTTACTTATAACACCAAGACCTGGTAATTCGATACCGAAAGCTTTCATTCCTAAATGGATTGGACTCTGATTGTCCAGATCAATTTAAGTGTGTCTCCCACCTCCACTATTCCTTTCCTATTTTATTCGATTGTGAACGAAAAGTTTTTATTATTTCCTATATCACGCATTTGAATGTACATATGGAATTGCGTTTCTGTCCCTACAACAAAGAGTTTGTCACAAACGTTTTTCTCCAATCTAATTTATTGCTGACCAAACACAGTTCATTTCCTATTCCGATTTTGCTTCATAAATGTCTGTGTAAATCAGCTAAGAGCGCGTGCCACTGTCGCTGGTGGGTGGGTTTCAAATCAAGTCGAGTTATTCGGAAGACTGAAAACGGTCTTTGCAAGTTCTCCAGCGTCTTCCTCGGCCTTAATCGATGGAAACAAGGCAAAGTTTTACACCCAGTGCTACCACTGGCATTGTAAAAAGTGTCGCATTCACTGTGAAAATAGCGGCATGGTATACGTCACAGTGCAGCAGCAGATGGGTGCCCGCAAACCACTCGCGAAGCTATTACAATGAAACAACTGAACATCTGTGGTTTAGCATTAAAAGTTAGCATTACATGTGAACAGAAGCATGCTCAAGTCACATCGTGACGGAACACCATATATACAGTTTGTGTGAAGTTCGCATGTATCTGTATGTCTTTCGAAGTTTTGCGGAGTGTTAATATGTAACAGCAGCTTGTTTTCATTTAGTGCTTCATTGAGTGAATTTTTTTCAAGTTAAGTTTTCAAGTTATTTTTTCTGGAACTTGCACTTCCTTTTCCCGGTTGTATTATTAAATTCTAAAGGCCCTTTTAAGTTCAATGAAAATTTTATACAAGACATTTGCTCTGAAAACTAATCGCTATTTCGAATTGCATTTCTAACTTGATTTTATTTTGTAGAGTATTTTCTACCTTGTTTCCTTTTACATATCAGATCTATCACGGATTTACGCATGGTTAGCATCTTTTTTAAAGTAGTGAGTGCGTTTAATTATTTCTAACAGATCACGAAACACCTGATATAAAGTTGTTTTAAAACTCAATGGGCCAGCAATGTTAATCAGTGTTGGATCCCTGCGTAAAGTTTTTCTTTGATCTTTCTGAGTAAATTCAAAAATTTAGTATGAACATTTGCAATCTCTAATCTTTTTACTGTAACGTTATTATGTTCTGGATTTCATAAGTAGAGCATGAAGCTTGATTTGCATGATGGTCCACAACTACCGCAATGACATGTTTAGACAACACTTGCCTGTAATGACCACTTAGACCGTTTAACTTTACTCAGCAGAGTCGCAGAGTATGAAAACTGCAAATGGTATGCACGCAGTACGAGTGCCTTTAAAGCAGCACAATTCCAGGCAAGCAGAATGCTCGACCTCAACTAAAACGTTCGTTTTTCCTATCCTGTGATAACTGCGGCAATCTGTCCCGTTCCTTCGAAATTGTGGCACGTTTTATTTGCAGTTATTTTTACAGATAATCGGGACGCCAGCGAAAACCGCAGCAACACTGATATACGGCAATATTCGGTTACCTGCAAACCACATGAAACATCAACCTCTTTGGTGAGAATTTGGTTTGATCTGAATGTCGTGAAGTTTAACGAAACAAGCAAATAGTTAAAGAAGTTTATCGATGCATTCGAAAAATGTGCAAATCACTTTCTCGTTTCACATCTTCAGACCAGTGAAATTTTTTGAAAGTCCGTGCGCACCATTGTGAAATTTTAATTCACTGTAATTCACGCCTTGCAGTGTACCTTTGATAAACTAAATTTCGATAGGTTTCTAATATGTAACTGCTGTTAGTAACCTTAAAATTATTTCGTCTGAACTGCATTACTACAAGCGATAGATACCATCTCTCTAACTCGCCACGTCAATTTCTAAATGCCCCTCAACATTGCGATACGTGGTGTTTTATTCTTCCCGATATTAAAGACATTCAGCAATTAAGCATAGATTATCATTAACGACTAATAAAGACAATCACGGAAAATCACGGTACCGCAATGATCAATGAACAAACAATGCTAAATCATCGCAAAGGCAACTGAATAGCACTTTGTCGTAACACAAAGGAAGGGGTAATATTGGGAAGCACTTTGGTTTCGTGTAGTATGGGCTATCAGCACACAATCAGAGATTTTAAAACACTCCAACGCTCAATAATATCAATAACTTGACAAACGTTCCTGAGTGTCGTGGTATAATTTTTTGCTATAGATCAAATAGTCAATGTTGCAAAAGTAGAGTTGTTTAATCTTTGTTGATATCAAAGATTTCTTTTACCAACTTTTGCTTTATTTCAAAAGATTTTCACATCTCACAATTTAATTCTTAAGCTTTCTGCCTCAGAGTTTTTGAAAATGTTATATTGACGAGAGAAATATTTGAATTTTTTTCTGCAGAGAGTTTGACAAAAATATTATTTTACTGTAGACACAGTACGAGAAAAAAGTGTCTATTGAGAAATTACAGTCATGAAATATAATTATTTTGATCGAGAATCAAACGTGGGTTGCGAAATAACTTACGGTTTTAGTAATCTCAGATCGATCCGCTAGCTCCGTATCGAGACTGGACATCATTCCTAAAATGTGGCGACAAGCATCAGTAATTGCAATCTTGAAACCTGGCAAGCCAAGTTCCAGCCCCGAGAGCTGCCGTCCGATATCATTATTAATAGAATTAACCCTACTTTTTTGACCCGCTACTTTCAACCGAACAAGCAGATTTTCGTAAAAACAGATCAACTGTACTGCTCCCAAGCTTGGTACCAAAGTGCACACACATGTACATTAGACGCCCAGCTGAACGAAGCCATGCGTACAATTTCAGGTTGTCCAAGATCTACCCCTATAGACTTCCCCCTTTCCTTTATGGTATCCTGGCCCCCACTACGCGAAGAAACGCGGCATGTCTACATCTACAGCGTAAATCACAAAGCCCTGATCACCTGCTACATGCTGGGCCGGATTTAGCTGATGCGAGGCCCTAAACTAATTTATTTGTGAGGCCCCATCTCGCACTGTGACGAGCAAAAAATGGAAAAGCGTCAAAAATTTACGCAAAGACAAAAAATGGGCACTTGGCATTCTGAAATTTTGATAAAGTCTTCACTGATTTATAGTATTTCATATTCAAATTTGGAGGAGCTGAGCCCTCCAATGCTCCCCTGTGACAACGGAACGGTTTAAACATCCCTTATGCTGTCATTATTGAAATACGTACAATAAGCTATAATCATCGAACAAAGCAAGGCTGAACAGAGCACAGTAAACCATTACAAAGGTTTCGTCCTGACCTTCTTTACAACAAATTATCTAGAAATTAATTAAAATTTGTTTGCCTAAGTTTGTCACTTTCAGTGAGTTAGCAAAGTGACTTTTGCTTACTGTTCAAGCTCATTAAGATCTTCTCTGATTTGCCAAGCATGGGAACAGCACAAACGTGCGCAAGTACTCAATAGCAATCTGATTTCTGAATGACTTTGCTAAAGAAAATTAAATGGAAAAATTTAAATCTAAAGATATCAAACGGGCTTTTCGTAGTAGAAACGCCATCAAAACTACTGTACTGCTCAGAAGAACCAACTATGTCTTTTTTGTATGATAATGCTGCTAGCCCTACACATATCTCTTATCTGCAATACAACCTTAAGGTATGATCAGATGCAATTCAAACACGAGCAGTCACAAGTTCTTTCGCTTGACTTACACGTTGCAATCGGTACGATTTAGCAAACACAGGACACAAGCAACGTGCATTGAGTATATCGACACAATAGTCGGTATGCGGCTTGACCAACGGTCATATTGAGATTCATGGGAGGGAAACTCGTTGGAAGACCCAGGCGTTATCAACACGGAATCTGATTAGCTTGATAAAACTAAATTTCATGAATAATAAAAACAAAAATTTTGACGAATATATATCGAACTGATCATATACAGGCAATTGACTCTATGCGTACCACAGTTTGCTGGAGGCCTCCTTGGATCTTGAGGCCCCAGGTTGAAACCTACAAAAGTGGCTTTATTCGCAGTGATTTTTTATAATTCGGAAAACAGCATTTGTGATATAAGGCGCATGTGCCGTCCATTGTTTTGTCACAGCAGGATTGTGAAGTACACGTCATCCCTCTTGCAGCAGTGAAGCCATTATGAGACTTCACCAGCAATATTACTTTAATTGCCCTCCCGAACCTTACTGGTTGGATCCCACCCTGAGATGAGCGGTGGTTTTGATTATATTACCCATGTCATAGCAAGCTCCCCAAAGCATACGGTTGAACAGACGTGTCGGGCCATTACCAAAGCAACGTTTGCGATATTAGCGGTAACACGGGAAGGTGTCACCACTGCCACATTTGTGTAGGATAAAAATTTGTGTAGAATATAAGCCTTAACCGCATTGAGCGTATTGCGAGCGCAATCGTGCAGCAATCACTGCACCTCAAACGGAGAGGCCGCATTTTGCGCTATAATTTTTCTTAACTAGACAGGGTGGAAGATGCTTTTTGGTCCGTTTCTTCTACAAAACCACATGTTCAAATTTGCAAATCAATAACTTGAACGCAACGCCTCAACACACCACTTAGTAGCATGCACCACATTTTATTTGGCTACTTCTGCTAAAAGCGGAGAATTTCAATTTAACAAAAGTTTTTAAGAAATTTTGATATTCAAACTGTTGCTTTCAATCTTTTCTTTTACAATAAGCAACAAACAACCATTTTTCCAAAAAATAATGACAGTTTTGTGCTGTATATTCACAAGAGACTGCTGCGTAATGCAATTAAAAACAACAGCAATGTCATTTTATTGTTTCAGGCAATGCACAAGGTCACCGAGAAAGATGATATAAGTCATCATTCAACCAACACGAAGTTGCATGAAAAAAAGCTTAACGTCATGATCAAAGCAATGTTGTTTTTGTCCGTTCTTTTCGTACTCTCCACGTTGCCCTACATGATTTTAGTTGGGGCTGATTGCGTCAGCACCATATACCCCATCACTAGATACCACGTTGGTGTCGCCAATTCGACATTATTCTTGTACTGCATTGCGTCACCTCTGATTTTGTTATACCATTTGCCTGGTCTTCGCGAAGCTGTCGCTCAACTGAGTTTTTGTTGTCGATGTTGCACAAGAACAACAATCACGCGAGGAATTAACCAAAGCAAGTCACGTGTCTAGTTTCTTGGTACACTGTTTCCAAGGAACAAGGTAAGCATTTCGCCTCCTATACAGAGAATTGCCTTGAAAATCTTTTAAGATATGTTAAATGATTTTTGCACAATCAGGGAAAAGTTAATTTTCAAATGACAGTGATATTCCTGAAACTCTAGCAGCCTACAGATAAAATTAACACACGCAAAATAAGATTAAAGGTCCTCGCGATAACTTCTACTTGTGGTATGTAAAACTTCTCGAGGTTGCTTATGTTTTACGCTGTGGCGCGTCAGTTGAGTACGAAACAGTACTTGGAAATATTTGATGGCATTCATATTTGTAGAGGTCTACATCTCTACATAGAATTTATGAAAATTTAGGATTGCACTCGGAACTACTTGTGTGTTATATTCAAAGAGTGTCTGTTCAGTGAACGCGCATGCAATTTGTTACACCTTAATGCATTTTGTGGAGTATTTATGAATTGCTAACCGATAGCAAGCCGGGAAATCCCGGCCTGTTGTTCTCTGTTTTACGCAAGCATTCAATCAAAGCGACTAACCGGAACTGTGGAAAGTAGCGTAAGGGCAGCTCATGCAGAAAGTATACATAGTCGAATCCCAAGCACCACCAAGGGTTGAGGGTCACGGGTATAGCCGATAGCTCCCAACATAACCACCTACATAGACAATCGCAGCTGAGACTCTGCCGACAAATATGCCTGGCAGGCCGTCTGCGTGGTTAAAGAACATTGATAGAGGGCTAAGCTCTGACAAAAGTTTAAGGTGGGTGAGCTCTGTCAGATTGAACCACGAATGTACACAGAGGGCAAACCTCTGTTGGTTTGAAAAACGAGTCTCTCACAAATAAAAACCCTCTAGCAGAAAACCGCTGTACTCGCTTGGTTTGGCAGAATAGTGCTTTTTTTCGTTACGACGGAAAGCGTGGTACTGTAAGAGCACATAATTAAATGACTGATTACTCGTTTTGATCCTGTTGAAGTAGGCAAAAAAAACTGCGAAATTCGGTTCCCGCTTGCATAGGCTCTGTCAAAATTTCATATGATTTGAACCATGGGGTCCGCAGAATTTTATCCGTGGGGGCAAGGTCGATATTTCGCTTATCCTTGTTCAGGTTGCGAACGATGCAATGCAAATGGAACTTCACGAAACGATTTACCTTTTCTAAACGGCAAAAAATTTCCCATGAAAGCACACGCTCCATTCGCATTTTTTTGAAATCATATTTAGGTGGGGTGTATTCGAGGTTGCGAAAAGGTTGTAAGCTACTTTCTGTCAACCTTTACAATAAACACACAAAGAACAAAGCATAATATGAGAGTATGCAAACTGGAATCTTATTCTACAAAAGCAATCACAATTATCTATAGTAACACAACCCTCAGCAGTATTGCTTTCATTGCATACCAAACTAGTGCCAATAAAACTTCACATTGTCATTGCTTCTAGAATCTCTGTCATAATTATAACATACTTTATAATATTGTTTCTTTTTAATCCAGTCCTGATATTCAAAATTGTATTTACCAGTTCTGCACCCATTCTGTTGTTCAATTTTGATTTTACAACGTTTATCTGGCCGAATACTCATTCCATTTCTGCATTAGAGTGAAGTATTTGCTACATAATATGCGTTAAGAAAAACCAGCCAGTTTTTCGTATGGGATTTATCAAATGGCATCTCCATACAAGCATACTTTAGTCCAATATGCTACTGTTTTAGTAACATTTCGCCAACGGACAATATCAAATTCTGCTACTGGCATTCAATTTACTCAACGACTATGCTTTCTTCACTTTCTATCCCAAATTTATCCAAAAACTAAATTAAAGGTCCTATAATGTTTCATAAGGTATTTGAAACAGACATCAATTACATTTCCTTCATTGTTATACATTTGAATGAGTTGGTACCCGGTACTTTCCTAAATAGGCACAAGGTGAAAACTGAAACTGAGACATCGTTCGAATTTCTCAGCGATGCCTCAACTGACTTAGAACAAACCATGACTCTTATCAAAGTTTCAGTTTCATAGCCTAAATAAGGTTTTGCATTAAAAAAATCAACCACATGACATGTCAACGGTTGCAGAATGCTTGTTCATGTTGGTACAAAAAACGTTATGTTGGGAAAGACTGTTGCTAAAAAAAAGACTGTCCAAAAGGTTGCCTAGATTTTCCTTAAAACGCCGAAACCCGACATATATCATTGCAGGGAACACAGCTGATACCTGGGGTAAAACATCTTCAAAAAACTAAAAATAAACCAAAAAATAAAAAAATGAACTAAAAAAACAAACTGTAAACCAAATCGCAAAAAGATAAACTAAACGATTGCAAAATAAACCATGTTTGGTTTTAAAAATACTAAAATGGCAACACTGCGCCCATCATCGTAACTTGAAGTGAACCATGCAATTGTTACGCAATAAAGACCCACAGCAGAAGAATCCGCTCCAAGTTCGGCCATGCAATGGAGCAGACATAAGTGAACTGCAAGCACAGGCGTATCCAGAGGGGGGCAAAGGGGCCATGTCCCCCCAAAAGTTTTTAGAACATATAGTCATTTTGTGCTTTGATAGGCGTTTTTCCAAACAAAATAGTGTTTTTTGCCTAAAATCAGACATTTTGGCCCCCCCAAAATTCTTGGACTGGCTATGCCACTGACTGCAAGCTCACTACTGCATGACACCAAGACCGCAAACCTGGTTCTTGTGCAGTGTGAGTGTCTTACAGGCAAATAAACTGTCATTGCAAGAATTAAACCAATTAATCGAAATTGAGCTGCTGACTTAACCTTTTCCAAAACATTTTGGTTCTTAGGCCCAAATTCCAGGGGGGAAATGCCCGTTTCCCCCCCCCCTCTGCGGACTCCCATAATTTGAACTTAGAAATATTTTCGTTTTTTTTAGAATAGCCTACTCACACACCGCCTAGGAACGAAAACCATAGAAACCCATGAGCAGGGTTAATGTATATCTTGGCATTACTTGGGTTCGAATTTGTGTGCTCAATTATATCGAATACGAATAAAACTTGTGACCAAAACAAAACCTTGGCATGTTTGACAACAACGGAGACATGCAAGAAACAAGGACTTAGTGTCCTGTTGCTCCAATGCACCTACATATCCCTTGGAATCAAGGTTAAGACAAGCCGTGGGAGTAGATTGGTTCGATATCTTTGTAGCTTAAGTGACCATTATATGCTCAAAATGAAGCGTTCTTTCTGTCAAACAAATACATTGCAGACCAACAGAACGAACCGTACATATTGCATGCACATTTTATGCGGATCTTATCGAAGGTTTATTTCACTCGAAACCTAATTTCTTAGCAATGACAAAAAGCCTGGCCCAAGAAAATATTTGCATTTGCTTCCTAAAGAAACAGGGTTGTTTGCAGTTACACTGACAAGGCCAGCTACGGGTAACATGCCTCAGCCATTATTCAACGCGTATCTCGAGTAGGAGTTTCTTGTAGTTGCTGTGTAATGAAGTTATATGTGGTTTTAATTTTCAAAGCATAAGGGTGAGGTACAGACTGCTGAGCATTTTTATGAAAAAAAAAATACATTTTAATGTACCGAAACACAACTATTCGCAACTTGCCGTGCTCAAACTCGCTCACAAACACAGCATATGTCTGGGGTAATTACCTGGTGACAGCACTAGCAAAAAAAATATTTAAGAGCTTCCGAGTGGAGCCAAAACATACTATCAATAATGAGGACACCAATCTCGAAAACGTTTCTAACTTATCAAACACTCTGCATATTCGTTAACATCCTGTGTAGTAAGTTTGCTTGGTCTGCCCCCATCGTTCATTTGCATTTCTTTAATTATTTTATGATTGTCTGTTTCAAAATCCTTGCAATATTCAGCTGCAACAGAGTTTCCGATCATCTACTGACATGTAACATGAAGGCGCTATTGAAAGAAAATCCGCCAATGGAAACGTATTTTTGTACATATCTTCAGAATTGAATTTTTCGTACGCAGCAACTTTCTTTGTGCTCGTTTAGAGCTGACAAAAAAAGGGATGTTGAAGCTAATCTAAAACGATTTATGACTATTTAAGCATACATTTGCTCAATTGTTGTTAAAAATGTTGACGAACGCGCAACCTATTACCTATTTTGTAACAGTACCGCAACAAGGCCTATATGGCTTGCGTCTCAATGTACAGTTAACTCCTCATGCCCACCACAGTATCTAAGAAAAGGAACCTTCAGCGTCAGATTCTTAACATCCTCGAAAGCAGATTCATGTTTCGAAGTCCATTCCAACTTTTCGTGCGAACCTGTAAGTCAAGGTAATGACTCGCAAGCATCTAATAGACGAGGCAAAAACCAGGAAAGGTTAGCAGCAAATCGGAGAAACAGCTGCAAATCGGTCGTTCCATGCACTGGCAACACCACTTCGAATTTAAGAGAGTCTGACTGAAGGCTAACGTCACTTAGTAAATGTTCCCCGTATATGGTATTGACGTCGGGCGCAACTTCACTTTACCTTTGTAAGATTTAAATAGTTTTTCTAAAGCACTTTGCAATAAATCCACACGGTTTTTATTGTTATCTTCCATCACGTAGCCATAGATTAGCAACCGAACCGTAAACACACAAGTCATCTGTAATCAGTGGCGGTACTAGCGAGGTCTTGAGATCTAAAGTCTCCCTCAACATGACTCGTAGAAAATTCACAATGAGGTAGAAATTCAGAATTTAAGAATTTACAACGTACCTCTCATGGCTTAGTAAATGTTTGCTAAATATTTTGAACAACCATTTCCAACATTGGTATTAACATGCTCAGCGACGCAAGAACAGTATAACTTTAGGGCAGGGGTGAGCAAATAGCGGCCCGCCGGCCAAATGTCGCGCTCCACAGCGTTTTAAGTGGCCCGCGGAAGCATTCAGAAAATATCTTCATGTCTGAAATTTCCTCGAACTTATCACAACAAATGTTAGTGCTGACCGCTTCGGCTAGATTAACCAAGACTTGCTTCTATTTGACTAAGGAGGTACGGCCTTCCGCCAAACGTAGCCTTCTCAAAATGGCCCCCGAGCCAAATTGATTGCCCACCACTGCTTTAGGGCAAACAACTTCTAACACCCAAGGCGGAAGTGAATGTTGTCCCGGACTCTGGAGATGTGCTACCATTTCCATTATGCTGTTAGCAATGATTCGAGGCGTTATAACTACTCTACACTAACGCTCAACTTCATGTGCGTCTTCAGGAAAGCAGTAGCAATTTTCTCCTGATATCACCATCCTGTGGGAGAGGTCTGAACAGAAGGGGACAAGTCTCCCCTTTGGAAAACATTTGCTTCCAGGAAAGAGTTTAGATGTAAAATTTTTGCACTTTTTCTCCCACCTTTTTGTAATGATCTTGTCAAGATGGGCTCATCTTAAGAAAGTCAATCTTTCTTCTGGTTCCAGCAACAGAAGCAACTCACTTCATTGTGATCTGGCAAGATAACACATTAAACCATTAAATCATTGTCTAATGCTTTTGCATCACTGCTACCGGCAGTTCTACACGCAACGTTGTTTTGGATCAAACGATTGTGGACTTACACCATGCTGTGGAAACTGACATATTTAAAACTCAGATCAAGATACTCTACTAAAACATGAGAGACACTTCAAGGAGGATACTCGGAAGGCGAATCTTGAAATTACACACTGATTTGAAGCAGTACTTTAATAAAGTGATGATCATAATTTTCACCTTTTACGTGATGTTTGAGTCAATATATACAGTTTTCCAATACGTAAGAGAATCTTCAGAGTATCATAAAACTTCGCCGCACAGAAACGATTGTAAGCTACCACCATGGTTAAGCTGGTTAAGCTTATAGAAGCCATCACTGAGTCTGGAATAGCGTTTTAATGCAGTATTCAATGTCTGATCATAAATTGTCCGATGAATCATCAAGAGAGGAATTTTGCAGCTTCCCAATAAGCACAGTACATTTGAGTAATCGTATAATGTTTAGCCGTTTCTGGCGTTTGTCAAAAACGTGCTGTATATGAGAGTGATACAAACTACTCATGAGAAAGATTGCACATAAGCATTTATATACTTTACGTACGAAAAGGGCGTTGGTTTTCAAAATAGCTTGACTTGCTCTGACTTCCTCTTTTCTGTGAAAGCAACAGCGGCGGATTTGAAGGTAGAGTTTTTAAACCAATCTCAACACTCCATTGAAAAATCTTGCCGAGAGATTTCTGACATAGGTGTGCGAGTTGTCTGACATTGGATCAACTTTCCCAAAAGCAGAAATCATCAGCGCACTGAGCCAATGACATGGGATATTGCGAGGAAGATCATTAATCATAATGGAAAAGTGAATTGAACTCAGAATACTCCCTTGTGGTCTTTCCTTTTCGGACGTCTCAACTATTGAAAGACTTGATCCTTCTCTTAATGAGCGATTTGAAAGAAATGGTAGGATGGACTTGAACATATACCGCTGACGCAATGTTTCAAAAATTTTAGATAATTTTTTCCAATGTTGTACGCTTTCTCTGTGCTGATAAAGATTGCAAGCATAGATGATGCTTGTTGCACCTTTGCACAACGATTTTGTACTGCATCATGGAGGCCAATCTTGTGGTCACTATTTCTTTTCCGTTCTCTAAATCTAGATTGCTCTATGTTCAACAGGTCGTTGTACTCCAAATAACATTTTAATCGACGATCAATGATTTTCTCTATTTACTTGCAACCGGTGTTCATAAGAGAGATTGGTTTGTAATATGAGCGCTTATATCAAGGTTTATTGCAGTTATGTCCAACCGAAATTCCTTACTGAGCCAAATATTATGTCAATATCTTAACGATGGCCGTACATTTAATGACCTATTAATGAGAGCAGCACATTGAATGATTTACTTCGATCTTAGAAAACCAAATTTAGTTTAAGCTAATGTAGCCTACTGAAAGCGTTCGAATCCTAACTTCAATGGTAACAACTGTTTGGTTCCTTTAACCACTCCGTAAGTGTTATTCCATAGGCAAGTTTAGTGCCAATAGAAAAAGGTATAAATCAGAAAACTAGTAAAACGTTTCACGCCAATTAGGTGTCAGTGGACGTATGAAAATCTCCCAACACCCAGTGCAGACGTGATAAAGTGGAACTGAGCACCACCTGCATCAAATATGTCAAAATTAAGATTATCAAAATCAGGACAGGTTGTCAGTATGTAGGCTACATATACTACAGGGTAAACCTAAACTGGGTCGCACAAAATTTTCAACTGGACCGCATGCGATACGTAGGCGGCGAGTTGGACATAGCTGGTTTACAGTAATTGAGTTTTGGAATGGGTGTAAAAAGAGAATGTAACAGGCAGAAGGAATTATTCTTGGGTTCCATATTGACTTATACAAACCGTAGATTCCCAAAGCAATGTCGGCGACCGTAAGCAGGGTCGCAGCTGCTTTCGCTTAGGGCCGCAAGAGCTTTCAAAGGTCGCCAGGGTCGCGAAGTATTCGTCTTTGCGATCAGCGTGACTTTCTCCTTGAATAAAATTTTCTAAACCAGTCCTAACTGCACTCTTCTTGTAATGTACTTCTTGCAGTCTGTTTTCAGGAAAGTAGATTGTTCCTGCTGTAAAGACTGGTAGCAGTGGTTGAGGATAGGAACAGGGCCCTTGAGAGAAAAAATGTGGTGGTGCGAGATCAATTTTGGACTCCCTTATAAATTACAAATCATTACTGATTAAGAGCTTCATTAGCATTCCAATACTATGACTAGAATATGAATTATAACATTTATTGCCATTTACCAATGCTATTAGTTAAATTCGAAATGTCTAAGTCTGATCTCAACGAATGCACGCAACGCAGTTATTTGCTAATTTCACAACTATATATCAAATATTAACATTAATAGTAGGCTATAGCAATTCTCACGAACAAAGCAAATTTAGTAATTCCATAAACCTAATACAGTAATAGAAATGCAAGAATGTAGTTACTCGCTTTGGCATGAATTCTATCAATTTTTGTCAGTTTTCTTTGATTTACTGTCCCAAAACCACACTGGATTAATGGCCTCTATTAGCTTGGTCACAGTAGTGCAATACAACTGTTGTAACCAAGAAGTTGTTACTGATCACAAATTCGCAATAGGTTAAGATCGTGCGAGTTTCCAGGCCAATCTTACATACTTAATTTTTGTTTCCTGAAAATCGTCTTTACTTTTTTGATGAAAGACATGGGGCAAGGTCCTATTGGAATTTTCCTCCACTATCAGGAAAGCTCTTCTCATATCTGGAAAGACTTTTCTTGCAATTACTTAATCTTATTACAGTGCAGTATTTATCTTTCTGCACATACTAATTCTTTGTTTCCATTTTTTGACTAAGAAGCTGCTTTCTAGTGGTTTCTTAGCCTTTCTGCCAGCCTCCAGTAGGTGGCGTCGTACTGTACTTGAGCTTATGTGAACTCCACCATTCACCAATGCTTAAGTAAATCAAAGCTTGTCTTTTTTTAATACCTTTTGCAATTATTTGTAATGGCTGTTTGGGTGTACCTTCAGTATTCCGAAAGTCTAACAATGCGTCCCGCTTCCTAGTGGTCATATCTGCCATTAAAGGTCACAGATATACCAACATGCACAACTCTCAGCCAGAGGTGGGTAGTAAATCTAGGAACCCGAGACAAAATCGCTTAGAGTGGCCCCAAAAATTGGATAATTGTGATATTTCGTGTGTACAATATGTGGTCTTAAAAATAGACCTCTGTCCAGTAATGTAGCCAGCCCAAAATTTTGGGGGGATAAAAAATTTTGGAGGGGTCAAAATGTTTGATTTTAGATGAACAACCCGCTTTTCAAAGCACAAAATGACTAGCTATGCGACAAATTTCGGGATGCATAGACCCTTGCGCCCGCAATGCACTAAATGCTGCGTGACGTGCCGGAAAAATCGAAACATATGTTTTGTAAGATCACGTAGGATGTTAATCAGCTCAATAGTGTTATTGAAGCCAGTTCTTTCTGTTGTATGTAGTTGAGAACAGAAGTGGATATCAGGAGAGGCTAACTAGGCTGTCGCCTCGGGCTTCGCTTTCTCCAGAGATGCCGTGGGGCCACTCTTCGAGAGTTTCGTACTTAGTTTTTTGGATTGTTTTGATTAAAAGCTGATGAACCATTCTAGAATCACATTTATTAAGTTCTGAAGCAAGTCACACGTTTTGAAAAACAAGCAAAAATCATGTGTAATGTTCCAAAGGGGCCCTCCCAGGGGCGTCCGCATGGGGGGAATGATGGGTCTTGTCCCCACTGGAAATTGGGACTATGCCTCAAAAATATCTAAAAAACCTGAAGTCAGCGGCAAAGTTCCGGTTAATTGATTCATTTCTTGCAATGACAGTTTATTTGCCGGTATGACACTCACGTTACACATGAGCCACTTTCGCTATTTGGTGCCCTGCAGCCATGAACCTGTATTTCACTCATGTCGGGTCCTTTGCCTGCAGAGGCAGGATGCGAAACTTGCGAGCGAATTGTTCTACTGTTTGTCTTTATTGCGTTTCAATAGCATGGTGTCAAATCTTCAAAAGTTGACTTCAAGTTACGGTGGTAAACGTTTTGCCGCATGTGACTGTTTGGATGGCTGAATGCAGACATCTTGGCAGGTAATGCAGTGAGACAGTGACTGTTGAATGCAAGGCATGTAGTTTTATACTGCGTGAAAAGAAATGAATCTGCAGCGCAGCAATGCTTCCACAAGGTTGTTATTGTGAGACTGTGGGTTTGACAATTGTGCCTGAGTGGATAGTTTAAATAAACAACGCTTGTGCAGGCTGCTTTTCAGACAATAAAAGACTACGTGACTTGTTGGAATAAGTCTATGCAGGATTGTGGGAATAACTTTTGATCATTAAGGTTCAGTTCTGGTTACCGAGTGAGTTTCTAGGCCTTTGCAGCTCTTGTTTCGATGTGACACTGACAAGTTTTGTAACGTAAATTCATAATTTGTGGTTTCGTTAAAGACCATGGGCACATGGTAATGCTTTTTTGAAAAGAAGTTCCCTGCTTTGAAAATGTGCAGATAGCCTATGTAATTTATCCGTAATATACCTGGAAAAGAAGCGCATTTTTTTGTCTCTTGCCATAATATGGGGCATTCTCTTTATGGTGTGAAAAGGTAAAAGCGTTTTGTGAACGACCATTTGTGTTGCACTTGCATCGTCATCAAACTGAAAAAGATAAGCAAAATGTCAACAGTTCCACCCCTTGAAAACCTTTGCGGACGCCTTTGAGCCCCTCAGCATCTTTAATATGTAGATAGAAAACAACGTAAAGTCAATGACTTCAAAAAAGTACGTTTTAAATGGACTTTCATGCAGAAACAAATTTCCGGACAAATTGTAATATTTAACTTGCTTTCAGCAAAAAAGGTTTTTGTAAAACAAGTTCAAAATAAACTGGCCAGTTTTTTGATATAAAGCGAACAAATATAGGGGCCAGAGGCATAGTCGTAGCCAGAGGCTAACAATGCAACAGCAGCAATTGAGATATTCCCAAACGCACACCAAAAGAAATGGCGATACATTGTGTATCGACTTAAAGCAACAATCTTAGCCAATTAAATTGCACAAGATTGTATAAACAAAGTTAAAACAATATGAACTTTGTTCATAATTGCACATTTCAATTCTGAACTTTGAGGTTCATGGATCCCCTAGACTCTCATGGGCCCCGGTGTGGCGCACCGGCTGCACCACCCTCGTGGGCCTGCATCAGAATACTCTGTCGGCTTGCGTGACTCGCCTCCTGACAGGGTAGTTCAGTGCAGCAGCAGAGTGTGACAAACTTGAATTTTATTTTTACTCACAGTTTGTTTGTTACACAAACAAGCGGTCTACTGCATCTTTAACAGCAGGCCTACTTACGTTTTCTTCATCGAATCGTTGTTTGAAAACGTTGCTTATATCAACTGTGGCTGATGTCAAAGCAGGTAATTCCGCATGTTTTGACATGAAAGAGGGCAGTTATACCCTTTTTACGAGATGCATGATTTGCTGTAAAGCTTGCCTGTGGTCTTCGCTTATTTTTGAAATGCATTCAGCCTTTAGCGTTTTTGTACCAGATGCACAGCCCGCAGAATTACAGAAAATTTGCTTTGTTGTTTTGCGAAATATATAGTTCGATTCAAGCAGGACCAAGTTGCAGGCAGGGATGTAGTGCTAACAAAAAAGGTGTGGGAACGCACCCAAAAACTAGCCACTTTAAAACAGCTTCAATGCCCGTGCTTGAGAGTTTTGTTGAGATGTTAGGAGAGGTCTTTCAGAAAACAGTCAGAGATGCCACTACTGGAGTTGGTAATGGTAATGGTTTATTGTTTCATATGACTCAGCCAATAAGCAGAAGCACCATAAAAGCCATCGCATGCAGTAAACCAACCATTAGCGAAC
>JGI24158J21664_10001547_pt1 | contig 26159 bp, 22 predicted proteins | sample Ectturendosymbi3_FD_21664 | JGI IMG/M metagenome (IMG submission 21664) | reverse complement strand
AAACGGTCTCTCAAATTCCTCCAACGGTCTCTCAAAATATAGTGACCTGAGATCACATCAATGGAGAACGGTCTCTCAAATTCCTCCAAGCGGTCTCTTAACCACCAAAGCGAAACCTTAAAAAAAACCCGCTTTTGCCTACAGATTTTCTCCCACAAAGATGATATGAAGACGTAATTTTGGTACCCCCTCAAAAAAAACGTTTTCATGTATTTTTCTGCAAACGTTGGGCGCCATTTTTGCCCAAATTTTCAGAGATTTTGCACGGATTTTCAACAAATCAAAACGTTTGGGGGTGCACTTGCATCCCCGCCTCCTACACCACTGAAGGCAATGACTAATTTGCTGTAGTTTGTTTTTAGTTGGAAACCATGCTCAGTAACTCCACGACAGGTGACTGAGCTCTTTCTTGCTACGTGGCCTGATCTATTTCGTATATCTCAAAAGAATAAAACCGCTGTCTTGAGCTGCTGCCTTTTAAATTAAATATCATCAACGTGCTTTATTTCTCAGGTGCTTCACGCCGTGCATGAAGTCCTGGAGAATGCAGCTTAACTGCTGCGCCAGCTGTTGGCGATCCATTGTGCAGTGCTGCTTGGACCCGCTTTACGAATCAGCTGGACTTGTATTCAGCAGGATCAAGTTCCATCACAGATACGAAGTCGTGTAGGAGCAAACAACAGCCCACTTCGCCGTTTCCGGCAACAAGCGCAACGACTTTCATTTCCGCTCAAACAGTGTCGCGCTTGTGCAAAGGCGCACTTGATCACTGTGAATGTACATACGGCATACAGTATTTTTTTTACTTTCGCAGCTAGTAAAGCAGTATTTCACGTACGTTTTAGCGATTTACGCCAATGTACATTGATGGTGACTCGAGACGACGCAAAAGATACTAAACGTCACGCAACCTGACTTTTTGGACGCGGAAATGTGGCCGAGAGCTTGAAGCGTGTTGCTTCTTGATGTAAACATTCACAAAGTTACGTTACGAAAGAGCATTTTATCAGTTGTAGGTTCCGACAAGGTATCAGTCTTCTTAAAAGGTCGTACAAAGACCGAAGTTACAAATTTGAAGAATTACTATTAAAACTTAACTAATTTGCTCGTTGAGCACCTCCTTCACCAAAAGCTTTAAAATGAAGCGAAAAACTTCAAAAACAAGCATACAAAGACCGGCGACTCGATTTAAGAAACATTCCTAATTTCCAACTGCTCAGAAGCACGCTTGTGTTAATCTGTACAGAGGTGATGAAATCCATCATTTAAATTAAACCACCGTTTCATCACCAGGGAACAAATTCCAACAGGATTTTAAAGTGAAAAGTCGAAAAGCGGGACTCATGACTGCGGCTGCGCGGTAATAATCGTAACGTCAAAGCGATGATGGTGACCACCAGTGGCGTACGCAGAAAATTTTCATGGGGGTGGTTTCATTCAGCGGCATATGGCGGTCATTTGTTATTTGGTGTGCGCTTTTTGTGACGTCTTATTCATGTTTTCAAGCGAAGTTTGTTGACATAATAGGCACATTCTTCTACATGCACTCCCCTTATTTTTGTAGTACGCCCTTGGTGTCCACCACCACCTCTTGCGTACGCCGTTGGTGACCACGCCTCATTCTACGGCCGCGCACAAAGGCAACACGGGCTCTACGAAACTCCACCTCAAACAAGAAATTTTATTAAAATACTTTCGATGCGCTCGAAATTCTGCGAATTTACAGCTTTCGCGCTCACGCGAGTTGGAACATGCTGCTGCCTCGTATCAGTCTTTTCTGCTTGTTCGACATTTTCGTCGGGTCTGTAACACATCTCTGAAGAAAAACATCTGCCTGCTTTTATCGAATTACAGTATTAAACTGTCATTGGCATTCGCTGCAGACGGAAGCACTCCCTGGCGCTCAGTCGTGCATGACGATGAACTGCGAGTCACGTGTGCGCTTCAGGCGGATGCGATCAGGGATGCCTGAGAGCGGGTGAATTGCTCCCCGACCTTCCAAAGGGAGGGAAGTGGGGCGGAGCAGCCTATTCATAACAGTATCAAACAATTTCATGGTTGATCAAGACAGTCTTGAAACAAATTCATTGCAGCTTTCACGCACGCAGAAAATTCGGAGTGGTTTCCTATAAATTCTGTTACTATTTTCGAGGGTCAACATTGCTGCAGAACAAAAGCAAGCATACTTGGCAACGATTTTTTTGTTCTTTACAAGTTTCTATTGCCCTTAACTCTTTCACTGCCCTCCCCTGGCGTCCCTGGATGCAAAGCTTCTTTCTACTTCCTTGAAAGTCTTCCCTGAATTTCGGGAGAGGCACATCGCAGCCATTCCTGTTTGCCGTCGAACCCGACCAGACTGCAGCTCTCTGCTGAGACTGTTTCAAGCATTCGCAGAAAAAAACACACCCGTGGAAGCAACTGCCTCTGTTTGTTGGCGCCGTTGCAGTGAACATGGATCAGATGGCCGTCGAAGTAGGCTTTTTAAAGATTTTCAGTGGTGCTACTGCAATTAAGGAAACACCGTATCTCCCTCACTACAGTCTGAACTGACAACTTGTGGAGATCCTTTAACTAAAACACGGAAGATTTCTTGAATAGTTTCAAGGATTTCTGCACATGAAGTAGCAAGTTTTAGCAGGAAAAATGCATTTGGCTGCTTTTATTTAAAAATCGTAACTACCGGTATCGATGACAAACTAGCAGCCAATCATTCAGATCACAGTGTTGCTAGGTAAAAAAGTAACTACGGCGTTCTGTTGACGCAAAAAGACAAAAGCGCCCGCCTACATGTGTACTCCGTCAATAACGGTTGTATTTACTCAAACCAAAGCCCGGTGTGTGCATGCGGTTTGACGAACAATTCCTGTGCAGGGACTTTCCCGCAACAAACTAGATAATGGCGTCATAGCAACCATTGTTAACAAAGACGCGACAAAATTTGAAAATTACGTCGCTTTTCAACTGTCGAACACAGGGCTGACGCTTGACCTGGGCATTGACTTGAAGGCATGTGGTGTTTTTGTCAGACAAAAGTTACTGCAGGAAAAGTACAAAGAGACTTTGCCAAAGGTACTTCACGTTTTAAATCGCGTTTTCAAGTGAGGATGTGACTGAACAGCTAGGAAAACCGTCGACATGCTCACACCATGGGGGTAGCCAGGGGGGTCACGGGTCAATGGCCCTCCCAAATTTTTAGCATATCTAATAATTTTGCACAGCACTTTGAGAAGCGGCGTCCCCAACAAGAATACTGTTCTTCGCCGAAAATCAAACATTTTGACCCCCCCCAAAAATTTTGGGCTGGTTACGCGACTGGCTCACGCGAGTGATCATCGCAAATCAAAGCTAATTTAATTGTTAGATGTGAATGGTCCTCAGACCCAGACTAAGTTTTGTAGTATCCGTTGAAGTTGAGTCGTATCAGGAAGTCTTCCAGGTGAGGCTGGTAGCCTCGCTCCACCAGTTTCGTCACCACTGCGAGAGAGAAAACAAACATGAACGCATGTGTGATCTGTGACGAAACCATCACGTGACAATGGACAGTGGCCGGTGTTGATTTAAATTCTTCGTTTCAAGATCGGCCTCTTGCACACAGAACATCACAGCACAATGCAAACACCGTTTAAGCAACACACAGGGGTCAAATTGTACGCACGCGCAAATCAAGCAGTGTTTGGGAAAACGCTTAAAAATATTTTCTGTTTTTGAGTTTTTCCTGCCACGCTTGCCTGTGCAATTCAACCCGGCATGGACTTTCGGCAAACTTTTACCAGGAAGCATACAAGATCGCATCAACGCGGCGCGCTCACCTCGGTAGAGGAAATTTGAGTAACGGGTAAATTCCAGGTAAGTTCTGTGCAGAGACGAGAAGGACGCGACGCCGGTCGCCAGCTGGTTGCGGAAGCGGAGGATGCACTTGAGCACGTCACCGATGACGTTCATCACGTTCTGGGCCTTGGGGGTGAGCAAGCATCTGGTGGTGCGGAAAACGTTGTGTGTAACAATTAATATGTGTTTAAGGTGAGTAAAAAGTTGAACTATTGCATGTGACACAGGACTTTTCATTACTTTGCACGTTTCAAGAGATCAACTTTCAAAATCCAACATCACGCTGTGAGTGCAAAACAACACGGTCAATTCTACGGTAGAAAATTTACAAAAAATTATCTTAAGTTTAGAGAAAGCAAACCACAAAAGTGCTTTATGATGTGATTGATGACGTAGCGGAAAAGACGTGGCTCAAAACATTTCGAAAAATCCCGCCACGACCACAATCAGGAGGGATTGTAATGAAAATTAGGCGCAAGAATGACTTGATTGCAGTGGAGCCTCGCACTAGCTTTGCTCCAGTGATTATAACAAAGCCTCTTCAAGCATGGCTTCAAGTCAAGCTTGGAAGAAAAAACGAATGGTAAATAAGGTTTGCAAGCACACGAATGCGAATCCGACCGCTGCAGATAAACCCTGTTCTATGAAATTAAATCAAAATACGACACAGGTCAACGTCTCACCTGAGCACGCAGCGGTTCACGTACTCGGCGTGTCGCAGGTGTAGGTCTTCCAGTGTTTCCACTTTGTTTCTGAGCGATTCGTGAAACTCGGTCCAGCAGACGTGCAACACCTGCAAGCGATATCACTCGGTTTGAAACCTGAGCAGCTACCGGATGCATGAGAAACGCACGTTATCCCTACAGGCTGATGATGCTGCTGCGCGAACCATTGTGACGATTGCGACAACGACAGAGATAATGACCTTGAGGTTGACTCAGGGTCGCGTGCAACGGCAGTTTATCGCATACGAAGAAAGGGCAAGGTTGAGGGGGCACAGACGGGCGATTTGGCAAATCACCCTTTCCACGAACCCGTTCCACGAAAGAGCTCGTCCGGCAGTAGCCGCCAACTTTAGAACCATTCGTGTGTCGCGACAACTACAGATCCACTCCCGCTTTACAGGCCCAGGGTCGTCCAAACAGCCGCACTACGAGACAGCAATTCTCCATCACCGCGCTATTTATTTCGACCGCGAGACACTTACGGGTCTCAACCTGATCGTGTTTGATCGCGCGCGCTTCATATCTTTACGCATCGGACACAATGGACTGGAGCTGTTGACCCTGACAGGCGGTCGGGATTTTTGGTCGGAGGTTTGTTTTGACAATAAACAAGATTTCACACAAAGTGACGGAAATAAAAGACAAGGCTTTCGTTACGGTCTAGCGATCCAGACCACAGCCATCACGTCACCAGGAAGGGTTTTCATTCAGCAACGAGATTGACGTCGGGCTTCCAACACACCACAACGCAAACAAGAGTCCCAGCATCACTTGAATGGAACACACCATTCCAAACTGTAGGAGTTGTCCGGCTACGGCCGCAGGTTTGCCCAAACACCCTTATTGCTTGCCTGCTTTCCTGACGACATGGAGAGACGTACACGACTATGTCACGTGAACGTTTTGGCTGCGTCTGCAGCTTCCCCTGATAAATTTCCATGTCGTTTGCATGCAAACAAACAACTGCAGAGAAGCTTGCGTCGAGGCCACGGGCGGTGTGTGAAGAAATTTTATTCTTTTATGTCCAGAACTCCGCTCCAACGTTTTGTGGACGCAACACGCAATACATTAAAAGAACGCAAACGTTCCGTTTTGTCCACACCATCGCAGTCCGACTTGGGCGTACAAATGACAGCACTTTGCTTTGGCTTTGCAAAGAAATGTAGATTCGACATGTTTGAATAACGGAGCAACTTGTGCCAAACATATTGGGAGTCGTGCTGCTACTGGAATGACCATGGGGGTTAAGTGGCAGTTACCACTGCCATGAACTTTTTTGGACAGCAAGCGAATATCGCTCTGATAAGCTGTTCCCGCTGATGATTGCTAATGCTGTTTAAGTTCTTTAAAGAAGCATACAGGCGAAATTATACTTTTCAATCTCATTGGCATCAGCGCAAAACGACCACGTGTCCACTGAATGAAAAGCCATTGACATAGGCATGAAAGTACTCCCCCACCTGTGTCGACACATATCCCTGCATGACTTTGACGAAGTTCTGCATCTCGTGCATGTAGATGTAGAGCTTCCTCGAGTCGGACGCAGTCAACCGTGCAGCGATCGGGTGACCTGAAACTGCGTCAACAAAAAGTGACGTCACTATCATCGCGATCCAGCATTTTGAGCCCGCTGCACTCGGGCTCCGAAATTGCTCGTGAACCTTGAACCACGTGTCACACAAGCGACCCAGACCACTTACGTCTCCAATCAGTCCCGTCGCCACGGGGGGGGACTTTGGTGGGCTTAGCTTTCCCAAACAAGGCACCAAGTCCCTCCAAATTGAAAAATGAAACACTATAAATCAGTGGAGTTTTTATCAAATTTTCAATGTCAGTCCCTCCTGCTCGAACGTAAAGCCCCCCCTGCTGAAGACTTTCTGGCGACGGTTCTGCTCCAATTACACACATTCAACACAGTTCCTCGCTCACACACAAAAGACAACTGTGAAATTTAAGTCTAGCGGCCGCACATTCAACTTACCTGGTTGCTCCAAGGCGGGACAAATAGCGGCCCAGGCCAGTTCTAACGCGGGACAAATAGCGGCCCAGGCCAGTTCTACATCACGGTGCGTTCAAGGGCGGACCCAAAACGTAATTTTTTTGGAAAAACGCAAAAGGTGCGAAAATTCTTAAAAGAAACAAACAGACATACTATCGAACTTCACCTCGACGCCTCAGCAAGCAACTATTTGTCTGTTGCCTCTTCCTGCGAAAGATCAACTCTCAGATTAATTGAAGCAAGCCCTCTCTCACCTATCCTGTTCAGCCGGGAGCAGGCGTCGTGCAACGACCAGACGACGAGCTTCAGCTTCAGGAGGAAGGACAAAACGAGATTGTACTTGTTGTGGCAGCTTTCGCTCAGTACAATGTTGCACGGCCATCCCACGGAGTAACGCAGCTCAATACAGTCGAGCACGTTTAGATCTGATGAAACCACGGGTTTGCTGAATTATATTATTAACTGCACGTTGGGATTGGTACGTTCGGTCGCACGTCCTCACTGCTCGAACGCCAAAACCGTCACAGCAAAAATTCATTTCCTAAGCATCTTGTTTGAACGCCATTGATTTAACTCACGGTCCAACTGTTTTCCCATTTTTTCTTTGGGTAATTTTTTGCTACTGCGGTTATTCCAGGTTTTTTTTTCTTTTTTTTAATAAGACACGGGTAATTTTTTGCTACTACGGTTTATTTCAGGTTTCTTCCGCGACGGATCTGGAGCCAAACATCGCACCATCACCGGCAGTGTTCACGCGAAGAAAATTATACACTGAACAAATGTTGGTCTTAGTCAGCATGCGTACGTCAAGACTGAGCAAGCCGAATTCTAAATAACTTACAAACTTTGTGAACTTGGAATAAGAAAACAATTCGATCTTACGAAAATACGAACAACATACACATTTAATTCAAATAGAGCTTGTCCTTTGTTTTCATGCTTTTCCAATGTTTTGAAACGTTGCAAGTGCGCAAGAATGAGACTTCACTGCGCAACTGATCTCGTGGCACTGCGCACGTTTGAGAGAACACTGACCACCGGGCATTGGTGGTCAGTTGCAACGGTCACTCTATCCGGCCGCTAGAATTAAATGTCGAAGGCAGAATGACACGACCAACTATCCAGCGACAGCAAAAGCACCGATGACCATTGCGCTGTTTGTACAGTCACCAGGAAAGCAACACAGGGGGTAAAGAAGGAGAAAAAGTGCTGCGTCGACTCGATGCGTCAACCGCCATTGTTCATGGAACGGACGTCGCGAGCAGCGAAAGGACTCGTTGTTGCCAACTTCGCAGTGTGACCGGGTCAGAAGCGATTCGTGACATCCTGAGCCCGTCGGCAGCGTACACTGTCGCGACGTACAGCTCAGCTCGAAATCGCGCGTCGTCAACCATTGCGGTCATCGTTACCGCGGCAACGGCTTGCTGCCGTTTAACGTTTCGAGCAACAGAACAGCGTCTTGATTGAATTGTCGCGAAAGACAAGACTTGTTGCTTGCACCGAATACATTCGCTCTTAAAGTGTTAACTGTGGGAACGCCTTGAATCCGAGACGCAGGTTTGATGGAGAAGAATGCTCGCTCGCTCTTGTTGAGCTCGAGAGATTGATATTATCAGTTTTGTAACGATGGTAAGGATACGAAAATTTCCATCGCATTTAAAGACATTTTAGGCATCACTTCCTGTTTGAGTGAAGTTAAAATTTGTCTCGTGATAACCAGGTCCACACGTTTTTCGCCGGGCGTCGGCTTTTGCGAAGCGCGCCGACCGCCAGCAATTTAAAAATCAGTGCATCGCCCTTTCAGGCAGAATCAAAAGCTTTTCCAAGCAGCCATCGACAGTATTTGCCCCTTCCTAGCAATTCAAGATGGTAAATGCTCAGACACCGTAACTTTACGACAACCTCGGTGAAAACGCTACGACTGAAAAAAAACTGTTGGTAGAAAAATCAACAGGGTTAAAACATAGAGGAAAAAACAGGGTTAAATGGCGATTATTCTGAAATAAGAATGAATGCACTCCCCCTCCTGAGGTGACACATAATCCCATGCCAATTCGTCGAAATATCGTTAAGAGGGTCGCACTACGTTTTAATCACTGCATTTTAAATAACTACAACCCAAAAGCATTGCGCATATTTTGACGCGCATTATCGAGAATAGGAAGCTTTTAACAGTGAGGCAACGACTTGGGTTTATTTACTTTGGTCAGAGTCGATAGCAGATTTGCCGGCAACGAGCCCCATCTCTTATACAGTAGTAAGCAAAAGGCGCACTCTTTTTCAAATCGCTTACTGACGTCCAAAGAGCAAGCTTCAGTTCTAAGCTCGTTCTTAAACGACACAAACTGACAAAATTGGTCAGCAGCAACAGAAACCGCGATTTGATTGAGATTTTTTTAAACAGCCCGAGGTACTTGATCGCTCACTTCTGCGTCAGCAAGCAACAGGCCTCGCCCGTCGATCTGTTCAAGTTCTTCAATCACGGCCTCTGCTGTCGAAATCGCGACATCAGCCTCTGAGCAAACAACGTTCCTCACAGACAAAAACTCGTGAAAGCTTATCCTCACCTGCCTGGTCGAACGCGAGAGGCAAGTGCTTGAGGTTGATGCCCAGGTTTGAGGCCAGTTGATTCTTGCTCTGGCCTGAGGTCGTCACGGCCCGGGACAAAACGGAGCCGAGGCTGATCGGGTTCAGGACGGAGCTCGGAGCACATCCACTGTGCACCTGCGTCAGAAAAGACGACAGTTTTCAAGGCTTTCGGCCGTTATAACCTTTGTTTGTCTTCCTAACCAGTCATGACTGGCTGTGACCGACAGACGAATCGTGCTCAAAAACCCTGAATTCTCCCAACTGCAAAACCGTTGCGCACACAAATTAGCCCGAGGTTTGCTGATGCCCTGATAAAATTTACGGCGGTTTTTCTCAAAGATTTTGAGCAACGCTCTCCTGCGACCTGCGTTCCAGGTAACACGGACCTGTTTGCACAATATTCAAGGCTACAATGCCTCTGAGAAAGGGGGGACCCTTCACTAACCTCAACCCTGCCCGATTTTGCGATTTCGCAAGAACAGCATTGGCCCTCTTGACAAGCCGACAATTTAAGTTCACCGGAGCGTTTTTACAGTTTAAGTTCGTAATTCATTGATAAGCGTTTGCCACAGACAAAATTCGCTGTGATTTTTTGACCTTCTTCACATTCCGAGCAAACACCGCAACAGACTGGGCAGCTCGCATGTGAAACAACAATTTAAATTGCATGCTGTTATTATAAAAACACTTTGCATGAAAACAAGCTCACCATTTCAAACAGCTCGCTGCAAAGCGACTGCGCAAACTCGCCGTCCTCGAGGAGAAGGAAATGACGTAACGCTTCGAAGTGACGTGGAAGGTCGAGATCCGCCATGAAATAATTTACTGCGCACCTGAAAAGCACACAGGAGCGTGGACTCAGGGAAAAGCAAACGAAAGTCTGGTTACAGTCGTCGACTGGTGCCGAAGCAAAACCTTTCGAAGAGAGGTTGTGGGAGTGCGGCGTGGAATCCAGCAATCCACATGATTATGGCGGCTGTGGAACGATAACTTAAAGCAACGGGTTGGAATCGGCTCGTGACGTTTCCCAGCACAATGTACGTCTCCTCCCAAGCCGCGTGTTTGACTGCAGGGTCTCCAAAGTTTTTGTAGGTTAATATGCGACTGTTACGAGGGCCGGATATCTCACGCAATGTGATTGTTGCGGGATGCGAGTGTTGTATGTTAAGCGCTGCTGTTGCGATCGGAAAGCCCGAGCGGCAAGTGCGCAAAGCTTCGCACTGTGGCAGCGAGCAACAATAGAGTTCACATGCCATGATCACTCTATTTATTGCTTGTTCGCGACACATATATACGGGTGTTATTCTTCGCGCACATCCCGTTCGTGGTGAATCACACATTTAACGCAACGCCAGCGAGAGGTTGCAACATGGCCAAGTCAACAAATTTTTCGTTGTGCATTTATTTTTTCATTATTGAAAAAATGGTTTCGCAGGTCGTAGTTTGGAGACCCTGTGTTGCAGGGAAGACAAAAACACGTTGTCTAGAAAAGACAAAAGCGCGAGAGGAAGGAGAAAAAGGCAAAACGTCGCCAAATAAACAAAAAGGAAAAAAGAAGAAAAAACATGTTTTGAACACTGGTTCACTTTGCTACACGACCGAGTAGCGCGAAGCCACAGCAGGCGTGGGAACAATCAGCAACAATCACCTGTTGACGAGGGCCGTGTGGGCCTTGATCGGGCGCAGGACACAGTTGCGCAAAAGTATCGGCAGCGCGTGCAGGTCCATCGTTATCGAGTCCCCCGAGTGGCCGAGCACGTCCTCGTCACCGTCGCCGTCGTCGCCATAGTTACCGAACGCGTCGCTGACCACAGCGCCGTACAGGTCGACTGAGGAAAGGAGCACGCCTGCGAACCGAGAATAACCGCAGTGGGAATGTGCATCATTCAAAAAAAGTGCTATTGTTTCTCACAAGCAAAGGTTTTCGTACTATAGAGCTTTTGAGTTGGCAAACATGCAGTTAACAGACGCTACCCTTGCAGACTCGTATGCATGCGTGATGCATTTAAACACGCGCCGTGGCTGTTGTGGTACTCGACAGGCCTCGATGGGTTCTACCGAAGACATTCACGAAAGGTTTAACACAATTTAGAAATAACTGGTCGCATCTGCAAACATAAGTCTATTTTGACCCGTAGCGAAAAAACTTCAAGCACAGGCAAAGAGCTTGGCAGGTCTCGCTCATTGCTGCTGTTAAGCTGGCTCCTATAAGGCAAGTTTACGGCGTTGGTCACGTGGTCGCGAAAGCTTGGTCTCAACCGATATCGGCTCATTGAGTGACGATGCATATTCTGCGTCGGCACCCTGACATTACTAAATTCATTAGGTTCAAACCAAAAGCTTTGCAATAAATGGATGCATCAGGAAGAAATAAACAGTCATTTTCGCCAAAACAAAGGTTACCTGATCTCTGGCTGTTCAACTTCTTCAAAATGGCACCATCATCGTATGGGTCGCACGGAGATAGTTGAAGTTGGAAAGCGGTCGAATCACGGAATGCCACGTCACTGTCTCCCTCGGTAGTCTTTGAACCGAGCTCTGAAAACAACGAACTTGTTGGCATGGAGCCACTTAGTGCAAGAGGCTGAACGCAGAGAGGGCGGTGAGTGAGTTTTAATTTGATCGCCATGTGGATCAGGAGCGAAATGACCAGATTCCAGACCAACAGTCGCCCAGCGCCAGCAGAAATTCGCCGCACTGAGTGCTTCTGGGATATTGTGACCTTTATCTCGATTAATGTTGCTGGCAGGCTCTAGCTCAATCTGACGGCGAGTTATTGCCTTAAAAGAGTTGGCTGGATAGTGAAGCGTGTCATGATTACCGAAAATTTCCGAAGGCGCGTCAAATTTCCGAACATTTCCGAAAGCGCGTCAAATTTCCGATCATCTCCTGTGAAAAATTTGCTGGAAGAACAAAGTAAAGAATTTACAGATCTGCCGGATTTCATACCACTTTTAATACGGTCCTTCAAAAAAAAAGTTTTACATCTCCACGGGGTTCGACGTTAAAATTTTCAGGCCTGCTACCGATTGGCTCACTCATTGTCGTTTGAAATCATTTGAAAACAAAATCTGGCGAAGTTCCGAAGATGGAATGACCTCTTGTGCAGTTACTGCATGACCTGCCAAGGCTGCACCTGAGACTAGATTGCAGCATCCAACACGTCATTCTTTCAGGAGCGTGATCATTGTTTGGGATGTTGAGATTCCAGTCAAAATGAGTTGTGGTTGAGGTTGAGCTGATCGGGTTGTGGGTGGTTGGGGTCAAACTGAGGTCGTTTTGCTCATTACAGTGCTCCGCAACAGGCTAGCGCGGTTTAAAAAAAAATAAAAACTATTAGACGTTGGTCAGATGGCAACTATGACGAAGTTTTAAACAGGGTTTGTGCGACAAAACACAGGAGTCATGCTCCCTGCGGTTGGAATCGCCGACATCGAGGAAGCAGAACTCCAGTTTGTACGTGAAAAAATATGCATATCTTCACTTGTATGGATCTGAAAGGCGCGCGCAACGTTTGAATCCGGAAACGGGAGAACACATTTTGCAAGATCACAACAACACATTTCAAATATCAACAACAGCCAGGGCCGCAACCAGGGTGGGGCAACCGGGCAATTGACCTCCCTGAAATTTTAAAAAACATATGCAGTTGTTAGATACAACAACAAGTTACAATCAGTTTCCCCCCTCCGAAAAAATCAGCTGGTTGTGGCCCGGACAACAGCCCATAATGACGTCACATAGCGTCAACTCGTTCCCACCTGGATACATGATAAGCTGAACTGTCGAGTCGGAGACGTGAGGTCTGGGACCGCGCTTTTCAGGTTTACTGTCTCGTTGATCAACAGCAGAGGAGGTTGGCTTCGTCACAAGATCCTGAAGCAATCGACAATCAATGTCGTCACACGCACAGCTGGCATCGTGACAGATACAATAGAAATTATAAGAACAATTAACGCCGCGCGCCATTGGGCGACCAAGAAAACAAGATGGCGCCAACATTGTGGGACGCTGTTGACAGTCTGTACTATTTTAAAATCTATCTTAGTTTGCTGCAGTTTTCATCGCGGTGACAGCAAAGGTTTTCGGTCAAAAGGCTCTAACCTCCACTGACGTCTGTGCACGCCTGGACAGTCTGCCGTCGTCTTCTGTCGCCGACTGGTGATACATCAAGTTCTGGATCGATGATTGGCTGGCGTGGCGGCCTGGAACGCTCTGCTGCGCCAAGTTCTTCGCTCGAGCGATGACGTCTGTCACTGCACGTCATGTGCACTCACGCGTGAAAATGAAGTCGAGCGTCGCTTACGACATCAGGGTGCCAAACAGCAATCAAAAACAAAACTTACCAGATTGTTGCACTTGCAGCAGAAGCAATCCACGCAATAAGCAACAAACCTACAATTCATTCATTCCGGTTTGCTGGCGCCACGTAGCGGTCATTTTGTTTACTTCATTTCTACTCGTTTTGACTTGAAATGAGTTTGCTCAATTAAGCTATCAAGTCAATGGCTTCAACCTTTTTCAGCGAAGGTTAGATTTGTCAGACGTCCAGTGAAGTGTAAGTCCAAATGTCGATTCAATCATACAAGTCCCTAATGAAGTCGAAATGACTAAAAATTTTGAAGGACCGAAACAAAGGCAGCAGTGTTCAGCAATACTTGAGACTACGATTAGCTTCCCACATTAATTTCCACCCGGGATTCACGACTCCTTCACTGGTTCGACATGAATATACAGTCAAACAATGACTACCTGCAGGCTGTTCCGCTTGAACAGTTTCACGTGATACAGAAGGTTCGTCGTCAGGCTCATCCAGCGGTCCCCGGTCTTGAGGCGTGAACAGTGGGGGGGAATTGTCGTCAGCAGATGGTGCGCGACCGCCTGGCTGAGCGTCAAGCTGAGATTCGCTGAACGCGTCAGGTCTCGTTGTCGCTGAATCAACAACTTCTTGTGTGGCGATGGACCCTGAAGGATCGGGAACCTCGGGGCGACCCACAGGGTTTTTTCGTGAAAGTGGGGGTGCATCAGTTTGAGCGCATGCGTCCTCGCTGCTGGAGTTATGAGCTGCAGCGGCAGCTTCAGACGTGCTTTGAGGAGGAGGCGAATCGACAAGTTTGGGTTTTTCCCGAGTTCCGTGATCACTGCCAGTATCTTCCCCCGGCTCTTCACCAGTCCTCTCCTCTTCGCTTGACCAAGTCTGCAAGGAATAGGTTAACTGACGACAAAAAAATTCGTTTTTAACGCAATTCAGGCATCGTGTTGCGTAATACCTTGCGAGAAAGTTTCGTCTTCCTCGTGTTTTGTCAAACAGCATACCCCTTGCTTTAGGTGTGTATTGTGCAATTCGAAAAATATGTAGGATGTTTCATCAGCATTTTGTTTGATAGCTATCAAGTGTAAAAGTAAAGAAGGTGGGATGTACCTTCACCTTATACCAGAAATGGCTGTCAATACAGTTATTTGAAAGCGTATTAAGCAAGCAGTAATAAAACAGCTTAATCTTTTAGCGAATTTGAAAATACCAATTTCAAAGTAACAATCCTTGGATAGCACGATGGCAATAAAACAGATTTACAAATAATTTCCATGAACCAATAAGTCTGGCGAAAATTCATCCAAGAAAACCCATCGTTTGGGAGGCAGAGAGTATTCAAGTCGCGACGAACACAAACTTTTAACGGTATCTTACACCTTGAAGGCAGAGCGAAGATATGTCGCCATAGGCTCCGGCCTTGTTACAAAGAGTGAACGCAAAATTAAGAATAAAAACCAAATTTCGTGGTACCTGAGCAGACACATTTGGATGTTCTTATTAAATACTTGGTATAGCTTGCTTTTGAGTCTTTACAAAGGGCAAAAAAGCAAACTCCTTCCCAAAGTAGCACATGCTTTCAAGTATATAGTTTTCACAAAACTTTATTGGATCAAAGTTAGATCAGACTTGACCTTTGCCTAGAAAAGATTTAAGGAAAGCTTTGCATTATTTCAGGCCGTATCCCGAAAATAAGCGATCTAAAGCATGTACATCAATAGCTTCGTGATTCTAAGGACGAGTAACTGACCCTAAGCGTTTTGTGCGAATTTTGTTTGTAGAATTGTGATGCGAAACATTTTTCCAATGAAGACAAGGTCAGTTTCCCCACAGGTTTAGGTTCCAAAACTTTCATTGTGTGCAAAAAAGACAATCACTATTTTATTGAGACTTTCAGAGTGATCAACTAATTCTTGTTTCCTGAGTCGGCCGATCCTGTTCGATATATTAAGGTACATCTGCGCACGCATCGAACCTCCCTTACCTGCAGTCGCATCATCTTCAACCTCTGCGGTTGGAGATTATGACGTTTAATCTTCCACTCCGCCCTGGTTCGTCTTCTTTCCGCCTCCTGATTGAGTTGTTCGTAGTGAGAAATCATTTCTTCTCTGCAAACACAAGATTCGCCCAAATGTTAAAGAAAGCGTTTACAAAGCAACAGGATCGCGTTTTCGTTGTGCAACGTTTCGAAAGCCAGTAAGTCGACATGACACGAACAGGTCGAGACTGCGTCACTTCGAAGAAAATGCTTCATGGGAAAAAAAACAGCTTTCAACTGGCAGAGAGCGACAGTTTGTAAATGTCCGGAGATAGGATCTTGTCGAGGTCGATAAAATCGAAAAGTTAAAAGCAACATCCCAGCAGAGGTATGTGCAATACATCTAGGGTCGAACTCAGCTTTTATCATAGCTTTGACATTTATTAATACGCGCGCATGCATCAGATAATCTTTGAACTACGAAGCAGTGCTGGCTTTTAATAGACAAGCAACAACCCTTCTGTAGCATGTGGAAAAAAATAAGTAAACACTGACTTGGCCTCTTGAAGCAGTTTTTCTTCTCGCCTCCTCTGCTCCTCCTCCCTCTCCTCCACCTCCCGCAGTCGTCGCGCGTCCTCTTTTTTCTCGTTCAAACGCATTTGTTGTTTTCTGAAAAAAATCACCAGCGCTTGATGTCATTCGATCGAACGCGAAACACTTGGCTAGATACGTTCATAATAATTGTGCGATTAGAAGGTTAACAACGGTCTAGGATGGCCAGCCTCATCAAGTCGCCAGGGAAACAGGGAACTGATGAAAGTTAAGCAAACGTCGCAAGTCAGACTACAAAATTTGCATGCGAGTGTCTTCAAATGACAAATATCTTGAATATTCTGTGGGAAAATGGAAGAATAAAATCCCGAATCAACACCCGCCCCCCGCGATGTCCTGGCGAGCAAAATTGGTTTTGACTTTTACTTGATGTTAAATCAATAACATACTTAACATAAAATCACATCGAACGATCAGGTTACACAGGCCCGTAGCCAGGTTTAAAGGTTTGGGGGAAAAAAGCATTTTTAGGGGGCAAAGATGTTTTAATAAAAAATTTTCTGGGCACAACAAAATTTGGGAGCATACAAATAAATTTTGAGGGCGTCGCCCCCGAATGACACCGGCGCTACGGGCCTTGGTTACAACCATCTGAGAGTTACTGTACAGGCAGCAGAGCCACAGGGAGCGTTTGTTACGCCTGAAGGCTAATCTACACTGAGAAGCTGCCAGAAGCAGCCGAGCACGATTCTTTGTCTGTTTTCTTGCGCCCAGGAGTTGCCGTGCCGAGCCGTGCACGAGCGCAGAATTACCCGACCCAACAAAACATACAAAGGATTGCGCCTGGCAACTCCTGGCACGTCCTCAGTGTAGCTTGGCCTTTCAATTCGCAAAACCATCAAAACGGAGAAGGCACCTCTTCATTTTCGCACGATTTTCCGCCAGATTTCAACGTACAGCTCCTTGCCTTGAAACTATTTTTCCAACTCATACGTTTTCGAGATGGCTTTCAAGCAAGAGAGCGGTACAGAACAAGACCAGCATACCTCTCCAGTTCATCCTCGGCTTGCTTCTTCAGTCTCAGCAGCTCTTCCGACTTCATCTGCCTCTCTTTCTCCAAAATCCGCCGCTGACGTAACCGGAACTCCCTCAGTTGCTCCTCGTAGGCCTCTCTGGCGCGGCGGATTTTTTCCCGTCTGGCAGTTTTCAAATCTTCTTCCTGCAGCCAAAGATTAATCAGACCTGACGTCACTCATGATTTCGCATCGTCACCGGTAACTACGCAGGGGCAGACGGCGAAAAAACGACCTCCGAGACTTATTTCGAACATCTTGTAGTGCAGCCATGTCCAACCGAAATTGCTTACTTCGCCGAAAGTTATGTCACTATCTTAACCAGGGCCGCACACTGAATGGCTTACTTTGATCTTAGCAAACTGAATTTAGTTTAAGTGAATGTACCGAAAGCGTTCGAATCCTAACTGCAACTGCGACGACTGTTTCGCACCTTCAATCACTCCATAAGTATGATTTCATAGACAAGTTTAGTGCCAACGGTACGAAGGTAGACATCAGAAAACGAGAAATATTAAAAAGTTCTGCACCAAGGTGTCAGTGGACACAACGGAAATCTCCCAACACGCAGTGCATACGTGATAGAGCGGTACTGAGGCACACCTGCATCAAAAACGTCAAACTCAAGCTTTTCAAAATAATGACAGCTTTTCAGGAGGCAGGCTACTTATATCACAGCGAAAGCCTAAACTGGGCCGCACATAACCCACGAGCTGGATATAGCGGGGTCAGTGCTTCGTCATTCGCCTGCGTCACAAAACGCAGTCATCCGGAACGACGTCAATTCGCACGAGGAGCGCAAATTCGCGGCGCGTATTTTTTCGCAACGCACTATTTTCGCCCGCCGTTCAACACAGTTGAAACGCACACGTCACAGTCGGCTGCTGCGCTGGACAATGCTGCGACGCGGGCGCGCCTGAGTCCCACCTTCTTTTCCCAGAACACGGTCCTCTCGCGTTCCAACTGCCCGACGGAGCTCTCGAAGCTCCTCCACCTGAAGACGAGCTCTTGCATGCGCCTCATCGAGAAGGTGAGGAGGAGAGCGGGGAGTGGGACGGGCTGAGTGCAGAGGAAGTGCTGGAACACAAATTGCCGGTGCTCGGCGTGAGTCCGCATACAAGCGATGAGGAAACGTTTGCTGAAATCAAAGGTGTAGGATTTTATTCTTTTATGAATCCTGCGTTGAGAGTGAGACGGCTGCCCACCATAATGGGGGTGTTGCAAGTGTTTAATGGGGGCGTTGCAAGCGCTTCGCACACTGTGCGCGGCGCACTTTAGCTCAGAAGCAGTTGAGCGTCTCACTTTCCTGCATGTAGCGCTTGATGGGCAGAACTGAATCGTTGTGAGGCAGAGTAAAACTCGGATGGGGTTTGAATTTATGTTTAAACGCATGGGATTTCCGCTCGATTCGCTGCACGTTGCTTTCTACACCAACATTTTTAGTGAAAGCTTGTACTTTTTCATATGAAATGATTCGACTTGAAACTGTAACATCTCTATATTGTTCACATCTACACCCGAAGAAACCCCCAAAGCGTAGTAAAGAATCGGCTTGAAACAAACGGGTTTTCCTTACAGCAAAAATAGCCCAAGGTTTTGGTACGTGGAATATCGCGGACTCAGCACAACCAGACAAGCCATTTACGTTCCATGTCCGGCGTGAACTTTAAAAATTGGCCAGAAACATCTGCTTCAGTTCCACGCGTTAATCTTTGGTGGTCTATACCTCTGGACAGACAAGCTGCATCAACTCGATCGTTTTTCCACTTGTCAAAATATCCATGGCAACCGGCGACAGAAAGGAGGGCACGCAGGATTTGACGTCATCGGGCGCGGCGGCCTCGATGTAGCTGGTCCAGCGACGACGATCGCGCCGTCCGTGGTTCTTCGGATTGACGCGTAACATGAATTCCCCGGTCAAGTCCCAACAAGATCCGCGAAACACCCAGTTCTGCGAAAAATTCCGAAGTTGTGCGAACAGCACCGAAAGAGCGGCAAAGTTCTCCGAAACATAAGCAAGCTTCAATTTGCGTGAACTGTTTGGAAGCGAGTACACCATAAGCCAAGCGCCACCAACATTTTTGAAACTGTGAGTCACTCCATGGGTATCGAATAATGTGAAGGACTGTCAGTTTGATACACACTTGCGAAATAGAAAACATTTGCTCAAGTTACCTTTAATTATGTTATTTATTAATAAATCATTAATGATATTCATCTATGTGAAGACACCGATTATGTTAATGCTACTTTAAGAACAAGCCCGCGGGTGACCCATGTGGTCGTTGCGGGCGGCCTGGGCCCCCGGGCACCATGTTGGCAATCCCTGCCGTAAACGAGTCTGTTAAACTGCCAAAAGGCTAACTGTTAAACTGCCAAAAAGCTCACCTGTACGAACTGCAAGTATGGCTGGCAGCACTTTCGCAGCAGATAAAGCAGCACGAGGTAGTCGCTGGTCTGAGTGCAGTGCACCGCCTCTTCGTAGATGTACGACAGAATGCCGATGCCGGCCGGGAAGTCGGGGTGCGTCGCTGTGGCCAGGTGCTCCAGCGGCGAATCGGGAGAGCCGCATTTGCACAGTCGGGTCAGGTAGCTGCGCGGGGAGGAATAAGAACATTTGTTGCTGCGAGACGCTTTTCCAGAGTGTTGTTGCAGGTTCGACGGTTTTGGCGCGTTGCGTCAGTGACACGCAATGCCTAAGAATTCTTTTGTTATTGCTTGAGAAAAAAGGTTTTGAAAATATTAAGAGTTTGTACAATATTGGCAAACGGACAACTTTTCAGAGGAATATTATAAAACGGACAACTTTTCAGGGAAACATTATGAAGTCAAAACGGCATTTCATGAAGATAATTCAAATTCCATGTGCCAGAGGTGACGGAAGTTAACGCGTCGGGTCGTTTCGCAAGCTCAACCTTTGATGTTCCACGCGACCGGGTGTTACAGAGTGCGTTGTTTTTTTTGAAGTAATTGCAACTCAAATTGAGCAGAAAATTTTTTAGCTTTCAAAAAAAATCTCGTGGCTTACCTGATTTGTTGGCCCGGCTTTCTGAAAACAACAGCCAACTGTTGAAGTGATGTCACTTGCCGACTTGCATTCAGCAGATTCCGCTGATACTGGTGGAGATAGGAGCGGATTCCGTCGCAAAAAGCCTGGATGAAAATCCAAACCGACAGGTTTTGAGACGACCGGAGATCGGTGGGCAGTTCAGTTTATTTCTGCATCCCGACCAAGAACGGAATACGTCACCAGGAATGCAGTGACAGGAAGCGGCGGCCGNAGCTGTCANAAAGTCACAGCTCCCGCAAATTGCACAGCTATTCGTTCAAGGGCTCAAAACCCAATGTGTTATCACAGTTACACTTTTACAGGAATTCAGAAAAACAATTATCGATTTGAGAAGTTGCTTGACAACCGCCGTGACGAAAAAATTACTTTTTCGGCCTCTTTCTGTAAGTTCGCGAGGATTTTGAGAAGCGCACTCTCGGAAACGGCCACCGAGTAAGAAACAAAACGGTATAGTACCTTGAAAATGACGCCCCTGCCCATGCTTTTGTAATTCGTCACGGCGCTGGAGGCCAAGCCGGCCGAAGTGAACCTCAGCAGCCTCCAATAACAAGTCCCCCGTTCCGCGAAGGAGGACAGAAGGGAAGCGGTGCTCGGTGCAGTCACGCCGGCGATGTGGACTTTTTTGCTGGGCAGAAACATGCGAGCCAGCTGCAAGTCGACAAGAAATAACATTTTTGCCTCATTCAGCGTTTTTTTTTTTTCTGCAAGCAAGCAAACACGCCGCCTTAAGGTAAGTTTACACGGCGCCCGCACAAGCTACGCCAGACCAGCTGGTTGTAACTTCATAACAACGGTCCCAAAAATTGCGTGGATAAACGTTAGCGCCGCGTAAGTATCACTTTATTTCATGCAAACAATCAGCTTCTGTGCCATAGACTTCAGTCAACTATACCATGATAGAGCACTGTTTTTTTATGTCCGGTATAAAGTTGTCGGAACGTTTGAAGTGGCATGACTTATTTCGCTGCTTTGCCAGGTATCTCGGTATCAGGGTTCCCACACATTTTTAAACATCACTTTCCATACTTTTTCAATACCTCTTCAAAACTAAATCTAAAAAAGTTCAATACCATTACGTCTCTTAATTTTTCAAAATTCTTAATCATGAAACTCAATTTTGCACATTGCATAACACTGCATTAAGTGCTTTGCCTTCAGTAAACTTCTGCTCAGATACTTGATATTTCTTTTCTATTTAGAATTTCCATACTGTTTCAATACCTAATGTACATTTTGACCAAATTCAATACTTTTTCAAGGTCTTGAAAACCGATTTTGAAATTCAATTCTTTTTCAATACTTTCAATACCACGTGGGAACCCGCGGTAGAAATGCTGTTCAGTAGCAACCTACAGTGCGACTCGTCGAACTTCACCCATCGTTATAGAATTCAACGATAAACACGATCGAACTGAAAATATAGCTTCATGCAGCAACGGTTTATAAACAAAAACTTTTTTTAATGAAGGTTTGCAAAAAAATACATAAAAATACGTTTGTAAAAATACGAGATTCAACCGCAGAGCTATTGTATTTGCCCGGAAAACAAAGATAAAAACGGTACCGTGTTGAAATGGAACGTTTTGGAAACAACGCCCACAGACACAAGGACCGCGTGTTGGACGAGCACGTCCTCCTCGACCACGATCCAACGATAAGTGGGCGGAGGCCTCAGGCCAGGCGCCCTGCTCTCCCTGCAAATCGCTGTAGCGAGTTCGACGACAATTTGCCAGCGCTGCTTCCAGACCATGTCGAAGACAGCGGATCCAGCTTCGGTGAGATAGTACTGCGGTTGCGTGCTGCCGGCTGGCCTGGAAAGCAGGGTGCTAACTTGTTAGGGAAAGAAAAACAGCCTTTCCAGTAACACTCATCGAGAAATTAACATCCACAAGCAGTGTTCCTTCTAAGAAAAATTTTACAACGAGCAAATGTTTGTTTTAGTGCGCAAGCAATTGTGCAACCATGTAGACACACAACCAGTGAAGCGTTTCAAGGGCTGTGTAATAAGAATACGATGTTAAATTTGGAACGTTGCAAGTGCGCGAGAATGAGATTTCACTGCGCAAATGGCCACGTGGTACTGCGCATTTGCGCACCAAGGAAACACTGTCCACAAGTGGCGTTCAAAGATTGGGGATGGCATTCTGTGTAGACAGGCTTTCTGGATTATGACCCTGACTTGTTTCTACCGTGTAGTCTGCTGCAGCAGTTGCATATCTGATCAGCTGTTGCACACACCCACCTGCACGTTAATGCAAAAGCTGGTTTCAACGTGCTGATCGAAAAAACTTATGTCCTTGACATTTGATGCCAATTTTTAGTCAAACGTGGATATTTTTCTAAAATTTAAACCAACTGGGGTTCTAATTTCAGAGATTGGTTCATTTGGTGGGTTAACGCATGATTAATGTCGCTGCTCCTAATCAATGACCATCTGAGGATTGGACTGCTAGCATTGCAGCATTGTTGATTTTTTGTAAAATTTGTGAGATCAGGGATTAAAGCCAGCGGTGATTTTTTTGGCAAATGAGCAAATATCCACCCAAATATGCAACATACATATATAACAGAAAGTATAACTCATGTAGTTTTAGTGCCAAATTGTAAAATGATATCACAAATTATTTTGACAAATTACAAAAAGAATAAAAATCTGTTTAAGCGCAAAGCAGCAGATTTCACTAAGACAAAGAAAATAAAAAAGTAGTTTTCGTGGAAAACAGAAATCCTACGCAAAAAATATACAAGCTTTGCCTCCATATATTATATCTGTGAAAATATGTGTGTACTCACAGTCCCAGTGTCTCCCACGTACGGTGATTACTTCGTTGCACTTTCATGCATTCGTCCCACGCGTTCAGGTCGTACCTGGGAGACCTGAAAACACATTTAAGGCAACGTTTTAGCGTAGAAGCCCTGACTTTTTGTGGAAATAGCGATTGAAAGTACTGCTTTCCGACATCATGTAAGAACGCATAGGGGTACCTGTATCCCATGTATGGTTCGTCGTCTTCATAAAAATTGCCTTGGGCTTCTGACTGCGTTTCAGAAAATTTTGATGAAGAAACAGGAGACATTGCAGACGGGGAGGAACCTCTTGAGACAAAGCCCTCGTCTTCGTCGACGGAGTTCTCCTTCAGCGAGCCGGAAGGCTGCGAAACCAACAAGAGGAGGTCGAGCGCGGCACTCACCACGAAGACAAGAAATCCGAAACACACATCGTGAAAATCGTTGACATCTTCTGGTAATCGCAAATTTTTACGGTCAATTAAACCAATCGCCACAACTGAAAAAAACCCGAGCGCAATAGTCAAACACCTTACCACTGACGACTTGTCAGCGGCCATCGGCAAATGACAACACAGATCGAGCTGCTTGGCGGGAGGAATACTGGGGAGTTGCAACGACGCGTTTGTTGACGTTACGCGACTGTGCAGTAAGCTTCCGTACAGCGACTGCCAGCTCTGCTTCGTGAAAGGGTCGCGTGGATCACCTGAAGCGCAATACGGAACCTTAGAGGAAAACCAATGTTGCAAAGAAATTATTTCTCCCACAACTTGTATTTTACAACCCAGACAAAAATAGCGTCATGAGACCGCTTCAGTCAGCACACAATACCTGGCTGTGAAAACAGCTGAGAAGGAAGCCCTTTCAGAAGACCACTTTTTGGGCGAAGAGTTTTCAACAGATTTTGATATTTTTCTAAACTTTTACTTCGCATTTCGCAGGTAACGTTGCAAATAGCAAGAGAACCGTAAGGAGACAATTCTGGGGGCCGTTCTACTTCACCCAAACGGAAAATCCACCTTGTTGAAAAGAGACAACGTAAATGTTAGGTCTCGCTTCGTGGCGAAGCAAAACTGATGTCGATGCTGGCTGCAATAAGGCAAACATTCAGTAAAACTCTTACGCAGGATATGACTGATACGACTGCAGAAAAACAGAACATCTATCGTCTCCATATTGGAGAGCAGCATTTCCATCTAAAATAGCTCCAGTATCCTTTCTTGGAAGAAAGATTCTTGACACCGGGTTGTGCTTGTACTTTTCACCACAGAGGGTTTTCGAAAGGTACAGTAGCACTTGCAGCAATGGAATGTATTTTCCATCTTGTTCTAAAACATGATTAAGGTTTAAGTAAAACCACCAATTGAACAAAGGTAAAAAGATGCAACTAACAATATCAACGAAAGTTTCCTAAGAATTGCATACTGCAGGAACTTTTCAGAATAAATTCGTACAACATTCTCTAAATGTAAATCAACTCTCCATATGTGAAACATTGCTCAATGAAAAAATATTGCAACTAAATCACTGAAACATTTGTTTTCTCACACAAGCACATCAGTTCAACGTGGCATAAAACATGATCATTGAAAAATGTTTGCAATTACCAGCACGTGTCCAATCTTATACTTCATTGAACACGATTTTCCTCAACTCACGTTCAAGTATCAAACTTAAGATCTACCCATGTTGCCCAAAACTTTTATGTCAACAATGTCATGTCCTAACACCTTTGAAGAAATTTAACAAAACAATCAGCAACCCTTCATTTCAAAACCAACTGAGTAATTCAATTGCAGACAAAACAAGAGGTACACAATGCCGAGAAAGACAGACACGCTCCTCCTTTTTTAGCATTCCCTTGTTTTGCGTTTACTAATCAGGGATTTCCAGAAATTGCTTGGTGTGGAACACTGTCATTAGGTCAAAATTTTCTTGAAGCAGACTTTTTTCTCATTACTGATATTTTATTAAAGTTAAAACAACAGATTTTGATATGCTCTTGCAAATTTAGTTGCAATTCTGAAATAGTAATGGGTTTGTTGCGACTTCTGAAATAATAATGTTGTTTAGCTCACTACTGGACGATTGAATATAAAGTAGACTAGGCATGTCAATACAAGAAACGTGGTCTTACAGCACTTTGTTTGGCAAATGCTCAATCCATTATGCATATAATGTTGTAACTTTATGATATTCTAAGATTTGACTCTACTGTAGTTGTTAATGTACTTATCAACATATCATGCCTAAGGTTAAACAACCAAATTCTTCAAAAGTTCGAAGTATACTGCATGAATATGCTTCTGAGTTCACCTCAACACCTAAGGGTGAATTATTTTCCAAATTCTATGACTGCTTAGTGAAAAGTGACAAAAGGTTATGGTGGAAGCACATCGCCACAGCGCAAAGCATCAACGAGGTTCGTTTCATGAAACTGAAAGTAGCCAGACATTTTTAAAATATGCTGTACCAGACATTACATATAAACTACTTTTTGTTTCATTTCCACAGAACAAACCTATCGGTTTGTTTTCTAACACTGTACATGAATATATTTTGTATTCCGCATTTCAACTGAAAACACAAGAATATTAGTAGGTCAAAATGAAGTCAAAATTTTAAGTTTTAAGGTCAAAAATTCATTGCCCTACTTACCAGCAATTTGGCAGGTCTTAAACACCCACTTCCAGACAATCCCTACATTGAGAAAGTGCCCCCATTCATTTTTTACTGTTGGCATAAGCTCAAACAAAATTGCCACCTGCTACATTTTCAGAATTATGCACATGATCTTTATCATACAGGCCTAGTAATGGTCTTGAGTCACTTGCAAAAGAAGTGTTTGAGAGTGCTTTTTAACTTCTGGCAAAACAGCATTCATGATACAAAAGAAATTAAATGAACACTGGGCAGATTTTCCAAAGCCATGGACAGAATTTCTCAACAGCTTGTACTGTTTCATGTGAACAGCCATCGGTTAGGCGTTACATTAAATGAATGTAACACAAAATAATACTTCTGAAGATCCCCAAGTGCCTTAATTTATTTGGTATCTTTAAAAAATGATGTTTTCAAAATATGTTTGCACGCAGCTCCATGAAACCTGGTTCAGGTTGGGTGGTTTATTTCTTTATATTCCTTCATACAGACTCGGACTCGAGTCTAGTTTCCAATGAAAACTTCAGCGAAACACTTTGGCCTAGTGATTGGGCCCTAGGCCAGGCAACATGAGCCAAAATGACC